>Ga0335069_10000679_pt1 | contig 55581 bp, 78 predicted proteins | sample Lox_Sample_11_FD_206714 | JGI IMG/M metagenome (GOLD analysis project Ga0335069, IMG submission 206714) | Soil microbial communities from Loxahatchee National Wildlife Refuge, Florida, United States - Lox_Sample_1.1 | ecosystem: Environmental > Terrestrial > Soil > Wetlands | place: USA... | reverse complement strand
TGCCGATGACGCTGCCGATGCCGCTGACGATGCCGCTGACGATGCCGCTGCCGATGCCGCTGCCGCTGCCGATGCCGCTGACGCTGCCGCTGACGCTGCCGATGCCGCTGCCGATGACGCTGCCGACCATCGAGATGTCGTCGGTGCTTGCACGTACTACTTCGTTCGGTCGTACAGGCGGTATTGGTGGCGGCGCTGGCACGCCGGGAACCTGCGCACGTGGCGGATCGTCAAGTGCGGGTTCTACCTCCACGTGGCGAAGCTCGACATCAACTGGCGCACCTATCCGCAGATTGAGACTGCAGCCTTTGCCTCGGGCCCGAGGGTCATGTACCGCGACTTCTGCATCGTCTCGGACCGCTGCTCTGTGTTGCACAACGACCCGCGTAACCGCCTCCACTCCGCTGATGGCCCGGCTATCGGGTGGAGCGACGGGTCCTGTATGTTCTACTGGCACGGTGTCAGGGTTCCGAGGCGCCTGATTGAGCAGCCTGAGTCCTACACCGGCGATGAATACAAGGCGTTGCCGGCGGAACAGCGGCGCGCTCTTGGCGAACACCTCGGCTGGGACCGCGTTCTGAAGATGCTCGGATCCTCGCCGGTGGACAAGGCGGCCATCGACGGCTTGGAGTACGAGCTGATCAGGTGTTCTGACCGCTCGCAGTACCTGCGCATGCAAAGCCCGATGCTGCAAGACGGATCGCAGCCGTACTACCTGGAGCCAGTCCACGAAGGTCTCAGGACGGCTGCCGGCGCTCGCAAGTGGCGGGTGGCCCGTGACCCGAGTGGTAGATGGTGGACAGCCGAGGAGTGCGACAGAGACCCCGCGCTGAAGGTCGGCCAGCACACCTGATTGCCATGTCCGGCCTCACCATGACCTGCGTCGGCGTCTGCAAGGGCGATCCCAAGTGGCGCGATCCAGACACCGGTCTGTGCTGCACGCTATGTGGCGGGTCCGGCAAGGTCACGACGTACAACGAGCGGGAGCAAGCTGCCGAGGAGTGGGAGCGGCTCAAGGCATCGCAGGCGGCCAGGGTAGACAAGCGGGCCAGGCAACAGGAACAGCGGAGCCCAGATGTACATCGAGATTGACGAGGGCTACTGGGAGCATCCGAAGACCCTTGATCTGTGCGCACGCCTGCAAGACGAGAGAGCCGACACGTACCCGCCACGTCTCTGGAAGTGGGCGGTGAGATCCGCGAAGACCGGCAAGCTTGGAAAGATCACAGCGTGGGCGATCGAGAAAGCTGTGCGGTACACCCCGATGGACGGCAAATGCGCCGAAGCGCTCATTGGCTCTGGATTCATCGAACGCGCAGAGGATGGCGAGGCGGAAATCCACGACTGGATGGATTACACGGGAGCCGCCATCAAGAAGATGGACAAGAAAGCTAAGGAAAATAGGCAGCGTAGGGCAGAAGCGAAGGCGAAGCACGAGGAGGAAAAGAAGCAGCATCGTACTGCCACCGTACCGGCACGCGGCGACGGCGAAGCCGGTACGATACCCTCCAGACCAGACCAGACAAGACAAGACCAGTCCAGTCAAGACAAGACAAGTAAAGGGGAGGAAGAGAAGGCTTGCGCGGAGCCTGCTGTCGCAGCTACCGCGCTGGTTTCGTTCCCCTGCTCCGGATCACCCGAAGTCTGGGACATGACGGAAGCCAATCGATCGGAGTGGGAGACCGCCTACCCTGCCGTTGATGTTCTCGGTGAGGCGCGCAAAGCCCTGGCCTGGATCAACGCCAATCCAACGAAGCGCAAGACCGCACGGGGGATGGCCAGATTCCTGGTGAGTTGGATGTCTCGCTGTCAGGACCACGGCGGTTCGTCGCCGACTGTTCCGAGCGCCTGGATTCGAGATCCGGCGCGCGGACACTTTGCCGCTACCTCGGACGAGCCGACCAGAACGGGAGAGCTACAGGTCCCATGAAACTAGAACTCGCAATGCTGCCAGCCCTCATGCGCCGAGGCGTTCCCGAGCGCACCGTGAGGGCCTCCATCAACGCCACAGCCACCGACGCGACCGAGCGGGTATCGCGGGACTGGAAGGGGTTGCTCGTCATCGGAGGGCGCCCGGGGGTCGGCAAGAGCGTGGCGGCCATGCTCTGGCTTGTTGCCGCGTGCAAGGGAAAGACAGAGTGCATGCGCTGGGTGCAGTCAGGTGACCTCGCCCGCGGCTTCGCCTACGACCAGGAGTCCTTCGAGGCCTTGTGTTCGGCCTACGGCCTGGTCATCGACGATCTGGGTCTGGAGTACCTGGACGAAAAAGGGCGCTACCTTTGCACCCTCGACGAGGTGCTGAGTCGGAGGTTCGCGAAGATGCGGCGGACGCTCATCACTACCAACATCACCGACCCCGCACTATTCGCCGAACGCTACAAGGAGCGCATTGCCAGCAGACTGAACGAGGACGGTGCCTTCTTTGTTGCGGGTGGGCCCGACCTGCGGAGGAAGGTGGCATGAACCCCGGCGCACGCAAGGGCCCGCACTGGACCCCAGCCGAGGACGCCATCATCCTCGAGCTTGGGCCACGCCTCGAGGCCAAGGACATCGCCGCGAGCCTTCCTGGCAGGTCGGTGTCCGCAGTCTTCCACCGATGGCACAAGCTAGGCGTGAAAAAGCGCCGCCTCTGGACCCGCGCCGACGAGCGCCACCTGATGCTGCTCTGGGGAAGCTGCTCGCTGGCCACGGTAGCCAGCAAGCTCGGGCGGAGCGCGATGACGACCTACTGGCGGGCACAGCGCCTCGGGCTCGGCCTTGGCTGCCCGCGGGGCTACGAGTATCTGTCAGACGCGGCCACGCGAGCTGGATTCGCTACCAGCACCTTGCGGATGATTCTCCGCTGGGCTGGTGTGCACGTCGAGAAGGTGATACGACGTCGTGTGTCCGGCACATGCCGGCGGTTTTTCGTGAATCCCGAGCGGGTCGACGATGCGGTCGCGGCTTGGCTCGCGACGGAGACGCCGGAGGCAGCGTCGCGCCGGCTAGGGCTCGCCGCCGAGACCATCGTCGATAGGCTGCTGGTGTCAGGGCTGCCATTGCCACCGAAGCCGGGCCACAAACGCCACTGGCGGATCCCAAGCGATACCATCGACCGCGCAATGGCCATGGTGGGCCGTCGCGGGAAGCACCTGGTGGTGCTGAAGGAGGCTGCATAGCCATGCTGCTTGTACTTCTTCGCCTGCTCGTCGGTGTACTTGGAACCGCCATCTGTACATCCGCGACCTGCGGACCCGCCCGCGCCGACACGCTCGACCGAGTCCTCCGTGACCTGTGCGGCCGCCGCGGAACCGAGATCGCGCCACTCGTGCGCGAGTCATCGCATCGGTTCTTGCTACGGCCGACGCTCCTGGCTTCACTCATCGCCGCCGAGTCGCGCTGCCGCAAGGACGCCGTCGGTGCGCGCGGCGAGCTGAGCCTGGGCCAGATTCTTCCATCGGGAAGCGCGGCGCGCGGATACACGCTGGAGCAGCTACGCGACCCGGCCACCAACGTCGAGGCCGCGGCCAAGCATCTGGCCCGCTGTCTCACGCTGTGCGGATTCACTGCCGGCGGATTGAGTGTCTACGCCGGGTGGCGGCACTGCCGAGAAAGCAGCTACAGCCGGCGTGTGCTGGGGATGCTCGCGGGTTCAAGGCAAGGAGGGCAGTCGTGACGAGCAAAACAGTGAGCATGGCGCGCGGTCTGTCGTTCCCCGCGGCAGAGTTTGCCACCGAGGTAGTCGCGTCTCTCGGCATGCGGGGTGGCGGCAAGAGTAACGGGGCCGCCGTCATCATACTTGTCCCGCCTGCGTGCGCTGGAGTTGGTCACTGGGCGTGGCGAGATAAGCGCGAGTGAGGAGCTGTTCTGATGGCCCCCCAGCAAAAGCCCCACCGCTCCGTCCAGGACGTGTGCACCCCGCCCGAGCTGCTGGCCGCCATCGCCGACCAGTTTCGCGTGCTGTCCTGGCGAATGGACCTGGCAGCCACCGCAAGCAATTCGGTCGCCTCTGTGCAGTCACAGTACTTCGGGCCAGGCTCGAAGCTCGGCGAGGATTCCCTGGCGGCCGAGTGGCCCATCAACGGCGACTGCTGGCTGAATCCGCCTTTTGCGAACCTCGAGCCGTGGGTGGCCAAGTGTCAGGCCCAGCGCAACCGCGAGGGACGCATCTTCGTGCTGTTGCCCGCGGCGACCGGCGCGAACTGGTACCTGCGATACGTGTGGAACCGTGCGCACGTGGTGCAGCTGACCCCGCGGGTGACCTTCGTGGGTCACTCGCAAGGGTACCCGAAAGACCTCGTGATCGCGGTGTACAGCAACATCGTCGGCGGCGTGTCCGCCTGGCGTTGGAAGCGATAGCCGAACCCACAACCCCAAAAGGAGCCCCATGGTAGCCAAGGCAAAGAAGAGTGACGGAGAGAAGAAGACAGTGAAGACGAAGGACAAGGACGTGATGAGCCGCCGCGAGAAGCGGACCATCCCGGTGAAACTCACCGACAAGGAGAAAGCGAAGATCTCCACTGAGCACGTGGAGACGCTGGACAAGATCGCGGCGAAGGAAGAGGAAAAGAAGACCGCCGACGCTGCCATCAAGGGCGACATTGCCCTGCTCGAGGAAGCCGCCAAGAAGCTGGCCGACATCATTCGCGCTGGCACCCAGGACCGCGAGCTCGACGTCGACGTGATCTACAACTGGCGCACCAACGAGGTGCAGGTGGTTCGCGCCGACACCAAGGAGGTCATTTCGACGCGGGCGATGAGCTACGAGGAGCGCCAGCGGGAGATGTTCGGCGTCGACCACAAGAAGGACAAGGGCGAGGTGAAGAACGCGAAGAAGGTCGGCGACGGCAAGCCCGGCGAGCGCAAGACGCCCGTCGCCGGTGACGCAATCGAGGTTGAGACCCGGGCCGGCTGGAAGCCCGGCAAGGTCCTGCCCAGCAGCGGCAGCGTGCTCGACGTGGAGGTCGAGGGCGAGGCCGAGCCGATGCACATCCCGATTGAGGCGCAGATCTGGCGCTGGCCGCAGAAGGCCGGCGAGACGAAACCGGCCGAAGGCGAAACGGACGGCGCCGGGGACGAGACGAAGCCAGGCCAGGAGCCGCTCACGGCCACCCTGCAAGAGCATGCCGAGGCGAAGAAGTCTCGCAAGCGGGGCAAGAAGAACCCCAACGGCGTCGACACCACCCCGCCCCCCGGCTGCGCCTTCTAGCCATGCCCACACCCGCGCGCATGACCATCGGTGCCTCGGCGAACCCTGCGGCGGTCGGTGGCATGCGCGCGAAGAACAACGGCCGCTACAACGGCAACGGGCGCAACTGGGGAACGCCTCCCGAGGTATTCGACCCGCTCAACCGTGAGTTTGGATTCACGCTCGATCCGTGCTGCTCCTCCATGGCCACGTCGAAATGCGGGCGCTTCTACACGGAGCGCGACGACGGCTTGACGAAGTCGTGGGCCGGCGAGCGCGTGTTCATGAATCCGCCCTACGGGCGTGAAATCTACGCTTGGACCCGCAAGGCACGTGAAGAGGCTCGGGGGGGGGGCGCTCGTTGTAGGGCTTCTTCCGGCATCGTGCGATCTGGCATGGTGGCACGAGGACGTGGTTGGCCACGCCGAGGTCCGATACATCCGCGGGCGCGTGCGTTTCCTGACCGGAGGTCCGTACCGCGCATCGGGATTCTTTGCGTCGGTGATCGTCATCTGGAGGCCAGTGCAGACCGGCCTACTCGGGAGGTGTGCTGAATGACACCCGCCCGCACCGCTGCCCCTCGCATGACTCTCGTTCTCCGCGCCAGCAAGTTTGACGGCCGCTGTCCCGAGTGCCGCAGCGATGACCTTGCCTGGGACGGGCGCGCGGGGACGTGCCAGCAATGCGGCCAGCGGGTGATCGTGACCGGCAAGGTGGTGCCGGTGGTTCTGCCGGCTGGGTTGCCGGCGGAAGCGTTTGCGGAGCTGACATGACGGACAAAACCATCTCACCCATCGAGGCCCTGGCATCTCTGAAGGCGGAACTGAAGCGCCGCGAGGCCGAGGTCGAGACCATCAAAGAGGGCTGGCGCGTAGCCGAGGAGCAATTCCGAGCCGCGCTGGCCACGGCAGAGCAGAAGGTGCAGGATTTCAAGGACGAGATCGATCGTTCCCTCGGCCTGTCCTTCGAGATGACCGTGCAGGCACGTCGTGAGCGCGTGCTGGCCCTACTCCACGAAGACAAGACCGTCGGCCAGATCGCGAAGGAGGTCGGCGTCTCTGGCTCGACGGTAAGCCAGGACCGCTACAAGCTTGAAAGGCAAGGGCTCTACCCGATTCCCCTCAAGGGACCTGACGATGAGGAGACCCGGCGGCGCAACCGGAGACGAGCTGCGCGCCGAAGTGAAACGGCAGCAGGGCGGCCAGAAGACCAAGCGCGCCACCCTCACTACCAGCACGGCGCGCAGCCACCGCCACACAGCCAAGGTCGATTTCTTCGGCGATGGCCAGACCGATGTCGATGCCAGTGGCCACGTGCACCGGGTCTCGCTGTTCGTGCTCAGCAGAGCGCAGGGACACTCGCACGACTTCATTCAGCCAACGTGAGGTGAAGCATGCCCACGCAGCAACAGCAGCAGCCAAAACACCAGGGCTCGAACAGCATCTTTCGTGGCCAGAGCGCCGTCGTGAGGCGGTTGAGCAGTGTGCGGCTGCCCGACGGGGCGCATTTGGTCGTGGCCAGGGTGGATTGCTACCGAGGCAGGATCGGCCACATGTGGGAGGCGACCACCGACCACGGGAAGCGCTGGGTGCTCTGGAGCATGGAGGCGGGCTGGCGCATCCTCAAGACGCCACCGAAGTCGCAGTGCAGGGGCGACGCCTCATGAACATGGCCGACGCCCTCCGCCCGTACGCAAACCAGCTCCACCAGCGCGACCGCGGCTGCACTGGCAAGGTCGCATTCGCTACCCGCAAGGAGGCTGCCCGCACCGGCAAGGTGTGGACGGAGAAGCCGTACCACTGCCGGTTCTGCGGCCAGTGGCATCTCACCAAGAACGGCATGGGCAAGACAGGAGGAGCGCGGCGCTGATGCTCTTTGTCGGCATCGACTGCGGAAAGCACGGTGCTACCTTCGCCATCAACCAGGAGCGCAGGGTGGTGCTCGTCCGTGACCAGCCACTGGACGAGAACGAGCAGCTGGACTACGACGCAATGGGGAGCATCTTCGACGCCCTACTGGGGCTCGACAAGTGCCTCGACGTCTCGATCGAGGAAGTGCGCCCAATGCCCCACGCGATCAAGGGCAGGCCGGTCGCGCACGACACCAACTCGGCTTTCAAGCTCGGCGCCAGCTATGGGGCATGGAGGCGCGAGCTGGCCAGCCGCGGGATAAGGCCTCACCTGTATCCGCCCTCCAAGTGGAAGCCGATGATGCTGGCGGGCCTGCCGAAGGGCAAGGAGTCGTCCGTAGAACAGGCCGAGCGCGTATTCCCGACGGCGGCCCATCTGTTTCGTGGCCCTCGTGGGGGGCTGCTCGACGGCCGCGCCGAGGCTTCCCTGCTGGCCGAGCTCGGGCGCAAGATGTGGCGGCTCAGTGGCAGGTAGGAACCGGTGAAAGAACTGCTTCTGACGAACCCAGTCCTTGCCGGTGCGGCCGGGCTCATACTCTCGGGCGCGCTGATGTATCTCCTGCGCAGTCTGCCCGCGAAGGCACTCGACCTCTTCATCAAGCGAGCTACCGCCGAGATCGCCATCAGCGACAACAGCCCGGCGTTTGGCTGGACCGAGGAATGGCTGGCCGACCGTACCTACTCGGCCAAGGCCAAACGCGTGAAGCTGTCCTACACATACCGCAACGGCGAGCGGATGATCATCGTGCCCGGGTACGGCTCCCACTGGTTCTGGGAGAACGGCAGGCCGATGCGCATCACTCGCGAGGAGAATGAGAAGCTGGCAGGACCCAGCGGGGGCAGCAGAGAGAAGATCGTCATTTCGACCTTGGACTTCGGCCGCCGCTCCATCGAAAGAATCTACCGCCAGATCCTGGACTACTCGGAGACGCGCGGATCGCTCCGCGTCCTGACCTGCGACTCGTGGGGAAACTGGACCATGCTTTCCAAGCGCGAGCACCGCAAGCTCGACTCCGTGTTCATCTCCAGCGCCGTGAAGGAGGAGATTCTCTCTCACGTTGGGTGGTACCTCGACAACCGCCAATGGTTCACCGACCGCGGAATCCCGTACCGAACGGGATTGCTGCTGTACGGCCCTCCGGGAACCGGTAAGACATCGCTGGTGCAGGCCATCGCTGGCGTGTTCGACTTGACGATCTACATTCTCAATCCAGCCGACCTCGACAGCGACAACGCGCTGAAGCGGGCTCTCGCCAACGTGGGAACAAGGTCGATCCTGCTGATCGAGGATGTGGACACCTCAGTGGCGAAGCGCGATGAGGCCAAGCCTCCGGCCCCTGATGGCTCCGGCCCTGCGGACGTCAAGACCGTCCAAGCAAACAAGGGACCCACCCTATCAGCCGTGCTGAATGCCCTCGATGGCATTGGCGCAGCCGAAGGGCGAGTGCTGGTGATGACCACGAACCACATTGATCGCCTGGACTCCGCTCTCATTCGCGATGGACGGGTGAACCTGCGAGTCGAGATAGGTAGCATGGGGCGAACTGAGGTGTTGGCAATGGGGGCGGCCTTCCTGCCCGACCGCAGCCGGGAATTCATTCGGCAGCTGGTCGACAGCATGCCAGCCGGCACCGGCGCTGAGTGGCAGACTCGCTTTGCGGATGTCGCTCGTCGCGGCTGCACAATGGCCACTTGCGAGCTGGGAGGCGATCTCTAAGTCGCTGCTCGATACCCCCACAGTTGAATGCTTGCGCGAGCTTGCGCGGAAATCGACCGATCTCCCGTTCCCTTCTCCCCTCACTTCCTCTTCTGCCACCTTGTTTAGGGTCGAAAAAGAGGAAGTACGGCCCTTCTGGAGCCACATAGCGGCTCTAGTTTGGTGCGGAATTGACGCGCCTTTCTTTAGTGCCTTGCCTACCCTCGTTCTGGGTGACAGTATGTGACCATACGTCCGAGAGAGGAGGTAGGTCATGCCCAAGGGAATCCAAGTCGAGTCGCTGGTCGCGGATGCGGCCTGCCCCTACCACTGTCCGGCGTGTGCTGAAGAGATGCGCGAGCGCCAGGCGCGGCGCGAGCTCATCATGCTGGCCCAAGCGGAGCTGTTCGACGAGACGACGGCGCCGGCCGCGGTGAAACGACCGTTCAGGCAAGAATCTCGCGCGGCCTGATCTGAAAAAGCGGAGCACCGCCCAAGTACCTGGGTGTGACCGCCAGCGCGCCAAAACTGCTCCGACCCAAGAATCCCCTGCTCAAGGCGCGGTGGCGGTCACGTTCTGCGGGCTCGCCCAGAGGTCTAAGGCTGGAGGCTCATACCCTCCCATCGCTGGTTCGAATCCAGCGCCCGCAACAAGCACGGCAGCAGAGGTCACGCTGATGCCCAAGGCCCGCCCCTCCTCGAGGTCCTGCAACTCCATCATGGCCAACGCTGTGGGGGAGCTGCTGAGAGACCTCGGCCACGTGATGTTCTGCCCGGCCTGCAAGCGGGCCGAGATACCTGGTGCGATTCGATTGGGGCCATCGGCCCGCAGTCGCAGCGCCGCCACGGCATCGTCCAGAGCAGCTGCCGCCAGGTCAATCTGGGAAGACGCCAGAGCCAGCGAGGCGACGAAGCAGGACTCTTGGGCCATCGCTCTGAGGTCGGTGGTCATGCCAGGCTTATCGGTCGGGGCCGGGCAGAAGTTGCTCGCTGCTCTCTTTCGGCCAACAATGCTCTCCTGCTCCAGCCGCTTAGGGCGACCGGCGCAAGCCAAATCCACAGGGCGATGCGGATCTCGGCCCAAAAGGTGAAGAGTAGCAACGCGCAGAGGTAGCAGCCTCCGACGGCAGCAAGTGCAAGCGCCGTACGTGCTTGGTGCCATTCTCCGCGTCGATGGGTCTGGGCCAGGCGATAGACACCCATTGCCAGCACAGGCGCGAGGAACAGAGCCCACAAGCCGAGCCAGTGCCCAGCGTGGGCGCGGTTCTCCATCATTCGCTGCGCCAGCGTGTTGTAGTCCGCACCTGGTCCCACGCACAGACGAAGCAGCCCGTAGCACACCCCCCAGACCGCGAGCATTGCGACGGGCCACCAGCCCCGGCGGCAGGTAAGTACCGCGGCTCCCAGGGCGAAGAAAACAGCTGTCTCTCGGGTAAGGGCCGCCAGAACTAGCAGAGCTATTGCGATCCCGACGCGCCCGCGACGTATAGCCACCAGGCCCCAGCAGGTCAGAGAGTCTTCCACCAGGTGCCATGGGTTTGCCTGAAGGTTGGGCGATAGACCAAGAAAGAGCACCAAGGCGATCGATGTGCCGAGAGCGGCTAGGGCGCCATCCTCGATCCAGCAGTCCAGCCACGCGCGTAACCCAGTCACAAGGCCTGCACTGCCAAAAGCGAGGAGAAAGCTGGCTATGGCCTCGTGTGCTCGCAATGGTGGAAGTCCAAGAGACCACAATGCCTGCTGCCCATGCACGAACACGAATGCCACCAGCGGACGGTACCGGTAGGGCGTGGGAGCAGAGCCATCGAGGATCGCTCGCATTCCGGCCATGGTTCGGGCCAACGTGCCCGGCTGAGAAAAGACGGTGAAGCGGTTCCAGAACAACCAGGTTGCTGGCGCCAGGAGCGCCAAGTTGCAAAGCCAGAGTTTCATCCGCGCACTCATCGAGGCCTCCTTTGCATGGTACGCCCGATCGGGCTAGGGTGCCGCTCGTGCCGGGAACCTCCGACGACCTGATCGCCGTGCTCGAGGCGAGGATTGCCGACCTGGAGCGCAGGCTTGCCCTGGCCGAAGAAGAGTTGACCGCGCGTAAGCGACATGCTAGCAATAACAGTATGTCGAAAACACAAGTCTCGCAAGCAGCTCGATTGAAGATGGCAAGGGGACAAAGCAAGAACTCGCTCGTGGAGTACGCAAGCGATGCTGGCTTGACGCTGCGCGATCTGGCCTCACGCGTCGGTTGCTCCGGACCTCTTTTGACTCAGGCGCGGAAAGGCGATCGCACCATCTCAATGGAGTTGGCACAGCGGGTACGAGCGGCCACGCGATCAGCCAAACATCCCGAAGGGTTCGGGGCGAACAAGGAGAACTGGCCCGGCCTGCGGGTGGAGTAGATGGTTACTCAGGAGCTGGTGTGCGTTTACGCGCTCCAGGATCCGGCGACGGGTGAGACAAGGTACGTCGGAGCGACACGATATCCAGAAGCGCGGGCGAGGAGCCACCGGCTGGGTTGGGATCGGGTGACGAGGTCCTGGGTCGCTGGACTCCATGAAGAGCCGGTCTTTAAGACGCTCGAATGGGCGCCGTTGCGATGGGCCGCCAGCGCTGAAAGCAGGTGGCTGCGGCACTACTCTAAAGTTGGCCGGCTCATCAACAGGAAGATCAAAAAGGGCGGGTTTCCGAACTGCGAACCAAATACGAGGAGTCTGCGGCGGGTGGCAAAGAATGCAGGCCATACGCTCAAAAGCTTGGCATTCGTGGTCGGATGTTCGGCTCAGCATCTTTCAAGAGCGGCTCGTGGCCTCTGCCGTGTGTCTGGCGAATTTAAGGAAGCCGTGAGAATCGCTACAGTTTCCAGAAAGTGTCAGACCGGGTTTCTTTGGTGGGACCGATTCCACCTTGACTAGCGCTAGCGACGTGCTAGCATTAACATCATGATGACAACGACAACGCGACGACGGCTCAGCCAGACCCAGGAGATTCCAGCGGAGACCGTGGAGCAACTGCTCTGCACCCCGAAGACCTACCGGGACGAGTGCTTTGAAACCGAGTGCGCCATCACCCGCGAGATGCCGGCGCTCACGGACGAGGAGATGCTGGCATGACTCTCCCGCGCGACATCGGCACTTACTGGATCATCCGTCCGGCCGAGCTGACCGACGATCAGCGGGCGATCCTCCGCCTGGCGGGCCGGAAACGTATCCAGGAGCGCCTGTGCGCGCTCATCGGCGACGGCAAGCTCTCGCTGTCCAGGGTACAAGCCAAGTACGGCGCCCTGCTCGCAGAGGTCGCCGATGCGTAGGGCAAGAGGCATGTGCCTCGATGGCGGGCCCGAGAATGATATCGCGGACCTGCTGCGAGTGGCCCTATCGCGGGCCGCGGTCCCGCGCGACGGGCGTGCAAGTCGCCGCGCGAGCACTGGCGTCGCCGGGAAATTTGAGAGACAATCACTTGGCAGTTCCCATGTGAACAAAGGGCGGCGGCCAAGGAGGAGAACATGAAGCTGTCGATGGCATCAGCACCGTCGGTCATTCTCGCCGTTACGGCGATGACAAGGGCGTCCGCAGGGCAGCCGGCACCCGCGCAGTGGAACCCGGCCGCGGAGTGGGCCCGCGCCAACCCCGCTATAATGCAGGAGTACCAACGGCAGTACACCCGGCCCGACGGCGTGGTTAACTGGAGTCTCTACGACGACACGTTTCGCGCCTGCGCAGACAAGGGGATTCGCAAGCTCGCGGGCCCGAAGTTGGTGGTGACGATGTGCTCGCTGGAGGCGAACGGCGCTCAGGCCAAAGCCGAGCAAGCGCAGGCTCGGGCACGCGTCCAGGCCGCGCAGGACGCTGAACGCGCCCATGCCAGGAAGGTGGCTCAGGAAGACGGGCAGCGTCGTCGGCAGGCGATAGCCGAGCGCCAGCCCGAAGCAATCAAGAGCTGGATGGGCGCGGTGCTTGGGTATCGAGCCGCATTGGCCGAGGATCGAAGAGCCCGCGCGAAGACGGAGATCGCGAAAGAGAAGAAGTACTCGCGCATCGGTGGCGTGCTCAACAAGTCCGCCATCTACGAGGCGCAGCGGGAACTGCGAGCGGCAGACGAGACCATCGAAAGAGCCGAGGCGAAGGCGAAGGAGAACGGGGTCAAGGTGTCCAAACCCGACGACCCAAAGATCTCCCGTGTGCAGGAGTGCATCGAAGCCAACCACGATCCCCAGACGAGCTCGACCGTAACCGTCCAGGACGTCGACGAGGCTGTGCGCAATGCCCGGTCTTTTGAGGTGGATGGCAACGATTGCCTGTGGATTCTCTTGCTCCTGCGGGACATAGAGGCCCGGGCGGAGCAGTGACCTGATGGTGACCGCGTAGGCTTCCGCAGGTCGAGCGCCAGGCCACCAGCAGGCCACCCGACCTTGCAATCCTTGCGTCCCATGACCTCGGGGAGTACCACCCCGACGTAAGGTGGCAACTTCGCATCCTGGCAACGAGAGGGCAACGACCAAGGCCGAACGGCGCGCCCGCAGCCTGGCGAATCTCGAAAAGCACAAGATCAAGAAGGGCGAGATCCGCAACCCCACGGGAAAGAACGGGCGCGAGCGCTCCGATTACGTGGTGAGCGTGCTCGAGGAGCAGGACACGCACGGCGTGTCCCACATTCGGAAGGTCATCCTGAAGGCTATATCGCGGGCCGAGCACGGCAGCGACCAAGCCATCAAGACCGTGATCGACCACTACAAAGGCAAGGCGCGCCTGGAGGTGGACGTCACCAGCGGAGGCAAGCCGCTCGCCGCCGACCGCAAGCCCACCACGGCCGAGACTCGCCAGGAGCTCGACCGAGTGCTGGCCGCGCTCGACGCCAAGGAAGGCAAAACGCCAGCAACGGCAGCGGCGGTAGCAGTGGCGGCGCCGGTGGTCGGGGAGCCGAAGGCCACGCCGTGAACGCGGCCCAGCTCGCGCGCATCCGCGCAGAGCTACCCAGGATGAGCCCGACCGAGCGCGCGCACGTCGTGCAGCTGCTGCAGGACTGGATCGCGCCCGAGCGACCTGCGGACTTCATCCGGCGCGTGTCCCCGCACCTGCCGCCGCCTCGGCACATTCAACCGCTCCTCGATCTATTCGAAAGGGGAGAGCGCGAGCAGGTGTTCGCCTGCGTATCGCTTCCTCCTGGCCACGCGAAAACGCTCACCGTGCTGAACGGTATCGCCTGGTGGATGCAGTACCACGGGGGCGACACCAACGCCTACCTGACATACAACGAGCGCAAGGCGTGGTCGGAATCACGTCGGGCCCGCAATCTCGCCATCCGTGCGGGCATAGATCTGGAGGGCGCCGAGAATCTCGGGGAATGGGAGACGCGCGAAGGCGGTCGGTTCTTGGCCGCAGGTGCGGAGGCCGGCATTATGGGCCGTCGCGTATCTGGCTGGCTGGTGTACGACGATCCGTACAAGAGCCGGCTGGAGGCCGACAGCGACGCCTACAACGACCAGATCTGGTCGACGCTGACCGAGGGCATGATTCCGCGGTTAGAGGGCGGGTCCTTCATGGCTGTGATGCAGCGGTGGAACCCCGACGACATGGTCGGGCGGCTTGTGGATGAAAAGGGCTTCGAGTACATCAACCTCGCCGCGCTGGCCGAAGAGGGCGACCCGCTTGGACGCGCACCAGGCGAGGCGCTCTGGGCGGAAAATCCGCTCTACACCGCCGAGGCTCTGGCCCTGATTCGCGCCATCATGGGCGAGTGGTCTTTCGCCGCCCTCTACCAGGGTAGGCCGAGGCCTCGCGGGCACAATGTGTTCGGGGTGGAGACCTACCGGGACGTCCCGCTGGCGGAGCACCGGCGCATCATCTACGGCGACCCCGCTGCCAGCGAGAAGACCACGGCAGACGACGGTGCGATGCTGGCGCTGGACTGCGAGGGCTACGGGCCCGACATGCGCTGCCACGTGGTCGAGGTCAGAAAGGGACACTGGACAGTGCCGCAGTACGCGCGCGAGCTCCTCGCCTTCCAGACAAAGCACGGTGGTGTCGAGACCTGGGTCGAGTCGGTATCCGGTTTCAAGGCCGTCGCCCAGATGCTGCGCGAGATCGACTCGGAGCTGCGCATCGCTGAGGACTTCCCGGAGGGCGACAAGTTCCAGCGAGCGCAGCCGGCCGCCGCAGCTTGGGCTCGGCAGCTCATCAGCGTCCCGCACGCCGAGAAGGTGGATTGGGACGTGAAGGCCTTCCTGAAGGAGGTGCAGCGTTTCACCGGTGTCGGCGCACGCAAGGACAACCAGGTCGACTGCCTGACCGGCGCCTACAACATCGCGCGCAAGCATCAGCCGCTCCATTACCAGCAGACCAGCGGCCTCTACCGCCCGCGGCGCTGACCTTGACCGTCCTGTGGGCGGGGAGTACCACCCGCCATATGTCGACCCCGAGTCTGCAGCGGTACACACAGATTCCGATCCTGACCAACTGGCGGCAGACTGACAGCGTCTGGCAGCTGCGCCAGATTATGGAAGAGCACGAGTACGGGACGTTCATCAACTCGGCGCCGCTGTGGGAGGAAATGCTGACCGACGATCGGATCGCCGCGGTTGTCGAGACGCGTGTCGGTGGCCTGATGTGCGCGGACCTGATCTTCAAGCCAGGTCTGGAGAAACAGAAGGCCTCCAAGTTGGCAGACGCAATGGGGGGCGCCGACCGGACTCGCGACGACGGCCTGTGGAATCGCATCGTTTCCCACGATGCTGCCAAGGAGCTGCTGCGGTGGAAAATCGGCTTGGGCGTGGCCTTCGGTCCGATCGTGTGGACGCCAACGAAGGACAGTTTTACTCCGCGCGTGATCCCCTGGCATCCGAAGTACTTGCGCTGGGACCATGGGCAGCGTCGGTTCTTCGTAGTCACGCTCGAGGGCCAGCAGATCATGATGCCCGACACCGAGGAGGAGCCGCGCGGCGATGGGGCCTGGTTCATGTGGGGCGGGCATCGCTCGTGGATGCAGGGCCTCATTCGCTCACTGGGCATGAAGTTCATCGACCGAACCTGGAACGAGCGTGACTGGTCCCGCCGTAACGAGAAATACGGCATGGCAATCCTGGAGGGGAAGTACCCAGCAGATGCAAGCGAGCCGGACAAGGAGCGGTGGAAGGGACAGCTCGCAGGCCTGGGCAACGAGCCCACGGTGATGACGCCCCAGCGGGACGAGAAGCTCGGAAAGCCCGGGTACGGCATCGAGCTGCACGAGCTGAAGGGCGAGGGTTGGCAGTGCTTCGGCGACCGCAAGAAAAGCCTGGATGCCGACATCGCCATCCGCGTGTTGGGCCAGGAGCTGACGACCTCGACGGCCGCCAACGGCAACCGCGCTCTGGGTGAGGTGCACGAGAAGACCCGCACCGACATCAAGCGAGACGACGCCGCGATCTTCCCGCGGCTGCGCGACCAAGTGCTTTGCTGGCATGCGTACCACAACCTCGGCGACCCAGAGCTGGCGCCCTACCCAGAGCCTCAGATCGGCACGCCGGACGACCCGCTGGCCGACGCGCAGGAGCTGCTCACCATCGTTACCGCGATCGAGAAGGCCCCGCCCGAGCTCGACGTGGTGTCCATCCTCGAGGCGCACGGCATGCCCATCAACGAGGGCGACGCGCTGGCGGCGCGGCTCGAGCAGATGCGAGCGCTACGGCCGGCGGCGCCCCCTGCCCTGCCGGGCCAGGGCCAACCGCAGGAGGGACAGCCTCCAGCACCAGGCGGCAACCAGGTTGACCTGCGGGCCGTGAGCGCGCTGTCGGAAGCGGTTGCCCTGCGCGCTGGCACCAGTGCAACCCGCAAGGTCGCGAAGTACCAGGTGGTGCAGGCGCAGCGGGCGGCCCGGGCGGCCAGCAAGATGCTGCGGCCCTTCATCACGGAAGTACTTGCCGCCATCGACGGCGCCCACTCGTTCGAAGACCTGCGCCGGGCCATCGTTGCCCAAGCCCGCCGCAGTGGTGCCGACCTGGCCCAGATGGCGAAGCTGTTCGAGCAAGCTAACCTGCTGGCCCGACTGCATGGACGCGAGGCGGCCTTGGCGAACGTGCTGAGGTAGCGACAAAGAAAGGAACCGATCATGTACGGACAAGAAGCTCTCAGGTTTTACGACGCTGCCACTGGATCCATTGCGATGCAGATGGACCGAGCGATCGTCACGCAGTGGTTGCCGGCGGTGCCCGGAAAACCGATGTCCCTGCATCTGCACACCCCAGCTGGCGTAACAGGTAGGTGGACAGTCGAGGGCACCAACTTCCCCGAAGCTGGCGCAGCTCCTGCGGCGGCCGCGCTCGTATCCGGAGCCACGATTCCTGAATCCTCCTACTACCAGGAGGCAAGCCAGCCGGCTGGCAGTGAGGTCGATACTCTCATCCCGTTTCTTTCGCCCGCGCTGCTGGTCAGAGCGGTGTTCACGCCGTCGAGTGGAGGTTCTGGGATTCTGCCGGTAGGCTACGTGGCCTACGGAGCGGGGGCATAACGTGGGCGTCGCGGCGAATCTCTGGCCTCCCTCCCCAAACGCGAAAGCACTGGCCCTCCTGGCGGGCGTCGCGGCTCCATTGGTGACCATCGCGACCTGGTGGGGAGTGTCCGCCGCCAAGGTGCAGGCTTTGGTTGGTGAAGAGGCGAGGCTACTTGTCGGCTCGATCGCAACGGGCAGCACCATTTGTCCCGTGGATCCAGTTTCGGGCGACACCGTCACAGTGGCGGGCACGACCTACACGGTCTATCGCACTAGCGACGACGCAGGGACGCCGGACCATGGCATCAACTGCACGGGGACGGCGTGTGCTACAGCGGACGGATGCGCGACGGCTGTACTAGCCGCCATCGCGGCAAACAACTCGGCCAGGGTAGTGGCCGGAGCAGACGGTGGGGTCGTCTATCTCAGCAGCAAAGACGCAGGCATGGCGGCCAACGTGCCGATCGTTTGGCGGCTGCAGACGCGGATCACAGCGACAGACACCAACACTCGAACGGCGACGGTGACCAACACGGCGACCAGCACGGTCACCAGCACGTTGACCAATACGAATAGCGACACGGTGACCATCACGGCCACGGCCACGGTCACGATCACCCTAACAGACACCATGACGGTGACCCTGACCGATACCAATAGCGAGACCTACACCGACACCACCACAGCCCTGTCCACGGATACCGATACCGGAACCGCGACCCAGACCGCGACGGAAACACAGACGTCCACGGACACCAGCACCGCGACTGGCACGAACACCGCAACGGCAACGGGCACTGCAACCGGAACCAATACCGCCACTGTGACTTCGAGCCGGACAACCACCAACACGGTCACGTCGGTTGGGACAAACACCGGCATGCAGAACGGAGTCGATCCTGTGGTGCGGGGCGGGCCAACTTTAGGGATCATTCCCAATGACTTCGATCCCACGGTCAGCGGCCTGAACGCTCCGTTGCAGTCGGTCGCGAGGACGGTGGACGGATCCAAAGCGTGGACCAAAACCGGCACAGGCGCGACGAACTGGAAGGCAGTCGGCGAAGAATAAGACCAAGGCATGCCCGACCTGCAGATCCCCGAGCACGAGCACTACCGCGAGGCCATCGACGCCGTTCGCAAGCGGGTGCCCGTGCCGAGGGCGGTCTGGGACACCATGCAGGCTCAGGAGCGCGAGCACGCGTTCACGGTCATCCAGGTGGCTCGCACCCAGGTGCTGCAGCAGGTGCTCGACTCCATCGACAAGGCAGTGACCACGGGGACAGCGATCACGGACTTTCGCGACGAGGTTGCCGACAAACTGATCGACCAGTGGGGCGGGGAGATCCCGAACCGCATCGAGACCATCTTCCGTACCAATTTGATGGTCTCCTACGCCGAGGGCCGGCACGCGATCAACAACGCGCCAGCGGTGCGGGAGGCGCGGCCTTTCTGGCGCTACAACGACACCGACAACGATCGGGAATGCGAGCTGTGCCACGAGTGCCACGGCGTGATCCTTCCGGCTGACCATCCGTTCTGGCTGACCCACTACGCGCCCTTGCACCATCAGTGCGAATGCAACATCGACGCTCTATCACCCGAAGAAGCCGACGAAGAGGGGCTTACCTCCAGCAATGACATTCCCGACGTTGAGGCCGACGAAGGCTTCGGCAACCAGCCCAGTAGCCAGGGCAAGGACTGGTCGCCCGACCTGACCAACATCGATCCGGAGCTGCGCGCAGTCCTCGAGGCGAAGCTGGATGAGCTCAGGGGTCGTGGCTGGGGAGAGCCAGAGCCGCGCACCGCTCCAACTCCAGCACCGGCCGAGCCCTCGCCCATGCCCAAGGCGAAGCCGGTGCCCGAGGAGGTGCCCGCGCCAGAGCCGGAGCCGACCCTCGATCAGGACGGCCACGCTCCCGAAGTGGCCAAGGCGTTGCAGCAGCACGCCGACGCGCACGTCGATGCCCCGCGCGAGAATGCCCTCATCATGGCTCCGACCGGCGAGGCGCTTGTGCACAAGGGCGGGACCAAGAGCCGCGTTGGCTTCACCATCGCGGAGTTCGAAGCGTTCAGGAACCGCGACGCCATCGTCACGCACAATCACCCGAACGGCACGTCGCTTTCTCGTCAAGACTACGAGCTGGCCGAGCACGCCAACGCACGGGAGATCCGCGCGGTCGGTCGCAATGCGGTCACGCGAGAAGTGTGGTCGTACTCGGTTCAACGCCCACAGGCAGGCTGGCCCAGCGTACCTGCGTTGAGGCGCACGTGGAACAAGGCGGCGGCCGAGGTCAAGGACGAGGTGGTCGCGGCCATTCGGGCGGGCCGAATGACGATAGACGAGGCCAGCGCGAAGTACCAACACCTGATCTGGATGCGGGTCCAGTCCAAGCTTGATGTGGGCTATCGCGCGCGTAGACTCAAGGAGTAGGCCATGCCACAGGACCGACCACGGACGATCGACGACAGCGAGCTGGAAGAGAACCCGTTCTATGTCGATGAGGACGGGAATCCTCAAGCGCGGGACGTGGGCGGCTTTGCTCCGAGCGACGAGAGCGAGGCGCCGGCGGTCCCTCCTCCTGTGCCACGGTAATCAGGGCACTGGAGGCTTGTCGGCCGGATCGGGTGGACCACCTTCGCCTTCGGCGTCCGGATCTAGTCCACTCCATCGGCCCGCTGGTCAAGGCTGTCTTGCTCGCTGCGGTTGGCCGCGTCGCGGAGTTGGCGGAGCAGCTCGACGCCTTCCCTGAGCAGCCTCAGTCCCTTGTTGACTTTCCAGTCCAACAGGGCGACGCCGACCACAACGACGAGAGGGAATAGCCAAGTCATCCGGATATCCTCACGCCGCCCGTTTGCGGCGTCAACTCGGCTTGTGCGGTTTTGGTGGTGGCGCCGGCGGCGCGCCCTCAGCGGCCGGGTTCATGCGCTTGAGGCACTCCCGGCACGCTGCCACATCGATATCGAGCCCAGCCGCCTTGCACTCCTCGGGCGTGGCCAGGGAGTCGGACTCACCGCAGAACTCGCAGAGGCCGGCCAGGTAGGAGACCATCAAGGGAGCTTCCCGGTCAGATTGTGCTCGACGAATTGGGCCGCACTTGGAAGCCGGGCGATCCAATGATACCAACGTGAGCGCCTTTCGGACATCTCGCGCTCGGAACGGGAACGCACCTCGGGGTGCTTTCTAAACAGCCATTTCCACATACGGCGCATCGTTGAACAGCGATACGGCCTCCCCCTGAACGATTGCAGAAGCACCTTCTTGGCGACGCGTGACTTCATCGATCCCCTGGCTTCTCGCCGAAGGTGTCGCCGAGGTCAAGCGGTATAGATGTGCCAAGGGGGCCCTTTCGCGGCCGCATCAGCCGGGCCTCTGCTCCGCGTTGCGCCCCCAGGTGCGCCGCCTGCCACTTGTCCAGCGGCACGCGCGCCAGCTCTCCCAGCGGTCCGCCCGAGAAGCGTCCTCGCGCTTTCCAAGTCGCCAGGTCCACCAGCTTCGGCGCCATGGTGTCCTCAACCACGGTGTTGAGCAGGGCAACGAGATCGCACTTGTCGGGCGGGAGCTGCTTGCCGAGCGGCCAGGCCTCGATGGGTGCTGGCGGTTTCCGCCACTCTGCTGGCTTGTCGGGTTCTTCGACGAGGACCTCGGTGGTGCCATCGTCGGCGGTGCGCAGCTTGTCCGCCGGAACGATCATGATATTCCGCCTGGGCATGACCGCCAGATGGACATCGATGCCGAGGCTATAGCCGACCGGCAGAGGGTTGGGGACGGTCGCCGACATCAGCGCCACGGGGTTCTCTTTGCTCTGACTCATCGGGATCTTTTCCTTTCAGTGTGACAGGCCGGCCATGTCTCTGAGCATGGCCCATCCCTCGTGCTTCGCTCCGAATGTCTCGAAAACCTCGGCCGCCTTGCGAAGCGCGACCACCGCCCCGTATGCCTTGGCGGCGGCTGTCCCCATCTGCTCCACCGCCTCATTGGGATCGGCGAACGCGAAGGCGCTTATCGCCTGTGCGAAGGCTGCCGCCCACACGAGGCGCTCGCCGTCCTTCATGGGACCTTTCCCGCGGCGTCTCGCTCGCGCAGTCTGTCCGCCAGCAGCGCCCGCGACCCGCGCGAGAGGACTTGCCCCCCAGCGATCTTCGCCACGGTGAGCGGGCTCATTCGCAGCAGAACTGCGGTGCGCGCGAGGCTGTTGTGCTTGCCGATGAGCTGGGCGACGCGTGCCGCTTGCTCTGCGGTGGCTGGCGCCAACTCTGGGTCTTCTGTCCTCTTTGCGTTCTCCAGTTGAGCGTTACCCGTCATCAGTCACCCGTGAGCAGGTGGTAACTTTTGGGCCGGGGAAGTCAAGAGATTATTCCGCGCTCCCCGACGTTGCCGTACCACCCCGACTAATGGGTGAGGCAAAGCGCCGACGAGCACACGAGCAGATGGTCGCACTTACGGCCTACGCCGTTTGCTCGTTCGACGAGCCCGCCGAGGGACAGAAGCGAGTAGCACCGACGGAGTTTCGGCTTTTCCACTCCGGCGTGAACCACACCGCGAAGGGGGACTTCGTCTTCGACGACGTGGCCGCACACTCGGTGATGGCGGCCTATGCGGCCCGCAACCAGCAGGTGCCGCTGATGGGCGACTACGAGCACCAGTCGCTCGCGACGCCGCCCATGAAGGCGCTGGCATCCGCCACGCAGTTCGTGCCCGCGATTCGTAGCGATGCCCAGGGCGGGCCCGAGCTGTGGGCGACCCAGGTGCAGTGGACCGACGACGCCCGCAAAGAGCTGGAGTCTGGCCAGTACCGCATGTACTCGCCCGCTTTCATCCCCGACAAGGACGGACGGATCGCCGCCCTGATCAACTTCGCGCTGACCAACCTGCCCGCGTCTTACGAGATCGAACCCCTCGTGGCCGCCGGCCTGACCACCCCTGAAAAGGACACCGACATGGACGAGAAAGAATTGAAAGCCCTCAAGGACAAGGTCGAGGAGCTGGGCGCCCGCTGCGAGAAGATGAACGCCCTGTGCCTCAAGAGGCTGGGCAAGTCGTTCGACGACTGGGCCAAGGAAGAGTCCGACGAGCACAAGACCCTCAGCGAGCGCGACGAGGAGCGCCAAGAGCGCGAGCGGGTCAAGCCGCAGCTGACCGCCCTGACGGCATTCCAGGGCAAGGTCATCGAGCTGACGGGCAAAACCGACCCAGCCGAAGCGCTCGGCGCGGTGGCACTTGCTGTCACCCAGGGCCAGGAGCTGGTCGCTCTCAAGCAGAAGATCGCAGAGGCCGACGCAAAGGCGCTCGAGACCGAGTTCACCACCTTGCTCGACGGCGCCGTCGCGGCTGGGAAGATTTCCCCCGCCGGCGGCCTGGCCAGCAAGGAGAACATCGTCAAGCTCAAGGCGAGCGTGGGTACCGCTCAGGCGCTCTCCTTCCTCAAGGGCGCCATCCCCGCGGAACCGATCGTTCAGCTCCGCGCCCCCACCGAGCCCAAGCCCGACGTGGCGCTCACTCCGCAAGAGGCGCAGGTCGCCGCGGCGGTCGGCCTGCCGCTCGCCAACTTGCAGAAGTTCAAGGAGTCGCAGCGGGCCGGCGGGTAGCCGCAGCTCGAGGCCATCACCCCCTCAAGGAGAAATGCAATGTCCGCACTCGCAAGCTTCCGCGACACCAAGCAGTCCAACGTTCTGACCCTCAGCACGGTCAAGCTGGGCGCCGGCAAGAAGGTTTTCGCCGGTGGCATCGTCGTCACCGACACGGCGACCGGCTACGGCTGCGCCGGCAAGACCGGCACGGGCCTCGTTTGCCGAGGCATCGCCATGCAGGACGTCGACAATACCTCGGGCGGAAACGGCGCCCTTTCGGTGGGTGTCGACCGCCGGCCAGCGTGGCTCGACATCTACGGCAGCGATGCCGTCACTCAGGCCGACGTCGACAAGACGGTCTTCCTGTACGACGACCACACGATCGCTCGCACCGATGGCAGCGCCCAGCGCTCCATCGCCGGCGTGCTTCGCGCGGTCGGTACGCTGGGCGCCCTCGTCGAGTTCAGCGAGACGAACGGCGACCAACTGGCAGTCGAGACTGCCGCGCGCCAGGCGCTCATCGCTGCGCTGGCCCTGACCACCACGCCCGGCGGCGCCTCCCTCATCGGCCTCTACGACGCGGCCGACAAGTTCGTCGCGACCACCGTCGAGGCGGCTTTGGCCGAAGCCATCGCGGGAAAACGCATCGCCGCCACCGCGAACGACGCCACCGTGGGCGGCGTGCCCGTGGTCCACACGATCGCCGTCGCGGACGCCGCCAGCGGGACCAAGACGGTCATGCTGCACGCCACCTACGGGGCGCTCAAGATCCTCGACGTCCACTTCGTCAAGGCGGGGAGCGCCGGCGGCGCCACCGACAGCATCAAGCTGACCGACGGCACCCACGACATTACCGACAGCCTGGATCTCAACTCCAAGGCGGCCGGCGCAATCGTTCGCGCGGCGAGCGTCAGTCCGACCTACGGCTCCTTGGCCGCTGGCGCGACCCTGGTCGCGAACTGGACCAAGACGACCAACGGCTGCGAGGGGACCCTCGTCATCACCGGAGTGCGCGCCTAGGCGGCGGAGCCTCAACCAGGTCACAAAGAAGAAAGGCAACAGACCATGGAGCTCATTCCCAGCACAGGACAGGCGCTCTTCACGACCTTCAACGCGCTCTACCAGGGCGCGTACGCGGGGGCGCCCAAGTTCGTCGACCAGTACTGCACCACCATGCCGTCGACGTCGACCCAGCAGCTCTACCACTGGATCGCCCAGATCCCAGGGATGAAGGAGTGGATCGGCGAGCGGCAGCTCAACAACGCCGTCCTCCGCAACTACTCCCTCATCAACAAGAACTACGAGGACTCGATCCGCCTCGACAAGTTCTTGGTCGAGGATGACCAGTACGGCGCCTTCGGGCCGACCGTGCAGGGATTCGGCGACAGCGTCGGCCGGTGGCCGGACGAGGTCATGGCCGCCATCGTCGAGGGTGGCACCTCCAACCTGTGCTACGACGGGCAGCCCTTCTTCGACACGTCCCACCCGGTGTCGATCAGCGACCCGTACGCGGTCGGGCTTGACGGCGTGGCGACCTTCTCCAACAAGCTGGTCGGCGCCGCGTACGACATCGCCGCAGCCGGCAACGCGGTGGCGGCCTGGTCCTTGGGCCGCGCCAAGATGGCGACCTTCGTCGGAGATGCTGGCAAGGTGCTCGCTTTGCAGGCCGACACCCTGATGGTCCCCCCGGCCCTGGAAACCGCGGCCAAGATCATTGGACAGGCCGAAATCACCGCGCAGGTGGTGAAGAACGTCGCCGCAGACCAGAACGTCGCCGCGGCGGGAATCACGAACGTCTGGCGGGGCACGCTGAAGAACATCATCGTGAACCCGTACCTGACGACCAACGCCGCGTACATCATGTGCTCGGCGCGGCCGATCAAGCCGTTCGTGTGGCAGCTCCGCAAGGCGCCGGTGTTCGCGGCCCTGGTGGACCCCACCCTGCCCAACATGTTCGAGCGCCGCGAGTTCATCTACGGCGCCGAGTCGCGTGGCAACGGCGGCTATTCGCTGCCGCAGCTCTGCGTGCGCCTGTCTGCCTCGTAACCGAGGCCGCGTAGCTAACTTCCTTCGACCCTCGGCTCGTCCCCTCGGGAGGCGGGCCGAGGGCAAAAGCCCTTCCCGAGATGAGAGGTAGCAGACTCATGAAGTTCTCCGTCACAGCTCCGGACCGGTCGTCGATGGGTTTCAGCACCTATTGCTGCGCCGGCCGCCATTGGCCGGGAGGCAAGCCGGTCGTCGTCGAGGTCCTCGACCAGGCCGAGTGCCCGCGCATTCCTCACCCCACCCGCGAAGGCGTCCAGATGCTCGACCCGGTTCGCATCGGACGGGATGCCTGGAAGGAAATTCAGGATTGCCTGCTGCTGAGTAAGAACGAGGCGCCAGACGACGCGGAGTTGACGCTCCCGCCAGCCAATCCCACCGAGCAGCTGAAGGAAGAGAACCGCAAGCTGCGCGAGGACCTGGCCGGGGTCAAAGCTGGTATCGATAGCCGCCTCAAGGCAATTGAGAGCGGGCTCGATAGCCGCCTGGCGGCACTGCAGGCGTCCCTGACCGAGGCTCTCTCGAAGCGAGACGCGCCCCCGGCCCCGGCCGCCGCGCCACTGGCTGCCCCAGAGTCGAAGCCCGCGGAAGCGCCGGAGCCCCAGCCCGAAACAGCCGCGCCACCCGCGGCCACCGAACCAGCTCCAGCGACGCCCATCCCGGCTCGCAGCCGCAGGGGCAAGGGATAACTGCATGGCGTTGTACTGCACGGCCGACGACCTGACGTCCTACGGGATTCGGGCGGAGGCATTGCGCAGTATCGACCCCAATGAGCTCCAGCGCGCGATCGCTGCGGCGAGCGCCAAGATCGACAGCTACCTCCGAGCTCGGTACACGTTGCCCCTCGCGCGCTGGGGAACTGACCTTTCCGAGACATGCGCCAAACTGGCCGTCTATACGCTGATGATGGTCCGTGGTTTCAACCCCGCGCGACCCGGTGAGGAGCTGATCCGAGATAACTACGAGGATGCCATCAAGACGCTCGAAGGCATCTCGGCTCAGCGAGTGCACCCGGATCTGACCGACTCCTCGGCAAATACCGAGGGCCAATCAGCTTCCGGGGCTCGGCCGGATGTGCTGTCTTGCCCAAGCCGCGGCTACACGGGCGCTGGGGCTTTCACTGGGAGGAGCGGTTGATGGCCGGCGTGACCTACGACCGTCAGGCCATGGCGGACATGCACCGCAGCCTGCAGGGCCTGCGGCTCGGCATGTACGTCCCACGGCTCGCGCAGCTCATTGCCGTCGGCGGCGTGAAGCTGACCATGGACACATTCCGCAACCAGCGCGACCCCTACGGTCGGCAGTGGGCTCCGCTGGCCCGCGAGCGTGCCCGTGACAGAACGGCCCGGCTGCTGGCGGAGAGGCGCGGCCGGATGCCCCGCGGGCAGAAGATCCTCATCGACACCAGCCGCATGCGGAACAGCACGGCCCCGATCCACATGGGCCGCAGCGGTGGCGTCGCGATTCCGACCGGCTACGCGGCTGTGCACCAGGACGGCGGTCGGGTTATGCGGGGCGGTCACCAGATTGGCGTCATTCCACGCCGGATGATGCTGCCCGACCGGCAGCAGGGACTTCCCGGCACCTGGCAGCGGATGATCCAGCGTGAGACGGTCGGCCTGCTCACCCGGTGGGTTCAGAAGGGAGCGCGGGCGTAATGGCCGATCCCGAACGCAGGGTGCCGCCCCCGCTCACTCAGCAGGTCGCCCACATCGGCGCGGTGGTCATGCCGATCCTCACCGAGCTGCGGAGCAAGAACCCGACCTTCGGGCCGAAGAATCTTCCGCTCGTAGTCTACGGGCCCGCGGACGACTTCGCCGATGCGGCCCCGCCGTCGGTGTACTGGTGGCCCACGAAGGAGCGGTTTCTGCCGGGCCAGCGACTCGGGGCACCCAAGGCACCCGGCCCACTCCACAACCGCAGCATCCCGGTCTCCTTCGGACTCTGCGGCGGTGTCGAGGCCGACGGCATGTATAGCGACGAAGAGACGCCCTTCCACGATTGCGACCTCACCGAGATCCTGATGTCGCGGATCGTGAACTGCATTCACCGCCGGGTCTCGCAGCAGTCCTACGAGCTGGGCGAGGCCATCTGGTTCAAGGGTGGCCGGACGGGCATCGGCATGGCCTGCGAGCTGGTGGTGGAGTTCAAGCTGCCGCTCATCCGCGAAGACAACCCCACCGTCACTATCACCGACGTCAAAGCCAACGCGGAGCTCGCGCACCATGGATGATATCCAGGAGCAAACGCCCGAGGTTTCGACCCAAGCGGCGCCGGCGGTCGAGGTGCAGTCCCTGCGCGCGTGGGCCGAGAAGGCAGGCCATCTGCCCGAGACCTTCCCCGGCGACAAGATGCGGCCGGTCCGCAACAACCGCAAGGCGTGGATCGCGCGTGCGGTGTGCGCTCGCCTCAAGCTGACCCTCGACGATTCCATCGACGAAAGGACCTACCTCGACGCCGCGGCAACTGTGGCCGCTGCGGACGCTCGGTAAGCAAGGAGACCCCATGTCGCTTCCATCCGTAAAAGCTCGGTTCCTGAATGGCGGCCTCGGCATCGTCACCAGCGGCGCGGGCAAGGCCTCGGTCAAGGTCGGCATCTCCCTTTTGGGCGACGCCAACACGATCCAAGTCTGCTCGGGCAGCACGGTGGCAAAGCGCTTGCTCAAGGGTGGCCCGCTTTGCGACTGCGTGGTCAACCAGACCCGCCGCAGCGGTGCCACTGTCCTGGCCATCAATGTGCCGATTACCACACTCGGAACCGTGAGCGCCCTCGCCCAACAGGGCACAGGGGCAGGAGTGCCGACCGGCGCAGGCGGCCCCGTTGCGCAGATCCTCGCGAAGTGCGCCAAGGCTGGCGCCGTGGGCACCGCCGAGTTCCAGTTCTCGGTGGGTGGCGGCGCGTATAGCCCGAGCGTGGCCAGCGCCGGTACTACCTGGACCTATCGGGTCCCGGGTACCTTCACCAACCTGATCTTCGCGCCGGGTACCTATCGCAAGGATGACGTCTACACCGTAACGACCGCTGGAGCAGTCACGGTCACGGCGGGCGGTTCGGATACCGTCACGCAAGCATCGAGCCCAGTGGACGCATACCGCCTGCTGGTGACCATCACCAAGGCGGGAGCGCGGGGAACGGCTGAGTTCACCTATTCGCTCGACGGCGGCAACAACGTGTCGCGCGTCTACACCACCGCCGCCACCTTCGCGATCCCGAACGCCGGCGTGGTGCTGTCGTTCTCGGACGCCGCCTATGTGAAGGACGACATCTTCACGGGAACCACCACGGGCCCGTCTTTCACCTCGGCCGACGCCCAGGACGCCATCGAAGCGGCCCTGCAGAGCGCATACGAGTTCGAGGGAATCCACATCGTGGGAACGCCCGCGACCGCGGCCAGCGCGTACACGTTCGCCACCATGCTCGACGGAGAGCTGCAGAGCGCGGAGACCGAATACCTCCGGTACATCTGGGGCGTGTCGGAATGCCCGACCGTCGAGGCCGACGCCACCGTGCAGGCAGCTTTCGCGAACCTGGTCAGCAACACCGGCCGGCTGGGAATTGCGATCGGCCTATCCGAGCTGACCTCGGCCGACACCGGGCTTCTGATGAAGCGCAACGCGGCTTGGGAGTACACGACCCGCATCGCGGCAACCAAGTACAGCACGCACCCCGGCTTTGTTCAGGGCGGAGCGCTGCCGGGCGTCCAGAGCATCGACCTGGCCTACGGCGGCGGCACCGTCGCGGACACGTTCGACGGCTCGCGCTTCGTCACCCTGCGGACCATTCCGGGGCGCGCGGGCTACTACGTCACCCGCGGCAACACCATGGACGTGCCCACCAGCGACTACCACGCGATCCAGTTCGTGCGGGTCATCGACCGCGCTGCCACCATCGCCCAGCATGCCTTGACCGATTACCTCAACGGGGACTGGAGGATCGATCCAGACACCGGCAAGATCGACCGACGAGACGCCGCGCTCGTCGAGGGCAAGGTCGAGCACGAGATCAAGAGCGCGATGACCGGCCAGCGAGGCAGCGCCAAGGACGACATCTCGGGATGTACCGTCGTCCTCGACCCCGACGCCGACCTACTGTCCGACGCGACCCTGACCGCGACCGTGTCGGTCGTGCCCAGGGGCTACAGCGAAAACATCGACATCCCCATTGGCTTCGTCAACCCGCGCCTCAACGCATAAAGGAGCGCACCCATGCCGACGTATGAGCAAGTCCTGGCCTACCCCGACGATGAGGGCTGGGCTCATTCCTGGTCGTCGGTCGAGATCTCGATCGGCGGCATCAAGAAAGTCGTCGCGACCAAGTCGCTCAAGTACCGAGACCCGCTCCAAATCGGGAAGGGCTGGGGCACGTCGCCGCACAAGATCATCCGCACCCGAGGCCAGTCGGACCCCACCGGGACCTGGGAGGTCTACCGCTCGGCCTGGGATCAGATCATGGCCGAGATCGTCGCGCTTGGCGGTGGGCCGCAGAAGGCAGGCTTTGCCGAAATCTCCCTGCCCATCTTCGTCTCCTACGGCGAGCCCAGCAACCCCGCGCTGACCGTGCAGGACATCCTGCTCGGCACCCGCGTGCACAGTCCGGAGGGCGGAGGCCAGGAGGGCACCGACGCGGTGACCATCCCCCTTGAGCTGGACATCATGAGGGTCGTCTGGGGCAAGGGCCAGGGGGCGCCTGGCTACATGCAGCTTTCGCCGGTCGACGGCGTTATTTCGACCGCGGCGTTCTAGCCGGCGGTCGCAACCACATGGAGAGGTAGCCCATGGACAACCCGACCCCGCAACCGAACGATGAAGAAGCTCGCCGCGCAGCAGAGGATCAGGCCATCGAGGCCGCCAAGGTCGCGGCGGGCCTCACGCGCAAGCCTCTGCGAATCACCGTGCCTGACCCGGACGACGACGACAAGCCGGGCCCGACCATGGCGTTTCGTGGGCCAACCGATCCCGAGTGGCACCGTTACCGGTCCGAGGCTCTCGACCCCAACCCGCAGGTCAAGGCGCGGGCTCTGCAGAGCATCGTCATCCCCTGCTGCATCTTCCCCGCTCGCGCGGAGTTTCTGCGACTCATTGCCGAGCGCCCGGGTCTCGTCGAGCTGTGCGGCGGCGAGCTGGTCGAATACGCAGGACTCCTCAAAGCAAAAAAAGTCGAGCGGCGGTAGCGCAGTTCCGGCGGTCGCGCGAAAGGCTGCAGGAGATGGCCGAATGCCTCACCGCCTGGAAGGACGGCGAGGACTCGCCCGCCGCGGAGGCTGGGGCTTTGGTACTGGCCGAGGCCCTGGCCAATCTCGACGTCTGTGCGCGCTTCGCGGTCAGCTACGCCAAGTCGCTTGGGAGGAAGGGGTAGACCGTGGGTGGTGACGGCGTGAAATTCCTCATCGACCTGGATAGCCGCACCGGTGGCGCGGCGGCGGCTGACACCGCCCTCTCGCGCGTGGAGGATGCCGCCGGGCGCGCCGACCGCCATCTGCAGGACATGGGCGGCCACGCGCGCGGACTGACCCAGGACGTGTTCAAAGCCGAGTTCGCGATGAAGGCGCTCGAAAAGGGCGCCGAAATGGCTTGGGATGGGGTCAAGAAAGTCGGCGAGCTGATCAAGGACACGGTCGCCGTAGCGGGCGAAGAACGCCGGGAAAAGATGGCGCTCACCAACCTGCTGGGCGGTACTGAAGAAGCAGAGAAGGCGCTGCACTACATGGAGCGCTTCAGCGATCTGAGCGAGTTCGGTGAGAAGAATACCAAGGCTTGGGGCATCGAGCTACTCAACTCCGGCTACTCGGGCCAGAAGTGGAAGGATGCCATGGCCGCCGTTGCCGATGCCGCATCGATGGCGCCCAACAAGATCGAGGGTGCGCAAGAGGCTATCGCCTCCCTGACCCGCATGCAGCTCACGGAAAAGATCGACGCCCGCACGCTGAGGGGCCTTCGCCTGAACGTGAAGGACGTGGTCAAGGACCTCGGCGACGCCCTCGGCATGTCCGAGAAGGCGGTCAAGAAGGGACTGATGGAGGGCAGCATCCCCGCCGCTCGCGCCTATGAGACGGTGCTGGAGGCGCTCGAGCGCAAGACCGGCCGCCGGTTGGGTGAAGCTGGCCTGAAGGCGGGCAAGGGCCTAGACGCAAAGCTGACCCACCTGAAAGAGCTTCCCGACAAGATCATGAAGGCCGTGGCCGAGTCGCCGGCCATGGACAAGATCGAGAGGGCCTTCGATCGTGCCCTGGAGGCCTTCGACCCGAACGGACCCAAGGGCGCCAAGATGGTCGAGGGACTGGACCGTCTCATGGTGGCGGTCGGGGACTTCCTGGAGGACACCAACTGGGGTGAGGTCGCCCTTGAGGTCGGCAGCGTTGCGACTTCGATCGGCAAATGGATCGATCCGCTGTCCAAGGTGGTCGGATGGGTTGAGAAGCTGGCCGCTGGGCTGGCGGCACTGCCGACGTTCGGCTCTGACATCGGCGATTATCTGGCGCGGAAACTTCACCCCGAACTCGGCGGCGGGGACGCTGAATTTTTCGGCAAGGGAAGCCAACTCCATCAGGAGGCTACGGCGCACCAGGCGCGCGAGCAGGCGCGATTTGCCGACACGAATGAACAGGCCTGGCGCGAGGTTGAGGATGAGCTGGCGGCGGAGCGCAAGCGTAAGCGCATGCCGCCCGCCCTGCGAGCGCGAAATGAGGCGGCTTGGTCCGGCGTCGAGGGCCGGTTCGCGGCTGCGCAAGCGGCGGACGCAGGGGGAGGAGCGCCACGCATCAGCGGCAAGGCCGATGTCGTGGTCAACGTGAGCGGCTCCGCTGCGGCCAGTCCCGAGTCCATCAAGCACGCGGCGAAGGCAGGCGTGCACGCCGGCATGACGACGGCGCTCGAGCAGCAAGCATTACACGCCGGAACCCGCAAAGCGCGGAGGACACGGTAGTGGCGGCTAACCGACTGGAAACGCTGATGAGCGCCAGCCATCAGAACACCGTCGGCACGGGCGATCCGGTCGACCTGCAGGGTCTGACCGACGACGTGACCGCCACGTCGGGCGAATTCTCCGAGCCATTCTGGGACCTGGAAGCGTACCGCGATGACGGCCAGCCATTGGATCCCGAGGGCTCTCCAGTGTACGGCGACAACGCCTGGGACCGCGTGCAGCTCGGCCAATATCAGCTGCCTGGCATCTGGACCGCCAGCGGCACGCCAGGGCTGCGCCTCGACGTGCAGAAACCGATCGGTTTTGACGGCGCCGCGGTAATCACTCGCGGGTACCTGCCCGCCAGCATCACCCTCACGGGATTGCTGTGGACCGCGAAGCAGTTCGGACTGCTGAAGGAGATCATCCCCGCGATCTGGCGGCGGCCAAACAAGATCGCCGCGCAGGATGTCCAGCTCGGCAAGAAGGGCCGCATTTCAGCCGTCGAGAAGGACGAGGGCGAGATCGTCGTCGAGCAGCAGTCGCTGCCAGTGCTGACCCCGGCGCTCAACGTTCTCGGCATCTTCGCGCTGGTGATCCGCCAAATCACGCCGCTGGTTCCTCACTCGATTCCGGGCGTGCGCCAGATGACCATCGACTGCGTCGAGTACGTACCCGAGCCGGCCAAGAAGCCCTCGGCGATCCGCAAGGTCAAAGGGCAGACCAGCAGCCGAGGAGAGAACGCTTTCGACCGCGAGATCAAGGCGAAGGACGCCCGGGCCCCCAAGCCCCCAAGCACGCGGGCTGCCGCGCTCGAACCCGGAAAGGCGGGCGGGTAATGGTGACGCTCCAACTCGCCGGCGGCCGGAAGCGCAACGTCACCGGTGGCCAGGTGCTGTTGCCTCGCACGGGCGTGTGGCTGGCGGATCTGCGGGTCGACGAACGCGACGAGCTGCCCGATCAGGTGACGCTGCAGCTTGGTGCCGTCGAGATGCCAGCCGCGGTGGTCAAGGCCGAGCTGATCGGCGGTATGACCGAGGCTCGCATCGTTGGCGGCGCTGGTGGGCTCGGCGACACGGCCCGGCCCAAGCACTATCACGCCCCCCTGGCCCGCCATGTGCTCGTGGACCTCCTGCGCGACGCTGGAGAGACACTGTCCACCACGGCCGGGCAGGACGCGCTGGACACCAGCCTCGAAGCCTGGACCACGCTGGCGGTGCCCATGGGCTCGATGCTTGCGGCTCTGTGCGAGGTCATTGGCGACGACACCAACTGGCGCGTCCTGGCCGACGGCACGGTTTGGATCGGCACCGAGGCGTGGCCGGACTCGGGCGTCGACGCGCGCTCGATTGAAGCGGACGGTGCCAACGGGGCGAGCATCGTCGGCACCGACATTCCCCAGATCTGGCCCGGCACACTGCTGGCGGGCCGCCGGGTCGATTACGTGCGCCACGACCTCGACGCCGACCGAACCAATCTGCTCTTCGGGGAGGTCGTCTGATGCGACAGCGGTTCTTTGCGAAGACGAAGATGGCTGCCAGCTGTCGGCCGGGAATGGCTACGCCCTGTCGAGAGTGGACCGCCAGTCGCGACAAGAATGGGTATGGCAGATTTAGAGTTTCCGGAGTGTCGGCGCTGGCACATCGAGTGGCGTGGTGCCTTGAGCACGGGGCGGTACCCGACGGGCTGTGTGTCCTCCACCGCTGCGACAATCCGCCTTGCGTGAACGGGGAACATCTGTTCCTGGGAACGCAGGCCGATAACAACGCCGACATGGTTGCAAAGGGCAGGCAGGTGGCGGGCATCTCGCGTGGCGATGCCCACGGATCGCGCAGGCATCCCGAGTGCCTGGTCCGCGGCGAGAAACACCCGAACTCCAGACTTACGGAGGGAAAGGTTAATCGCATCTTCGCACTGCGCGCCCAAGGGTTGTCGCAAACGCGGATCGCCTGCGCATGTGGAGTGAATCAATCGTCTGTTAGCGACGTCCTGCGTGGCAAGAGTTGGACCCACTTGAGGTTGGTAGCATGAGCGATCGCTCCCAATCCGCGTGGACTGATGTCCAAAACTCCCAGGATCCCATGGGTCTGTACGCCCGCACCTACCGCGCCAAGGTGGTGCACCAAGAGGACGATTCCGACGAGGTTGACGTGCGGCCCGACGATCCACGGCTGCCCGACATGGCCAAGATTCCCCTGCGCCACGGGATACCGGGCCTGCGGGTCCAAGTGGCTATCGGGTCGTATCTGCTGGTGGGGTGGGACAACGGGCGGCCGGACAAGCCGTTTGCGGCGCTGTGGAACCGAGACGTTCGCGTCCTGAAGGTCTCACTTGTCGCGGACCTCATCAAGTTGGGCAGCCGAGATGCTGCCGAGGCTTTCGTGCTCGGCACGAGCTACCGCGACGCTGAAGACACGATGCTGTCCGAGCTGCTGGAAGCGTTCGCAGCGATGGCTGCCGCTTGCACGAGCGGACCACTTGGGCCCCTGGAGCCGGGAGTGCAGCTGGCGTCGGAGGCGCTCCAGAAGTTCATCAGCGGGGCCACGGCAGCCAGGGGATACCTCTCGTCGAAGCTGAGGGGCGAATGACCTACACCCCGGTCGGTATACCCATCGCCAAAGAAGTGACCGAAGCCATGCGAAAGGTCTCGGAGGCGTTCTGGTACGAGTGGGGTTCGCGGTACAAAGACCTGAGCCGGGACCGCAAGAACGAGCTGCAGAGGGAGTTGACTGAGCTGCTCGAGGCGTGCCGGGCAGGTGCGGTGGGGAACACCTTCTACACGACCGCAGAGATGGATTTCTCGACTCTGCCGGCTCAGAACCTTCTCACGGGCGGCGACGGTGTGAAGGTCATCGATGGGTGCCAGTGGTACCTGGTAAACAGTGCGAACCTACAGACGGCGTACATCAACGACGGAACGCATTCGGGTTTGTATCTGCGCGCGAACGGCAACGTTGGGGTGAACTCGGGCGGGCTTCTCACAGGAGGTGCGATCTACACCTCTCTCACTGCGCTCGGATCGTGGGCGCCGCTCAACTATGTTTCCCCGGGCGTAGCGCTCGAAACGTGGGTTTGGATGATGTTCGAGGTACCACACACGCCGGATGCGAACGGCGAAGGGGCGGGCGTCGGGTTCTTCACGCTGACCGGGGCCTACACCGCCGCGCACATGCTGCGCTTGACGTTGGAGGATGTGTACACCACTACGGACGGGCTTCGCGCGGGTATTGTACATAGCCAGTGCGGCAGCGCGGATTCCTGGGGCGAGGCTGCCGGGAATCACAACGACGTGGCCTGCGTACGATGGCGCCACCCATCGTGGACGATTTGGCGAGGCGCTTCGGTGAACAGCGACTTCCCGGATCGCGTGACGCTAGCAGCGCCGAAGATCTCTGTGGAAATCACCCCCGACGGAAGCTTCTTTATCACCCCCGGCAGCCAAGCCCACTGGGCGTGGTGCGGGCTGCAGTCGGCCGGCGCGGGTGCGCAGGACATTCTACTCAAGAAGATTCGGGTTGAGGTCGTACCGCTGATCCAGTCGCCTACTGTGCAGTCGGAAGCGTCGGGCACCGGCGGGGGCGACGAGCCGTACACGAATGTAGCGATCGACGACGGCGTGATCGCGGGGTTCGGGCGCGCTCGCAACCTCATGTGCACGAGCAGCGGAGCCACACTCGCAGGGGTTGAAACCGCCGGTCTGGTCGGCGGTGAGCGCGTGAGGGTGACCTTCAAGTACGCGACGGTTATCACGGCGATGGGGACACCGTCATCCGGTGCCGCAATCAAGACGCCGCGGATGGGTGACACCAACCCGCAAGACATCCACGCCCAAGCGGACGACGTCGTCGAACTTCAGCTTCGCAAAGACGGCGCCGCGCCGTTCTGGAAAGTCACAGGAGGGTCTTTCACATGAGAAAAGGTATCGTGTTTGTCTGCGCTTGCTTCTGGGCTGGGCTCTTCGCGGGGATAATTTCGCGTCCGGCGGAAGCGTCGGGTATCTGCGGTGTTCCGCGCGTCGACTGCGACACGGGCCACGTCGAGCCCGCGAGCAAGATTGTCATTCCCGAGACGCAGGTCACTTTCACGGCGAACACGACCGGCGACGTCTCGACGAGCAAGCACGGATACTGCCCAGTCCTACCCAACGACGCCGGAAAGTATCTCAATGGCGTCGGGAGTTGGGCTACGCCCGCGGGAGGCTCGACCCCGTCGGGAACTGGTTGGCGTCACGTCACGAGCGGCGTGGAAGACGCAGCGGTGTCGACGCCGACCTACTCGCAGGTCGGGGCCGACCCCGCCGGTGCCGCGACCACGGTGCAGAACAACCTCGACGCGCACACGACATCGACGGGAACGAGCGTGCACGGGCTCGGCACGGCCGCCACGCACGCGGTGGGGGACTTCGACGCGAGCGGGGCTGCGACGTCGGCGTACGGGTCGGCGACTGCGTTCACGACGGGTACGCTCACCTCCAAGATGGACGCCACGGTCACGCACCTATCGGGGGACGTGCCGACGTCGTCAATGACCGACTACCAAACCACGGCCGACATGACCTCGTACATCCTGTGGTCGGAGACTACTGCGACGTCCACAAGCACCAAGGGCAACGTGACGACGGGGCACCACGGGTTCGCGCCCGCGGCGCCGAACGACTCAACTAAGTACCTCAACGGTGCGGGTGCGTGGTCTGTGCCGGCGCAGAGTAACGCCTTCGTCACCGCGTACTCGGTTGACTACACCGGACTAGCGGGGCTGAACCTGCTTACGGGCGGCGACGGCACCAAGACGATCGACGGTAAGACTTGGACGCTGGTCAATTCCGCCAACTTGCAGACGGCGTACATCAACGACGGCACGCACGCGGGTTTGTACCTGCGCTGCAACACCAACAACTCTCTGAATGGCAATACGTCGCTGACCGGCGGGCAGCTCTACACGTCCTCGTACAACCTGAACAGCGTGCTGGACACCGCGGGCTGGTCCGAGCTGCGGATCTGGTTCCTGATCACGCAACCTCACGCGCCGAACGCCAACTATGAATACGCGCAGGCGGCCTTCGTAGGGTGGAACAGCGGAGCGTGGGGGTACGCTAACATCGACAGGTTCACCAATGCCTTCGGCTACAACGGAGGCCGCTTCGCGGGATCCGCGAGCGTGACGTACACGGCCGGTGTTACGACCTACCGAGGTGGTACGACGTCGAACCCGCAGAACTACGACGTCATGATGTTCCGCGTGTCTGCCGGCGTCGTCGACGCGTACTACGGCACTTCGTCAGGAGGGTCCTTCCCCGGCTACCTGACCTTGCTACCGGCGATGCACGCCAGCCGACTTTCGGGTAGCGCCATCCAAACCACACTCGACGTGCCCGTCGTGTGGATGTCAGTGATCTCTGGCAACACAGCGGGGGCCTCGGACATGCTTGTGAAGAAGTTGCTCGTCGAGTACCGATAACGTGAAGTCAATGAAGGAGTAGCAACCATGTCCGATGAAAATCCGTTCGGCATCATCAGCCCAATACCCGAGGACGACTCCGCGGGGCGGAGGGCGCGCGACGAGACGCCGCCGCCGAGGCAACTCGCGAAGGAGTTCATGATGACGGCCTCCGTCGGGTGGGTTAAGGAGTACGTGTCGCGGCATCAACAGTGGTGCCCGGCGCTGCGCGTGCTCCGTCGGTGGGCGATCGTCGCGTGCGTGCTCCTCGGGGTCGTCGTAACTCTGAACTCGTTGGGGATCCTCTTCGCGAAAACGACGTTGAAAGAGACCACGCGAGCCGCTGTGCTGGACGTGCTGCGTGAGCACGGACTGCTCCACTCGCAGAACGCGCCGGAATCGCTCGGCGCCCTGGGGGTGATCCCGTGACGACGTTCAGTGTCTGCATCGGCGGCGCCTCGGTCGTGGTCCTCGTCGTCGCTTTCATGCTCTGGTACCTCGGCCGCGTGCAGCCCGCCACGGTCGGGTGGGTGGGGAACGAGCGGCAGGTGTTCTTCGCGCAGGCCCGGCGCGGGCTGCGCGTCCTCGGGCGCAGCCTCAGGCACGCGGCCGGGCTCGTGTACCCTCCGACCAAGGCGAAGCTCCACCGGGTCCTCCACCTCGCGGGGGTCCTCGTGGCGGGCGCGCTCGGCGTTGCCGTGTGGCTCGTGACTTCGAAGCTCGGCGTGACGGAGAAGATAACGGCCGACCTTGGGGTGCTCGTCGTGCTCCTCACCCGGTGGCGGGCCGCGATCGCGTCGGTCGACGCCGCCGTGGACAAGCTGCCCATACCCGACGATGACCGGCCGACGCCGAAACTGGCCGTCGTGCCGAAGAGCGAGGACGTCACCAAGCCGGAGAAGGCGCGATGAGAAGCGTCGGCCTGGCGGTCGTCGGGTTGGGAATTACCGCCGTTGTCCTCGCCCTCGGCCTCGTCGGCTGGCTCGTAGATCGCGCGGAGCGCGTCGCGGGAGTCTCGTGATGTGGTGGCGCGCCGTCCTGGTGTCGGTGATCGCGGCGACCGCCGGCAGGTGCTACCGCGCCGCCGAGGAGAGGGTTGAGTGGCCGGGCCAGAGGGCCGCCCTCGAGGTCTTGTGCGAGCGGTCGCGCGGCGTCGCGTGCTTCATGGTCCTGCTGCTGCTGGCGCTCCTGGCGTCGGGACCGGCCCGCGCTGGCGAGGTGCCCGCGGAGACGCGCGGCAGCTGGAGCTACGGGCCGTCCCTGGCCGCGTCCGTGGTCGCCGTGAACCTTCGAACCGGTGCCCACAGCGAGGGCATCAATGCCGCCCCGCCTCTGGGTGCGTGCCTCGGGGTGACGTATCTGCCGGCCGATCTCGGGCTCGACGGATGCGCCAACCTACAACTCAACAGCGACAAGCCCAACCAGTATTTCGGCTCGCTCATGCTTCACTGGAAGGACTGGTTCAACGGAGGATTCGGCCTTCTGTTCGTCCAGGGGCAGCCACTGGCGCCGCTGCTCCTCCTCGGCGGGCGGTGGGGGTTCCTGCAGGCCGGGGCCTCGAAGGATGACGACAAGCCCGCAGAAAGGTGGGACTGATGCCAAATGGACGAACGCATGAGGAAATCGGCAAGGCCGCGGCCCGGCTCGTCCTGACCTGCGGGCTCACGCCATCCGCGATGTCTCTGCTGCTCGAAGGACGGCCCGACTTCATCGCCGCTTGCTCATTGCCCGATCGGGTGGACGAGGTTGCGTGCGTGCTGCCGGGTGAAGGTCCGCAGACCGTACTGCTCGGGCACAACCTGTCGAGCTTCCGACACTTCCAGGTGGGCGAGCGTGGCTACCGCTGGCTTGCCGACGATTCGCTGTCAATCGGGGGCGCCTTGGTGGCGGCTGCTGGTGCCGTGATCGGCGCGCAGATCGTCGAGTATCGGAACGGCCTGCGGCCTCCTCCGACCGGCCTGGAAGGCGCCACGCCGCTGGAGCGAGCTTTGCTTGAGCAGCCGGGCGCCACGGTCGGCACATTCCGCTTTCCTTCGGCTGGCGAGGAAGCGGACCACTATGCTCAGGGAGCTCGGTACTGGCTCGCAAACGGTTCTCCGGACCCGGCGCGGCGCTGTGCTGGCATGGTGGCGCACCTGGTAACGGATGCGTGCTGTCCACCCCACGGCTGGGGCCAGATACTCCACGGCCACGCGGCCTTCGAGGACGCCCTCGAAGCGCAATGGCACGAGACGCTCGCCGAGATGATCGAAGCGGAGCAGGTCGCGGATGTCCTCGCGCCCGCGGTGCGGGAGGAACTAGCGGACATCAAGGCTACGTCCATCGAGGATCTGTGTATCGAAAACAGCCTCTGGACTCGTCGAGCGTTTGGCGAGCCCCGCGACATGCCGGAGTGTCCTGGCGATGTCGCCCTGAGGCTATCGGTGCGCGCCGTGGCGGCAACGCTGCGGGCTCTTGAACTGATGACGGAGGTAGCCTCATGAACGATGACGAGCTTCGGGATGTCCTGGCCGAGCTAGAGCACTACGAGGGCCGTGAACACCAGATGTACCTCGACGGCGACAAGCCTCCAAACGTCACAATCGGCGTCGGGTGCCTGCTCTCCAGCGTTACCAAGGCGCAGGCCCTGCCATTCCACCACGTCTCGAATGGTCAGCGCGCCACAGCCGCCGAGATCGCCACCGACTTCTTTCGGGTGCAGTCGATGCGAGGTGGCCTTCCCGCGCACGCGTACCACGGGCCACTCGCGCTTTCGGATGAGGCGGTGGACGAGCTCGCGTTCTCGCGGCTGCGCGCTACGATTGCGGGGCTTCGCGAACTCTGCCCCGGTTTCGATGGCTTTCCCGCGCCGGCAAAGTGCGGCCTTCTCGATCTTGGCTGGAACCTTGGCACCGGCCCTTATCCCGGCCTGGAGGGTTGGCCCAATCTGTTGAAAGCGTGCAACGCCATCCCGCCCGACTGGGCGACGGCGGCAAAGGAGAGCCACTGCTCGACCAGCCGCGAGGCTCGTAACGCGTACCGGGCCGACTGCTTCCTTGCTGCCGCTACGCTCGGGGTTGACGGAACCGCCAAAATAGAGGACCACCGCACCTAGGACCATGGCAAACCAGGGTGACCCGCTTGGCGTCGGCATCGCCTGCACCACAGGCTTCCCGCTGCGCATGCAGCTCTGCTGGGGCGTGGAGAACCTACAGAATTCACTCTTGCGCAGGTTGAACGCGTCCCAGGGATGCTTGGCCTCAATCGGCGACGAGCAGACCTACGGCTATGACGTAAACGACCTGCTCAATAGGGACTGGAGCGGCACGGGCGAGATGGCCGCCGAGGGAAGCGCGATCGCGGCGGAGCTGCGGAAGGACCCGCGGGTGCAGGATGCCAGGGCTCGAATCGTCGCGAGCCAGGACGGCCTCACGATCTACATCGATGGTGAGTCCGCGGTGGGGCCATTTTCGCTCGTGGTGCCCGTGCGCGACTTGACCGTCGCCAAGCTCAATCAGGGTCTGGCTGGGACGGGACCGACGGAGGCCGTATGACGACGCTCACCGAACTGCTATCGCCCCGCAACCGCGACACGCTCGAAGCCCTGCTGCTTTCCGTCCTCCAGGAGGCCCCAATCGAGGGCGAGCCCGGCGGTTTCCCTGTGACGGATTGGATCGAGGGTGGTTTCGAGCGGACCTTCGTAAAAATGGCCGCGACGGGCCTGCTCGATCGCGAAGACACGATCAGAATGCTGACTGCCAGCGGCTTCCTGCGGCTCGCGTCCACGTTGCTCGACGCCGATGGAAATCCGATCGAGGGGTGGATGGAGATACTGGCCGCGCAGAACTATGGGCGCGACCGCAATGATGCGACCTACACAAAGCAAGTCCTGACCCTCACCTGTACCTCGGGGCCTGGCCCTTACACTCGCAGCAAGGGCGAGCTCGTCGCCTACTCGCCCAGCACCGGCAACAAGTACGTGCTCTTGGACGACGAGGTGACGATCCCGGATGGCGGAAGCGTGACGGCAGTCTTCCAGGCCGAGAGCCCGGGCGTAGGATACCAGGACTCGATCGGCAGCATCGTCGCACTGGTGACGCCTCTGCCTGGCGTATCGGTGACCAATGCGGCCACCCCCGCCGGCCTGCCTGCGTCCTACATCACCGGATCGGGCTCGATCGCTGTCAGCTCGACGACCATCACGACGTCTCGCCGGACCGTAAAGCTTGCCTTCACCACCGCCGGCAGGGCCGACGACAACAGCGCGGCGTTCACGTGTACGGTCTACCAGGGCGGCGCCGCGACGACCACCGGACCTTTCGCCGCCAGCGGAACCTTCACCCAGGGCGACCTCGAGGTCACATTGACCGACGGAGCGGAGGGCACCCAGTCCTTCAACGAGGGCGACGAGTGGATCGTGGGACTGCCAGGGACGCCGCTCATCCAGATGGGCGCCGAAAAGGAGACGCTCGCGGCGCTGGCCCTCCGCTGCCAGGATCGCTTTGCCGAGCAGTCCGTCATCCCAACGGGCAACCGCTTCGAGGGTTGGGTACGCGCCTGCGAAGCCGCCCAGCACCTCGGGGTGGTGAAGGTCAAGGCCAGGCCATCATTGACCGTGTCCGGAATCGAGGACGTGTACATTGCTGGCACCACGGCGACCGCGACTCCAGCCCAAGTGGCGGCCGTCCAGGCATACCTCGACGAGCAGTCCGGACAGGTCGACTACGCCAACGTGGCCGCGGCAGCGGCGGTAGCAGTGGCGGTGGGCGGCACGATTCGCTGCCGGCGTGGCACGACCGCGGCGGTGAAATCGGCGGCCGACCTCGCATGGATAAAGTACATTGCTGCCCTCGCGCTGGGTGGAGAGCAACCCGATGGGCTGGTGGAGCTGCTGGCGCTGGAGAACGCCATGCATGATGCCGGAGCATTCAACGCCACGGGCCTGACTCTCAACGGCACGGCGGCCGACCTGGTCCTCACGGCGTTTCAGTGCGCGACGCTGGACGAGTCGGCGGGCCTGCCCAGCCAGGGGATGACCTGGCAGGAGATCGCGTAGTGGGCGGTTTCTACGAGGAGTGGTTCAAGAACCCCGAGCTCGGGCCCGGGTGGATGCACGATCCCGTCGGGCAGGCCTACTGGGGATCTGTGGGCAAAGTGTTCGACCTGCAGGTCGAGCGCATGAAAACCGGTGTCCGCGCACGCTGTCCGGAGGACGCCGCGGCGATGGGTATGGTGGATGCCCTTGAGGAGATTGGCCGTGACCGCATGTTGCCGCGTGGCGGGTCCACCCCGGGCGCCAATGATGAGCCCCTGGCGGATTGGGCGGCACGGTTGAAGAACGCCTGGACCACCTGGGAGATGGCCGGCAGTGCCAAGGGGCTGCTGACCGAGCTGGCGGTGCAGGGGTTCCCCGTGGGCGCGACGGGCACCTCGGTCTTCAACCACGCCGGCCGGCGCTATTACCTCGAGGAGGGAGGCGACCTCAACGTCAGCAACCCGTGCGACGCGTGTGCGAACCGGGTGGATCGGACGGGTGTGGTGCCTTCGCCCCTTCTCACTGGCTTCACGCTAGATGCGCGCGATCAGTTCTCCTCCCACTTCTGCATCCTGTTCCTGCAGGACGTGCCGTCCCTGACCAACAACGCTGGCAATACTGCAAAGGCCATCCTGAACCAAACGGTCCAACGGTGGCGCCAGGGCGGTGCACACTATGTGGGGGCCTCGGTGGTTCCTGTGGCCAGCGGCGCGCGTGTGCTGGGCTGGCCGCCAGGTCTCAAGGTTGGGGACACCGGGACCATTGGGGCCACGGGCTCCCGTTTCATTGCACCGGAGTGAATCATGCCAGTAGCGTACAATCCCGATCCAACAGCAGCCCAGCCACCATCGCCAGCGCCCACCTTGAATGAGGGCGTCAATCCAATCCTCAACCTGCCGGAGGACGGAGTGGACGACTTCAGCGCCTCAACCTGGGACCAGGCCTTCAAGGTCGCTGGAGACTGGATCACCTTCCTCAAGCAGCGCCTGGCGCTCTTTCTGGGAATCCGATACTGGCGGGGCACCGACACCTTCGGTCCGGGTATGGTCGTGGTCAACCTGCAGGATGCCCGGATTTATCGAGGCAAGGCGACGAGTCTAAACCAGCGGCCCGATGTTGGCCTGACCCAAGGCGAATCGGACTACTGGGCTCGCTGCGACTACAGTGAAAAGGAGATCCGCCAGATCGGCGCCACTCACATCAGCGCACTCACCGGCTGGACTGTCAGCCACGGCGCCAGCATCAGTCAAGTCGACATGCTGACGTTCGACATGCTGACCCTCCCTACACTCGGGCTGTTCAAGTTCATCACGTTCCGCCTTATAAACGTGCCCGCAGACAGCTACTGCGACGTCGATTTGAACGGCGCGACGACGAAACTGTACACGATTCTCCTTTCGGCGCAGGTCTCGATGATGACTGGCGGGTCGCCATACGGCGGCATGGTGGGTACGAATCCGAACATCGGCAGCGACCCCAACGTACTGCGCGTCTGGTACAAGAAGGGCGCTGGCGACTCGGGCAGCCTTTGCGACGTCGCGGTCACGATCATCGGCGTATAGCGAATCCTGATCTGAAAACGGGTCCAGCCGCCCAAGTACTTGGGTGTGAGCCTCTCCACATCCAAGCGACGCACTGAGCGACAACTGGCCAAGGCTCGGCAGGAGGCGCGGGAGGAACGCGCCAGAGCGGATGAGCTGGCGGTGATTGCCAAGCTCAACGAGCAGACGGCGTACAAGCTGGCGTGCCAGCTCCACGGCAAGGACGCGGTCGACCACGCGGTCGATCAGGCGCAGCGCCGGGGGAAGAACTAATGGACGACTCGACGTCTGTCCCCGTGTCTGTCCGCCGCCGTCTACCGGTTGAGCGGCGAGGGCTTACCAAGCGCATCCACCTGCGGCACCCGCACGGCGAACTGAAGATCTACCTCTCCACGGGATGCTTCCCCGATGGGTCGCTCGGGGAGCTGTTTATCAAGGCCGATCGCAGTGGCTCGACCATCTCTGGCCTGCTCGACGCCTTGAGCATCACGGCCAGCATCGCGCTCCAATATGGCGTCCCGGTCGCGACCTTGATCGACAAGTGGAGTCGCCTTCGTTTCGAGCCGTCCGGGACGACAAGCGACCCGGAGATGCGCCAGGTGAGCTCGATCGTGGACGCGGTCGCGCGCTGGCTGGCTCGGAAGTACGGACCCAAGGAGCAATAGCATGGTCAAGCAAGGCACGAAAATCATTCTCCCGACCGCGACTTACAACCCGCACATGCCGGACTGGGACAAGTGCGCGGTCAAGGGTTGCCCGGCGCCCCGGGTGCTCGGATCCCAGGGATGCCGGCTGCACCGCAACCAGCTCACTCGGCGGACCTGCAGCGACGTCGTCGCGATCCCGGACCCCACGCCGTCAGGTGATCTCCGATGAAGTACTTGCTGTGGGGTACGTGCTTGCGCCCGGGATACACCATCGAGGTCACGCACATCGGGCACCTCAAAGCGACGCTGGTGTGCGGTGGAGCGGCGATCCTTGGCCGCAACATCTGGGTCGGTACACTGGACGGCGAAGTCGTCGTCATCGCGGAGATTCGCGACCGGGCGGAATCGGCCATCAGGGCGGAGGCGAAGAGGCTGCTGGTCGAGGCGGTCACAGTGCTGGAGTCAACATGAAAGTGATCGACGCGGAAAAGGAACTTCGGGCAGCCTTTGCACAACGTCTGGAGGTTGCCGGGCCTGCCTACTCGGACGACACCAAGGCGGCGTGCGACCGCGTGATCGACCTGGCGATCGAGCGCTTGGTGCTGGCTGCGCTGATGGTCGGTCGCACGCGTCCGACTTAGGCGCAGGGCCATGCGTAGCCTGATCATGCTACGCAGGCCGGCGGATGCGCGCGACTTCGTGAGGACGGCACTCGCGATCGCGGTAGCAGCGGTAGCAGAGGACCGCGCCCACGCCGCCGGCAAGCACCTGCGCTGGAGTTGGGCCTACTGGTGGCGCTGCTGGTGGAGCCGGCCGGGGACAGCAGCCGTCAATGCGCTCCGGGCGTGCGGCCTGCCCTGGTCTGACCTGGCCGAACTCGCCGGGATCGCGATCTGAAAAGGCGGCCGACCGCCCAAGTACCTGGGTGAGGAGAACGACATGAAACTTGGACCCGCATTGTTGATGCAATTGGAACGCTGTGGGCTGTCCGCAAAGCTGGCGGCTGAACACCGAGAGATCGGCGAGGGCGACTTCGTGGACACCCGCACCGAGATCGCGCGATGCTGGCACGCCAACGACCAGCCGCAGCTACCGGCCGCGCTCGCCGCCCTGCAATGGCTGTCGACCGAGCCGGGCACCGTCCGCACCGTAGGCGAGGAGCTGGACCTCATCGACCCCGCCACCGGAGAGGTGCTGGTAGGCGGGAAGCCGGGAGCAGTCATCGACGGGCCCGATTGCGTGCTGGTGGTCTCGTGGGCATCGACCGACTGGCACACTGACGCTGTACCAGGGGACGACTTGGGCGAGCTTGCGATGGGACTTGCTGCCTGCGGGGGGCGACCCTTCCGCGTGGCCACGGTCCAAGTGGGCGACGACGGGGCGGCGTTCGTGGAACGGTCGAACCCGGTAGAGCCTGACAAGCATCCGGCCCTGCTCGCACGCATCAAGGCGGCGAAGGCGCGCCCACCCGTTGCATGCCCCGGGGACTGGTGTGGGGGATGCAGGCAAGCGGCGTACTGCGAGGCATGGGTCGCCAGGGCCAAGACGGCGCTGACGGTGTTCTCGGAAGAGACCGGAGCGGCCGATATTACCGAGGATACGAAGCCGACCGAGATTCAGATTCCACAGTTGGACTTGACCAGCGAGCTGGCCGGCCAAGTCATCATGCGGATCCGGTTCCTCGAAAATGCGTGTGACCTGGCCAAGAAGCAGGTCCAAGCGTTCGTGCGGAATGGGGGGTGCTGCGTGGTAGCCGGCAAGGAGTATTACCCGGGATCGCGCGATGGCCGAGAGACTGCGAGCGTTGCCGACCTGAAGGAAATCGCCCAGGACAACCCCGCCGACCCGCCCGAGGTGGCCGCCCTCAAGCGACAGGTCTTGGCGAGCATCAAGACGGGCGACCCTTACGAACAGTTCGGGTGGCGCAACATCAAGGCGGCGCCGGCAGCGAGGCGGCGGTAGGCGCCCAACAGGTTCAACAACAGCGAGGACAACATGGAAAGCGAACAGACCCAGCAACACCCAGAGCAACCGACGCCAGAACAGGCGCGGCAGACACCGTTCAAGTCATCCACATCGCCAACCATCTGCAAGGTGGCGGCGGCCCTGGCCCGCGCCCAGGGCAAGTTCAAGCCGTTGATCAAGAACTGCGAGGGCAAGGTCAGCTATCAGGCGAGGGACGGTCGACCGGCCGGCAGCTACACGTTCCAATACGCCGACCTCGGCGCCGTCATCGAGGCCACGTCCGCGGCTCTGTCGGGCGAGGAGCTGTCCCACGTTGCGCTCATCGGGGGAGGGCTTATTCGGGTGATGCTGCTGCACTCCTCGGGAGAGTGGCTCGCCTCGGAGGCTCCGCTGGTTTCGTCAGGCGGGCCGCAGCAGTTTGGCTCGCAGGTGACCTACTACCGACGCTACCTGCTGTCCCCTCTGCTGGGCGTGGCCAGCGAGGACGACGACGACGCGAACGGCGCCGAGGGCAACGGCTTCAACAAGACCGAGAAGCCGAAGCCATCCCAGACGAAGCCTGCCCAGTCGCAGCCGTCCCAGTCGGGCAACAAGCCTACCCAACAGCAGCCGGCTGACGGCGCCCGAAGCGCGGCGAAGGCCCTGGTCGACCTACTCGCCAAGGCCGGCAAGGAAAAGCCCGCCGACGTGCTGGCGTGGATGTCAGAGCGGCTGAAGCGCACGATCAAGGGTACCAAGGAATTGACGCCGGCCGAAGTGGAGCAGCTCACCCAGGACGCAGCCGCACTCGCAAGGGAGGCTGCGTAGCACCATGGGAACAAAGAGCGGATTCGCCTTCGATGGCCGCGGACGTGTCGACCGAAAGGAGGTCTACACCACCAAGAACGGCAAGGACATCGTCACGCTGGTGCTGCAGGTCGAGGGCAGCTACCCGCAGTTAGTTCCCGTCAAGTTCTTCGGCCGAGTTGCCGACCAAGCCCGCGGGCTCGCTGTCGGGTCTGTCGTCGAGGTGACGGGCAGGCTGGGCGGGCGCGAATGGCACGGCAAGGTCTACGCCGACATCGTGGGGGAGAGGATCGAAGTGGTGGCGGAAGCGCCGTCGAAGCAGCAGGAGATGCCGGGAACGGGCGGAGGACAGGCGAGCGACAGCGGCTGGCGCGGACAATCGCCGCGACCCGAGGACGACGACGTGCCCTTCTGACCTGCTGCGCCAACGATTCAGGCGGGATGGTCCCGCCACCGTGGTGACTGCCGGTTTGCAGTCACGGGCGCCGCACCGATGAGCGGCCGGCGCTTTGGGTCCGTAGCTCACGGTGAGCAACGTGGACCGGGTTCAATTCCCGGCGGCTCCACGAAACGAAAGTCGAGGAGATCACAATGAAGCTGAGGGATGTAGAGATCGAGCAGTTCATGGGCGTCCAGAGCGCCAAGTTTTCCGTCGGAACCGCTGGCGTCCAATTCATCGGCGAGAGCAAGTCCGGCAAGACCAGTCTCGCCAACGGCATCTATGCGGCTCTCAAGTCGCGCGGATTTGGCCCCGAGTACATCTGCGACGACGCCGACCGTTGGCGGGTGCTTCTGAAGTTCGACACCGCCACGGTGGAAACGATCGTTCGTCGCAACGGCACCAAGTCGGTCAAGGTCGACGGCCTCGGCCCCGGCAGCCCGCAGGCGAAGCTCGACGCCTGCTTCCCCGATCTCATCGACCCGCTGAAGCTCGCGTCCGACACATCGGCGGAGCGCCGCCGCAAGGTGTTGGCCGCCATGCCGGCGACCGCGACCGAAGAAGACGCCAGGAACTGGACCGGCGAGGCTTGGGAGATCGAGGAGGGCAAGCACGGGCTCGAGGTGGTGGCGGAGATGCACGGCCACTACTACGCCCTGCGAACCAAGGCCAACACCGCGGTGGAGGACGCCAAGCACGCGCTCAAGCTCGCTCAGGACAAGGCCGACGGGCTAGCGAAGCCCGAGCACGTGGGCGTGGTGGTGCTGCTGCCGGGTGAAGAGGACGCGCCGGTTCGGGAGGCGCAGTGGCAGGTGGAAGCACTGGAGCAGCGCCGCCAGCAGGCCGAGTCCGTGGCAAGACGTACCGAGCGGACGCGGGCGAAGATTAGCGACCTTCGGGCAGAAGCAGACGCAGAGGACGCGGCCGGGCACGCTCCCGTTCCTGCGGCGGTGATGGACGGTTTGTTGGCCTCGAAGGATGCCGCTTGGGCCGCGCTGAAGGAAGCCGAACGTGCGTTCGAACAGGCGGATCGAGCAGTCGAGCGGGCCAAGTTGCAGCAGGCCGAGCACGCGAAGTCAGACGCCAAGTCTGCCGCGCTCCGGGCGCAGGCCCGCGAGCTCGAAGCCACCCTCACCGAAACCGCCATCGCGGCCCCTACTGCCGAGGAAGTTGCCGCCGCCACCCAGGCGGTCACGACCGCCCAGGCCAAGGCCGACCTCATCCGCTCCGCCCGCGCCGCCCACGATGCGCAGGCCTCCGCCGGCGCCCTGGCCGACGAGCTGGAATCCGCCAAGGCCGAGGCCAAGCGGCTCGACGACATCGTCAAGCGTCTGGACCACGACGCCCCAGCCGAACTGGCGAAGCGGGCCAACATGATCCCGGGGCTAACCTTCGTGGACGACGACATCGCGCTGGACGGCCACGTGTTCAAGCTGCTATCCGAGAGCGAGAAGACCGAGCTGTGCGTCGACCTGGTGAAGCGCATCGCGCCCGACGGCAAGCTCCTGCGGGTCGACAAGATGGAGCAGATGGACCCGGCGTTGCGCGAGCAGTTCATTCGCCGGGCCAAGCGGGGCGGCTGGCAGATCATCGGCACCGTGGTCGAGGCGGGACAGCTTCGGATCGTCGGTATCGATGCCGACGACGAGGGAGCCGAGGAGCCGCTGCCGGAACCCAAGAAGCCGGGCCGGCTGACGATCGTCATGCCAGGCGAGCAAGTGCCGAAGCCCAAGGGCAGCAAGGCGGGCATCTGACGCCTCCCCGCAGCTCCCATCCCAGCCGCGTCCGCAAGGGGCTCAAGGCAAACCTGTGCGCAGCCTGCCGCGGCGGACGTGACCCGAGCTTGCCCAAGACCTTCGATGACCGCTGCGAGGGCTGCCTTGCCAAGAAGGCTCGCGGCGATGCTGTGGCGGCCTGCCCGTGCAAACAGGATCCGCCCTGTGAGCAGTGCCAGCAGCTCAAGGCGCTCGGCATCCGCACCGGCAACGAGCCGCCGCCGACGGCGTTCTCGGTTGGAAACTGGCGCAAGCGCGGGGCGAGCGGGCGACTGGCCCTCATCACAAGGAAGGCCGAGCTCGTGGCGGCTGGCAGGCGAAGGGAGTACGCGACGTGAAGGCGCTCACCATCCGGATTCCCTGGCCATGGGCCATTTGCTACCTCGGGAAACCTTTGGAGAACCGCAACTGGCGGCCGTCCCCAACGCAGCTGCGCCCGGGCGAGAAGTTCGCCATCCACGCCGGCAAGATGCCCTCGGCGATGGAGATTCGAGAGGCGTTTGCCGGCATGGCGGCCATGGGGGTTATCGACGAGACAACCAAGGTCCCCACGCTCGCCCATCTGCGCAGGCAGGAGGGCAGCATCGTAGCCGTGGCGACCTACGGGGGATGGGTGACCGGGCACCCGTCGCGGTGGTTCGTCGGGCTCTACGGGTGGAAGCTGCTCGGCGAGCGCGCCAGAGAGGACCGGGGCTGATGCCGTTCGCCCAGGTAACACCGGTCATCGACCTGAAGGTCCGTGGCCTCTGTGTGAAGCCTTACCCGCTACACCCGAAGGGGTGCCCCAACTTTGGCAAGAAGCTTGGCTGCCCACCGCAGGCGCAGCACATCGAGGCTTACTTCGACCTGTCTCTTCCGACCCACGTGATTTGGAACGCGTTCGCGCTCGGCGACCACGTGCGCTTTCTCCGCGCGAAGTATCCACGGTGGTCGGAGCGACAGCTCTACTGCTGCTTGTACTGGCAGCTCCGCGCTCGAGCTGCTCTTGACGCCGAAATCGAGAGGTTCATGGCGGACGAGAAGGCGGCCCGCTGGGTCACTCGCTGTCCCGAGGCGATGGGTCTCGAAGTGACGGCGACGATGCTCTCGCTCGGCATCACACTCGAATGGCCACCGCGCGAGTGGGCCTACCAGGTGGCATTCGCTGGGGTGGCACGGCTTCCGGCCGCTGCACAGGAGCTAAGCCAGCTGGCTCGGGAATCCGGCGGACAAGTGGAGATGTTCAAGTGATTCAACCTGGACAGGCCAGGGCGTTCCGCATTGGCTGGGCGCCGGCAGACCTCGAGCGTCTGCGAGAGCAAGCCTGGCTGAGGTTCATTGCCTACAGCGCCGAGCGCCGCCGGGTCTTCGCCCAGGAGTATGACGAGATCTGCTCGACCGCGCTTGCGGCTTGGGATGAGGCAGCCCAGCCGGCGAAGGTGGTGCCGGACGCGTACTTCCCGCCAGGAAAGCGTCCGCCCTTGTACAAACGCCACGAGCCACCGCGACCGGATCCCGGGAGGCGCGTGCACTGGCGCTACTGGGGCGTGTAGCCGATGCTCCGCCGCTCGCCACTGCGGCGCTACACTCCCTTGCGAAGCCGCCAACCGCTCCGACGATCAAAACCGCTCCGCTGGAGCCCCAAGAAGCGCGGCCGCGGCGAGTTCGACGATCCGCTCTACTTGTCCTGACTGCGCACGCGACCGTGTCGGGCCCCAGGCACCGCTCATCACCACGGCGGAGATCCGTACCACCTGCGCCACAACGAGCACGGGGCATCGATGGGCGCCAACGTGAAGGACGACCGCCGGGCCTACTCGCTCTGCCGGTCCCACCATCGCGACGTCGAAGAGCGCCTCGGTCCTTGGCGTGGCTGGACTCGCGAAGAGATCCACCGATGGGAGAACGAGCAGGTGGCCCAACAGCGCGCGGAGTACGAGGCGAGCCTCACTGCCGTCGCCGCAATCCCGATCTGAAAACTGGGTGAACCGCCCAAGTACCTGGATGACGGCCCTCAACCATCACGACCACCAGGGCCCGCCGCGCCGGCTCTCCAGGAGGACACGAATGCACTACGCCAGCGGTATACGTAGCGCGCGCCACCGCGCAGGCCTCTCTCAGGCGGAACTCGCCAAGCGAGCTGGGCGCCGGCAGGCCTCGATATCGATGCTCGAATCTGGGCGCCGTCGGCCCACCATTTGCGCCGTCGAGGCCATCGCGCGAGGCCTTGGTGTCTCCCCGCTGGCGATCTACCTGCTGGCCGCCAACGGCCGCGATGTTCCGCGAGGTGTGCCGGGGATCACTCTCATCGGGAAGATCGCCAGCTTGGTCGACGACCTCTGGAGGGTCCGTCGCAACGACTCGCGCGATAGCAGGCAGTGATATTCCGCAGGCCGGACCACATCTAGGATTTACAAACCGCCGTCGGAAGCGCGACAGTGATCGCGCCACGCCGCCGGCGCAGTAGCAGCAGCACCGTCGATGGGATTGACGTCCTCTCGTAGTTCATGCTGGGCGACGACCTCCGACGTGTGTTGCCATTGAAAATGGAGCGCGGGCACACTAGGCACGCTGCGCTGTGTCCGCAAACTTGACGGTGGTCGTCGTCCGCCTATGGTCAGACCAGCGGGGAGGCGGCCAGCGTGGGCGCTACAGCGGTGCGTCCCGCCGAAAGACAACAGGAGCAACTGATGTCGTCTCGCTTAGCCGTACGTCGTAAGCCTGATTTCGCGAAGGTTGGCCCATTTGGGCGTGACCGGGGCCTGGCTCCCCTGCAGTTGGAGCTCGGCTTCTGGCCACGCGGGACACTCAAGGAAGCGCTGGACTCCCACCTGCGGCGCTTGATCGGAGAGATCGCCGACGACACGGTAACGGACTACCAGACGCGCATTTCGTGGTTGCTGCAGGCATTCGGCGAGTCGACGAAGCTGACCGCGATCTCGCTTGAAACACTGGAGGCGGTAGCGCGTGCTTGGGGGCCGCCTGGCTACGGGCTGATGTGGACCACCGTCAAAAAACGCTACACCTTCATGCTCGCCGCTCTCAAATATGCAGCAGCTCGCAAGGTGGAGTGCGATGGGCAGCGGTACCGTCGCGACGACGTGCCCGACATGCCTCGGCTTCCCAATGACAGCAACAGAGGCAAGCGCGTTGTTACTGTCGCCGAGTTCCGCGAGCTGAGGCTTGCTCTTCCCGAGCGCTTCCGGATCTTCGCCGACGCCGCCTTCTGGTACGGTTTCCACAGCCGAGACATCCAGCGCATGACGAGACGGTGGATCGAGCCCGACTATGTCTGGTGCGACGAAAACGGCGCCGAACTCTGGCGTGGAAGATACTTGCGCCACAACCACAAGAACAAGCACTGTCAGCCCAATTGGTTCCCCATGGAACCCGAGGCGCGCGAAGCCGCGCAGACCATCCTGCGCTCTCCCGGATCTGCTGATTCTCTCGTGGTCGGGCACCTCTGGTGCCTGTCCAAGACATTCACGGCCGCTTGCGATCGCTGCGGCCTCGCCCGGGTAAAGCCAGACCAAGATTTGCGCCGCAGCTTCGCGAGCATGCTCGCTGCACGCGGCTGGTCGCTCGAGTACATCCGACAGGCTCAAGGCCACGAGGGAGCGCCAGAATTTGACGACGCTGGAACGTTTCAAGGCGCCAGAAAACCCACCATGGACACACGCCATTACCTCGCCTACAACCTGGACCTCATTCGAGCGGAGTTGCGGATCAGAAAAGAAAGGCCTTAGATTCAGGCATTTCGGGAAGGGTACGCCTTTTTCCTTGACGGGCGGCTCCGACAGGCGCAGGCTCGACCGGTCTACATGAACCACCCCAACCGTTTTCGCGCATCGAAGGTAGCCGCCGCTCCCTCCCCTGGTGTTGTTCATGTAGACAGTGATGCATATCCAGAGGTCGACGTGGCGGTTACCTCCGAGGCGCGAGATTGCGTTTCCACCATGGGCGATGCAGACTGCCTTGTTTCTGTGCCCATAGCTCAATCCGGACAGAGCATCGGCCTTCTGAGCCTATGCTCCCAGGCTGGGCTTGAGATATTCGGCATTGAGGCGGCGAAAGCATTCTGCGCCCGTGTCGACTGTTCCGACACGGATGGATGCTGGCCGTGGACAGGGCCTACCAGGCGTTCTGGTTATGGCAGTTGCTGCGTCAGATCGAGAGATGGCCAAGTCGAGTCGCAGGCCCACCGGGTTGCGTGGGCTCTGGCGTTCGGACCCATCCCGGCAGGCAAGGCGATCCGGCACGTCGTCTGCGGAAATGCTCCCTGCTGTCGACCTACTCATCTCACGCCCGGAACGCAGAAGGAGAACTGCGAAGACACGGTCCGGATGGGCAGATCAACGTTCGGTTCCAAGAATACGAACGCAAAGTTCACCGACCTAGAAATACTAGCCATTCGAGCTGACCGAGCGGCCGGCGCCAAGACTGTCGACATTGCTCGAGCTCGCAAGGTGAGCAATTCGCTCATCTCGATGATCTGCCGCGGGAAGCTCTGGCGTCATCTCCTACCGCCGGACTTTCGGGAACCGACTCCATGTCGCAGCCGAGGCTGGCACCTGTCTCGGAGGGTAGCGTGATGTCGGATGCTCTCAGGCTCGCCCCCGGCTCCCGCTGCGCCGTTCACGGCTACGCCCGCCGAAACCCGTTCATCGATATCCGCGATCTCGAGCAGGAGGCAGCAGTCACGGCGATCGAGGCTAGCCGCACGTGGTGCCCAGATGGCGGCAGCTCGCGCGAGGCCTGGGAGGCGTGGAAGGTCGGGCTGGTGGTGTCTCGCTTCGCGGCTGCGGCGAGATGCCCGGTGTCGCTCCCGAAGGCCAAGCGGGCCTCGTGGGAAGTGGCCTCGGCCAGCAAGGCAGTCGGTCTGTCCACACCGGCCAACGACGTAGGCTGCGATGAGAATTCCGAGGCGGATTGCGATGAGAGTCCGGAAACCGCCCGCATCTCCGTGGAGTCCTGGCAGCCCATCGAGGAGCGCCTGGACCGCGCCCGGGCTCTAGCCACCGCGGTCGAGCTGCTGGAGGCACGCCACCCGGCAGCCAGAGCCGTGGTCCTCGACGACGAGAAGCCGGCGGAGGTGGCGGCGCGGATGGGGCTCACGCGCGCGGAAGTGTACGACCATACCGCCAGGGCAATGCGAGCGCTGCGAGTGGCGCTGCGCGACCGGTGACTAAGTGACGAAAGGAACAGCAATGGAAATTTTCGCGCTACAGGGGGACCAGAGGATTATCAAGCTCGACAAGCCCATCAAGGGCAAGCTTTTGCCGGCAACCAACCTGGTCATCGCCGGCAGCCACGAGGGGGCGCACACGATCCTCGGCAAGTGCATGACCCGCGTGGAACGAGACGCTCGACTCGTGCGCGTGGCTCGAAAGACCAAGATTGTGCATGCCAGTCGCCACAAAGAAACCTTGTTGCCGAAGGGGGATTATTCGATCGGTCCCCAGCGCGAGCGCGGTGGCGATGGCGACAGAGCCGTCGAGGACTAGGAAATCACCATGGGCAAGAAGCTTTATCACATGACCCCGCAGCACCGAAAGCTGCTGCACGCCTGGGCAGACAAGGTGCTGGCCAACGCCCGCAGAACCGATCCGATGACTGCCGAGGATCGCTCAAAGGCCGAGGCGGCAATTCGTGGCATCTACAACAGCATCGGGCTCGACGGTAAGAAGACGCGCGTGGTGTTCTGCGCATCCCCAGACGTCGCTCGGATTGCTGGGCGCCTGGCGTTCTGCGCCCGTTGGCTGCGCGAGCATCCCGAAGCACAGCGAAAGATCTGTGGTCGCCTCCTTCGCCCGGACGAAATGAAGGCGGCGATCCGTCGCGCCGCGACCGTGCTGGTGGTGGGAACCAGGTCGCGCATGGCTGACCTTGCGCCGAAGACGATCCCGATCTTCCGGCCTGCCGCTGCCGCTGCCGATGCCGCTGCCGCTGACGCTGCCGCTGACGCTGCCGCTTACGCTGCCGCTGCCGATGCCGCTGCCGCTGACGATGCCGCTGACGCTGCCGCTGCCGCTGCCGATGCCGCTGACGCTGACGCTGCCGCTGCCGCTGCCGATGCCGCTGCCGCTGACGCTGCCGCTGCCGATGCCGCTGCCGCTGCCGATGCCGCTGCCGCTGCCGCTGCCGCTGCCGCTGCCGATGCCGCTGACGATGCCGCTGACGATGCCGCTGACGCTGCCGATGACGCTGCCGATGACGCTGCCGATGCCGCTGACGATGCCGATGCCGCTGCCGCTGCCG
>Ga0335069_10000678_pt1 | contig 55606 bp, 50 predicted proteins | sample Lox_Sample_11_FD_206714 | JGI IMG/M metagenome (GOLD analysis project Ga0335069, IMG submission 206714) | Soil microbial communities from Loxahatchee National Wildlife Refuge, Florida, United States - Lox_Sample_1.1 | ecosystem: Environmental > Terrestrial > Soil > Wetlands | place: USA... | reverse complement strand
CCGGCGGGAGCGCCAGCGGCTGCAGCACGGCGGCGAACGCCTCGGAGGTGACGTCCTCGACGACCGCCCGGGGCTCCGCCAGCTCGTCATGGGAGGCGAGCGCCTCGTCGACCAGCGCCCGCAGTCGCGGCGCCAGCGCGTCCGCCGCGGGGAGGCCCTGCACCCGGAGGAGCGGCTCGAGACCCGGCCGGGTCTCCTGGGCGGTGAAGCCGACGATCTCCCTCATGCGACCTCGACCGGAGGCAGGGCCGGCATTCCCTCCGCGGCGGCCGCCGCGGTCATCCTCTCGACGAGGGCCCGCTGGCTCTCGGCGGGGAGCCGCGACGGCTTCCACTGCCCGACCAGCCGGTCGACCTCCCGCCGCGCACGCTCGCCGAGGCTGGTCTCGCCCTCCTCACGGAAACGACCGAGCGGCGCGCGCTCGATCACCGGCGAGGGGAGGCGGATCTCGGCCGTGCGGTGGCGTCTCGTGTGACTGGCGATCAGCAGGTGGCCCTCCTTCAGCAGCTCCTCGAACAGTGGCAGCGACGGGAAGTCCTCGCGCGGCTCCATCCCCCGCCGCAGGCGCTGCACCATCCCGCAGATCTCGTCGTCCACCACCAGCTTCTCCAGGCTCTGGCAGCTCTCGAAGTCCAGCATGCCCGGGCCGGAGACGCTGTCGATTCCCGAGAGCGCCGCGAGCGTCGCCCCCATCCCCGTCTCCAGGCCCGCCTGTGCGTCGAGGCGCTTGGCGTCGGAGAGGGCGATGTAGCCCTGGGTGGGCAGCCCCAGGTGGTGGCCGACCTCGCTGTTGGCGCAGTCGAGCATCATGGTCTCGATCGCCCCCATGGGGGTGGTCTCGTGGCGGATGTCGAAGATCGCCGGCGAGCCGCCCCAGAGCACCGGCGCCCCTGCCGCCGCCAGCTGGGAGAGGGCGACCCCGGAGAGGGTCTCCGCCGCGTGCTGCACGACGCTGCCCACGAGAGTGACCGGCGAGACGAAGCCGGAGAGCGGCATGGAGACGAACTCGACCGGCACCCCCGAGCGCGCGCAGTCGATCACGTTCTGGCTGGTCTCGAAGCTCCACTTGAGGGGCGCGGTGGGACAGCAGGAGAAGATGCACAGGGGCTTCTCGCGGAGTGCCTGGGCAGTGCCGCGGACGGCGAGCTGCAGGTCGCGCATCACCTCGAACGCCCTGGCGCTGAAGGCGCCGGTGACCACCGGCTTCTCCCCCAGCCGCAGGCTGAGGAAGAGCCGCCAGCTGTCGGCGATCGCTCCGGGGACGTCGGCGGGGATGAGCGCCGTCGACTGCGAGGCCAGGTTCGGGAGCGAGGCGACCAGCTTCGCGTAGCGCACGTAGTCGGCCGTCTGCGGCGTGCGGATGCGGCCGCTCTGCTCGTCGAGCACGTGGATGGCGGCCGAGCCCGGGGTGAAGTAGACCTCGTCCGCGCCGAGCTCGTGGGTCGGTGTCCCCAGCACGTCGAAGAGGCGGATCCGTCGCGGGGCGCTGGCCAGCGCCCGGTCGAGGAGCGGGCCCGGCAGGCGGAGGCGACGGCTGTCGGGGTCGACGGTCGCCCCGGCGCCGCAGAAGAGCGTGACCGCGGTGTGGTTGTGCACCTCGAGGCCCAGCCGGGCGAGGAGCTCGCGCGCCTCGTCCAGGATCCGTCCGATCAGCGTGTCGTCGAGCAGGCGCAGGCGCGGCCGCATGAAGCCTCCCGGGCGCAAGACAGGCCCGGGCGATCCTAACCCAGAGCAGCCCCGCCTGGCGGGAGCGGGCCGCACGCGCCGCGGCTCCCGCACCGTGGCATCCTAGCCGCCGATGGAAGCCGCCGCCTTCGAGACCTTCGAGCACGACGCCGACATCGGCGTGCGCGGCCGGGGCCGTACGCTGGCTGAGGCCTTCGCCAACGCCGCCCTCGCGCTCACGTCGGTGGTCACCGACCCCGCGGGCGTGCGCCAGGAGCTGGCGGTCGAGGTGGGCTGCGCGGCGGACAGCGAGGAGGCGCTGCTCTTCGAGTGGCTGAACGCGCTGGTGTTCGAGATGGCGACCCGCTGGCTGCTCTTCGGACGCTACGAGGTCGCGATCGAAGGCACCCGGCTGCAGGCGCGCGCCTTCGGCGAGGCGGTCGACCCGGTGCGCCACGCGCCGGCGGTCGAGGTCAAGGGAGCGACCTGGACGGGGCTGCGAGTGCGTCGGGACACGGACGGACGGTGGGTAGCCGAGTGCGTGGTGGACGTGTGAGGGCGGCATGGACCTGCAGAGGCTGACGCGCCGGTCGGAGTTCGAGTGGGTGGTGGAGCCGCGCGGCAAGATGCGGGTGCCGGGCCTGCTCTTCGCCAGCGAGCCGCTGGTGCGGGCGATGGACGACAAGGTGCTGGAGCAGGTGTCGAACGTCGCCACCCTGCCCGGCATCGTCCAGGCCTCCATGGCGATGCCCGACGCCCACTGGGGATACGGCTTCGCAGTGGGCGGTGTGGCGGCCTTCGACCCCGAGTCGGGCGTCGTCTCGGCCGGCGGCGTGGGCTTCGACATCTCCTGCGGCGTGCGCTGCCTGCGCACGCGGCTGGTGCGGGCCGAGGTGGAGTCGCGCAAGAGGGACCTCGCCGACGCGCTCTTCCGCGCGATCCCGGCGGGCGTGGGCAGCACCGGGCGCGTCCGGGTGGGCGGCGCCGAGATGGAGAACCTGCTGCGGGGTGGCGCACGCTGGGCAGTCGAGCAGGGTTACGGCGAGACGGCCGACCTCGAGCGGATCGAGGAGGCGGGACGGATGGAAGGCGCCCGTCCCGAGGCCGTCTCCGATCGGGCGAAGGCGCGGATGCGGGACGAGGTCGGCACCCTCGGCTCCGGGAACCACTACCTGGAGGTGCAGGCGGTCGCAGAGGTCCACGACTCGCTTGCGGCGGAGGCATTCGGGCTGCGCGAAGACGACGTGGTGGTCTCCATCCACTGCGGCTCGCGCGGCCTCGGCCACCAGGTCGGCACCGACGCCCTGCGCGCGATGCTCGCCGCCGGCCGGCGCCACGGCATCGACCTGCCCGACCGCGAGCTGGCCTGCGCCCCCGTCCGCTCGCGGGAGGGCGAGGAGTACCTCGGCGCCATGCGGGCCGCCATCAACGTGGCGCTGGCGAACCGCCAGGTGCTGACCCACCTGGCGCGCGAGGCCTTCGCCGCGGTGCTGCCGAGCACGGAGCTGACGCTGCTCTACGACGTCTCCCACAACACCTGCAAGCGGGAGACGCACCTGGTCGAGGGCCGGCAGAGGCAGCTCTTCGTCCACCGCAAGGGGGCGACCCGCGCCTGGGGTCCGGGGCACCCGGGCCTGCCCGGCCGCCTGCGGCCGGCCGGGCAGCCCGTGCTGATCGGCGGCTCCATGGGCACCAGCAGCTGGGTGCTGGCCGGCACCGAAGCGGGCATGCGCTCGAGCTTCGGCTCCGCCTGCCACGGGGCCGGGCGGGCCATGAGCCGCTCGCAGGCGCTCAAGCGTTGGCAGGGGCGCCAGGTGGTCGACGAGCTGGCGGCCCGCGGCATCCTGGTGCGCAGCCCCTCGCTGCGCGGGGTGGCGGAGGAGGCGCCCGGTGCATACAAGGACGTCGACGAGGTGGTCGCCGTGACGGAGAGGGCCGGGCTCGCGCGGCGGGTGGCACGCCTGCTGCCGCTGCTGGTGGTGAAGGGCTGAGCGATGGCGGCTGCCAGCCCCGATCGCGAGCGGCCGCCGGTGCTGCTGTTCACCATCGACGCGGGGGGAGGCCACCGGGCCGCGGCGCGGGCGCTGCAGGCGGCGGCAGAGGAGGCCAGAGCACCCTTCCGCCTCGAGGTGGAGAGCTTCCAGCAGGTGCTGCTGCCTCTCGACGTCCTGCGCCGGGCCACGGGAGTCTCGCTGGAGGAGGGCTACAACCTGCTGCTGCGCCGGCACTGGAGCGTGCTGATGGTGCCGCTCCTGCGGCTGCTCCACGGCGCCATCCGCCTGCGGCGACGCGCCATCCTCGGGTCGCTCGTCCCCTGGCTTCGCGCGCGGCCGCGGCCGGCGGCCGTCGTCTCGGTCTTGCCCAACTTCAACGGCATCCTGCGCGACGCGATCGCCCGCGCACACCCCGGCGTGCCGCTGGTGGTGGTGCTCACGGACCTCGCCGACTTCCCGCCGCGCTTCTGGATCGAGCCGGGGATCGACCGGGTGGTGGTCGCGACCGAGGAGGCGGAGCGGCAGGCGGGACGGATCGGGGTCTCGGCCTCGCGGGTCAGCCGGGTCTCGGGGATGGTGCTGCACCCTCGCTTCTACCGCAGTGCGGAGACGGCGGCGCGGGACCGCGTGCGGCGGGAGCTCGGCATCGGCCCCGACCGCTTCGCGGTGATGATGCTCTTCGGCGGCAAAGGCTCGCCCGAGATGCACCCGCTGGCGTCGCAGCTGCTGGCTTCTGACCCGGAGCTGCAGGTGATCGCCGTCTGCGGCGAGAACCCCCGTCTCCTCCACCGTCTGGGCGAGCTCGCGGCGGAAGCGAACGGCCGTCTGGTGCGGCTCGGCTTCACCGATCGCATCGCCGAGCTGCTCGCCGCCAGCGACCTGCTGGTGACCAAGCCCGGACCCGGCTCGCTGTCCGAGGCGTTGCACCAGCGCGTGCCGGTGGTGGTGGTTCGCAACCTGCACACGATCCCGCAGGAGCGCTTCAACGCCGAGTTCGTGCGCGCACGCGGCCTGGGGCGGGTGGTGCGCCACTGGCGGGAGATCCCTCCCGTCGTCACCGCCCTGCGCCACGACCCGGCCGAACGCGCCGCGATGCGCGAGCGCCTGGCCGCCTTGCCTCCCAACCGCGCCGTCTACGAGGTGCTGGAGGTGATCGCGGCCGAGTGCGAAGCCGGCATGGCCGAGCCATCAGCCGGCTGACTCGTTCCAGATGGTAAGATGACGGCCGCTTATGGCGACTGCCAAGCTCCTCTACCGCCGCCTGGACGCTCTGTTCGGCGGCCTCAAGAGTCGCCGCTCCCAGCCGAAGCTGGTGGAGGCGTTCCTCGAGGACTCCTTTCAGAGCCTGCGCGAAGACCTGCGCCTGCGCGGAGCGGTGCTCTACGCGGAGCGGCGCGACGGGTTCGCCCTGGTCAAGACGGTGGGTGAGCCGGGCAGCCCGGTGGCGGAGACGCTCGACCCGGCCCAGAGCCCGCTCGCCGAGCTGGTCCGTCACCGCGTCTACATCTTCGGCGACCCCGGTGCGCCGAACAGCCCTCAGCGGCTGCAGCTGCTCGGACCCGCCGCGGCGTCGGCCGGCCTGATCGTCGGCGAGCGACCGCTGCGCTTCGTCTTCCTCTTCCTGCTCGCGGACGGGTGGCAGCCGGAGGAGCTGGACTTCGCCCTCAATACCATCCGTGCCGCGCTCGGCGCCCGCATGGTCGACGCCCGCGTGCGCGGCTCCTTCCGGGAGGCGGCCGAGATCCAGCAGTCGCTGCTGGTCGAGGAGCCGCCGGAGTTCCCCGGCTTCGAGCTGGCCGCGCGCTCGGTGGCGGCGGAAGAGGTGGGCGGGGACTTCTACGACTTCCAGCAGCTCGGCGAGGGCACGCTCGGCGTGTCGATCGGCGACGCCAGCGGGCACGGCCTGCCGGCGGCGCTGCTGGTCCGCGACGTGGTCACCGGCCTGCGCATGGGCATCCAGGAGGACCTGAAGATCGCGCACGTCTTCGAGAAGCTCAACCGGGTGATCCACCGCTCGCGCCTGTCGAGCCGCTTCGTCAGCGTCTTCTACGGCGAGATGGAGGATGACGGCAACATCGTCTACGTCAACGCCGGGCACCAGCCGCCCATCCTCTTCTTCAAGGAGCTGCGGCCGGGGATGCCGTGCGACCTCGAGCTGACCGCGGGCGGCACCGTGATCGGCCCGCTGCCCCAGGCCCGCTTCCGGCGCGGCTTCGCCCGGCTGCGCCCGGGCGAGGTGCTGGTGATGTGCACGGACGGCATCCTGGAACGGCGGGACGCCACCAGCAGCTTTTTCGGCGCGGAGGGGCTGCGCTCGATCGTCCGCCAGCACCAGAACGCCTCGGCCCAGGCCATCCTCGACGCTGTGTTCGAGGCCTCCTGGAAGTGGGGCGACGCGCGGCCCTGGGAGGACGACGCGACCGCGCTGGTCGTGAAGCGGCCCTGAGCCGGGGCCGCTGCCCAGCTCGGGGGCACAGCCCCGGTCGAGGACGAGGACGGCTGCGGGCTCGGGACCGGCGGAGGTGACCGGGCTCGCGGCCTCCAGCAGCGACGGTGCTCCCCACGGCAGGCCGAGGGCCTGGCGACACCGGGTGGTCGCGGCTGGTATCTTGGAAGGGGAATGGTCTCGAGCCTCGCCGCGTTGATGTTCGCCGTTTCCGTCGACGCCGCCGCGGTCGAGGCGGCGGTCGCCTCCGGCGACGCGCACTTCGCCCACCGGGCGGAGGGCGCCGCGGCGGGCGTGGCCAGACCCGCGCAGACGGACGCGGCGATCGCGGACTACCGCCGGGCGATCGGCCTCGACCCGACCTCGCTCGACGCGCGGCTCAAGCTGCTGCGCGCCTACTTCTTCCGCGGCGGCTTCTGCGGGGCGAGCCCGGCAGACTCGATCGACATCTTCACCGCCGCCAAGGACGTGGCCGAGGACACGGTCAAGCTGCTCGACAGCCAGACCGGCCGCTCCAAGAGCCACATCGACTCGCGGACGGCCGGGGCGGTGCCGGTAGCGGCGGAGGTGTACCTGTGGGCCGCGGTGTCGTGGGGCCAGTGGGCGGTGTCCCACCCGGCGCGAGGCGCCTGGCAGCACGCGCCGGCGCGGATTCGGGACCTGGCGGAGGCGGCCGTCGCCATCGACCCCGCGGCCGAGCAGGCCGGCGGCCACGTGGTGCTCGGCCGCCTGCACACCGAGGCGCCGCGCGTGCCGTTCCTCACCCACTGGGTCGACCGCACCGCAGGGATCCGCCATCTGCGCACGGCCCTCTCGCTCTCGCCGGACAGCCCGCAGATCATGTACTTCCTGGCCGCGGCGCTGCTGCGGCTGGACCCCGCGAGCGCCCAGGAGGCCCGCGCGCTGCTCGTCCGCTGCGCGACCGTCAAGCCCCGCCCGGACTACCCGGTGGAGGACGCACACTACGCTTGGCAGGCCCGCGACCTGCTGGCCGACCTGGCCGCCTCGTCCCGGGCCGCGCGCCGCTGAGGCCACCGCGGTGGCCGTGAGCGCGACCTGTCCGCGGCCGCAAGAACCGCCGAGCCCGCTGGGGAGACCCCTGGGCGCGTTCGGCGAGGGGTCGTCCCGCTGCTGCTCGCGACCGACAAGTTAATGGCGCGGGTGGGCGACCTGTTCTCCTTCTTCCACTGATACGCGGCCACCGTCTGGCTGGCGCCGGCCGGCGCGCTAAGCTGGCGGAGGAGGCCGCCATGAGCGCAACGCGAACGGAGAGGGACAGCTTCGGTCCCATCGAGGTGCCTGCGGACCGGCTGTGGGGAGCGCAGACCCAGCGCTCGCTGGAGAACTTCCGCATCTCGGGCGAGCGGATGCCGGTGGCCCTGCTGCACGCTCTGGCCCTGGTCAAGAAGGCGAGCGCGCTCGTCAACCTGGAGCTGGGCGTGCTGCAGGAGGCGAAGGCTCGCGCGATCGTGGCCGCCGCCGAGGAGGTGCTCTCCGGGCGCTGGGACGACGAGTTCCCGCTGGTCGTCTGGCAGACTGGCAGCGGCACCCAGACCAACATGAACCTCAACGAGGTGCTGGCCAACCGTGCCAGCGAGCTCATGGGAGGAGGGCGCGGCGAGGCGCGCGAGGTCCACCCCAACGACGACGTCAACCGCGGCCAGTCCAGCAACGACGCCTTCCCCACCGCCATTCACGTGGCGCTGGCGCTGGCGCTGCGGCGCGAGGTGATGCCGGCGGTCGCGCGGCTGCGCGACGTGCTGTGTACCAAGGCGCGGGCCTTCCGCGGCATCGTCAAGGTCGGCCGGACCCACCTGATGGACGCGACGCCCCTGACGCTGGGCCAGGAGGTCTCGGGCTGGGCCGCCCAGCTCGACCACGCGCTCGTCCACCTGGAGCAGGCGCTGCCGCACCTGCGCGAGCTGGCGCTCGGCGGCACCGCGGTCGGCACCGGTCTGAACGCCCACCCGCGGTTCGCGGCCAGAGTGGCGGCGCGGCTCGCCGAGCTGAGCGGGGAGCCCTTCGTGACGGCGCCCAGCAAGTTCGAGGCCCTGGCGGCGAAGGACGCGGTGGTCTTCGCCCACGGCGCCCTCAAGACGCTGGCGGCCGCCCTCAACAAGATCGCCAACGACGTGCGCTGGCTGGCCTCGGGCCCGCGCTCCGGCCTGGGCGAGATCCGCATCCCCGAAAACGAGCCGGGCAGCTCCATCATGCCCGGCAAGGTGAACCCCACCCAGTCGGAGGCGCTGACCATGGCGGCGGCGCAGGTGATGGGCAACGACGTGACCGTGAACCTCGCCGGCATGTCGGGCAACTTCGAGCTCAACGTCTGCATGCCGGTGATCGCCCACGCCGCCCTGCAGAGCTGCCGTCTGCTAGCCGACGGCTGCGAGAGCTTCCGCCTGCGCTGCGCCTCCGGGATCGAGCCCGACCGGGAGCGGATCCGCGAGAACGTCGAGCGCTCGCTGATGCTGGTGACGGCGCTCAACCCGCACCTGGGCTACGACGAGGCAGCCAGGATCGCCCGGCACGCGCACCGCGGCGGCAAGACGCTGCGCGAGGCGGCGCTGGAGCTGGGCCTGGTGAGCGCCGAGCAGTTCGACGAGTGGGTGCGGCCGGAGCGGATGGTGGGCGAGGAGTGACCGCCGTTCGTCGCCCGGGTGGTCAGCCCCGGGCCCAGGGCAGCGTCGAGTTGGCGAAGGCGACTCGGCCCCGGAGCAGGTGGTAGAGGTACGCGCCCAGGCAGAAGCGCCCGAAGAGCAGCGCCGAGAAGGCGGCTACCAGCAGCGCCTGCAGCACCCAGGCGAGCGGCAGCGCGCCCGACCACTGCGCCAGGGCGGCGCCGAGGTTGAACGCCGCCGCCATGCCCTGGGCGAAGCGCCGGGGGCCCGGAGCCGGCGCCAGCGGTCGCTGGCCGCGCGGTGCGGCGAGCCAGCGGTTGTACGCCCGCTCGAACGGGTTCCAGGACGGCACCAGGGCGTTCCACCACAGCGCCGCCGAGATCAGCAGCTGGAGCGAGACGGACCAGGTGGTGGACACCAGCTGCAGGAGGATCGCCAGCACCACCAGCGGGAACACGATCCGCGGCTGGAAGTACAGACCCTGGAAGTGCACGTCGCAGGCATCGGGCGGCTCCTTCGCGAAGCCCTGCTGCCGCATGAAGTTCTGGACGGGGGACGACGACATCGATCACTCCTGGAAAGAGCAGTCGGCTACCCTCACTGTAGGGGCGAAGCGCCCGGCCTGCAATGGCGCCGGCCCGTTCGCCGCTCGCCGGCGTGTAGACCGTACAAAGCGGATGGCGCGCCGGCGGCGCGCTATCCCTCGAAGCCCCTCGATCTGCGGCAGTTCCTCGAGGCTCAGTGCGGGCACGACGGTTGCACTACCGGCCCGTGCGGACACGCGCCCGTCGAGTCGCGCCGGCGCGGCGTCCCTGTGACCGCCGAGGACAGGAGGCAAGCCATGAGAATCCACGTGAGCGCATGGGTCGCTGCGGGTGCCCTGGCGCTCGCCGCGCAGGCGTTCGCCCATCCCCCGAACACGGAGGGCGTGACCCCGGACCCGAACGCGCCGGGCTCGGGCCACGACGCCTTCGTCAGCAACCCGACGCACCGCGAGGTCACCGTCACCGGCACCGTCGTCCGTGAGCACAGGGGCGAGCTGGTGCTGCGGACCGACGACAACCAGAGCGACAACCACCACCACCTGGTCTCCTTCCGGATGAGCGGCAGCGTCGCCGGCGAACGAGTGAAGCCCGGCAGCCACGTGGCGCTCACCTACCACCCGACCGGCGAGACCGGCCAGGCGGTCGACACGGTGCACGTGCTGGAGCCGCCGCACGCCCGCGGTGAGGGGCGCGGCTAGGCCGGGTCGACGAACACGCGCAGGGTGCGCGCCTGCAGGTAGAGCCGCTCCCCGAGCTCGGGCAGCAGCGCGGCGTGGCGCTCGCGGGGCATCTCGACCTGCAGCAGCGCGCCCTCGTCGTCCTCCAGCTCCAGGCGCACCACCGCGCCTGCCGGGGTGGCGCGCCGCAAGGTCGCCCAGAAGCCGTCCGCGCCCGCTTCCCGGGCCACCTCCAGGTCGTAGGGGCGGGCGAACCCGGAGGCCGGGCGCCCCTCCTGGTGCGGGTGCTCCGGGTATGCGATCGCCAGCGGGCCCAGGTGGGCCTTGCCGTTCTGCACCCGCCCGTGGAACACGTTGACGTGGCCCATGAAGCGCATCACGAACGGGGTGGCCGGCCGCTCGAAGATCTCGCCGGGAGTGCCGACCTGCTCGACCCGGCCCTGGTTCATCACCACCACCCGATCGGCGACCTCCAGCGCCTCCTCCTGGTCGTGGGTCACGAAGACGCTGGTGAGGCGGATCTCGTCGTGCAGCCGCCGTAGCCAGCGCCGCAGCTCCTGGCGCACCTGGGCGTCGAGCGAGCCGAAGGGCTCGTCCAGCAGCAGCACCCGCGGCTCCACCGCCAGCGCGCGGGCGAGCGCCACCCGCTGCCGCTGCCCGCCCGACAGCTGCGAGGGACGGCGGTCCGCCAGCCACTCCAGCTGCACCATGCGCAGGAGGCCCCTCACCTTCTCGCGGATCTCGGCCTCGCTCGGCCGCAGCCGCCGGGGCCGCACCCGCAGGCCGAAGGCCACGTTCTCGAAGACGCTCATGTGGCGGAAGAGGGCGTAGTGCTGGAAGACGAAGCCGACCCGGCGCTCCTTGGCCTGCCGCCGGGTGGCGTCCTGTCCCTCGAACAGCACCTGGCCCGCGTCGGGCCGCTCCAGGCCGGCGATGATGCGCAGCAGGCTGGTCTTGCCCGACCCCGAGGGGCCGAGCAGCGCGACCAGCTCGCCGTCCGGCACCCGCAGGCTGACCCCGTCGACGGCGGTGAAGTCGCCGAAGCGCTTGGTGACGTTGCGGACCTCGATGCTCATGCCGTGCTCTCCCGGCCTCCCGACCCCGACTGGGCCCGCGCGCCGGAGCCGGCCCGCCACTCCACCAGGCTCTTGGCCGCCAGGGTGACGATCGCCAGCAGCGCCAGCAGCGAGGCCACCGCGAAGGCGGCCTGGAACTGGTACTCGTTGTAGAGCACCTCGACGTGCAGCGGCAGGGTGTTGGTGAGCCCGCGCACGTGCCCCGAGACCACGGAGACGGCGCCGAACTCGCCCATGGCCCGAGCGTTGCACAGGATGACGCCGTACAGCAGGCCCCACTTGACGTTCGGCAGCGTGACCCTGCGGAACAGCTGCCACCCCGAGGCTCCCAGCAGCACCGCCGCCTCCTCCTCTTCCCGGCCCACCGCCTGCATCACCGGGATGAGCTCGCGGGCCACGAAGGGAAAGGTGACGAACAGGGTGGCCAGGACGATTCCCGGCACCGCGAAGACCACCTTGATCTGGTGCGCCTGCAACCAGGGACCGAGCAGGCCCAGCCTGCCGAAGACCAGGACGAAGATCACGCCCGAGATCACCGGCGAGACCGCGAAGGGCAGGTCGATGAGCGTCAGGAAGAGCGATCGGCCCGGGAACTCGAAACGGGCGATGGCCCACGAGGCGGCGAGACCAAACAGCAGGTTCGCCGGCACTGCCACCGCCGCCGTCAGCAGCGTCAGGCGCAGGGCCGAGAGGGCGTTCGGCTCGCGGATCGCCGCCAGATAGGCGAAGACGCCCTTCTCCAGCGCCTGGGCGAAGACCAGCACCAGCGGCAGGATCAGGAAGACGGCGAGAAAGCCGAGCGCCGCCAGGACCAGCAGCGCCTTCACCGCGCGGGGTTCGTCGGTGGGACGGGCCACCTCGCCTACTCCACCGCCGCGCGCCGGACGGTCCAGGCCTGCAGCGCGTTCACGCCGCCCAGGATCAGCAGGGAGGCGAGCAGCATGACCACTGCCACCGCCGTCGCCCCCGCGTAGTCGTACTGCTCGAGCTTGGTCATGATCACCAGCGGCGCGATCTCGGTCTTCATCGGCATGTTGCCGGCGATGAAGACCACCGACCCGTACTCGCCCAGCGCCCGCGCGAAGGCGAGCGCCACCCCGGTGAGCCAGGCGGGGGCGATGGCCGGCAGCACCACCCGGGCGAGGGTGGCCGGGCGTCCGGCGCCGAGGCTGGCGGCGGCTTCCTCCACCTCCGGGTCGAGCGCCTCGATGACCGGCTGCAGCGTGCGCACCACGAAGGGCAGGCCGATGAAGGTGAGCGCGAGGCCGACGCCGATCGGGGTGAAGGCCACCTTCAGCCCCATGGCGGAGAGCGGCCGGCCGAGCCAGCCGGTCTCCGCGTAGAGCGTGGTGAGGGCGATGCCGGCGACCGCGGTCGGCAGCGCGAAGGGAAGGTCGACCAGCGCGTCGATCAGCCGTCGCCCGGGGAAGCGGTAGCGCACCAGCACCCAGGCCACCAGCAGCCCGAAGACCGCGTTGACCGCCGCCCCGGCGGCAGCCGCACCGAAGGACAGACGGTAGGCGGCGATGGCGCGCGGCGCCACCGCCGCCACCCGGAAGGCGGCCCAGCCGAAGGAGGCGGACTTCAGGACCAGGGCCAGGAGCGGCAGCAGCACCACCAGGCTCAGGTAGAAGACCGAGAAGCCCAGCGTCAGGCCGAATCCGGGCAGCACGCTGTGACGGCGCCGGAGCATCAGCGGGCCTGGTAGATCCTGTCGAAGGAGGCGCCCTCGGCGAAGTGGGCGGCGTGCGCCTTGGCCCAGCCGCCGAAGGCCTCGTCGATCCTCACCAGCTGAACGGCCGCGAAGCGGACCGGCGCCTGCGCCAGGGCCTCCTTGGAGCGCGGCCGATAGTAGTGCTTCGCCGCCAGCCGCTGGCCCTCCGACGTGTAGAGGAACTCAAGGTACGCCTGCGCCGCGGCGCGGGTCCCCCTGCGGTCGACCACGGCGTCGACCACCGCCACCGGCGGCTCGGCCAGGATGCTGAGGCTCGGGACCACCATCTCCACCTTGTCGGGTCCCAGCTCCTTCACCGCCAGGAACGCCTCGTTCTCCCAGGCGAGGAGCACGTCGCCGATGCCGCGCTGCACGAAGGTGTTGGTCGAGCCGCGGGCGCCGGTGTCGAGCACCGGCACGTTGCGGTAGAGCCGGGCGACGAAGTCCTGGGCCGTGGCCTCGCTCCCGCCGGGCCGGCGCAGCGCCCAGGCCCAGGCGGCGAGGTAGCTCCAGCGGGCGGCGCCCGAGGTCTTCGGGTTGGGGGTGATCACGGCCACGCCCGGTCGAGCCAGGTCGCCCCAGTCCTTGATGCCCTTGGGGTTCCCCTTGCGGACGAGGAACACGATGGTCGAGGTGTACGGGCAGGCGTTGTCCGGCAGCCGCTTCTGCCACCCGGACCGGACGAGGCCGGCCTTCTCCACGGCGTCGACGTCGTAGGCGAGCGCCAGCGTGACCACGTCCGCCTCCAGGCCGTCGATCACCGCCCGGGCCTGCTTGCCCGAGCCGCCGTGCGACTGCTGGATCGTGAGGGCGCGCCCGGTCTTCGCCTTCCATTGCGCGGCGAAGGCGGCGTTCACTTCCTGGTAGAACTCGCGGGTGGGGTCGTAGGAGACGTTGAGCAGCGTCGTCTCCTGCGCGATCAGGGTGGAGCCGCCGGCGGCCAGCAGGGCCAGGGCGGCGACGAGCGGCACGAAGGGGCGGGCGGACATGGGGGCCTCCTCGTCAGAACGCCAGCTGCGCACGGAAGAAGAGCATGGTCTCGGTCTCGCGGTTGCCGGTGGCGGCTCCGCCCTCGAACTTCGTCTGCTCGAAGTTGACGGTGTAGCGGACGTTGCGGGTGACGTACCAGTTGAGGTCGACGCCCCAGGCAGTCGCCTTGCGCGCCGACTTCTTGATGTCGGCCAGCCCCAGGTCGAAGGCTTCCTGCCCCACGGTGAACTCGTGCACCCGCGCGGCCAGCTCGAACGCTCCCCACTGCCCCTTCGCAGGGTCGAAGGGGCGGCGCGGGCTGACCCAGCTCGAGGAGGCCTTGTCTCCGGTGATCAACCAGGAACCGGCGACCTGCCAGGCCTGGTTGGTGACGTCAGCCGCCACCGGGTCCTTGCGCACCCGCTGCGTGGACTGCGCGTACTCGAAGATCACGCCCACCGGGCCGGCGTAGAAGTTCGCCTGCGGCGAGAGCCGGGTCCGGTGCCCGTCCGCGGTGGCTCCCGTGACGTAGCTGAAGAAGGTGACCTGACCCGGCGTCTTGTACACGGGCAGCGCCCCCTGCTGCCGGCCGAAGGTCGTCGCCATGCCCAGCCCCAGACCGCGCAGCGGGCCCTGCGTCTTGCGGAACGGGCGGAGGAAACCGCGCACCGCCGCGTCGCGCGCGTCGCTGGTCGCCAGGTCGGCGCTGGCCCCGTCGAGGACGCCGTTGAGCAGGGCGGCCGAGTAGCTGAAGACGCCGCCGGCGAGGTCGCCGGCGAGCTGGACGCCGACGTCGCGGTTGGGAACGATGTCGGTCGGCAGCGCGCGCTCGACGAAGAGGGTGTTCGACTCGAGCATCAGCCGCTCGAGGCCGAACGGCGTCTTGAACTTCCCCACCCGCAGGCGGGCGAACGGAGAGAAGCGGGCCTCCAGGTAGGCGTCCTGGATCAGGGACTGGCCCTGCCCGAAGTCGGGCGCCAGGTACAGGTCGAACCGGCCCGCGACCGTCCCCTGCAGGATCGGCCGCGCGCTGCGCAGCAGGAAGGTGTCGGAGGCTAGCCGGGCGGTGTCGTTCTCGTAGAAGCGCCCGTCCGCCTGCACGATCGAGTTGAACTGCAGCCGGTAGTTGCCGTCCGCGGACTGGACCACGAACCCCTCCGGCTCGGCGGCCACCGTCACCGGTGGCAGCGGCGTCGGCAACGGCGCCGGCGCCGGCTGCGAGGCCTGGTCCGCAGCCCGCGCGCTCATCGCTGCCAGCGCCAGCCCCAGCGCGGCCACCACCTTCACGCCCGTCCTCTTCCCGTTCATGACGTCTTCTCCTCGCTCTGTCCGGGATCGCGGGTTCCGCTGCTGCGGTCGCCCTGCGATCGCTGCTGCCTCACTCCGGGCTGTCCGGTCGTCGGGAAACGGTCGGCTCGAAACGGACCTTCTCGCGTCGCTCGATCTGCACCACCCGTCCGTCGTGCACCAGCAGCTCGACCGAGCCGTAGCGCAGGCCGCCGACGGCCCGCTGCAGCGCCTGCAGCCAGGGGGCGGCGATCTCGGCGGCCGCTCTATCTGTTTGATCTATAGATCTAGTAGACATTTGGGCAGCCCACTTCAACGCGGCGGACGCTCGCGCCGCGCCGTGAGACGCCGGTTGCGGACGACCAGGTCCTGCAGGCTGGTGTTGTCGAGGATCGCCGCCGAGGCGTTGCGCACCTCCAGCAGCAGGTCGAAGAGGCCGGCGTGCCGCGCCTCGGTACGGATGCGCTGCGCCAGCTCCACGGCGTCCCCGAAGGGCGCCAGCGGGCCGTCGATCATGCGCACCACCTCCCCCACCCGGATCTCCTGGGGCGGTCGGCGCAGGCGGTACCCGCCCTCGCGACCGCGGGTGCTGGTGACCAGGCGGGCGTTCTTCAGCGTCACCAGGATGCCCTCCAGGAACTTCGCCGGGATGGACTCGGCCTCGGCGATGGCGTGGATCTTCACCAGCCCGTGGTCGTAGGCCTCCGCCAGGTGAACCAGCGCCTCCAGCGCGTAGAGCCCACGACGGGAAAGCCGCATAATCCCTACCGGGGTAGAAGACTAATACAGCCCCGCAGGCGAGTCAAGTCGGCGCCGGGCCGCCTGCAGGTCGTCCTGCGCCCGCAGCAGCAGCAGCCGGGCCTCGCCCAGCGCGACCTCGGCGAAGCTCCGGTCGAGGCTCGACTTGCGGTTCGCCTTGGCGAGAGCCGAGACCCGGTCCAGCAGCAGCTGGCGCTCGGCCACCGTCTGCTCGGCCACGTCACCACGGCACGCCCGGGTCGGTCCGCGGGAAGCGCGTGGTCGACCTCCGTCTGCATGGTCCGAGTCGCCCGGTCCACCTGCCCGGCCAGCCGGGCGACCCTTCCCGTGATGGTCCGGTGCACGGCCTGCGCGTCGCTCTGCACGGCCGTCCCCTCGCTAGAAGAGCTTGCGGCTGTCGAGCAGGATGGTGACCGGGCCCTGGTTGACCAGGGCCACCTCCATCATGGCCCCGAAGACTCCGGTGGCGACGACGAGACCCGTGGCGCGCACCCGCGCCACGAGATGCTCGTACAGCCGGTTCGCCTCCTCCGGGCTCGCGGCGCCGACGTACGAGGGGCGCCGGCTCTTGCGGGCGTCTCCGTACAGCGTGAACTGCGAGACCACCAGCAGTTCTCCCGCGACCTCGAGCAGCGAGCGGTTCATCTGCCCGGCCTCGTCGGGGAACACCCGCAGGTTGACGATCTTCTCGGCCAGGTACTCGGCGTCGCGCTCGGCGTCGCCAGTGCCGACCCCGAGCAGCACGGCGAGGCCCCGCCCGATGCGGCCGACCATGGCGTCGTCGACCCGGACCGACGCCTCCGTGACCCGTTGGACCACCGCACGCACGGCGGCGGAGGATATCATTGCCGCCATGCCGCCCCCCGAACGCATCGGCCGCTACCGTGTCGCCGGTGAGCTGGGCCAGGGGGCGATGGGCACGGTCTACCGGGCCGTCGACGACGTGCTCGAGCGCGAGGTGGCCGTCAAGGTGATGTCACGCAGCGCCGCCGACGCGGACGCCCGGGCCCGCTTCATGCGCGAGGCGCGCGCCGCCGCGAAGCTCCAGCACCCGAACATCGTGGTGATCTACGAGCTCGGCGAGCACATGGGTGCCCCCTTCATGGCCCTCGAGCTCCTGGACGGGGTGGACCTGCAGCGCGCGATCCGGAGCGGGCTGCGGCCCGACCCCAAGGCCACGGTGCCCCTGGTGCTGCAGCTGCTGGCCGGCCTCGGCCACGCCCACGAGCACGGCATCGTCCACCGCGACGTGAAGCCCTCGAACCTCTTCCTGCCGCTCGGCCGCCCCGCGAAGATCCTCGACTTCGGGGTGGCCCGGCTCTCAGGCGTCGGCACCCACACCGGCACCGGCGCCATGGTGGGCACACCCAACTACATGTCGCCCGAGCAGGTCTCGTCGGGCGAGCTGGACGGCCGCAGCGACCTCTTCTCCGCCGGGCTGATCCTCTACGAGCTGGTCACCGGCGAGAAGGCGATCCAGGCGGACTCCGTGATCTCGGCGATCTACAGGATCCTGCACGAGACCCCCGACCTTTCGGTGCTGCCCTCCGGCCCCGGCTGGCCCGCCCTGCGGGCGGTGCTCGAGCGGGCGCTCGCCCGCGAGCCCGACGCGCGCTACCCGGACGCCCGCACGATGGCACGCGAGCTGGCGCAGGCGCTCGTCGAGCTGGGCGGCACGGTCGACCCACTGGCGCCTGCCGACCGCGCACTCATCGATCGACCGAAGCCTCGCCCGAAGCCGGCGGTGATGCCCACCCCGCGGCCGGTCGCCACTCCACGTCCGGGGGCACCGGGACCGCTGTCCGGGAACCGGCCGCTGCCGCCCACCACGGTGGCGCCTCTGCCCTCCCGCGGGAGCTGGCGTGGCGTCGCCTTCGGGGGCACCGTTGTCCTGGCGATCGCCGCGGCCGGCTGGCTCGCCCTCGCCCGCCGCGTGGTACCGGGGCCCTCGCCCGCCGCGGCGCCCACCGCCCCAGTGCCGCCCAGCCTGGCCCCCGAACCGCAGCCGTCGACATCGGAGGCTACCGCCAGCCAGCGTCCCTCACCGCGCAGCGGGCCCTCGCCGGCGGCGGCGAGCCCGGCCGAGCCGCGACCGCGGGAGGTCCCCGCGACAGACGCCGAGCGGCTGGCCCGCGCCCGCGACCTCATCGGCCGCAGCCGCTGGGCGGAGGCGCTGGCCGAGGCGCGGGCAGTGCTCGACCACGAGCCCACGAACGCGGAGGCGGCCAGCCTGGCCGAGCAAGCGGAGGCCGAGACGGTGATCGAAGACTGCCTCAGCAAGGCCCGCGCGGCGCTGCGGGCAGGAGACCGGGAGCGGGCGCTCGACGAGGTGCGCCGCGGGTTCGCGGTGCGCAAGGACGACCCGCGCCTGCTGGCCCTGCATCGCGAGGCCGTGCAGCAGTAGCCCGGCTCAGCGCGGGGCAGAGGAATTGAGCTAGGATGCCTTCTGGCCCGGCCCCACCGGGCACTCCCATCCAAGGAGGGTCGTTCCATGGCGTACGTGATCGCCGAGCCCTGCATCAACACGAAGGACACCGCGTGCGTCGAGGTCTGCCCGGTCGACTGCATCCACCCCAAGAAGGACGAGGCGGAGTTCGCCACGGAGACGAAGCTCTACATCGACCCGGAAACCTGCATCGACTGCGGGGCTTGCGTGCCGGTGTGCCCGGTGCAGGCCATCTTCCCGCAGGAAGAGCTCCCCGAGAAGTGGGCGCACTTCACGAAGATCGACGCCGACTGGTACACGAAGAGGAAATAGCCCGGCTGAGCCTGCGTTTTCGACGGCTGGGACCCCGGGGCACCAGTCGGGGGACCCGCGCCGACCGACTCCCGCCACAGGGACCTGCCGTCTTGACGTGTCAAAAGAAGTTTTGCTAGCGTTCCGCCGCGCTGGCGACTCCGGTCGCTCTGGCATCCGCACGTTGCGGCCGTCCACGGTGGGCGGCCAGGGGGCGGACGCGCAGGAAGCTCGTCGCCAGGCACAGGCTAGGGAGGCCGCGTTCATGGTCGAAGGTACGGTGAAGTGGTTCAACGAGTCGAAGGGTTTCGGATTCCTCTCTCGCGAGGGTGGACCGGACGTCTTCGTCCACCACAGCGAGATCAAGGCGGAGGGGTTCCGGACCCTCAACGAGGGTGATCGCGTGCGCTTCGACGTCGTCGAGAGCCCGAAGGGTCCGCGCGCCGCGAACGTCGTGAAGATCGGGTAGGCGACTCGTCTCGAGCCACTGAACCGAGAAGCGCCCGGGGCCGAAGGCTCCGGGCGCTTTCGCTTTTGTGCCGCCTAGACGAACATGGCAGCCGGCCACGGCGGCGCCTCCGGCCGCTACGACCACCTCGAGGGGATGGCGCTCGACTACGCCTTCATGTTGAGCGAGATGGGCGTCGAGTAGCGGCCCTCTTCAGCGGCCGCCCAGCCGGCGCGCGATCACGCGGGCGAGCCGACGGATGCCCTCGTCGATCATCTCCGGTCCGCAGTAGGAGAAGTTGAGACGGCAGGTCCTCTCCCCGCCACCGCGCGGGAAGAACGACCCCCCGGGCACGAAGGCGACCCGCTCCTGCTCGAGCGCCTCTCGCAGCAGCTGCGCCGAGTCGAAGCCTTCGGGCAGGGTGATCCACAGGAAGAGGCCGCCGGCGGGCTTCGTCCAGCGCACACCCGGCGGGCAGTAGCGCTCGAGCGAGCGCAGCATGGCGTTGCGCCGCTCGCCGTAGACGTCGCGGATGCGGCGGACGTGGCGGTCGAGGAAGCCGTCCCGGGCCACCTCGTAGGCGACCACCTGGCAAAACGTGCTGGTGTGCAGGTCCGCCCCCTGCTTCATCTGCACCAGCCGGCTGATCACCGACTGCGGCGCCACGATCCAGGCGATGCGCAGGCCGGGGGCGAGCGTCTTGCTGAGGGTCGACAGGTAGAGCACGTTGCCGGTGAACTCGCCGTCGCCGTCGAGCCCGTGCGCCTCGGCGTCGATCTGGACGATGGGCGGCAGGTGCTCCCCCTCGTAGCGCAGCTGCCCGTAGGGGTCGTCCTCCACGATCGGCGTGCCGTAGTGGTTCGCCAGCTCCACCAGCCGCCGGCGTCGCGCCAGGCTCAGGGTGACGCCGGCGGGGTTCTGGAAGTTCGGCAGGATGTAGAGGAACTTCGGACCCGCGCGCAGCTGCGCCTCCAGCCGCTCGACGTCGAGCCCCTCGTCGTCGATGGGCACCGTCAGGTAGTCGGCCTGGTAGGCGTTCCAGGCCTGCAGCGCCCCGAGGTAGGTGGGCGACTCGGTGAGGATGCGGTCACCGGGGTTCACGAACAGCTTGCCGATGAGGTCGAGCCCCTGCTGCGAGCCCGAGGTGATGAGGACGTTCGCGGGCTTCACCCGGATGCCGTAGCGGGACATGTGCCGCACGATCAGCTCTCGCAGCGGGATGAAGCCCTCCGTCGTCGCGTACTGCAGGGCGGTACGGCCCTGCTCGCGGATCACCCGGTCGGTCGCCGCGGCGATCTCCTCGAGCGGGAAGACCTCAGGCGCCGGTAGGCCCCCGGCAAAGGAGATGACGTCAGGCTGTTCGGTCAGCTTGAGCAGCTCACGGATCACCGAGCTCGTCATCCGCTGCGTGCGCTGCGCGAAGCGCTCGCTCCACAGAGTCGACGTCAGTCCGTTCCTCCGGCCGTTGTTGACAGCGGCCTTCTGCGCCTCGATCTCGAGAGCCGGGATCGGCATGGTTGAGCCTCCACGAAACGCTTGCGGGGACACGCGGCCCCGCGGGTGAATGAAGCATTAACCCTGCCAATAAGTGCCATGAAAGCACCGAACAGCCCAGACCGCCCATGCCAACGCACGTCGGCATGCCGTCCGTGGCTTGGCGCGCCTCTCAGCTCTTGCTGCCCTTGGGCGGGACCTTGAGCCCGGCGAGCACGGCGAACGGGTTGTTGAACGCCGGACGCCGCGGCTCGGGACGCCGCTCCGCCGGGGGTCGCGGCCGGCGGCTCTCTGGCGGTCGCGGGTCGCGTGCCTGCGATGGAGGGGCCGGTCGCGGGGTCGGTGGCGGCGCCGCAGCCGGGTGGTCCTCCGCCGACACACGTGGCGGGTGGGCGGCCACAGGGCGAAGCGGCGGCGAGCTCGTCCGTGTGCGAGCGGCGCGGGGACCCGCGGCCCGCTCGGCCATCGCGGTGGCGACGGCGGTCGAAGCCGGGCGGCCCGCGCGAGCCGGACGCGGCTTGGCCGCCGGACGCGGCTGCGGCCGCGGGGTCGCCGGCCGCATGCTGAGCGAGATCTGCTTCTTGTCGAGGTCGACCTTGAGAACCCGCACCTCCACGCGGTCGCCCGGGGCCACCACCTCGCGCGGCTCCTTGACGAACGTGCGGCCGAGCTGCGAGACGTGGACGAGCCCGTCCTGGTGCACGCCCACGTCCACGAAGGCGCCGAAGTTGGTGACGTTGCTGACGATGCCCGGGCAGGTCATGCCCGGCTTGAGGTCCTCGAGCTTCTGCACGTCCTCGCGGAACGAGAAGGGGGTGAAGCGGCCGCGGGGGTCGCGCCCGGGTTTCTCCAGCTCCTCCACGATGTCCTGCCAGGTGAAGGCGCCGAGCTGGTCCCTGAGGGAGGTTGCCTCCCGCACCAGGCGGGCACCCGGGCCCATCAGCTCGGGGAGGCTGCGGCCCAGCCGGGCGGCGAGCGCCTCGAGAGCGGCGTAGCGTTCGGGGTGGACCGCGGTGTTGTCGAGGGGGTTCTCGGCGTCGGGGATGCGCAGGAAGCCGGCCGCCTGCTCGAAGGCCCTGGCCCCCAGCCGCGGCACCTCGAGCAGCTGCTGGCGTGAGCGGAACAGACCCTTCTGCTGGCGGTGCTGCACGATCGCCAGGGCCAGGGCGGGACCGATGCCGGCGACGCGCGAGAGCAGGTGCGGCGAGGCGGTGTTGACGTTCACGCCCACGCCGTTCACGGCTCCCTCGATCACCGCGTCGAGGGCCTTCTCCAGCGTCGCCCGGGCGACGTCGTGCTGGTACTGCCCGACGCCGATGGCGCGCGGCTCGATCTTGACCAGCTCCGCCAGCGGGTCCTGCAGCCGCCGGGCGATGGAGACGGCGCCGCGCACGGTGGCGTCGAGGTCGGGGAACTCGGCGCGGGCGACGTCGCTGGTGCTGTAGACGCTGGCGCCCGCCTCGCTCACCAGCACCACCGGCACCGCCAGCCCCGCCTCCCGCAGCGAGCGGCGGGCGAAGACCTCGGCCTCGCGCCCCCCGGTGCCGTTGCCGACCGACACCGCCGCCGCCCCGCTCTCGCGGGCCATGCGGGCGAGGGCCTCGCGGGCCGCGGTCTTCTGCTCGTCGGTCTGCAGATGGATGACCTCGTGCGCCTTCAAGGCCCCGGCCGCGTCGACCGCCGCGAGCTTGCAGCCGGTGCGCACGCCCGGGTCGATGCCCAGCACCGGCCGCGGTCCGAAAGGGGGCTCCAGCAGCAGGCGGCGCACGTTCTCGGCGAAGACCTGCGCGGCCACGGCGTCGGCCGCATCCTTCAGGACGCGGTGGACCTCGTTCTCGATCGAGGTGCGCACGTTGTTCTTGAAGGCGATGCGGCCGGCGTGGCGCAGCACCTCGGCCCCCGGCGCGTCGGGAACGCTGCAGGCCCGCTCCTCGAAAGCCGCCACCAGGCGCGCCTCGAACTCGCCGTCCTCCGCCGGACCGCCCACTACCACCTGCAGCTCGCCCTCGGACTGCCCGCGGCGGATGGCCAGGTAGCGGTGCGAGCCCGCCGGCTCGCGCAGCGACAGCACCTTCTCCTGGAAGGCGAAGTAGGTCTCGAACTTCGAGTGGGGCTTGGCCTTTTCGGCCTTGGTCGCGCGGACGGAGCCCTGCTCGAGGTAGGCGCGGCGGACGAGCCCCCGCAGCTCGGGGTCGGAGGCGAGGCGCTCCACCAGGATGTCGCGCGCGCCTTCGATCGCGGCCTTGGCGTCCGCGATTCCCTTCTCCTCGTTGCGGAAGGTGAAGGCCCACAGCTCGAGGGTCTGCCCCTCCTGCGGCGTCTCCGTGCCGTGGCCGGTGTTCCAGATCCAGTCGGCGAGCGGCTCGAGCCCCGCCTCGCGGGCGGCGGCGGCGCGGTTCTTCTTCACCTGTCGGAAGGGGTGGTAGAGGTCCTCCAGCTGGTCGAGGTCGAAGGTCGCCTCGATGCGTGCGCGCAGCTCCGGGGTGAGCGTCGCGTGCCGCTCGATCGACTCCAGGATGATGGCCTGGCGCGAGAGGATGCGGTCGAAGAGGTCCTTCGCCTCCAGCACCTGGCGCACCGCTACCTCGTCGAGGTTGCCGGTGCGCTCCTTGCGGTAGCGGACGATGAAGGGCAGCGTGGCGCCCTCTGCCGCCAGCTCCAGCACCGCGCGGGCACCCGGCGCCGGCAGCGCCGGGTGACGCTGCTGCAGCCAGGATTCGAAGGCCGGGTGGAGAGGATCGCTCACGGGTCGGCTCGAAGGCCCCAATGCTGCCATTTTTCGGGTCACCCGGGGAAGGGGCTGTGCGTGCTAAGTTGCCGTCGGTGACGCCCCTCGCCCCGGCCGACACCGAGCCCTCCCCCGAGCAGCGCGAGCGCCTGCGCCGTTTGTCCAAAGTCGAGCTGCACCAGCACGTCGACGGTTCCATCCCGCCCGAGGTCACCTGGGACCTGATGCGGCACTACCGCCTGCACCCGGTCGACACCCTGGAGGCGATGCGCGCGCACCTGGAGATCCAGGACGGCGAGGAAGGGACGCTGCTCGCCTACCTCGACAAGATGCACTACCCGCTGTGGGTCACCCAGTTCTACGAGAACATCTCGCAGGTGGTGGAGGCGATCTGCGTCGCCGCCGCCCGCGACGGCGTGCAGACGCTGGAGCTGCGCTACGCGCCGCTCATCCACACGTACGCGGGCCTCACCCCCCGCCAGTCGATCCGCGCAGCCCTCTCCGGCATGAACCACGCCCGCAAGCGCCACCCGGAGATGAAGCTCGGGCTCATCGTCATCGCCATGCGGCAGCACGGCCCCCACATCGCCAAGATCCTGGCACGTCAGGCGCTCGCCGAGGCGCAGCACCTGCACGAGCGCACCGGGGTGGTCGGGTTCGACATCGCCGGGCCGGAGCGTGGCAACCCGCCGCGCGTGTTCCGCAGCGCCTACGAGATCGCGAGGCTGGGCCGGCTGGGGCTGACCGCGCACGCCGGCGAGGAGGGACCGGCGGAGTACGTGTGGCAGGCGGTCGACGAGCTGGGTGTGGAGCGCGTGGGGCACGCCTGCGCCGCGGCGCGCGACCCCGAGCTGCTGCGGCGGCTGGCACGAGACCGCATCGCCGTCGAGGTGTGCCAATCCAGCAACTACCACACCGGCGCGGTCCGGCGCGGAGAGCCTCACCCTCTGCACGCCTTCCTGGAGGCCGGCGTGCCCGTTGCCCTGTGCTGCGACAACAGCACGGTCTCGCGCACGAGCGCGGTCAAGGAGTCGTGGCTCGCCGCTCGACAGCTCGGGATCGAGGCCGTCGAGGCGGTCCACCGGGCGGCGGCCCGCTACAGCTTCATCCGGCCGGAGACGGCGCTCGCCGGCTCACCTGAGGGCCGCTCGGCGTGAGCCGACGGCCGGCCTCGAAAGCAGCTCCGGGGCGCCCGAAGGCGCCCCGGAACCAGGAGGATGATCCCCTCTTTGGGGGGGTAGGGTTGTTAGACGGGATTCATGTATAGGTTGGATGAGCCATCAGGAAAGCATGGATCACTGGCGCTCATCAGTAGCAAGGGGCGGGCCAGCCAGCCCGTGGGCGGGTGTTGTTCGCCAAGTGACTCAAGGGCCGATGGTTACGAAGCCCGCTCTGCGGCGCTCAGCGGAACAGGCCGTCCATCAGCGAGAAATCTTCGAGTGGATCCTGGACGGGAAACCGGTCACGCGCGAGTTTTGCGCCCCGGCTAGTGCCCACCACGCCCGCGCGCCGCCTCCAGCTCGCGGGCGCAATCGTGGCACAGGAAGTCGTAGCCGGAGAGGATGTCGTAGACCCTCAGGCAATCGGCACACGCGAACCGCTCGCAGATGTCGCACTGAAGCAGGGCCGGCTGGTGAACGACGGCGTTGCCCCGGCGGTAGTCGAGCCGGCTCTCGTCGACGGCCCGACGACACGCCTGGCAGCTGTCTGGGGGTTGCATGGGAGGGTGCTCGACGTCCGCGCACGCGCGAACGGCACTGAGTACGATAGCATAGAGCGTTCTCCGGCATCCCGGGCCGGAGCCACCGACGGGGGCGGTCGCGGCCCGGATGGCGGCCCGGATGGATGTCTGCACTAACACCAAAGACGGAGCGACCACATGAAGACACGCCTTGCCGCTCTTCTCGCCCTCGGCGTCGTGGCGGCCCCCGCACTCGCGCAGCAAACGAAGCTCGACCAGGCGATCGCCAAGGCTGACGAGCAGGTCCAGAAGGGCAAGCCCGACGACGCCGTGAAGACCGTGACCAAGGCCGCCGCCGAATGCGCGTGCGCCGAGGGGCAGGCCGCCCTGGGCCGGCTGCAGGAGCGACTCGGCAACCTCGATGCGGCGGCGACGGCCTACCAGGCGGCAGCGGCGGCGGGCCAGTCGAACCCGGACGTGCTCGCGGCCGTGGTGAACTTCACGCTGCACCACGGCAAGGCCAAGGACGCGCTGGACATGGCCCGCAAGGCGGTGGCCGCCGGGCAGACCCCGGCCGCTCTCGCCGCGCTCGCCCGCGCGCAGGCCCGCTTCGGGGACGGCCCGGGGGCGCTGGTCACGGCGGACAAGGCCGTCGCCGCCGGCGCCAACAGCGCCATGGCGCACGTCGCCCGCGCCGAGGCGCTGCTCGTGCTGCACCGGCCACAGGAGGCCGAGGCAGAGGCCCGCAAGGCGACCGAGCTCGATCCCAAGTCCCCCCTGGCTTACGCGCGCCTCGCGCTGGCCCTCGTCCAGCTCAAGCGCCCGCAGGAGGCGGTGGCCGCCGGCAAGCACGCCACCGAGCTCGCCGACAAGTTCGGCGAGGGGTTCGCCGCCGAAGGGCTGGCCATGATCGCCGCCTCGCCGCAGAAGAACTGGAGCGAGGCGATCGCCCAGGCGCAGCAGGGCGCCTTCCTGGACCCGGACGACCCGACCGTGCTCTGGACCGTCGGCCAGATCTTCGAGGCGAACGGGCAGGTCGAGCAGGCGGCGAACTCCTACCGCAACGCGTTGAAGGTGGACCCCGGCTACGGTCCGGCCCGGGTGGCCCTCATCCAGGCCGAGCTCAACGCCGGCCATCGCGACGCCGCCATCGAACAGGCCAAGCAGATCCCTCCGCCGGTCCCTCCGGAGATCGACAAGCTGATCGGCGAGGACGCGGCCCGCAAGGGTGACTGGGTCAACGCCACCCCGTACCTCGAGCGCGCCGCGCAGGGGCTGCAGGGGAGCGCCGAGAGCTGGGCGACGCTGGGCATCGCGTACAACGCGCAGCGCAAGTACGCCGAGGCGGCGGACGCCTTCAAGAAGGCGACGGACCTGGCCCCGAACAACAACGAGTACCGAACCACCTATGGGCTCATCCTGGGCCAGGCCGGCAAGCCGGACGAGGGCCTCGCCGAGCTGCGGAAGGTGGTCAACACGCCCGGGTACAAGGACGCCGACGGCTGGATCAACCTGGGCTGGGTGTACCGCAGCATGAACAAGCCCCAGGAGTCGATCGACGCCTACCAGAAGGCGCTGCAGCTCGACCCCAAGCAGTGGCAGGCGGCGCTGGGCCTCGGCTGGGCCTACTCCTACACGAAGGACTACGACAGGGCGATCACCGCCTACCAGCAGGCGGTGCAGGTCGATCCCAAGCTCGCCACGGCCGACGCCGCCCTCGGCATCGCCTGGGCGTACGCGTTCAAGTCGATGAGCACCGGAGGCAAGGAGCTGCCGCAGGCGCGGGAGTGGAGCGCGAAGGCGGCGGCCGCCGGGCGCAACGTCGCCGCACTCAACACGCAGATCGACAAGATCGACGACGCCATCAAGCGGGGCGCGATCCTCGATGCCAAGCAGCAGGAAGAGATGCAGAAGCAGCAGCAGCAGGCCGAGGAGGCCAACAAGAAGATCGAGCAGGCGAACGCCGAGATCGGCTCACGCAACGCCGCCAGCCGTGTGCGTGGCTGCCGTGACATGGCCTCGGCGGCGGGCGGTGCGGCGGTATCTGCGCTCGCCACGCTGATGCAGACCGACCCGGACTACGACGTGCGGATCGCCTGCACCAACGCCCTCGGCTCGCTCGGGGCCGCCGCCCGGCCGGCCGTCCGCAACCTGCAGGCCATGCTGAAGCAGCCGCCGCTCGAGGTCGGCGTCAACGCCACCGCGCAGCAGCTCGACGCCCAGATGAAGGACGGCGACTACCGCCGCGCACTCCGCGACGCGCTGGCGAAGATCCAGTAGCATCGCCCGGCGCGCGGAGCGCGAGGGCCTCGTCCCGAAGCGGGCGAGGCCCTTCGTGTTCTCGGGGTCAGGCCCAGACGCCGGGGATGGCCCGGGCGCACGACGGGCAGCGGCCGTCGGGCCCGATCGCGTCTCTCAGCACCCGGAAGCCCTGCCGCTCGACGAGCAGCGCCCGGCAGCCGGGGCAGTACGTGTTCTCCCAGCGGCGGACGGCGCCGGGCAGGTTGCCGGCATAGACGAACTGGAGCCCCTCTTCGCAGCCGATCTCGGCGGCGCGCAGCAGCGTGGCGACTGGCGTCGACCGGCGGTCGTCCATCCGGTAGTCGGGGTGGAAGGCGGTCACGTGCCAGGGGATCTCCGGCGAGACCGAGACCAGGAAGCGCGCGACGTCGCGCAGCTCCTCCGTCGAGTCGTTGAAACCGGGGACCACCAGCGTCACCACCTCCACCCAGAAGCCCTTCTCGTGCAGGGCGCGGATGGTCCAGGTGACCCGCTCCAGCGTGCCACCGAGGTCGCGGTACGGCCGGTCGCGGAAGCCCTTGAGGTCGACCTTGTAGAGGGACACGAACGGGCGCAGGTACTCCAGCACCTCCTCGGTGCCGTTGCCGTTCGAGACGTAGGAGCAGACCAGCCGCTCCCGCTTCGCCTCCTCGAACACCGCCTTGCCCCACTCGCTGGTGATCAGCGGCTCGTTGTAGGTCGAGGTCACGATGCGCGCGCCGCGGTCCAGGGCGAGCTCCACGATCTCGCGCGGGGTCACCTCCTCGGCGGGCGCCACCGAGTGCGGGTCGCGCAGGGCCTGCGAGGTGAGCCAGTTCTGGCAGTAGCCGCAGTGCAGATCGCAACCGAGCATGCCGAACGAGAGCGCCCGGGCCCCGGGGAGAGCGTGGAAGAAGGGCTTCTTCTCCACCGGGTCGAGCTGCAGTGCCGCCACGTAGCCCCAGGGCACCTTCAGGGTGCCCTCCTCGTTGAAGCGCACGCGGCAGATCCCGTCGCGGCCGGGTGGGACCAGGCAGCGGTGGCCGCAGGCCACGCAGCGCACACGCCCGTTCGCCAGGCGCTCGTACAGCTCGCCCTCCCGCGTGTGGCGGGCCAGCACCTGGGCCAGCGGCTGCGCGACGGCGGACATCGGACGTCTCCCTCCCCGATTATAGGCATCGACCGGCCGGGCAGGGCGTATTTCTGGGAGCTTCTCTCCTCCGCTGTTGAGACTCAGTCTCAATAAGCCGTCGGCATGAGATCGAACCCGCGGCGATATACTCGATCCCAATGACCCTGCGCCTGGAACGCGAGGGTGGTCTCGTGCGGCTGCGGCTCGACAAGGGCCGCGGCAACGCCATCGACGACGCGCTGGTTGCCGACCTGCGCCGGGCCGCCGACGAGCTGGCCGCGGACGAGTCGGTGCGAGGCGTGCTGCTCGCCTCCGCCCACCCCAAGCTGTTCTGCCCCGGCCTCGACCTCGTCACCCTGGTTCGGCACGACCGTGCGGCGATGAAGGCGTTCATGGCCGCCTTCGTCGACGCCGTGTGGGCGCTTTACGGGCTGCGCCAGCCGATGGTGGCGGCGGTGAACGGCGCCGCGGTCGCCGGAGGCTGCATCCTGGCGCTCACCGCCGACTACCGGGTGCTCCGGCGGGGGGCGCCGATCGGGCTCAACGAGGTGAAGGTCGGGGTGCCGCTGCCCTGGTCGGTGACGGCGCTGCTGCGGGCCAGCGTGCCGCCGACGGCGCTCACGCGCATCGCCCTCCTGGGGCGCAACTTCACGGACGAGGAGGCGGTCGCGGTGGGCCTGGCGGACGAGGTGTGTGAGGAAGGGCGGGTGGAGGCGGTCGCCCTGGAACGGCTCACGGAGCTGGCCGACAAGGAGCCCTCCGCCCTCGCCGCCACCAAGGCGTGCCTGCGCGAGCCGGTGAGGCAGCAGATGCGCGCCCGCGAGACTGAGCACCTGCAGAGCTTCGTCGACGTCTGGTTCTCCCCCGCGACCCGCGAGCGGATCCAGGCTATCGTCGCCTCGCTGCGTCCCCGGGGTTGAGGCTCGTGCCGCGGCGCGAGCGGCGCCACAGCCACAGCAGGACGGCGACCGCCAGCACGGCGGCCACCGCACCCAGGACACGGTTGGTGCCCGCGACCACCTCCTTCACCGCTTGCCAGTTCTCGGCGACCGCGTAGCCCGCCCAGCCCAGGAATGCGTACCACAGGGCGGAGGCGAGGGCCGCAGGTACCAGGGCCCGCCAGGGTCCCAGGCGGGCGACGCCCGCGAACGGCGTCACCGCGGCGCGCAGCCCCGGCAGGAAGCGGCTGAGGAAGATGCCGGCCGTGCCCCAGCGCACGTAGGCCTCCTCGACGCCGGCGAGCACGGCGGGGCTCATCAGCTTGCGCCCCCAGCCCTCCCGGAAGAAGGCGGGGCCGTGGCGGCGGGCGACGAGGTAGGTGGCCGTCGCGCTGGCCAGGTTCGCCAGCCAGCACAGCACGACCAGGGGCACCACCGAGATCTGGCCGCGGCGGGCGAGAAAGGCGCCGAGGGCCACGGCGGTGTCGGCGGGCACCGGAGGGAAGACGTTCTCCAGCGCCGAGAGGACCATCAGCACCAGGTAGGTGGGGACCAGCGGCAGCGCGGAGAGGGTATCGAGCAGCCTTTCAAGCACGCGCGACGGCCTCGCGCACCAGGTGCAGCAGCGAGCGGAAGGGCCGTCCTAGCGCGCGGCTCATGCCGATCTCGCAGGTCCTGCAGGTCGAATAGCACCCGGCTTGCGGCTCGCGCTCGAGGACGGCCCGGATCTCGGCAGCCTCCGTGGCCGTGGCGCTGCTGGTCAGCTCCGGGACCAGGAAGCCGCGATCGCCGGCAAAGCCGCAGCACTCGGCGAAGCGCGGGACTACCAGGCACTCGGCGTGCGCCCGCGCGACGGCCAGGAGGTCGCTGGTGCCGCCGGCCTTCACCAGCGTGCAGGTCGGGTGCAGGATCGCGGTGCCGCGGCGCCGCGGGGGGTCGGGTCTGCCCGGCAGCACGTCGTGCGCCCAGAACGAGGGAAAGTCGAGCATGCGGACGGCGCGGCCCTGCAGCGCCAGCACCTCGGCCACGCCGCCGGCCAGCGTTCCCGCGCAGGGCGAGGCGTCGGTGACGACGGCGAGGCGGCCCCCGTCGGAGGCCCGCCACAGCGCCTCGGCGGTGCGCCGGGCGGCGGCTCGCGCCGCCTCGGGGAACCCCTTGCTTGCGAAGGCCATGCCGCAGCAGAGCCCGTCGAGGCCGGCGGGGAGCACGACGCTCAGCCCGGCCCAGGCCAGGACCTCCAGCATCGCCCGCCCCGTCGGCACCAGCTCCTCTCCCGGAAGCGCGCCGATGATGCGGGTCAGGCAGCTCGGGAAGTACACGACCGCGCGCTCGCCGGCCGTCGGAGCGGCCGGCGGCAGCGCCGGCGCTGGCCGCGGCAGGAGAAGGCCCGGAGGGACGTGCGGCACCACCGAAGGCAGAGCGGCGTGCAGCAGCTCGCTGGCGACGTCGACCACCTGGTCTCCGAAGGGCAGTGTCCGCGCCACGTGTGCCAGCCGCAGCCCCGTCCGCGCCGCGGCCGACAGGGCCGCGAAGTGCAAGGCGGCCCCGGCGGCGAGCTGGTGGGCCGCCGGGGCATGAGCCTCGGCCTTCAGCTCCTTCACCAGCGCGCCCGTGTCGATGCCGACGGGGCAGGCCACCTGGCACATCGAGTCGCCGGCGCAGGTGTCGATGCCGTCCCAGCGGAAGTCGGAGGCCACCTGGTCGGCGAGGTCGCGCTCCTCCGGCCGTCCCGACCCCCGCAGGCGGGTGAGCTCGCGCGTGACGACGATGCGCTGTCGCGGCGTGAGGCTGAGGTCGCGCGAGGGGCAGCGCGGCTCGCAGAAGCCGCACTCGGTGCAGCGGTCCGCGAGCGGCGAGATGGTGGGGCAGGGCTTGAGCCCCGTGAGGTGCGCGCGCGGATCGTCGTTCAGCAGCACGCCGGGGTTGAGGATGCCGTCGGGATCGAAGGCCCGCTTGACCCGCCTCATCAGCTCGTAGGCCTGCTCGCCCCACTCCGTGCGCACGAAGGGAGCCATGTTGCGCCCGGAGCCGTGCTCGGCCTTGATGGCGCCGTCGAACCGGTGGACCACCAGCTCCACCAGGCCCTGCATGAAGGCGCCGTAGCGCTCGATGGCTTGCGGGCTGCGCACGTCCTCGGCCAGGACGAAGTGCAGGTTGCCGTCCTTGGCGTGGCCGAACACCGCCGTGTCGGGCACGCCGTGGCGGGCGAACAGGGCCTGGAACTCGCGGATGGCCTCGGCCAGCCGCTCGACCGGGACGGCGACGTCCTCGGTGAGGAAGGCGGTGCCGCTCGGCCGCAGCGCCCCGGTGCGGGCGGCCAGGCCCTTGCGCAGGTGCCACAGGGCCGCCCGCTCGGCTTCGCCGGTGGTGAAGTGGAGCGGCTCGACGAGCGGGTAACGGTCCAGGATCGACCCGGCCGTCTGCATGGCCGTGCGCAGTGCAGCCTCGTCCGCCCGCCGTAGCTCCACGAGCAGCGCCGCGTGCTCGCGGTGCACCTCGAAGCCGAGGGGGCGCTCCGCCGAGATCGAGCGCAGCGACACCGAGTCCAGGATCTCCAGCGCGTCCGCGCCGGCTGCGGCCAGCGGGGCGACCGCCGCCCCCGCGTCCTCCAGGCGGGCCAGGCAGACGAGAGCCGTGGCGCGCCAGGGCGGCTCGGGCACGGTACGCAGCGTCAGCTCGGCCACGAAGCCGAGCGTGCCCTCGGAGCCGACCATCAGCTGCGCCAGGATGTCGGCTGGCCGGTCACGGTCCAGGAAGGCGTTGAGGCTGTACCCGCTGGTGTTCTTGGTCGAGAACTTGTGTCGCAGGCGCCCCTGTAGCGCGACGTCGCGGCGGATCTCGTCCCGCAGCGCCAGCAGCTCGGCGTGCAGGTCGGGCCGGCGACGCCGCAGCTCGTCGTCCGCGTCGGGCTGCTTCGTGTCGACCAGGGTCCCGTCGGGCAGCAGCACGGTCACGCCGTCGAGGGTGTGGTAGCTGTTCTGAGCGACGCCGCAGCACATCCCCGAGGAGTTGTTGGCCAGGATGCCGCCGATCATGGCGGCGTCGATGGAGGCGGGGTCGGGGCCGATGCGCGTCCCGTGCGGAGCCAGCAGCCGGTTGAGGTGCGCGCCCACCACCCCCGGCTGCGAGCGGATGCGCCGCCCTTCGTCGAGGACGTTCGCCTGGCGGAAGAAGGGAGCGACCTCGACCAGCAGGTCGTCCGAGACAGACTGCCCCGAGAGCGAGGTGGCGGCCGCCCGCAGGGTGAGGTGCCGCCGCTTCCGGCGGCACCAGGCGAACAGCGACCGCATCTCCTCCGTGTCGAGCGGCCGCACCACCGCCTCCGGCACCAGGCGGTAGATGGAGGCGTCGGCCGCGCGCGACAGCCGCTCGATCGGCCGGGCCAGGACCCGCGCGGGGGCGAGCAGCTCCCGCAGCTCGAAGACGACCGCGGGGTCGGCGGGGCGCACGCGCCTTGCCCGCTAGTGTTCGGGCTGAAGCACCGGCACCTCGAAGCGATAGCGGGTGCCGCCGGCGTTCAGCGTGACGATCGAGGCCTTGTGGGCGGTGAGCCGGTCACGAGTCATGCCCTGCGCGTCCGTGACCAGCACGTTCCCGGCCGAGTACAGCGAGCCCTCGGAGGCGCGGAGGCGCACTTCGACGCCGGGAAAGCGTGCCCCGCCGCGGTGCTGCACGCGAACCAGGATCTGCACCTGCCCGCCCCCGGGCGGCAGCTGGCGCGGCTCGGCCCAGGCGGCCACGACGATCGGCTCCGGCACGACGTGCACGGGCCCCGGCTCCTCCTCGCGTTTCTCCGCCGCCGGCGGCGGAGAGGGAGGCAGCGGCTCTCCACGGGGCGGCGGCGGGGGCGGCGGCGGCTCGTGGTGGCTCGCGCAGGCGGGCAGCAGCGCGGCGAGCAGAAGCGAGACAAGGACGGGTGCGGTTCGTCTCATGGTGGGCGCCCGGGCGCGGGCGCCATCATCCTACATCGGCGGGGTTCGCCGGTGACACAAGGCGGCGCCGTCCGAGCCGTTGGAGGACGCGGGGCGAGACCGCACAAGCGGCCTCGCCCCGGGAGGGATGATCCGGGTGAGGATCCGCACCCGGCGACGGTATCAGTACGTGGTCCCTGGCCCCGGGAGCGTGGTGCACACAGGCAGGCGACGACGGCTCGATGGACGACCCGGGGAGCGACGCAATGGTAACGCAAGAGGAAGGCCGTGCCACTCTTTCTCGTGCGGACGTCGAAGCAGAGCGTTAGAATCGGCCCTCTCAACACATATAGAGCGTTTCGGCCGTTTCGCCAGCCATGGAGGGAGGGCGATGACCAGCATTCGGCAGATACTCGCGCACAAGCCGGACGTGTACGCCATCGACCCGGACGCGACCGTGTTCGACGCGCTGCGCACGATGGAGGAGAAGAACATCGGCGCCCTGCTGGTCATGAGGACGGGCCGGCTGGTGGGCATCTTCTCCGAGCGCGACTACGCCCGACGAATGGTCCTGCACGGCCGCACCTCGCGCGAGACGCCGGTGCGCGAGGTGATGACCGAGGAGGTGTTCGTGATTCCGCCCGACACGAACGCCGCCGAGTGCATGGTGCACATGACCGACCGGCACATCCGCCACCTGCCGGTGGTGGACGAGGGGCGCGTGGTCGGCGTCATCTCCATCGGGGACGTGGTGCGCGCGGTGATCGACGACCTGCGCTTCTCCATCCACCAGCTGGAGCGCTACATCCAGAGCGGCGGGTGAGGCGCGACGGGCGGGCTCAGTCGATCTCGCCCTCCACGAACCACGAGCCGCGCAGCCGGTCGAGGAAGATCCGGTAGACGCCGCCCCTGGCGAGCGCCACGTCCCATTCCTCGCGGCTGAAGGCGACGTCCCACCAGTCGCCTGAGGTGCGCCACGGCCCCGCGCAGCCGGTCACCGGGCCGCGGATGCCGGCCGCCTCGACCGACACGGGGCGGCCTCCGCTCAACTCGACCAGCGCCGGCCTCGGCGGACGGAACACCCGCAGGGAGCTGCGCGCCGGGGACGGCGGGGTCTGCGCCGCGGGACGGCCCGGTCCCGGCGCGAACGAGCTCACCGCGAACGCACCCGGACGGTGGGTGTCGAGCAGGTGCGGGGTGCCGGCGCGGCCGTCGACCGTCCACTCGTGCAGCCGGGCCAGGGTCTCGGCCAGCCGCTCCGGCGAGGGCAGCGCCGGGTCGAGCAGCGAGAACTGCGCGGCCCGCGCCGGAGTCGGCTCAGCGCGGGCCGCGATCCGTGCGATGGCGTCGCGCGGCGGGTGCGTCTCGAGGTCGAGCAGGGCCAGCGTGCGCCAGGTGCGCGGCTCGACGGACGGCGCGGCTGGCGCCAGCCGGCGGGCGTGCGTCGTCCCGTCCACCAGGCCGAGGCTGACCTCGAGCGCCGCCGCCTTGCGGCCGCGGGCCACGAGGGCGGCGCACAGCGGCTCGAGCACTCGGGCCAGCAGGAAGGCGAGCGGCTCCAGGCCCTCGACGGGCCAGTCCAGCTCGAGCGTCATCTCGAAGCGCTCCGGTAGCGGCGCCCGCATCAGCAGAGCGTCGTCCTCGCCGCGCGCCAGGCGCAGCAGCCGGGGGCCGTCGGGACCGAAGCGCTCGGCCAGGCCCCTCGCCGGCAGCCGCGCGAGGTCGCCGATCGTCCGCAGGCCCCAGCCGCGCAGGACGTCGGCGTGCTCGGGCTGGAGGTCGAGCAGCGACAGCGGCAGCGGCGCCAGCGCCGCCGCCTCGCCACCGGCGGCGACGGTGGTCAGCCCCGGCCGCGCACGCGCCAGCAGCAGCGCGGTCGCGGGCGAGAAGGCGAGCGCCACCTGGACCTCGATCGCACGCTCGGCGCCCGCCGTCAGCAGGGCCCGGCCGAGCGCCTCCGGCTGCGGCCAGAGCCGTCCCAGACCCGAAAGGTCCAGCAGCACCGGGCTCGGTCCCCGCGCCTCGACCCGCGGCGTGAAGCCGCGCGCCAGCTCGAGGAGGGCGCCCTCGCGCTGAAGGGGACGGGGAGAGTGCAGGCCGCCGAACACGGGCGTACGGGAGCGGCTTCAGGCGGGCGCCGCCAACGCGAGCTCGGCCGAGCGGAGCGCGTGACGACCGGCGCACGCGCGAGCGACGAGCCCGCCCAGCTGGCGGGCGGGACCCGGCGGCCCCGACCAGCGGGGACCGGCCGGCTCGAGAGCGAGCGACACACCCGCCGGGCTGCACGCCAGATGACGGTCGGCGACGACCAGCAACGCCGTCGGCGTCTCTTCCACCAGCCGTTGCAGGCGCAGCCAGGTGGCGGCCGGCAGCATTCGGACCGCGCCGCCCGGCATCCCGGCGAGGTCGACCGCGACCAGCTCGAACAGCCCCGAGCCGGCGAGTGTCGCCGCGGCCGAGGTGGCGGCGACGAGCGCTTTCGGGGGGGTGTCCTCGTCGGCGGAGCGCGGGCCGCGCAGCCACAGCAGCCGTTCGAGGTCGGCGCCGGCGGCGGCCGCCGAGCCGGGGTCGAGGCGGTCCAGCGGGTCGAGGAGCGTGACCAAGCCGCCACCGGCGGTGAGCCGGGCGAGGAGCGCGAGCAGCACGCCGGTGCGCCCGGAGGAGGCCGGGCCGTGCACCTCGGAGAGCTGGCCGCGAGGGAAGCCGCCTGCGAGCAGGCCGTCCAGCTCCGCAATCCCGGTCGCCAGCGGTCGCAGGCGGCGGTCCTCTCCGCGCAACGGCGGGGCGTCGTGCTGCAACCGTCGGGCGCGGAGGAGGCTTTCGAGGGCGCGCCGTGTCGCCGGGCGGGGATCCGCATCGTCCGGGGCATCGATGCCCGCGTCGGCGGCGGACGGCACAGAGATGGGAAGGGCGCTCATCGGGTTTCGCCTTTTGTTCGCTACAGGCAAGATGCGACCCCGCAGCGCCGGCGTCAATCCCAAAACCTTGGGGTGTCTCTACTCGAGCGCTAGATGTTGAGGGCCTCGGCGAGCCTTCGTCAGCGCGGTGCCGCCGCGATCTCGGCCAGCACCAGCTCGAGCGTCGGACGTACGTTCTCGGCGAGCTGCTGCTGTCCCGCGGCGTTCGGGTGCAGGCCGTCGCCGAACAGCCTCTCTGCGTGGCCGCCGACGCCGTCGAGCAGGTCGGCGACGAGCGGCACCCGTTCCTCCGCCGCGACCCGGGCGTGGATCGAGGCGAAAGCCCGGAGCCGCGCGTCGGCCGTTCTCGGCCCCCCCACGCCCACCAAGATCACCCGCGCGCCGGCCTGCCGGGCTTCGGCGACGATGCGGCGCAAGGCCGCCTCCGCCGCCCCGGCCGGCAGCCCGCGCAGGGCGTCGTTGACGCCGAGCGCCACCACCAGCACGTCGGGCCGCCGCTGCAGGACCTGTGGCAGCCGGGCGAGACCCTGGGCCACCGTATCGCCGCTGCGTCCCGCATTGATCACGCGGACCGGCCTCCCGCGAGCCGCCAGCGCCCTGGCGACGAGCGCCGGGTACGCCTGCTCCTGGCTCAGTCGCCACCCCGAGGTGAGGCTGTCCCCGAGGAAGGCGACGAGCGGGCCCTCGCCGCGGGCGCAGCCCTGCCAGGAAGCGGCGAGCAGAGCGGCCGGCAGCATCCGCTGCAACCGCGGGAAGCGTCGCGCCAGCGCGCGGATCACGCCCTCTATCATGGAGGAGAGAGTCGACTCCGGTCAGCTGGGCTGCTTCGACTCCGGCGGCAGCTCGGCGAACCCGGCCTGCGGGACGGTCTCGTGCGGGCGACGCAGGCCGAGCCAGGAGCGCACCGCCTCGGGCCAGCTGTCGAGGTAGGTGTAGACCACCGGCACGACGACCAGGGTCAGCAGGGTCGAGGTGATGAGGCCGCCGATGACGGCCCGCGCCATGGGCGCTCGCATCTCGGCGCCGGCCCCCAGGGCGAAGGCGAGCGGCAGCATGCCGAAGATCATGGCCAGCGTGGTCATCACGATCGGACGCAGCCGGGTGGAGCCGGCCTGGACCAGCGCCTGGTTCCTCTCCGCCCCGCGGGCGCGGGCCTGGTTGGTGAAGTCGACCAGCAGGATCGCGTTCTTGGTCACCAGGCCCATCAGCATGATGAGACCGATCATGCTCATGATGTTGAGCGAATCGCGGGTGGCCAGCAGGCCGAGGGCGACGCCCACCAGCGACAGCGGCAGCGACAGCATGATGGCGAAGGGGTGGAAGAAGGACCCGAACTGCGAGGCCAGGATGAGGTAGATGAAGATGACGGCGAGCGCCAGCGTCTGCAGCATGTTGCCGAACATCCTCTTCAGCTCCTCGGAGTCGCCGCCGGGCAGGATGTCGTAGCCGGGGGCCAACTTGAGGGCGGCCCCCGCCCGCTCGATGTCGCTCGCCACTTCCTGCAGGCTGCGCCCGTCGTTCGCCGCCGAGATGCGCACCTCACGCTGCAGGTCCTTGCGCCGGATGGTGGAGGGACCGCTCGCCGGCACGGCCCGCGCCACCTCGCCCAGCGGCACCAGGATCTTGTCGCCGCGCGCGTCGTCCTTGTCGGTCGGGACCCGCAGCGCCAGCAGGTCGTCCGCGTAGCGTCGCTGGTCCGGCTGCAGCCGCACCCGCACGTCGTGGCTGTCGCCCGCCGCGTCCTCGATGGTCGAGGCGACCTGGCCGGTCACCGCCGCCCGCAGGGTCATGGCCACCGGCGCCACGTTCAGGCCCAGGTCGGAGGCACGGTCGCGGTCGAACTCGACCCGCAGCTCGGGCTTGGACTTCTCCAGGCTGGTCTCCACGTCCGCCACGCCGCGGATCTGGCCCATGGCCCGCGTCAGCTCGCGCGAGATGCGGTCGAGTTCGTCGAGCTCGGGGCCGCGCACGCTGTACTGCAGCGGCTTCTGGCCGAAGGGGCCGGCCTCGGTGAAGCCGAAGCTCAGCCCGGGCACGCCGGCCAGGGCCTGCCGCGCCTGGCGCAGCGTCTGGCTGAAGGTCATGCCGTGCCCGCGCCTCAGCCTGACGTAGATCGAACCCTCGGTCACCGGCCGGCGCAGGATGCCGGCCTCGCCGATGGTGGTGTAGGTGAAGTCGACGCTGGGCAGCGCCTTCAGCCGCCGCACCGCCTCGAGCGCCCGCTGCCTCGTCTCCGCCAGGGTGGAGCCGGGAGTGGACTTGAGCATGACCTGGTACTCGCCGCGGTCGAAGTCGGGCATGAAGTCGCCACCGAGGATGCCGAGCACCGGAAAGCTGCCCAGGAACGCTACGGCGGCGGCCGCCAGCACGGTCTTGCGGTGGTGCAACGCCCAGCCCAGCAGGCGTTCGTACCTGCGGTGCAGGTCCTCGAACCACTGGTTGAAGCGGGCCAGGGTGCGGCCGACGAGGTGCGGGTGGTGGCCCTTCTCGATGTCGGGGTCGAACCAGCGCGACGACAGCATGGGGTCCAGGGTGAAGGAGACGAACAGCGAAGCCGCCACCGCCGCCGCCACCGTGATCCCGAACTCGTAGAAGATGCGGCCGACCATCCCGCCCATGAAGGCGACCGGCACGAAAACCGCGAGGATGGTGAAGCTGGTCGCCATCACCGCCAGCCCGATCTCGGCGGTGCCGTCGCGGGCGGCGTCGAAGTGCCCCTTGCCGCGCTGCAAGTGGCGGACGATGTTCTCCCGGACCACGATGGCGTCGTCGATCAGCATGCCGATCGCCAGCGAGAGGCCCATCAGCGTCAGCACGTTGAGGGTGAAGCCGAAAGCCCGCATGGCGATGAAGCCGGAGACGACCGAGATGGGCAGGGTGAGGCCGGTGATCACGGTGGAGCGCCAGGAGTTGAGGAACAGGTAGACGATGAAGACGGTGAGCAGGCCGCCGATCAGCATGGTGGTCCGGACGTCCTCGATCGACTCGCGGATGAAGCTGGAGTCGTCCTTGATGATGGAGAGGGTGATCCCCGCCGGCATCTCCTTCTGCAGCTTCGCGACCGCGTCGCGCACGCCCTCGGCGACGGCCACGGTGTTGGCGCCCGACTGTTTCTGGATGTCGAGCGCCAGCGCCGGCCGCTCGTCGATGAGGGCCACGTTCTTCGGCTGCTCGACCCCGTCGATCACCTGCGCCACGTCGCGCACCAGCACCGGGGCGCCGGAGGCGCGCTTGATGGGGATGACGGCGATGTCGGGCGCGGTGCGGCCGCGGGCGGCCACCCGCACCAGCGCCTCGGTGCTGCCGCGTTCGGCGCTGCCGGCAGGCACGTCGACGTTCTCGCGCTGCAGCGCGCTCACCACCTCGGCCAGCGAGACGTGGTACGCCTCCAGCTTGAGCCGGTCGACCACCACCTGGATCTCGCGGGTCGACTCGCCCACCAGCGCCACCGAGCCCACGCCGCGCACGTTCTCCAGCCGGCGCTTGACCACCTTGTCCGCGAAGGTGGTGGCCGCCTGCGGCCCGAGTCCCGGCGCGTTCACGCCGACGGAGAGGATCGGCATCAGCGAGAAGTCGATCCGCTGCACGATCGGCTCCTCGATCTCGCGCGGCAGGTCGCCTCGGAGGCCGGCGATCTTGCCGCGCACGTCCTCCGCCGCGGTGACCGCGGACACCTCGAGCTCGAACTCGATCTGGATGTTCGAGAGGCCTTCCTGGGAGACCGACTCGATGTGGCGGACGCCCTCCACCGTGTTGATCGACTCCTCGAGCTTCTTGGTGACCTCCCGCTCCACCGTCTCCGGCCCGGCTCCGGGATAGACGGTGGTGACGGTGACCACCGGGATCTCGATCTTGGGGAAGAAGTCGACCTTCAGCTGGTCGTAGGAGGCGATGCCCAGGACCGCCAGGGCCGCCATCATCATGGTGGCGAAGACGGGGTGCTTGATCGAGAGGTTGCTGAGGAACATGGTCGGGCTCTAGTTGGCCGCGCGCCTCGCCGCGGGCGCGGCGGCGTCCTGCGCCACGACCGGGCTCCCCGAGGCGAGCGCCGTCGGCGGGTCGAGCACGACCACGTCGCCGGCGAGGAGCCCGCTGGTCGCCTGCACGCCGTCGGGAGCTTCGACGCCGACGCCGATCGCCTGCCTCTCCGCCAGGCCCTTGCGGACGACGAAGACCTCGGCCCGCGCCGGGTCCGAGCCGTCGCGCAGCAGCGCAGCCGGCGGCACCACCAGCGCGCCCGGCACCGTGCCCACGCGCAGGCTGGCGCGGGCGAACAGCCCCCCCACCAGATCCTTGCGGCCGGGGAGCTCGACCACCACCCGGAACGAGCGCGAGCGCTCGTCGACGATCGGCTCGATGCGGGCCACGCGTCCCTCGACGCGTTCCGCCGGCAGGGCGTCGATGGCCAGCCGGGCCGGTGCCCCCGGCTTCACCCGCGCCAGGTCACGCGAGGCGACCTGGCCCTGGAACTCGAGGACCGAATCGTCGACCAGCGTGAAGAGCGGAGCGCCGGCGGTCAGCATGGCGCCCGGGTCCGGGAGCCGCTTCGCCACGCGTCCGGAGAAGGGGGCCTTCACCTGCGTGCGCGCGAGCTGCTGGTCGGCGATCGCCACCTCGGCCCGGGCCTGGGCGAGAGCGGCGTCGGCCACCTGCAGCGCCACCTGCGCGGACAGGTGGTCGCGGTCCGTGATGCCGCCGGTCTTCAGCAGGTTGTCGGCTCTCTGCTTCTCGGCCTCGGCGTGCGCGCGGTTGGCCTCCGCCACCGCCAGCGCGGCGCGCGAGCGGTCGCTGGCCAGGCGGTAGTCGACGTCGTCCAGCACCGCCAGGGTGTCGCCCCTGCTGACCTGGGCGCCCGCCTCGCGGACGACACGGAGCAGCCGGGCGCCGACCTCGGCCACCACCTGCACCTGCGCGCGCGGCTTCAGCGTGCCGGTGAGCACGATCTCGTCCGCGAGCTCACGGGTCTGCAGCGTCGCGGTGCGGACGGCGAGCCCGCGTGGCGTCTGCGGCGCGGCAGCCTGCGACCGCGAGCAGCCGGCGAGGGGAGCGAGGACGACGGCGAGCAGGACGACGGCACGCGTGTTCATGGGGTCACGAGTCCTTCGCGGCGCGGCCGGGATTGACCGGCGCGGGCGCGGTCCCGGCCGGGAGGGGCGCCTGCGCGGGGAGAGAGTCGGTCGATGTGGGCGGCCTGCCGGGGCTGGCGGGAGCCGGGGGCGGCGCCATCTCGTCCAGCGGGTCCTGGCCCATCACGTAGCGCAGCCCGGCGCGGGCGTTGGCGTGAGCGTAGAGGGCCTCGATACGGTTGACCTCCGCCTGGGCGGAGGCCGCCTGGGCGTCGAGCACGTCGAGGCTGGTGGCGGCGCCCAGCTTGTAGTTGGCCTCGATCATCTCGAGCGCCCGACGCGCCTGCACCACGTTCAGCTCGGCCGCCTGCAGCACGCTGCGGGCGACTCTCAGCCGGTCGACCGCCTGCTTCGCCTCCACGTCGATCTGCGTCTCCAGGGCGACGCGGTCCTGGCCGACCTTGGCGCGGTCGGCCTGCGCCTGGGCCACCCGGCCGGCGGTGCGCCAGCCGTCGAAGACGGGCACCTTGAGGCCGACGCTGAAGGTCCAGGCCCGGTAGTTGTCCTTGAGGAAGTTCTCGGGCAGGCGCACGGCCCAGCCGAAGGCCCCGTTGAAGTCCACCCGGGGCTGCATGTCGGCCTTGTAGATGCCGACCGCCTCGTCGTAGATTTTCTCGTTCCAGCCGATGGCGCGCAGCTCCGACCGGTGCGCCATCGCCTCCTGCCGCACCGCCGGCTGCTCGGCCGCGACGTCCACGAAGGCGAGGGTGTCGGTGGGCTCGATCGGGGTGTCGGTGGGCCGGACCATCACGGCGTTGAGGTCGCCCCGGGCGAGCTCGGCGGCGCCCTGCAGCCGCAGCAGGTCGGCGCGAGCGTTGGCCAGGTCCACCTCGAAGCGCAGCACCTCGACGTCCGTCGCCACCCCGTTGCTGCGGCGGTTGCGGGCCATCTCCAGCTGCTGTTCCTTCTGGTGGACCAGCGTCTCCGCGACCTTCACCCGCTCCAGGGCGACCAGGTAGGCGTTGTAGGCGAGGATCGCCCGCAGCGCGACGTCCTGGCGGGCCCGCTCGAGGTTCTCCCTGCCGAGCTGTGACGCGTAGCCGGCGGCCCGGATGGCCTTGCCCAGGCTGAAGCTCCACAGCGTCTGTCGGACGCTGATGCTGCTGCCCCAGAGGTTGGTCGCCAGCGGCCGGAACGCCTCGATGAGCTCGGGCGGGAACTCGCCGATGTTGGGGCTGTTGAGGAAGCCAGGGTCCAGGTAGCGCTGGAAAGAGCCGTGGAGGGCGATCTCCGGCAGCGCGTCCGCCCTCGCCTCGCGGGCACGGCCGTTCAGCTTGTCGTTGTCAGCCACGCTGCGCAGGATGTCGGGGTTCTTCTCGAGAGCACGGGCGACGGCCTGCGCCCGCGAGAGCGGCTCGGCCCCGGCCAGCGCGGCGACGAACAGGAGGACGACGGAGAACAGCGTTCGTTTCATGGAGGTTCAGTGGTTCGGTGAAGGAGGCGCGGCCCATCCCAGCAGCACGGTGTCGACGAGCGTCTCCGGAAGCTGCGGCGTCAGCTCGGGGCGCCCGACCAGCAGGTGGCCGTGCATCGCCTCGCCCAGCGCGCCCATGAAGACGAGCATCCGGACCTGGGTGGGACCCGTGCCGATCTCGCCGGCGGCGACGGCGGCGTCGACCGTCCGCGCCAGCTCCGCGAGGATCGACTCGTAGAAACCCACGAAGTCGGTGGCCGGGGCCGACCGCGGCGACATGTGGATGAGCGCCATGATGAAGCGGGCCAGCTCCGGCTCGCGCGCGGTCGATTCGATGTAGGTCCGGGCCATGCGGACGAGCCGGTCCCGGAGCGACCCGGGGACGTTCAGCGACCCGAGCATCTCGGCGCGGAAGCGGTCGAGCGCCCCCTCGACGATCGCCCGGTAGACGCCTTCCTTGCTGCCGTAGAAGTGGTACAGCGTCGGCTTGGTGACGCCCGCCGCCTCGCAGATCTCCCGGACCGAGGTCGCGTCGTAACCCTTCTCCGAGAAGAGCTCGAGCGCTTTCGTGAGAATGCGGCTATTGGATCGGCCGTGAGGGGTTGCCGGGGCGTCGGTCATCGAGCACCTGTACGTACCGGACGGTATACTGGTTCCGTTTTCTCGGCCTGATCCCTTCGTGCTACGCTTCTCCGAACGCTCGCAACGTCCGCGGCGTCCGGGGGTTCCTCCCGGCCGGCTGTGTCGGTTCGAGCCGGGGTTGGTCGCCCGGGAACCCCCCACAGGAGGGAGATTGGCAGGCAGCACGCAGGACGAGCAACGACTCGCCCTCTTCATCGACTTCGAGAACATCGCCATCGGCGTCCGCGACGCTCACTATCGCAAGTTCGACGTCAACCTGGTGCTGGAGCGGCTGCTCGACAAGGGCAAGCTGCTGGTCAAGAAGGCCTACGCCGACTGGAGCCGGTACTCCGACTACAAGAGGGCCTTCCACGAGGCGGCGATCGAGCTGATCGAGGTGCCCCAGAAGTCCGTGGGCGGCAAGAACTCCGCCGACATCCGGCTGGTGGTCGATGCCATGGACATGTCGTTCCAGAAGGAGCACATCAACTGCTTCGTGGTGTGCTCCGGCGACTCGGACTTCTCGCCGCTCGTCTCCAAGCTCAAGGAGAACAACAAGTACGTGATCGGCCTCGGGGTCAAGAACTCGACCTCCGACCTGCTGATCGAGAACTGCGACGAGTTCATCTTCTACGAAGACCTCGTCCGGGTGCAGCAGCGGCCGCTGCCGGCCATCACCAGCTCGCTGCCCGAGAAGCTGCAGGACTGCTACAGCCTGCTGGTCGACGCCGTGGTGGCGCTGCAGCGAGAGAACAAGGAGCTGCTCTGGGGCTCCATGGTCAAGGAGACCATGAAGCGCAAGCGCCCCTCGTTCAACGAGACCTACTACGGGTTCCGCACCTTCTCGCACCTGCTCGAGGACGCCCAGCGGCGCGGGGTCGTCATGCTGCGCCGGGATCAGCGCTCGGGCAGCTACATCGTCGAGGACCTCGGGCCGGCGGCACGCACCGAGGCGATCGCCAGCTCCGAGCCGGCTTCCGAGCGGCGGGCGGAGGCGACCGCGGCTGCCGGCGACGGTGACGGGGCGAACGGCAGCCGTCCGGGGCGGCGGCGGCGCGGCCGGGGCGGTCGCCGGACGCGCACCGGACCGGTCGCTCCTGGCGGCGAGGCCGGCGCCTCCGCCGTCGAGGAGGACGAGGAAGAGGAGAGCGACGAGGCCGCTTCGGGGGTCGAGGAGGCCGAGACGGTTGCGCACGGGCACGACGACGCGCAGGAGCCCTCCGAGACGCCCGCGCCTGCGGCAGACCCGGCCGCGGCGTCCGCCCTGGCGGCCGCGCCCCACGAGCGCAGCGGCGGCTTCTCGCTGTTCTCCTGGCTGCGGCGCGAGCCGTCGGAGGACAAGAAGGCCTGAGGCGGGCCGGGCCGCCCCGCAGCGGCTGCGGCCCTACTTGAGCGACCAGATCCCCGACGAGCCGCCGGTCACTTCGACGGTGGCGTGACCGCCGCCGCCGGGATGCGGCGCCGTGATGTCCACCTCGCCGATCACCTCGGAGCTCCCGTCGGGCATGCGGGCCTCGAAGTGATACGAGGCCTCCTTCAGGACGTCGTGGCCGTGCCCCACCTCGCGATCGAAGCTGGTGGCGCGGGCGCTCACCTCGATGGTGACGCCCTGGCCCCTGGCCAGCGACTCCAGCTCCCGCAGCCGCGACTCGATCCCGTGGTTCTGGAGGGCCTGGTTGACCTCCTGCGACGCGTACATGAGCCCGTCGCGGGCCTCGTCGCCGAAGCCGGGACCCCAGACGTGGGCGATCTCGTAGCCGGGCAGCCCGATCTCGCGGCCCGTCGGCAGCGTCCGGTTGTAGTTGGGCGTGGAGGCGGCCTTCCGGTCCAGCGGAGGCCCGAGCACGCCGTTGACCTGGACCCAGACGGTTCCGTCGCTGGCACGCTCGCCCGAGATCCTCTGGATGTGACCGGCGCCGGCCGTCTCGCCTGTCAGCTGCATCGTCCTGCTGACCAGTTGCGGGCCGTGGTGGGCCACCGGCGGCGGGGCGGGCTGGGCTGCGGCCTGCGGCTGCAACCAGCCGGGAAGCGGAACGAGCGGAAGCCGGAGAGGCGGACCAGATCCCATGGCTGCACCCTCGTCGGGCCGGCGAGGCCCGGTTCTCGCGCATCAGCAACGGCAGCAGCCCCGACGCTCCGCGGGCTATGCCAGTGACTCAGGTGGTCGTGGTCGGGTTGGTAGCGCTACGGGGATTCGAACCCCGGTTTAATGGCTGAGAACCATTCGTCCTAACCCCTAGACGATAGCGCCGCTCGCCAGTTTAGGAACGGCCCGACGGCAAGTCAAGGCGAGCGTGCCGTGTGATAGCCTCGGCTTTTGCCATGGCCGTCCGCACCCGCATCGCGCCCAGTCCGACCGGCGATCCCCACGTGGGGACGGCGTACGTCGCCCTCTTCAACTACGCGCTCGCCCGCAGGCACGGCGGGCAGTTCGTGCTCCGCATCGAGGACACCGATCGCGAGCGCAGCTCGGCCGCCAGCGAGGCGATGATCTACGAGGCCCTGCACTGGCTGGGGCTGCGCTGGGACGAGGGCCCCGACGTCGGCGGAGCCCGCGGCCCCTACCGGCAGAGCGAGCGCACCGCCATCTACCGCGAGCACGCCAGCGAGCTGGTGCGCCGCGGCGCCGCCTACCCCTGCTTCTGCACCCGCGAGCGCCTGGAGACCCTGCGCGAGGAGCAGAAGGCGAGGAAGCAGAACCTCGGCTACGACGGGCGCTGCCGGGCGCTGGCACCGACGGAGGCACGACGGCGGGTGGAGGCGGGCGAGGCGCACGTGGTGCGGCTGGCCATGCCCGCCGCGGGCGAGACGGTGGTCGCCGACCTGCTGCGAGGCGACGTGCGTTTCGACAACGCGCAGGTCGACGACCAGGTCCTGCTGAAGACGGACGGCTTTCCCACCTACCACCTGGCGAACGTGGTGGACGACCACCTGATGGGCATCACCCACGTGATCCGGGCGGAGGAGTGGCTGTCCTCGCTGCCGAAGCACGTCATCCTGTACCGCGGCTTCGGCTGGCAGCCCCCGGTCTTCTGTCACCTGCCGCTGCTGCGCAACGCCGACCGCTCGAAGATCTCCAAACGCAAGAACCCGGTGAGCCTCAACTTCTACCGGCGCGCCGGCTTCCTGCCGGAGGCGATGCTCAATTTCCTCGCGCTCATGGGCTGGTCGATGCCCGACGAGCACGAGGAGTTCACGCTCGAGGAGTTCATCGCCGAGTTCACCCTGGAGCGCATCTCGCTGGGCGGCCCCGTGTTCGACGTGGAGAAGCTGCGCTGGCTGAACGGCAAGTACCTGCGGCGCCTCTCTCCGCCGCAGCTGTTGGAGCGGCTGCGCAGCGGTCTTCTCTCCGACGGCTACCTGCTCGAGGTGCTGCCGCTCGTCCAGGAGCGCATCGACATCCTGGAGGGCTTCTTCGAGTACGCCTCCTTCTTCTTCGTGGGGGAGCTCGTCTACGACGCGGAGGCGCAGAAGGCCATGGTGCCGAAGGGACGGGCCCCGGGCGAGGTCTCGAGGCTGCTGCGCATGCTGCTGGAGGAGGAGGTGGACCTCGTCCTCGACTGGCGCCAGCAGACCCTGGAGCCGGCGCTGCGCGGCTTCGCGGAGAAGGCCAGCTGGTCGACCGCCGAGCTGTTCATGGCGGTCCGCGTCGCGGTCACCGGGCGCGCGGCCTCGCCGCCCCTCTTCGAGACGCTGGCCGTGCTGGGCAAGGAGACCTGCCGACGGCGGCTGCGCCGCGCCGCCGACCTGTTGAAGGCGATCAAGTAGGAGCTGAGATGGGCACCGACACCCCGGCCGCCGAGGAGCGCGAGCGGGCCGACTTCATCCGCGAGATCGTCGCCGAGGACCTGCGCAGCGGGCGGCACAAGACCGTGATCACCCGCTTTCCGCCGGAGCCGAACGGCTACCTCCACATCGGCCACGCCAAGTCCATCTGCCTCAACTTCGGCGTGGCCCGGGAGTTCGGCGGCCGCTGCCACCTGCGCTTCGACGACACCAACCCCACCAAGGAGGAGCAGGAGTACATCGACGCCATCGAGGCGGACGTGCGCTGGCTGGGCTTCGACTGGGGAGAGCACCTCTACCACGCCTCCGACTACTTCGAGCAGCTCTACGAGTGGGCTCTCCACCTGATCCGCACCGGCAAGGCGTACGTGGACGACCTCTCGGCCGACGAGATCCGCGAGTATCGCGGCACGCTGACCGAGCCGGGGCGCGAGAGCCCGTACCGCGGCCGCCCGGTCGACGAGAACCTCGACCTCTTCACCCGCATGCGCGGGGGGGAGTTCCTCGACGGGGCACGCGTGCTGCGGGCGAAGATCGACATGGCCTCCGGCAACATCAACCTGCGCGACCCGGTGCTCTACCGCATCCTGCACGCCAGCCACCCGAGGACGGGCGACAAGTGGTGCATCTACCCCACCTACGACTTCGCCCACGGGCAGTCCGACGCCATCGAGCACATCACCCACTCCATCTGCACGCTGGAGTTCGAGGACCACCGGCCGCTCTACGACTGGTTCATCCAGAACCTGCCGGTGCCCTCCCGCCCGCGGCAGTACGAGTTCGCCCGGCTCAACGTCACCTACACCGTCCTCTCCAAGCGCTTCCTGCTGAGGCTGGTGAACGACGGCCGCGTGCGCGGCTGGGACGACCCGCGGATGCCCACCATCAGCGGCATCCGCCGACGCGGCTTCCCGGCGGAGGGCGTCAGGGACTTCGCCGCCCTGATCGGCGTGGCCAAGAGCGCGAGCGTCGTCGACTACGCGATGCTCGAGCACTGCGTGCGCGACGTCCTCAACCGCGACGCGCTGCGCCGCTTCGCGGTGCTGCGCCCGCTCAAGGTGGTGATCGAGAACTACCCGGAGGGCCAGGTCGAGGAGCTCGAGGCGGTGAACAACCCCGAGGACCCGAGGGCGGGGACGCGCGCGGTCCGCTTCTCGCGCGAGCTGTGGATCGAGCGCGAGGACTTCATGGAGGACCCGCCGAAGAAGTTCTACCGCCTCGCCCCGGGACGCGAGGTGCGTCTGCGCTACGCCTACCTCGTCACCTGCCGCGAGGCGGTGAAGGACTCGAGGGGCGAGGTGGTGGAGCTGCGTTGCACGTACGACCCCGCCACCCGCGGCGGCGACGCTCCGGACGGGCGACGGCCGAAGGCGACGTTGCACTGGCTGTCGTCCACCGACGCGGTGCCGGCCGAGGTGCGCCTCTACGACCACCTGTTCACCCGTTCCGACCCCGGGGCTGACGGCGATCTGCTGGCCGACCTCAACCCGCGCTCGGAAGAGGTGCTGACCGGGTGCCTGGTCGAGCCGGCGCTCGCCTCGACCGTCGTCGGGGAGACGGTGCAGTTCGAGCGGCTGGGCTACTTCTGTCTGGACCGCGACGCCGCACCGGGCCGCCCCGTCTTCAACCGCACGTGCGCGCTCAAGGACACCTGGGTGAAGCTGCAGGCGAACGGGCGGCACGACACCTAGGCGTCAGAGAGCCGCTTACGGACGCGGACTCGCCTCGGGCGGGGAGGGCTTCAGCGAGCGGGCGACCAGCCCCAGCCCGCCGGCGAGCAGCAGGACCATCAGCAGCGTCTCGAAGAGGCTGGTCGGCTCGAAGTAGATCCGCAGGTTCAGCAGGATGCCGAGGAAGACGATGAGCGCGCCGCCGCCGGTGAGCGCCCAGCCCAGGCGACTTCGGCCGTCGTAGAACAGGAAGCCTGCCCCGACGAGGAGGGGCAGCAGGGTGAGCCCGAACGAGTGGCCGCCCCAGAAGCTCCAGAAGCCGCTGGTGACCGTCACCCGCTCGGTCAGCAGGTAGGCACCGGCCACCACCATCGCCAGGCCGCCAAAGAACGTCCACACGCCGCCCTCAGTCCCACCTGCACCCATGGCGCCCTGGATTGTAGTGCCTCGAGCGCCCCTAGGAGGCGGTGGCGGACTTCAGGCGGGACTTGGGGACCCGCTCGCGCGGGATGTTGTAGCGCTGCAGGCGCAGGTACACCGTACGGCGGGTGACGCCCATCATCCGGGCCACACGTGCGATGTTCCACTCGTTGCGGTTGAGCAGAAGGAGCAGCTTCTCGCGCTCCATGTCCTCCACCGGGGTGCGCTCGAGGTAGGTCTCCCAGGCGTCGGGCGAGCCGCGGTGCGGCGAGGCAGTCTCGGTCACCGACTTGGCGATGATCCGCGAGAACTTGCCGAGCCTCTCGATGTCGTGGGTGTCGCAGAAGTGCGGCTCCTGGCTGTCCACGTACAGCAGCGCCAGCAGTCGCTCATCCTGCAGCACGGGGACGACCGCCAGGCTCGCCGGCCCCGGCCGTTCTCCACCTCCCAGCCCCGGGATCCGCCGCTCGCTCGCGCAGTCCGCCACGTAGAAGATCTCGCCCTTGCGGAGCGCGTCCTGCTGCACGCTCCAGATGGCGGGGACGATGTCGAGCACCGCCTGGTCGATCCCTCGCGACGCGAAGAGGACGGGGGAGGTCTCGCCGGTGAACACGGCGCCGCTGCGGCCGTTCAGCAGCGACATGATCACTTCCAGCGTCCGCTCGGCGAGCCTCCGAGGGTCGTCGGCTCCGACCACGAGTTCCGTGAACTGGTCGATCAGGTCGACGCGACGCGCCATCGCGCACCTCCGCGCCCGGGAGTATCCATTGGCCAAGGGGAATGTCAAGGTTCGTGCGCACGAAGTTCGACTCGCTTCACGCTCGAGGCCGCCCCAGCGGCAATTCTGAGACCCATAGTCTGTGTCTCATCGACAAGAAGCGAGTAGAGAGGGCCCACCCTCTGTAGCCCTCGCGTGTCCGCGCCAGGGGATTCGGAGACGCTGGAGGTCGTCAGCCGTAAGGACTTGCGCAGTTTCCGCTCACCCCGGATGACGTGGCGTGATCCGAAGGCGGGGGCCTTTGGAGTCCGCACTCCTGACGGGGGAAATCCGCCGTCGCCGGTGGATCCCCCTGAAACGATCACCAGGAGCTCGCCGCTGGCGGCGCTTCGCCGGCGGGGTGGTATTGCAGCACGGTTTGCGCGTGAAGGAGGATTCCTGCATGCCCGATCCCCGCGTGGTCCACCACCCCGTGCCGGCGACCGGAGCCTCCGGGCTGTCGCGAGGCACCGCCGGCTTCGGGCTGGCGATCCTGACGCTGCTCAACTTCGTGAACTACATCGACCGCTACGTCCTGCCGGCGGTGGCGCCGCGGGTCAAGGAGGCGCTGTCGCTGAGCGACGAGCAGCTCGGCCTGGTCGGCAGCGCCTTCCTGCTCTCGTACCTCTTCACCTCGCCCGCGTTCGGCTACCTGGGCGACCGGTTCTCGCGCACGCGCCTGATGGGCCTGGGTGTCGCGCTGTGGAGCGTCGCCACCGCCGGGGCGGGGCTGGCCCGCAGCTTCGCTCAGATGATGGTGGCGCGCGGCGCGGTCGGCGTGGGCGAGGCGTCCTACGCGGCGATCTCTCCCGCCCTGCTCTCAGACTACTACCCCCGCGAGCGACGGGGCCGGGTGTTCGCCGTCTTCTACCTGGCGATCCCGGTCGGCAGCGCCGTCGGCTATCTGTTGGGCGGACTGCTCGAGCACCACTTCGGCTGGCGGGCGGCGTTCTTCGCCGTGGGCCTGCCGGGGCTGCTGCTGGCTCTCCTCACGCTGACGATCGCCGACGTCCCCCGGGGCATCAACGACCCGCCGGAAGCTCGGGCCGAGGGCAGCTACGGGGAGTCGCTGCGGGCGCTGGTGCGCAACCGGCGCTACCTGCGGGCCGTGCTGGGGTACGCCGCGTACACGTTCGCGGTGGGCGGCCTGTCCTTCTGGGCCCCGGTGTACTTCAGCCGCGAGCGCGGCCTGCCGCTCGGGCGCGCCGACCTGCTGGTCGGGGGCGTCTCCGTGGTCGCCGGGATCGGCGGCACATTCGCCGGCGGCTGGCTCGCCGACCGGCTGGCCACGCGGGTGCGGCAGGCCTACCTGTACGTGTCGGGCGTCTCCATGCTGCTGGCGATGCCTCTGTCCTGGGTGGCGCTCGCCGCGCGCACCCCCGCCGTCTACGTGGGCGCGCTGCTCCTGGCCGAGTTCATGGTCTTCCTCAGCACCGGACCGATCAACGTGGTGATCGTCAGCGTGGTGCCGGTCGCCATGCGCGCCACCGCCATGGCCGGCAGCATCTTCGTCATCCACCTCCTCGGCGACGCCGCGGCGCCCTGGGTGGTGGGCGCCCTCTCGGACCGCATCGGCATGGCGCGGGCCGTCCTCATCATGCCGCTCGCCATCGCGGCCTCCGGCGTCATCTGGACCGCCGCCGCGTGGGTGGCCGCCCGCAACGACGCCTTGCCGCGAGCCGATCGGCTCTAGCGTCCGCCGCCGCACGGGCGCAGCTCGTGCGCGAAGGGGACGGGGCCAGGTGGTCACGGTGACCATCCCGTCGCACCGCGTTAGCGGGCGCCCTCGACCCGCATCCACTGGATCACCCACACCAGCCCCTCTTTCGCGAGGCGACCCTGGCGGTCTGCCTGCTCGGGTGCACGTGCCGGGGAGCGGCCGGCGAGGAGATACTGACCCTGGCGCGGGCGCTGCGGCTGGCGACCCTCGGCCCCGCGGTGGAGGCCGCGCGGGCGATCGCCTCGGGAGCGGAGTCGCGCGTCGAGGAGGTGCAGGCGTCACGGCGTCCGCGCGCCGAGGTGGAGGCGCAGGCCCCGAGCGCTGGCGCAGGACCCGGGGCTCCTGCTGCCCAGGTACGTCCTGGGCAACCCCGAGGCCATCCCGTTCGTGTCCGGTGAGAAGAACACGGCCAGCGTCGGCCTTGGAGCTGCAGCAGGTGCTGTGGGACGGGGGGCGCAGCGGGCACGCGCGTGACGCGCTGCGGGCGGGCGGCGAGGCCGCGCTCGCCGACGTGACGACGCGCACCCGGACGGTCGCCCTCGCCACCGTGCGGGCCTTCGCCGGCAGCGTGGCCGCGGGCCGCCGGGTGGAGGTGCTGCGCGACGCCATCGCCGCCACCGACGAGGCCGTCCGGGTGGTGACCGCGATGGTGGAGCAGGAAGTGCTGCCCCGGTCCGACCTGCTCGCGGCGCGGTACCACGGCCAGCAGCTGCGCGCCCAGCTGGCCACGGCCGAGGCCGACGAGGTCGCCGTCCGTGCGGCGCTGGCGGCGCTGTTCGGGCACGAGGTCCGGGGCCTGGCTGACCTGCCCCCTCTCCCCGCCGCCGCTCCGGACGCGGAGACGGCTCCCGCCCGAGCCCGCCCGGCGGGATGGTGGAGCGCAGGCAGGCCGCACCTCTGGGACCGCGCCTGGACCTCGTCGGCCTGGTGCTGCTGTCCTGCGCGCTGGCCTCGCTGGTGGTGGTGCTGACGAAGGGTCAGCAGCTCGGTTGGCTGCGGTCGGACTTCATCCTGGCGTTGACGCTGTTGTGGGCGGCGACCTTCGCCGCTTTCGTCGCCTGGGAGGCTCTCGCCGCCGAGCCGCTCATCCCGCGGGCCCTGTTCCGCCGGCGCACCTTCGTGATCGGGCTGGTTGCCAACTGCATCTCCACGGCCGTCATGTACGGCGTCTTCTTCCTGCTGCCTCTCTACCTCGAGACCCTGCGCGGCCAGACCGCCCTCCAGGCGGGCCTGCTGCTCGTCCCTGGCTCGATGGCCGCGGCCTTCGGGACGCTCGTCGGCGGCGTGCTCACCGACAGCTTCCGGCCGAAGTGGGTGGCCGTGGGCGCGCTGGCCGTCACCGCCTGGGTCATCTGGCGGTTCCGGCTCGGCCTCGACGTCCCGCTTCAGGCCGTCACCGGCGACTTCCTGCTGTGGGGGCTGATCGCCACCGGTCTTCGCCGCCTCCATCAACCTGCTGGCGCTCGCCGCCGTGCGGGAGGAGGACATCCCACACGGGACGATGGTGATCAACCTCCTGCGCCTGGTGGCTGGTGCCGTCGGCACCGCCTACATGACCAACGTGCTGACGTCTCGGAGCAGCGCCTTCTACAGCGCGCTCGCCAGCCGCCTCGACTGGGGCTCGCACGCGGGTCGGGAGCTCAGCGCCCGGCTGGCCGCGCTCGCCGGGGGCGGAGAGGCCGCCGTCTTCAACCCCGACGCGTACCACGGGACGATGTACCTGGGCCAGTCGTTGCGGGTGCATGGCCCCTTGCTGTGCCATCTTCCGGACAGCGTGCGGTATCATCCGGTCACGCGGGTCCGCCCATGGGTACCAAGCGCTCCCGAGACGAGCACGAGGCTCCCAGGAAGCGTCTCACCTCACGGGCGACGGCCCTCGAGCGTGTGCTCGGCGAGCACGAGAGGGCGGAGAAGCAGCTCGCGGCCGCGAACGCCGAGCTTCGTCGTCGGATCGCCGAGGGCGAGCGGCTCGAGACCGAGCGCCGGGCGGCCGAGCGGGATCTGCGCGAGGTGCACGCGCGGTTCGAGAGCGCGTTCGCCAATGCCCCGATCGGCATGGCTCTCGTGGACATGGAAGGCCGCTGGCTGCAGGTGAACGACGCGCTCTGCCGGATCACCGGCTACACCCGGGCCGAGCTGAAGGCGACAACATTGCGGGCCCTGACCCATCCGGAGGACGTCGATCTCGATGCGGGCTCTCTGCAGGAGCTGGTCGACGGTCGAACTCCCAGCTACCAGATCGAGAAGCGCTACCGCCATGCCTGGGGCCACTACGTCTGGGGGCTGCTGACCGTGTCGCTCGTCCGGGACGATCGGGGCAGGGCGCTCCATCTCGTTTCCCAGGTCCAAGACATCTCCGAGCGCAAGGAGCTGGCGCAACGCCTCGAGTACCTGATCGACCACGACTTTCTCACCGGGCTCGTCAACCGGCGCCGCTTCGAGCAGGAGCTTTCCCGTGAGGCAGAGCGGGTGGCGCGCTACGGGGCCCCGAGCGCCGTCCTCGTGATCGACCTGGACAACTTCAAGGACGTCAACGACGCTTTCGGCCACAAGGCGGGCGACGACCTTCTAAAGGGTGTGGCGGGCGCCGTGAGACACCGCATCCGGCAGACGGACCTGCTCGCGAGGATCGGCGGGGACGAGTTCGCGGTGCTCCTTCCCCAGACGGATATCGACCAGGCCCAGGTCGCGGCGGACGGGCTCGTCAAGGCGATGGGCCGGCACGTCGCGGTGCTCGGGGACCGTTCGATCCATGTCACGGCCAGCGTGGGGCTCGCCATGTTCGACGGCCTCTCCGCGGCAGAGGTACTGGCGTGCGCCGACCTCGCGATGTACGAGGCCAAGCAGGCGGGCCGGAATCGCTTTGCGCTGTACGACCCCGCCCGGGGACGCCGGGAGCGGGTGTCGGCGCGACTGGCGGAGGTGGAGAGTCTCCGCACCGCGCTCGCAGAAGATCGCTTCGTCCTCTACGGTCAGCCGATCCTCGATCTGCGGGAAGGCGCGGTTCGCCGTTACGAGGTGCTGCTGCGGCTCCGAGACGAGGAGAGCGGCGAGCTGCTCGCGCCCAACAGGTTCCTGTACGTCGCCGAGCGCCTCGGGCTGATCCAGGACATCGACGGCTGGGTGGTGCGCCGGGCGATCGAGCTCATCGCCGAACTCGAGCGCGCCGGCCGCCGGCTGGTGCTTCACGTCAACCTCTCGGGCAGGTCCATCGGCGATCCCAGGATGGCGGCGCTCACCGAAAGCGCTCTGACCGAGGCCGGGATCGATCCCTCCCGGCTCGTCATCGAGCTGACGGAGACGGCGGCGATCGCCAACATCGAGGCGGCCAAGGACTTCGCCCACCGGCTGCGGGCCCGCGGATGCCGGCTGGCCCTGGACGACTTCGGTGCCGGCTTCGGCTCCTTCTTCTATCTCAAGAACCTGCCCTTCGACTACTTCAAGATCGACGGCGACTTCATCCGCAGCATCGCGTCGAGCCCCATGGACCAGCTCGTGGTCGGGGCGATCGTTGGCATCGCCCGCGGCATGGGCAAGAAGACCATCGCGGAGTTCGTGACCGACGACGAGACGCTCCGCCTGCTCGCGAAGGCCGGCGTCGACTATGCGCAGGGCTATCACGTGGGACGCCCGCGGCCATTGCGCGATCTCCTGCTGCCTGCCTAGGCGAAGAGGCCTTCTCGGGAGCCTGAGCCCGCGACGCTCGTCCGGGCACGAGTTCGAGTTCACTGACTATCCAGCCGAGCGCTGCCGCACTACACTCGACGCGGTCGATCGTCCTGCCGCAGCACGCGAAAGCCCATCCGCAGAGCTGTTGGAGTGCCTTTGGGCTCGATCAGTGCGCCAGGGGTCATGCTGGGACGGCGACGCTCCGGATCGACCTCGCCGCAATGAGACCTCCGCCGCCCTGGAGCGTGGCGCGCAGGGGCGAATGCCCATGAGCCAGGTCCACGACGCGGGATCGCGAGCCTCTGCCGCCCTGCTTGGGCGCGTGATCGACAGTCTCGACGACGGCGTCGTCGTCTCCGACCTCGACGGACGATGCCTCCTGTCCAACCCGGCGGCGCGCCGACTCTTGGCGACGGATTTCGCG
>Ga0335069_10000677_pt1 | contig 55714 bp, 58 predicted proteins | sample Lox_Sample_11_FD_206714 | JGI IMG/M metagenome (GOLD analysis project Ga0335069, IMG submission 206714) | Soil microbial communities from Loxahatchee National Wildlife Refuge, Florida, United States - Lox_Sample_1.1 | ecosystem: Environmental > Terrestrial > Soil > Wetlands | place: USA... | reverse complement strand
CTCGACATGTCCGTCGCGTCCCACTCGATGATGAAGGGGCGGTCGTGGTTCTTCGGATTGCACTTGTTCTGGCCGGCGAAGGTGCCCGCCATGAGCTTGTTCGAGGCGACGTTCGCGGCAGGGGCGCACGCCCCGATGAGGATCGTGCCCGCCGCGAGGACGAAGCAGGGGGTGGCGAGGCGGTAGACCATGCCACGTGATACGTGCGGACCGGCGCGACGTCCACGGGCCGACCCTTCAGCGTTGCGGGCTGGACAGATGTATTCTCCGGACTTGCTCGGCAAGCTCGTTCAGGTGGTGGCCATGCTGGCCAGGGTCGTCACGAGACGTGACGTGACGTCACGCGCGCCCGCGCCAGCGCCGGCGCCGGCGCCGGCGGAAGCGTCAGTTGAAGTACGCGTGGCTGCAGTTAGCATCACACGTTCCCCACCCGTCATGGAGCACGCCGGCAAGCTGCTCGATGCTGCGCCCGAGGCCGCCGCCCGCATCGTGGCCCTCGGAGCCCTCGACGAGGCGTGCGCCGCCGCCGAGAGGCTCCGCGACGAGGCCGACGACGAGGCCCTGCACGATTTCCGCGTGGCGCTCCGGCGGTTTCGCAGCTACCTGCGCGGCTACCGCGCCCTGCTCGAGGACAGCGTCACGAAGAAGCATCGGCGCGCCTTGCGCGATCTAGCGGCGGAGACGACCGTCGCCCGGGACACCGAGGTGCAGCTCGAGTGGCTGAGCGGCCAGACCGAGCGGGTGCGATCCGCTCATCGTCCCGCGCTCGCCTGGCTGGTCGAACGGCTCGAGCAGCGGCACCGCGAGGCATACGCCGGGGTGCGCGGGGAGACGCTGCGGCGCTTCGTCGAGATCGAGCCCAAGCTTCGGGAGCGTCTCTTGCGTTACGTCGCGCGACTCGAGGAGTCGACGCCCCGGCGAGTGTTCGCCTCCGAGGCGGGCGAGCTCGTTCGACTCGCGGGCGAGGCTCTCCATGCGGGCCTCGCCGCGGTGCGCTCGCCGGCCGACGTCGAGGCCGCTCACGAGGCGAGGATCCTCGCCAAGCGGCTCCGCTATTTGCTCGAACCGCTGCGCGCCACCGACGTCGGCGAGGAGACGACCGCCCTGGTGAAGCACCTCAAGGGGCTGCAGGACATCCTCGGCGAGCTGCACGACGCGCACGTCCTGTCGCAGGAGCTCGCCTCCGCGCAGATCGAGAGCGCCACCGAGCGCGTGCGCCAGCTGCACGAAGCTCTCTATGTCGAACGAGTCGCGGAGCAGGAGCCGAAGGTCCCGCGCGACCTACGGGCAGGGCTCTTGGGCATCGATCGCAACGTGCGCGACCGACTCCAGAGTCTGTTCGGTGCCCTCCAGGCGCAGTGGCTCGGGGAGCAGTTCGCGCCCTTCCAGCAAGAGCTGACAGCGCTCGCGAGCTCCCTCCGCGCCTGGGGATCCAGGCACCTGGAGATAGAGCGCAAGTACTTGCTCCGCGACTTGCCGCCGCTAGGGGCCGCCGTCGAGACAGCCGAGATCATCCAGGGCTGGCTCCCCGGCGACGAGGTCCGCGAGAGGCTGCGCCGAGTCGACGCGAACGGCACGCCGCGTTTCTATCGAACCATCAAGGCCGGCACGGGGATCGCGCGGGTGGAGCTCGAGGACGAGACCGACGCGGACCTGTTCGAGACCTTGTGGCCGCTCACCGAGGGGCGGCGCGTGAGAAAGCGACGTCACAAGATCCGCGAAGGCGAGCGCGTGTGGGAGATCGACGAGTTCCTCGATCGAGACCTGGTCCTGGCCGAGGTGGAGCTGCCGAGCGCCGAAGCGACCGTGGAGCTGCCCGAGTGGCTGCGTCCCCACGTCGTGCGCGAGGTGACCGGCGAGAGCGAGTACAAGAACGAGAACCTCGCCCGGTAGTCGCTCGCGCGCGCGCAGGCTTGCGGTTCGCTCTGCGAGGGGTCACGCTCTCTAGCGCATGCCGGTCGTGCGCGCCGCGGGAGGCCTGCTCTGGCGCGCTGGTCGGCCGGGTGACGGGAGCAAGCGAGGCGCGAGCAGCAGCGTGCGTCTCGCGGTGATTCACCGCCCGCATCGAAAGGACTGGAGCCTCCCCAAGGGAAAGCTCGATGACGGCGAGACCTGGGAGGCTTGCGCTCTGCGCGAGGTGCGGGAGGAGACCGGCTGCGAGGGGCGACTCGCCACGTTCGCGGGGGCGATGAGCTACGTCCCGCGAAACAATCCCAAGATCGTCCTCTACTGGCACATGGAGCTGACCCGCGAGGGCAAGCTGGAGGCGAAGTTTCGCGACGAGATCGACGAAGTGGCCTGGCTCACGCCGCAAGAGGCGCTCGCGCGTCTCGACTACGCGGGTGAGCGGCGGATCGTCGAGCGGTTCCCCGAGGGTCTCTCGCCTGCGGCCGCGGCGCTTGCCCCCGCAGAGCGCGACGCGGCGCTCGCCGCGGATCTGGTGACGTTCCGGGCCGACCTCCTCAGGAGAGTCACGATGCTCGCGAGCGACGACCACGGGTCGGGGCTCGTTCCCGCCCTGCATCTGGTGGATGCGGCCGACGATGCGGCGGCCGCCGGACGTGCCGAGGAGGCCCGCCTTCTGCTCGCGGCGGGCCGGCGCATGTCGCTGCTCTCGCTGAAGGAACCCGAGCGGTCACTCCGCGCGCGGCTGCTGCTCGAGGAAGCGTCGCAGCTTGCGTGGCCCGCGAGCCGCCGCGCGATACGAAAGCTGCTCGTCGGAGAGAAGGTTTCGCCGGAGGCCATCTATCTGGCCGCGGAGGTGCGCGACGAGGCGCTCGCTACGGCGCCGGCGACGGCGCCCGCGCACGAGACCGGCGAACCGGCGGAGAACCCCGAGAGGGAGGAGCCCGAGGAACCCGAAGAGACCGAGGAGATCAGCAACACGGTCCCCCCGATAGCCCGAAGGACGCTTCAGCCCAAAGCGCTCGGAGTCTTCGCTGTCTTGGCAATGGGGCTTGGCGTCCTGCTGTTTCTGGCGGGCGTTCGCGTTGCGTCCGTGGTCGGCACGATCGTGGCGAGCGCCCTCGTAGGCGGCGCCGCAGGCTTCCTCGCCTCACGGCGGCGGTAAGTCAGCCCGATCGGCGTCAGGGGAGTGGTCGTCGGGCGCGGCGGTATGTAGCCGCTCGCTTGCATCTGCGGCCGCGTGGATCCACGCTCGTTCGCAATGCCGTCGCGATCGCGCAGCCATCGCTGGCCGGTCGGCATCGCCTCGGGTGCGCTGGTCCTCGCGCTCATCGGCTGGCGTCTCATGGGCCAGGAGGTTCGCGCTGCGCCTCCGGAACGAGCGCCGGCCGCGTCGCGCGCGCAAGTCGCGGCGGCCCTCGACGCCCTCGGTGCCGCTCTCAGAGGACACGCACGGCGTCTCACGAGCGGCGCGCCGGGCACCATCGAGCGAGCTGTGGCCGCCTACGTGCCCGGAGTGTTCCGTCCGGTGCAGGAGGGGGCGGTCGCACCCGCGAAGCCGGGCGCCAGGTGCCCGCCGGACATGGGGCTGGTCCTCGGCGCCGTGTGCGTCGATCGTTTCGAAGCATCGCTCGTCGAGCGCGAAGACGATGGCACGCTCCAGGCGCACGCATTCAACCAATCGCTGGTGCCCGACCACGTGTACGTGGCGCGGAGCGTCCAGGGCGTCCTCCCGCAGGCGTACGTGAGCGGAGTGCAAGCGCTCGCCGCGTGCCGCGCGGCGGGCAAGCGCCTGTGCGCGCCGGTGGAGTGGCGCGCGGCGTGTGCCGGGAGCCAGGGCTACGCCTTTCCCTACGGCGCCGACCGCGTGCCGGGCCGCTGCCACGACAGCGGCGCGAACCCGATGCTCACCTATCACGCCGACACGCAGGCCCGCGGCTGGGGGCCCCTCGAGCTCAACGACCCGCGCAACAACGAGCTCGAAGGGACCCTGGCGAAGACGGGCGCGTTCCCCGATTGCATCAACGACTTCGGTCTCTACGACATGGTCGGCAACCTGCACGAGTGGACGGCCGACCCGAACGGCACGTTCCAGGGTGGCTACTGGCTCGACACGTCGCTGCACGGCGATGGCTGCGCCTACCGGACCATCGCGCATCCGTTCGACTACCGCGACTACTCGATCGGATTCAGGTGCTGTGCAGATCCGGAGTGAACGCCGATGGCGACCCGCCTCGCACTCCATTCGAGCGGCGCGATGCGCCTCAGCAGGACCCACCAGCCGATGATTCCGATGGATGCGATCGCACTCGCCACGACGAAGGCCCACACGAACGAGCCCGTGCGGTCCACCAGGTAGCCCGTCGCGATCGGCCCGACGATGCCGGCCATGTTGCCGATGCTGTTCTGCACGCCCATCCACTTGCCGCCGGCAAGCGGTCCCGCGAGGGTCTGCCCCGTCGCGAAGACGTTCGGCGCCATCACCCCGTGCGCCACGCTCGTACCCGCGAACCCGGCGATCGCGAGGGCCGTATTCCCGTACGCCACCACGACGAGGCTGGACGCCATGAGAACGCAGCCCCCGATGAGCGCCGTCCTGCGCACGGCCGTCGCGCTCGCCCCGGCTCGCATCAGACGGTCGCACGTGAAGCCCGTGAGCAGGGACGCGCCGGCGTTGACCAGGTAGAGGCAGCCGCCAATGGTGGCCATCTGCACGACGCTGAAGCCGCGGGCTTTGATGAGATAGAGCGGCAGCCAGTAGATGACGAAGTAGACCCCGTACGTGAAGCAGAAGTGCCCGAGACAGGTCCCCCACATCTCGCGTCGCGCCAGCAGCGCCGCGTACGACGGGGCGTCTCCCTCCTCGCGCGTCGCCTCGAGGGATGCTCGCTCCGCTCCGGGAGCGTCGCGTGTCGCCAATCGCCAGGGGACGAGCCAGAGGGCCGACACGAGGCCGAAGACGAAGAACGTCGAGCGCCACCCGAGATGCGCCATCACCTGCCCGCCGACGTAGGTGCCGACGGCCGGGCCGAGCGCGGGACCGAGCGCGATGAGCGCGTTGGCGCTCCCCAGCTTTTCGCCGGGCACGTGCCGCGCGAGCAGCTTCGCGTTGCACGGGTAGGCGGCGCTTTCGGCGAGCCCGACGACGAGCCGAAGCACGAGCAACGCAGCGAACCCGGTGGCCAGCCCCGATGCGGCGGTCGCGAGAGCCCAGAGGGCGACCCCGAGTGCGAGCACCCGGTACACCGTCCACCGCTCCGCGAACGAAGCGGCGAGGACCTGCCCGGGGACGTAGGTCCAATAGAACGACGAGAGGAGCAGCCCTAGCTGGGTGCCGGTCAGACGCAGCTCGTCTTTGACGAGAGGCGCCGCCGTCGCGAGGTTGCCGCGGTCGATGTACGCGATGAATACGGCGAGCGCGAGGAGCGGCACCACCGCAGGCCCCAGCTCCCTGCGAGACATTGCTCGAAGAGTAACATCGGGTCGCTAGCTCATTGGCCTGGCGGCGACTCGGGGAACAGCTCGTCCACGTCGAGGCCCAGCACATCGGCGATGAACGCGGCATCCTTCGGGCGCGTCCAGTCGCGGATGGCGTGCTCGATCTCGACCCGTCGAAGCCCGAGCAGCTCCTCGGCCTGCGCACGAGAGATGCCGCGTTCGGCGAGGTAGAGCGCGAGCGGGTGCATCGGCTTGCGCGGCGTGTCCCGCAGTTGCGCCAGACGCTTGGCGCGCGTCGTCGCGCTCGGATCGTGGGCGAGCGACGCCTCGAGGTCGCGCAGCACGTCCTCTTCCTCCGCGCGGTGCTGCTCCTTGGCGCGCGTCTCGGGCTTGGCGGGCTTCTTCGTGCGACGGGTGGCCACGGCGGGCGAGCGTAACGCGCGCTCCGGAAAGTAGCGCCCCCGCGTACACTCCAGCGGCTCACTCGCCGACGTACACCTTCACGTCCTCGGGCACGGGCCGACCCTTGCCTGTCTCGAGGAGCGGCTTGAGGCTGCAGGCCAGGAAGATCGCCCACCGGGTGCTGCAGTGGTGCATGAACTCGACGGGCTCCTTCCAGCCCGCGTGCTTGAAGAGCACGAAGGTCTGGTTGTCCCTCCTGACGAGTTGGAACGTGATCTCGGTGTCCATCCACTCCGGGCATCCGCGGATCACCTTCCACTTCACGAGCTCGCCCGGCACCGCCTGCACGACCTTCATGTCGTGGCTCTTGAAGAACGTCAGGACCCCGTCCTTTCGGGCGTCGCCCGTCGCGTTCGAGTCCCACCAGGCCCTGTTGCCCTCGAGGGTCGTGAGGGTCTCGAACACCGCGTCGACCGAAGCGCCGATGCCGATGCGATGAAGAATGTCGTACGCCATTGGAGTGTCTCCTTTCCTCGGAAGACACTTTAGGAACGCGCGTCACCCGCTGGGAGTAACAACCGTGGCGCGTATGGCGATCGCTCCCTCATCTCAATACGGCTTGTCGCCCTTCTCCATCACGAAGCCCGACGCAGGCGCGTACACGCCGTTCACCGTCGTCCCGCCGTTGTGGATGGCCGGGAACATCGGCGCCATCCTCTGTGGGAATCCGAACGTCGGCTTCGTGAGCGCGTCGAGCCGGGCGAGCTCCTCGGCCGTGAGCTTCACCTCGAGGGCCTTCAGGTTGTCTTCGAGCTGGCTGAGCCGGCGGGCGCCGATGATCGTCGACGTGACGCCAGGCTGCCCTTGTACCCATGCGATCGCCACGCGAGCCGCCGTCGTGTCGTGCGCCTTCGCGATGGCCTCGAGCTCGTCGACGACCGTGTAGGTCTGCTCGGTGAGGAATCCGTCGACGAAGAACCCTCGATCGGACTTCAGCTGCCCCGCGTTCTTGCGCGTGTACTTGCCGCTCAGCGCGCCGCTCTTGAGCGGCGACCACGGCGTGATTCCCAGACCGAGCTCCCGTGCCATCGGCACGAGCTCCTGCTCGACGGTGCGCTCCAGGAGCGAGTACTCGATCTGCAGTCCGATGAACGCCGACCATCCGCGGAATCGCGCGATCACGTTGGCCTCGGCGATCTTCCAGGCGGGCGTGTCCGAGACGCCGAGGTAGCGCACCTTGCCGGCGCGCACGAGGTCTTCGAGGGCGGCCATCGTCTCCTCGATGGGGGTGTGGGCATCCCAATTGTGCAGCCAGTAGAGATCGATGTAGTCGGTCCGGAGCCGCCGCAACGAGTTCTCGCACGCCCCGATGATCGACTTGCGACCCGACCCGCCGCCGTTCGGATCGCCGGGATAGAGGTTGCCGCTGAACTTCGTCGCGATGACCAGCCGGTCACGACGCGCGGGGTTGGCGCCGACGTGGTCGCCGATGATCTTTTCGGAGTGGCTCTTCGTGTAGAAGTTCGCCGTGTCGATGAAGTTCCCACCGAGCTCGAGGTAGCGATCGATGATGCGCTGCGACTCTTCGACGCTCGAGCCCCACCCCAGGTCCTCGCCGAACGTCATCGCGCCCAGGCACAAGGGGCTGACACGGAGACCGGAGCGGCCGAGAGTGACGTAGTGGTCGAGAGGCATGGAGGCTCCTGGTAGTGTGTGGAGTCGTTCAACGAACGACTAGTTCACGTCTGCGATTGTTTAGTCCTGCACTATCTGCCGCGCAAGGGGCCCATGGCGAGAATCGACCCGGCCAGGATCTGGTCGCTCAACTACCGGCTGCTGACATCGGTGATCGCGAGTGTCGAGCCCGACATCGCCGCGCTTGGCCTCGAGACGAAGGAGCTGTTCCTGCTGGCCGAGGTCGACGAGCACCCGCACCCCGCGGAGCTGGCGAGCACCCTTCTGATGCCCAAAGCGACCGTCACGTTGTACGTGAAGCGACTCGAGGCCGCGGGCTTGCTGCGCCGCGAGATCGACTCCGGCGACTTGCGGCGCCACCGCCTGACGCTCACTCCGGCGGGGCGCAAGGCGATGACGCGTGGGCTCGCTTTCCTCTCGGACGCATTCGGCGCACGGCTGGCGCGCCTCACCGCGGCGCAGAAGACGGAGCTGACGACACTTCTCGAGAAGCTCTCCTGACGTCTTGCCCAGCAGACGACGGTCGCGTCTTGGCGTGACCGGGCGCCTGCACGTTCGTCGCGACGCGGTAGCGAGAGCTACGCCGCCCGGTGGGCAGCCATCCACCTGTCGACGGCGACGTCGAGACTCTTCTCCCGATTGGCCCGCAGCTCCCCTTCGACCTGCGCGATGTGCGCGCGGATGAGCGCGATCATCGCTTGCTCGTCGATGCGTGGCGCATCGTCATGGGCCACGGGACGAGGCGCAAGTGCTGCCGGCTTCGGTGGAGCGAGCAACGGTGCCGGGGCCTGGATGCTCGCGAGCTCCTCCTGCGTCAGTCCGGAGCCGAGCATCCAGTCGAGGACCGGGCCGTCGTGCACGTCGGCGACGACGAGATCGTTGCGTGTGCGAACGGTGGCGTCGACGAGGTCGTCGCGACCGTCCTGATGCACGAGGTTCGCCACCGCGCAAAGGCGCCCCGCGGCGTCGCGGAACATGTGCAGGCTCGGTGCGGTCGTGTAGTCGTGCGGGAACTGACCGGCGCGCGCGTAGGCGTCGAGTCGTGCGAGCTGCTGCTCGCGATGCGCCGCGAGCTGCGCCCGTATCGCTTCCGCCTGCTGCGTCTTGGGCTGGGGGTGCTCCCGCGCCGCATCGGGATCGTGGCAACCGGCCAGGAGGAGCAACGCCGCCGTCGTGACCAGGAGAGACTTGCGGAGCGACATGCCATGGATACGCACCAGGCAGGCGTCCGATCTGCCCCCCTACCCCTTGAACTTCCCCTTCGTCCCCGGATACCAGCTCCACTGCTCGAGGATGCGTCCGCCGCCGATGCGAAAGAGCGCGGTCCCGGTCACCTCGACGGGCTGGCCATCGTGCGACGTCTTGCGGATCGTGTTGCGGACGGCGACGTACTCGGCATCCGCGCCCAGGATCTCGCACATCATGCGCGCGTCGGGATGCTTCTTGTGGAAGCGCGGCGCGATGGATCGCGCGGCCGCGGGTCCGATGACGTCGGGATGCGCGTGGTCGACGTACTGCGGGCCGAGCACCTCGTCCGCGAGGGTCCCCTTCCCCGTGTTCCACATCTCGAAATAACGCTGCACGAGTCTGGTGCTCGCCTCGGCCTCCGCCACGATGGTCCTTTGCCGCGCGCCCGCCTCGAAGTGTTCGAACAGGGCGCGCGGGCTGAGTGGCGCGTTCATGAGAACCCTCCTCTCCGCCGCGTAGGTCGGCTACATTCGGAACGATGATTCCGGTTCGATTGTTATACGGAACGCACCCTCCGGTTGTCAACCCATGACGGCGCGCGGCAGGCCCCTCCGTGCGGACGCCGAGCGCAATCGGCTGCGTGTGCTCGAGGTCGCGCAGGCGGTCTTCGCCTCCGAAGGGCTCGCCGTCCCGATCGACGAGATCGCGCGCCGCGCCGGGCTCGGCGTGGGGACGCTCTATCGTCATTTCCCGACGAAGGAAGCGCTCTTCGAGGCCATCGTCATCGGCCGCATGCAGGCGCTCGTCGACGAGGCCCGCGAGAGCCGGAACGCGAAGGACGCCGGGGAGGCCTTCTTCGCGATGCTCTCCCGCATGGTGGAAGAGGGAGCGGTGAAGAAGGACTTCCTCGATGCGCTCGCCGCGATGGGCTCCGACGTCGCGCGCGCCTTGGTCGCCCTCAAGAAAGAGCTGCGCGCGGCGCTCGAGGTCCTCCTCAGGCGTGCGCAGCGCGCCAAGGCGGTGCGGCGCGACGTCGACGTCGGCGAGGTGCTGGCGCTCACGATGGGCGCGATGGCGGCGGCCAAGCAGCACGGCATCGACGCGCGGGGCCGCGAACGGCTGCTCGCGATCATGCGCGACGGGCTGCGGGCGACGCGCTGAGAGGCTCAGCGGTCGTCACGTGACGTGACGTCACGTGCGGCGTGCGAGCGCCAGACGAGCGCGCGCCATTCGTCGCGCTCGTAGACCTCGGCCCGCTGCTGCCCGAGCAGTTGCGAGTAGCTAACGCTCACCTCCGGGACGTCCGTCGACACGAGGCCGGAGATCAGGATGGATCCGCCGGGGGCGGGCAGGTGCACCAGCTCCTTGCAGAGGGACAGCAGGACCGCGCGCCACACGTTGGCGACGACGAGATCGAAGGGACCGCGCACCTCGGTCAGCGAGGAGAACGACCGCACCCGATCCTCCACGCCGTTGGCTCGATAGCACCGCTCGGCGTGCTCGATCGCGCCCTGGTCGATCTCCACGGCATCCACGCTCGCGCCGAGGCGAGCGCCGGCGATCGAGAGGATCCCCGATCCGCTGCCGACGTCGAGCAATCGCCATGCGCGGCCGCGCGGCGCGAGCGCGGCGATCCCCTGCAGACAGAGCTGCGTCGTCGGATGGAACCCGTCGCCGAAGCCCGGGCCCGGCTCGAGCCAGATCGGGATCGCGTCCGGATCGGCCGACGCGCCCACAGGCAGGATCTGCCAGCGCGGGGCGACGCGGATCGGGGCGGGGACGCGCGAGCTCACGGTCGGCACAAGGGTGAAGCATGGTTCCTCCGTGCACCACCCCCGCCTGCGGCGGCGTACTTTCGCGAACCGCTTCGCGGTCGCTCGCGACAACGACACGCGGCGGCCCCCGATCCACGCATGATTTGGCCGTCCCAGCGCGGGCACGATGCGTGCTGATGCCCCACAGTGTGCGGTCGCTAGCCGTTCCCGTTTTCCTCGCCGTTGCCTCGATCCTCGGCTGCTCCGGCGGCGCTGGCTCCGACACCGGCGATCCCGGGGCGGAGTCCGACGCCGTGTCCCCGTCGACGACGGATGCTGGGCTCGACGCGCCCGCATCCCACGACGCGCGGACCACGATCGATGCTCCAGCGCCGCCGCCGACGAAAGATGCCGCGACCGACGGCGCCTCCTCTCCTCCTCCGGACCTCGGCCCCGCGGGCGAGTTCGAGACGTACGCAAAGGGCGCCGCCGACGCGCTGCAGGCCCTCTACGACTCGTCGACCGGCCTCTTCCCCTCCACCGGCTGGTGGAACTCGGCCAACGCGATCACCGCGCTCGTCGACACGATGGCCCGCACCGGATCCACGGCGTACGAGTCGGACCTGGCCACGACGTTCGCGAAGAACTCGGGCAGCAACTTCATCAACCAGTACTACGACGACGAAGGCTGGTGGGCGCTCGCCTGGATCGACGCGTACGACCTGACGAAGGACGCGCAGTACCTCTCGATGGCGAAGACGATCTTCGCCGACATGACGGGCGGCTGGGACTCGACCTGCGGCGGCGGCCTGTGGTGGAGCAAGGCCAAGACCTACAAGAACGCCATCCCGAACGAGTTGTTCCTCGAGGTCGCGGTTCGCCTGCACGCTCGCACGCCCGGCGACGGCGGCTCGGGGAGCTTCCTCGACTGGGCGAACCGCGAGTGGGCCTGGTTCGACGCGTCGGGGCTGATCAACGCCAACAACCTCGTCAACGACGGGCTCGACGCGACGACGTGCAAGAACAACAACGGCGCCACGTGGACCTACAACCAGGGGGTGCTCATCGGAGGGCTGGTCGACCTCGCGAAGAACAAGCCCGATCCGACGCTGCTCACACGCGCGCAGGCGATCGCCGACGCGGCGATGAAGAAGCTCGTCGACGACGTGGGCGTCCTCCACGAGCCATGCGAGCCGTCGTGCGGCGGCGACGGATCGCAGTTCAAGGGCATCTTCATGCGCCACCTGTACGAGCTCGCGAAAGCGACGAACACGGCGCGCGACATCGCGTTCATCACGACGAACGCAGACTGGGTGTGGAACGCGGCCCGCAACGCGAAGGACGATCTCGGCCTGAGCTGGAGCCAGGCCCTCGACGCGGTGGACGCCGCGCGCCAGTCGTCGGCGCTCGACGCGCTGAACGCGGCGATCCCATGGAACGCTGCGGCGCCGAACCTCGCGCTCGACAAGAAGGCGACGGCCAACGGGTCGTGCGCTACGGGTCAGACCGCGGCACAGGGCGTCGACGGATTGATGACGACGAAGTGGTGCGCCGGCGCGACGAACGGCGCGTACTGGATCGTCGTCGACCTCGGCGCCAAGGAGAGCTTGAGCCGCATGATCGTGCGCCACGCGGGTGCGGGCGGGGAGAACGACGGGTGGAACACGAAGGACTTCGAGCTGAGCGTGAGCGTCGACGGCAAGACGTTCACCCCGGTCGCCACCGTCACCGGCAACACGCGCTCGGTCACCATCCACCGCTTCACGTCCGTCTCGGCCCAGTACCTGAGGATGGACATCAGCGCCCCCCAGACCGATCCGCAGTATCCGGCCGCGCGCGTCTACGAGATCGAGGCCTACGCGCGGTAGCGGCCCACGGCGAAATACGTCCCGAGCGAACGACTGACGACGGGCTCGACACCTAGACGCGCGCGATCCGACGCGCCCCCGCTCGCGACGGGTTGCGCGTATCTCGCGCGGTGTCGCGGAGGGCGGGCGCCCAGCGCCGATACCGAGTGGATTCCACACTCGGCATGACCTCTGCTTCGCGGAGCCTCGAGAGAGCTCCCGAGAGGGGAAGAGTCATGGTGCACCCCGGTCCATCGAGGCTGTTGCTGCGCGCGGTCGTCGCCACGTGCGCGCTGGCGTGGGTGTCCGCCGCATGCGGGTCGAACGCGTCGAGCACGGTGACGTCCGCGTCGGGCGATGACGGCGGCGCGGGCGCCGGCGAGTCGGATTCCGGCCCCGACGCCGCGTCCGGCCCGAGTCCTGTCGACGGTTCCGCCGATTCGCGTGTTGCCGACAGCGCGTCGTCCGAAGACTCGGGCCGCAAGGACGGCGCGCCCAAGCCGCCGCCTACTCCTGCGTGCAAGGCCGGCGATCGAAAGGAATGGTCCGGCCCCGTCGCGAGCACGGGGATCTCGATCGCCGTCTGCTCGGTGTGCGGCGCGAGCTACGTCGTCGCCTCGAACGACAGCGGAGCCGCCGGGCAGGTGTCGGTCGACAACGGGAGCAAGACCATCACGGTGAACGTCGCGGCGGGTGCGATGGCCACCTCGGCCAACCTCGCGGACAACCCCGCCGACGGCACGGTGACCGTCTGTGCCAGCGGCTCGTCGCACGCGTGCCTCCCGAGCTCCCCGCCGAACCAGCGCTACTGCAATCCGTATCGTGACCTCACCAACCTGGTGCCCGAACGCATCGACCAAGGGGTCGACTACGGCGGCGCCGGTCCCATCTACGCGATGGCGCCGGGAACCATCGACGTCTTCAACAACAGGAACGACGCCGGCTGGCCCGGCGGAACGTTCGTGTCCTACGTGGTGAGCGTCGGTCCGGCGGCGGGCAAGGAGATCTACCTCGCCGAGAACATCGATCTGAACACGAGCCTGCACTCCGGCTCGTTCGTCTACAGCGGCACCGTGATCGGGACGCTGGTGGACGCCTCCCCCGACTCCGAATCAGGCTGGGGCGTTTCGGGCGAGAGCGTCACCGCGGAGTACAGCTGCTACACGGAGGGCTGCATGACGCCGCTGGGCGTCAACTTCAACACGCTGCTCATGTGCCTGCAGACTCCGTCCGGAACCCAGGGGACGGGCGGCTGCTGTCCGCAGCCGACAGGCTGGCCCTCCGACTGGTGCACGGAGCTCACCGCCTGGCAGTAGCGGGTACGTGCTAGGCCCTTCTGGTGGCCCGCATCTCGGCCCGGCTGAGTGAGAACGCCGCAGGCGACTTCTTCGTCGACGACTCGTGCATCGACTGCGAGACGTGTCGCATCGTGGCGCCGCGCACGTTCGCTCGCTCCGACCGACTGGGGCTCTCCATCGTGCGACGACAGCCCGCATCGCACGAAGACGAGCTGCGCGCCGCGATGGCGCTCGTGTCGTGCCCGACGAGCTCCATCGGGACCGAGAGCAAGCTCGATGTGCGCGAGGCCGTCGAGGCCCTGCCCGACCCCATCGCGGGCGGCGTCTTCTACTGCGGTTACGCCTCGGAGGACTCGTTCGGCGCGGCGAGCTACCTCGTGAAGCGCGAATCGGGCAACGTGCTCGTCGATTCGCCGCGCGCTGCGCGGCCTCTCATGGACCGCATCGCTTCACTCGGCGGCGTGGCCACGATGTTCCTCTCGCACCGCGACGACGTGGCGGATCACGCGAAGTACGCGCGCCGCTTCGGCTGCGCGCGCGTGCTGCACGCGGCCGACGTCGGCCACGACCCGCGCGAGATCGAGCGCCGCATCGAGGGCGACGTTCCCGTGGAGCTCGCGCCCGACCTGATCGCCATCCCGGTCCCCGGGCACACGCGCGGGAGCATGGTGCTGCTGCATCAAGAGTTCCTCTTCACCGGCGACCACCTCTGGGGCACCGACGACGGCGACGGGCTCGACGCCGGGCGCAGCGTCTGCTGGTACTCGTGGGGCGAGCAGACGCGCTCGATGGAAAGGCTGCTCGCGTTCGATTTCGAATGGGTGCTGCCCGGCCACGGCCCGCGCTTCCACGCCCCGGCGAAACGCATGCGCGCCGAGCTCGAGAAGCTCGTCGCGCGCATGAATCACTGAGCCCGATACAGCGCAGGGTCGTTCAGGGAAGGTGACGCTCGCGCGAGCGTACGAAGAAGGTGATGACCAGTAGCCCTTACGGCTCTTCTTCTTCATCACCCGTCCCGCTTGGCCCTCCGCACGTCGCTCCTCTCACCCACACCAGCGATGCCGATGCACGCCGCGTCCTCGAGCGGCTGGACGAGGAGCAGCAGGAGCTCGCCTTGGCGCTTCAGTGGATCAGTCAGGCCATCGACGGGATCCCCGACTCACCGCGCAACTCGGCCGCCATCGGTACGCTGCACACCTACCTGCGCGACCTGTCCGACGTTCGCGATGCGGCGAGCCGCGCACTCGCCGCGGCGAAGCTCTCTCTGGACGACGCGGACGTCGCAGCACTCTTCGCTCCCGAGGGGGCGCTCGTCACGTACTTCTCGGGCCTCTACGAGTGGTGCGAGCAGCTCGTCGGTACGTTCGAGCAGCTCGCGAAAGGCCTGCGTCGCGAGGAGCCGATCTGGCCGATCTTCCAGTACCGCCTCATCAACCGATCCTTCGCGCGCTTCGAGGAGCTCACCTCGGCGATCCAGGGGTCGGTGCACCGACTGCTCTCGGCTCGCGCATCGCACCTGGAGACGCTGCGCGCGCTCGACCACCGCATCGAGGAGCTGTTCTGGGCGGCCACGTGGCTGCACGTGAGCCTCACGCGCCGATTCGGCGCCTGATCATGTCTCGGTCATCGCAATACGACGCGCGCGCGCCGCAACCCTGAAGTGCACGAGGACCAGGCCGAGCGTCGCCGCCGCGACCGCCATCACGACGGGGTCGTGCACCCGCTCGGGATGCGCCGCCTCGAGCCATCCCACGGCCGTCACGGTGCTCACGAAGAAGCACGGAACCGTCCAGCGTGCGAAGAGCGACAGCGCGAGACGCGCGATCTCGGGTGCGTCCGCCATCCACAGCGCGCGCCGAGCGAGCCAGCTCACCGCGAAGAGCGTCCCGAGGCAGAGGGCGCCAGTGAGCACCGCGATCGCCAGGAGGATGGACGACCCTCGATGTACCCAGGCGAGTAGGTCCATACCTGGCACCTTGCACGGCCGGGGCCAGCTCTGGCGTCGCATTTCCCCGATTCACGTGGTCGACAACGCCACACCCTGTCGCGTTTTGTCGCATCGCAGGGCTGATGGGCTCGTCCATCGCGTCACCGTTGTTACTCCGCGACCTCGCGACGCCCGTGCGACGAGAAGGGCATGGACGCCTTCGGAAAAAGGATCGACAAGCACACGGTTCAATTCGTTCGCATCTTGCCCGGGCCGCTCGATCGCATCTGGGCCTATCTGTGGGACGGCAAGAAACGCGGCGAATGGTTCCACGGCGGCCCGATGCCGACCAAACCTGGCGAGAGCTTCGACCTCTATTGCAAGCACAGCACGCTCTCGCCCAATCAGGCGCCGCCGCCAGCGAAGCTCGCGGAGATCGACAAGACCGGGCACCATTCGAGCAACGTGCTGCTCGCCTACGAGCCGCCGCACCGGCTGGTGTTCGCGTTGGAACCGGAAGGCCGAGAGAATTCGGAGGTCGAGTTCCTACTGAGCCAGGAAGGCGACCCGAAGGACGACAAGATCCGCTTCACCCTCAACCACCGCAAGATCCCCGACCGCGAATATGCCGTCGAAGTCTCCGGCGGCTGGCACGCCTACCTCGGGATCCTGCAGTACAAGGTCGAGGGCAAGACCCCTCCCGCGTTCTGGGACGTGTGGCGCCAGACCGAAGGCGTGTACGAAAAGCGCTACCCCTAGTCTGGCGTCGATCCGTGCGCCGCGAGCCACCGAGCCGCCGCGGCCGCGTCTTCACCCTTGGTGTTGGCGACTTCTCTGGCGCGAGCGTGCATCGAAGGACCCTCCAGCCACAGCGCGTCCGCGAGCTCGAGGCGGGCCTCGGTGTTCCACTGCTCGCCGGTGGGATCCGCGTCATAGACCCCGAGCGCTCGACGCACGTTGCGCGACGCGCCGGCTCGGTCGCCGTCGGCCCGCTGCACGCTCGCGAGCGCGAGCCAGCCGCGGGCGAGCACTTCGTTCTTCGGGTCGAGCTTCGCCTCGTAGACGGCGACAGCGGCCATCGCCGCCTTTCGAGCGGCGGCGCGATCCCCGACGGCGAGCAGCACGGGCACGGCGTGGCGCTCCATGTCCGCGGTGTCGAACGAGTCGGGGCCCGCGGCCGCGATCTGGATGGCGAGCGCGCGCTCGGTCATCGGCCGCGCTTCCGAGTAGCGCCCGAGCGTCGCCAGCACCGCGGAGCCGAGCACGTCGAGCGTGAACGCGATCTCGACGTCGTCGGCAGGCAAGAGCTTCTCCTTGATGGCGAGCGCGTCGCGCACATAGGGCTCGGCCTGCGCGGCCTTTCCGGCGCCGTGCAAGACGATCCCGATGTTGTCGAGGTCCCGCGCGGTCTCCAGGTTGTCGTGGCCGTGAACGGCCTCGTCGATGGCGAGTGCATGCTTGTGGGCGTCGAGAGCGCCATCGTCGTCCTGCACCTGATGAAGGGCTGCGCCGATGTTCTGCCAGCCCCACGCGCAATGCGGATGGACGGGACCCAGGACCGCCTCCTTGATGGCCAGGCTGCGTCGCTCGTACGGCAAGGCCTCGGCGGCGCTTCCTCGCTGGAGCAGCACGTTGCCGACGTCGCCGACTGCCTTCGCGTACTCCAGGCTGTTCTCGCCGTGGACCTTCGCGCTGCGTTCGACCGCTTCGCGAGCGGAGGCGAGCGCCTCGTCGAAGCGCATGTCCTTCGCCGCGAGGTTGGAGCGCGCGAGCAGCAGCTCGATGCGCACGGCCGGATCGTTGCCTTCGGCCTCCAGCGAAGCCTCGGCGGCGTCGGCCCACGGCTCCCCGTCCTTCACGCGCTCCTGGAAGAAGCCGATGATGTTGGCCAGCCTGACCTGCGCCTGGGCGGCGACGAGAGGCGATTTGCCGGCCGTCGCCGCGAGCACGGCGTGCTGGAGCGTCGGCACCGCCGAGGCGTAATCGGAGTCGTCGTCGTTCAGCGTGCCGATGGTCAGCAGCACGTCGGCCTCGAGCGGCCGGTAGTGGAGCTCGGCGGCGCGGTCGGCGAGCGGGCCGGCCTTCGCGAGGCCCTCCTTGATCCGTCCTGCGGCCTCGAGCCCTCGCGCATCGGCGAGCGCCCCACGGACCTCGTCGATGGCGGCGCGCGATTGCGCATCGGAGGGAAGCCTGGCCTCTCCGCGGAGCAGAGCCACGTTGGCGCAGTCGTCGAGCGTCGGCAGGTTCTGCGCACTGGCGGGCGCGCGCTCGATGACCTTCTCGTCGGCGCTCTCGAGCAGCTTGGTGAATGCGCCCGTTTCGCGAAGATGGTTCGTGAGGCACGCCATGCGCAGGTCGAGCAGCTCGTCGGACTGCTCGCCCCGCACGCGCGTCGCCATGCACGCGTCCTGGTACATCCCCGCCCACCGCTGCGCATACGCATCGAGCGCCGCGGCGACCGTGGCGAACGACGGTTTTTCATACGGGAGTCCGGACGCGTCGAAGGCCGCTCCGATCTTGGCGCGCGTCGTCCCGTCCCAGACGGAGGCGACCTTCGCGGCGCCTCCGGCGCACGGATCGATCTGCTGCTTCGGGAACATTCGTGAGCCCACCGCACCGAGAGCCGCGACCGCGAGCAGGGCCGATGCGCTCAGCGCCCATCGCCTTCGCGTCCGCGCCGGATCGCGCGCGAGCGCGGTGAGCAACACACGCATGTTCGGATGACGCGCGGCCGGGTCGACCGACAGCCCGCGCACGATGGCGCGAGCGACGACGTTCGGCACTCTTGCGGCGTTCGGTCCCGACGGCGCGCGGAGCGCCGTCTCGCCGCGCGCGTAGGCGGCGCCGTCGGCGTACGGAAGCTCGCCGTAGAGGGCGTCCCACACCGATACGCAGAAGCTGAACTGGTCGGCCCGCGCGTCCACCGGCCCCGCCGCCAGCTGCTCCGGCGCCATGTACTGCGGCGTGCCGACCTTGACGCCCGAATGCGTGATCGTCCCGGCTGCCGGCTCCATCGGCACGCGCGCGTCCCCCTCGACGTCGCCGTCCGCCGGCTGCAGATCGGATACCGAGCGCGCCAGCCCGAAGTCGGTGACCAGCACTCGGCCATCGTCGCTCACCATCACGTTCGACGGCTTGAAGTCGCGGTGGACGAGGCCCGCGTCGTGCGCCGCGGCGAGCCCCTGTCCGGCCGCCGCGAACGACTTCAGAGTCTCCGCGACGCTGCGTGGCTCTCGCGTGAGCCAGTGCGCGAGCGTCACGCCCTGCACGTGCTCCATCGCCAGGTAGACACGACCGTCGGCGACGCCGACGTCGTAGACGCGCATCACGTTGGGATGCGCGAGCCTCGCCATGACTTTCGCTTCGCGGATGAGGCGCCGCTCGCGGCTGATCGTCGCCTCGCGGTCTTCGCGCAGGACCTTGACCGCGACCACGCGCTCGAGCTCCGGATCGTAGGCCTCGTAGACCGAGCCCATTCCGCCAGCGCCGAGGAGCCTTCCGATGCGGTAGCGCCCGAGGGTCACCGGTGTCGGATCGCGGCCCGTCGTCGGCGCGCGGGCGTCGCCGGATCCGGAGTCCCCCACGCTGGACCCGGTCGCGGTCGTCGGGAGCACAGGCCGATGACCCGAGGGCACGGGTCGAACCGTAATCGAAACGCCGCGGCCGGCAAACGTGTCTAGACGCGCATCGGTAGGTCGACGGTGAAGGTCGTCCCACATCCTGGCTCGCTGCTGACGTCGATGTGCCCACCGAACGCGTCCACGATCGTGTCGGCGATCCACAGACCGAGCCCGAATCCGCCGTAGTGACTGATGGGAACCCCGCGCTCGAAGCGCTCGAAGATGCGCGGCACGTCCTCGGGGCGGACCCCTATCCCGTGGTCGCGGACCACCAATCGTGCGACCCCGTCCGAGCGCGAGACCGTGACGTCGATGGGCTTCGTCCTGCCGAACTTCGCGGCGTTCTCGACGAGGTTCGTGACCAGCTCCTCGATGCGCATGCGATCCCACTGACCGACGACGGAGTCGTCGGGAGTCGCGAGGTGCACGTCGCAATGCGCGCGGCGCAGCTCGTCGGCGCAGTGCTCGAGCGCGGACCTCGTGGCTTCTCCGAGGTCCACCGGCTCCAGATGGAACTCGACGTGGTCTCCGCGAAGCGCGGAAGCGTCCACCAGCCCCTGCACGATCTCGACGAATCGGTGGAAGTCCTGCTTCATGCGCTGCAGCTTGGGCGCGATCGAGGACTTCGCGATGTGCTCCTCCGGTCCCCCTTGGGCCGCGCGCATGACGCTCTCGAGATCCAGGAGAGCGGCTGCGAGCGGCGTACGAAACTCGTGGGACGCGGCGGACAGGAACTCGTCGCGAGCTTGCACCGCGCGCTCGAGGGCACGCTGTTCGAGGCGGGCGTTGGACAGCCGATCGATCATCCAGTGAAGTCGGTCCTCGTCCGAGGCCTTCCCGAGCACCATGCGAGCCGGCTCGTAGTAGGTGCAGGGACAGACCAGGGGGCCCAGGATGGCCTTCGGATGCACGCGGAGGATTTCGCGCAGGAAGGCGGGATGGCCCCGCCGCAGATCGTGGCGACAGACCAGGATCGCCTTCCAGCTCCGACTGGCGTCGCTGAGCATGGACTCGAACTCGACCCACGCTCGTTCGTCGACGACCGCCCCGGGTGGAAACCACGGAACGGCGTTGCAGATGCGCAAGCCGCTGAATCCCTCCGCTTGGGCCTCACCGACCCACGCTCGGGTCGCGCGGAACATGACGCGAGAGTCGAACCGGCCCGGCGCCAACGCCTCGGGCCCCACTTCGAAGAAGGTCAGGGCGCCGCGCTGCACCTCCCGCTCCGCGCTCACCCCGGCCGCCGAGAGCACCTGGATCGCCGTCGTCCGCTGGCCCTCGCTCAGGAGCAGGTGGCACCGCTCGCCGCGCGCGAGCCCCTCCTTGAAGAAGGGGACGACGGTCTCCCAGTCGTCCGCGCCTGCTGCGCTGTCGAAGAGAAGACAGGCGTGGTCTCCCGGCCTGAGGTTGCGAAGCTCGAGCTCCAACTCGACGGACATCGCTGACTCCGGAAGAGAGTGGTGAAGCAATGGTCACGCCGCTCTGCTCGAGCGTGCGTGTGGCGAAGTGGCTCAGCCCGCGCGGGGAGGGAGTAGCCGGGGCGAGGCGCGCCAGAGGCGGCGCACGCGCTGCGACCAGTGGACCGGCGCCTGCGGCGGATAGAAGTGCGTCGCGACGAGCTGCGCGTGAAACAGCATCGCGTCACGGCGCGTGTATGCGGCGTGACCGAGTCCCGTCGCGAAGAAGTTGGGCACCACGCGCGCGTCGTCGCCGTAGTCCACGAGCACGGTCTGTCCCTGCGGCGCCACACGCGCGCCCTGCGCGAGGTGACGCAGCCACGTGCGCAGGTCGCGGCCCTTGCCGAGCACGCGGTCGAGGCGCGCGTTGAGTCCGCGCTCGCGTTCGGTGGGCGCCAGGAAATCCGACCCGGGAACGCCGAGCTGCTGGACGTAGTCGCCGTGCTCCGTGACGAGGACGCCGCGAAGCGACGGCGCGCGCGTCGGCGCGCCGCGATGGTTGACGACGTGCAACAGCCGCAGGCGCGCGCCGCGCCCCCAGCCGTAGCGCAGTGGCGTCCCGAACGTCGCCACGTCGAGCGAGCACGTTCGGAGCAGCGCGAGGTGATCCTCGACGGCGCCGAGGTCCTCGCCTCGCGTGTGGGCGGCCGCGACGAGATCCTCGTGCCCGTGGGAGCGCGCGACGAGCTGGCTCAGGATGGCGAAGAGCTGCCCGCCGTGGCTGTGACCGGCGAGCAGGACGCGGTCGCCCGGCCGCACGGTGACGCCGCCGCCGTGCAGCGCGATGGCGCGCGCGAGACGCACGGCCCCGTGCACCCGAGCAGCGTGATGGTTCTCGCCCGACCAGACGAACTCGATCGCGTCGATCCCCGTCGCGCGTGCGAAGGTCGCGACGTAGTCGGCCGTGTAGTTCGAGAGATCGCCGAGCAGCCGCGAGACGCCGTCGCGGGTCAGGCCCCGGATCTTGCGTGCCAGGGCGCCGAGCTCCGGCAGCCCGGGGACCGCTTCCTCGAAGCGTCGCGCGACGGCCAGCGGATCGTCGCCCACGAACGATCCGTGCGAGAAGACGACGAGCCGCACGCCCGCTTCGCGCATGCGTTCCCCGAGGGCCGCCATCGCACGCCGCCACTCGTCGGTCCCCTCGGTGGCATGGGGCACGAAAACGACGCGGATCGGTTCCTGCTCGGGAGCGGCGCCCAGTGCGGCGGGCGGCGCAGGCTCCGGGGGCGGAGCGAGCATGCGCGTGCGCGCCGCGCCGATGCGATAGCCGGCGACGAAGGCGGCGCACGAGAGGAGGAGGAAGAGGAGGAGAACCACCGCCGTGACACCCGATCGCAAGCGTGACGCCAACGAGCGCGTCGGCCCCGGCAGCGAGTACGCCAGGCGCGCTCGCGCGGCAACTGTGGACGGCAGGCATCACATGACGCCGGCAACCCTCATGCGTGATCGGGTGTAGCCTCGCGCGATGCGGTGGCCTTCGACAACGGTGCGCGCGATCGGCGCTGGCGCGCGCTTCCGCCGGGAGAGACTCTGCGCGAGGCGCGCGGAGGCAGCGGAGATCCGACCTTCGGTCAGGTACTGTTTCCAGCCCCCGGCGACTACCACCTGAAGCTTCGACGGGATGGTCGGGTGCTAGCCAGCCTCGACGCCCGGGTCTCGCCGTGACGGACCCTTCGCACACGCGTCGCGTGCCTCATGCGCGGCGAGGATGACCGACGCCACGTCAGGCTGTTCCTGATGGCGGGCGCGGCGGTTCGTGCCGTTTCGCGATCTTGCGGCGTAGCGAGCTTGAGATTGGGTGCGCACCGTCCGGCACGCTGCATGAAGACGGGGACGGCAGGCTTCAAAGGGGGGCCTTACGATGCGTTCCACTATCATCTACGCACTCTCCACCGCGGCCGCGTTGCAAGCGCTCGCCGCATGCTCGGGGTCCGAGCCCAGCTCTTCGCCTCAGTCGCCGCCTGGCGAACCGAGCGCCAGCAGCTCCGGGTCGAAACCCGTGACGTCGGCGAACACGCCTGCCAAGAACCCGCCTGCGTCCACGGCTAGTGCGGCGCACCCGGCGGCGACGAACCAGGTCGCCAACAACTCGCAGCTCGCGGGAGGGTCTCCCTCGCAGCCTGCACCGTCGAGCACGGGCGCAATCGCCAGCGCCGAGCCGGCGACGCCGGCATCGACAGGCGAGGCGGTCCCCGCGTCGTCTGGCGAATCGCAGCCAGCTGCCTCCAGCACCGCAGCACCGAGCGCCACGCAACCTGGCGTCTTGACTCCACCCGCGGCATCCACGCTCACTCCGCCGCCGGAGCCGAGCTTCAGTGCGCCGACGATGCCGAGCGGCCTCACTCCGCCGGCGGTGCCGAGCTTCAACCCGCCGGCGGTGCCGAGCTTCAACCCGCCGGCGGTGCCGAGCTTCAACCCGCCGACGATGCCGAGCTTCACTGCGCCGGCGATGCCGAGCTTCAGTGCGCCGGCGATGCCGAGCTTCAGTGCGCCGGCATTCCCGAGCAGCCTCAATCCGCCCGCTGCGCCGAGCTTCAATCCACCGGCGGCGCCGACCGAGTGACCAACGCTCTCTCGATCACGACATCATCGAACGCATGTGAGCAGCGCCAGCGCGGGCGCCGGCGGAAGTGTCGGCGCCCGCGAAGGCGGCTGCGTCTTCGTCAGCGCGAGGCGTCGTCGTACCCGACGCGGATGATCTCCCACTCCTCCTCGCCGCGCGGCGTCCGCACGGTGGCGACATCGCCGGCCCGCTTGCCGAGGAGCGCGCGCGCGAGCGGCGCCACGAAAGCGAGGCGTCCCACCTTCGCGTCGGCCTCGTCGACGCCCACCAGCGTGTAACGACGCTCCTCGCCGGCGTCCGAGCGCAGGGTCACCGTCGCGCCGAAGCGCACCTCGTCGTGCGGCTGCCCCGCGGGGTCCACGACCTGCGCACTCGCGATCCGATTCTCGAGCGCCGCCAGACGCAGCCCGACCGCCGCGAGCGCCCGCGTGCGGTCCTCGCCGCCCTCGGCACCCTCCAGCCGTGCTCGCTCGCGCGAGAGCTCTTCGAGCTCCGTCCGCAGCGCGGCCATCCCCCGCGGCGTCACGTAGTTCGGCTGCCCATCCGGCAGCGGCGCTCGCGGCGGCACCACCAGCGGCGCCTCCGACGCATCCTCACCCTTGAAGGCCTTGCTCATGGCACGCTTCGCCGAGGACCTTAGCAGCTGCTAGTCTTGTCCTTCGGGTCCCTGCGGCCCTCATCATGAAGAACCCCTCCTGATTCCGATGCGGGGCGCCAGCCCCATCGAAGCGCAGTCGCGCGAAGGAGGAGAGTCATGGGATCGATCGAGGCCAGGGGCCTCGTCGTGGCGTTCGCCGCGGCGATGCCCGTGTTGCGAGACGTGTCGTTCCACCTGCAGGAGGGGTGGCACGGGTTGGTAGGCGCCAACGGTGCCGGGAAGACCACGCTGCTCCGCGTGCTCGCCGGGGAGCTGTCCCCGGACGAGGGCGTGATCGTGCGCATACCGCGGTCCTCGCGCGTCGTCCTGTGCGATCAACGCGTGGAGGACGCGTCCGGGGCGGTCGAGCATCTCGCGGCGTCGAGCACGGCCGAGGCGAACGAAGTGCGTGGACGACTGCGCCTCGACCCCTCGAGCCTCGCGCGCTGGGAGAGCCTGTCGCCGGGCGAGCGAAAGCGGTGGCAGATCGGGGCCGCGCTCGCGAGCGATGCCGACGTGCTGCTGCTCGACGAGCCCACCAATCACCTCGATTCGACGGCGCGCGCGCTGCTCGTCGAGGCGCTGCGCCGGTTCCGCGGCGTCGGGATCGTCGTGTCGCACGATCGCGAGCTGCTGGACGAACTACCCGAGCAAACGCTGCGGCTGCACGATGGCGTCGTCACGGTTCACGCCGGCGGCATCTCGCGCGCGTCCGCGGACTGGAGCGAGAAGCGACGCGTTCTCCTCGAGGACCACGCCGAGGCGAGGGCGCGGGCAGACGCGATCGCCCGCCGTCTCGCCGACGCGCGGCGACAGCACGCGGCCGCAGATCGCTCGCGCAGCGCCCGCTCGCGCATGCGCAGCGTGCACGACCACGACGCCACGAGCATGGCGGCCAAGGGCCGGGCGAACAGCGGGGAAGCGCGTCGCGGTCGCCAGGTGGGAGTCCTGCGCGAGTCGTTCGACCGCGCTGAGCGCGCGGTCCCTCGCGTCGAGAAGGACGTCACGCTGGGCTCCAGCGTGTTCGCCTCCTTTTCGCGTGCTCCCGGCCGCATCCTGTTCCACGTCGACCAGGACGTGCGTGCCGGGACAGAGGGGGATGGCCCCATCGTGCTGCGCGCAGTTCGGCTCACCATCTCGCGAGACGATCGCGTCCGGATCGAAGGAGACAACGGCGCGGGAAAGTCGTCCCTCGTGCGCGCCTTGCTCGCCTCGAGGGCATCGGGCCGAGAGGAGGACCAGGGCCATCGCATCCTCGTCCTTCCGCAGGAGATGCCCGACGACCGGGTCGCCCGCGACATGGCCGTCCTTCGCGGGTTGCCGCCCGAGCCGCGGGGTCGCGTCCTCTCGGTGTTCGCGGCACTCGGGAGCGATCCGGAGCGGCTCTTGCACCGCGGCGCCGACGGGCTCTCGAGTCTCTCCCCGGGAGAAGCGCGAAAGCTCGCCCTCGCGCTCGGTCTGGGCGGTCACGCGTGGGCGCTGGTGCTGGACGAGCCGACGAATCATCTCGACCTGCCGACGGTGGAGCGCCTCGAAGGCGCCCTCGCGGCATACCCGGGCGCCATCGTGCTGGTGAGTCACGACGACCGCTTCGCACGGGCCGTGACGACGCACTCCGTGCGCCTCGCGGGAGGCCGCGTCACGACGTGAGCCGCCGCACGACCGGCTCCGGTACCAGCGTACGAGTACACGAGCTCGTGGTGGGGCTTCAGTGAACCACTGATGCCTGTCGCCCTCGGTGAGCGCGTCGCCAAACGCGCGGTCGCGCGGCGGATTCGTGCGTTCCGCGTCGGCACGCTCGTCGCATCCGCGTGGTCCTGTCCCAACAAGCTCACCCTTCCAAGGAAGAGGTGCCGTGAAGTCGAAGTCCGGCCTCGTCTGCTCTGTCGCGGCGTGCGTTCTCGTCGCGGTCACATCCGGCAGCAGCACCGCGCGCGCTCAATCGAAGCCGAAGGAGGCCGAGAAACCTCGTTCGGGTGACGGGGTGCGTGTCGGCGTCCTCGGAGGTGTCGGTTTCCCGCGTCCGCTCGCTGTCGAAGGCGTGGTCCTGATCGACCGCCTCGTGCTGCTTGGCGGGGAGTACAGCGCGCTGCCCGCGACGACGATCGAGGGCGTGCAGACGAGCCTCTGGGCGATCGCGGCGGACGCTCGCGTGTTCCCCTTCCGCGGCGCGTTCTTCGTCGGCGTACGCGCGGGCCAGCAGCACCTCGACCAGTCGGCCACCGTCACGGTCACCGGCGTCGGGACGTTCTCTGGGTCGCAAAGCGCCGACACGACGTTCATCAACCCGCGCATCGGGTTCCTCTGGCGCTGGAGCGTGCTCGCCGTCGGCATGGACGCGGGCGTCCAGATCCCGGTCTCGGCATCGACCGCGAGCAACCTTCCCCCGGGCGTCTCGGCGCCGCCAGCGGTGACCGCGGTGATGCAGACGCTCGGCCAGCAGACGCTCCCCACGATCGACCTTCTGCGGATCGGCCTCGTCTTCTGATCACGTCGGCGGCAGGGGCCGATGGCCTGTACACTCCGCTCTCGTGAGCCGCTCGCACACGCTTTCCTTCGTCGCGACGATCGCGATCGCGATCGCCGCCGCCGCCGGCTGCAACCAGCAGCCGGCCCCTTCGCCTCCGCCACCGGCGTACCCGTACGCGTACCCGTATCCGCCGCCGCCCCCGTATGCCGCTGCTCAGATTGCGCAGACGGAGGGCGCGCTGCGCAATTCGGTGCGCGCAACGCCGCCTCCGCCGGCGCCCAACGTGATCTCGCAGATCGATACGAACGCCCTCGCAACCGTCGCGCGGATGTTCCCCAAGGGGTGCGCCGTGTTCCAGGCGGCGCCGGGTTCGTTCGTCCACCTCGACTGTCGCCGGTACGCTCCCATCGCCGGCGCGCGCGCCGTGGATACCTCGAGCCTTCTGCGCCTCTTCCAGGCAGGGCAGCTTCGCCTCGACCCGGGGATCACCAGCGCGGCCGGCGCGACCCCCTCGGCGCCGCTGTTGCTCCAGGGGCTCGAGTCGCTGCTCGGGCTCAACCCGGCGCCCGGCCCCTCGCCCTCCCCTTCCCCCTCACCGTCGCCACCGGCACCGGGCCAGCTTCCCGCATCGGTCGATCACCGCACCCTCGGCATCGAGGGCCCCATCAAGGACCAGGGCGTCGTCGGATCGTGCACCGCGTTCTCGCTGTCCACGGTGATGGACAACGCGATTCGCCGCCTCAACAGCAGCGACGTCATCTCCTCGATGCACGTCTGGTCGCGCTACGCCGATCCCACGATGCAGTCCGCCGAGTCGCACAGCGAGAACCACGCGCTGTCCCTCTGGTCGGACTACCCGTACGACCAGGGCGTCGCGTGCCGCATGGAGACGCAGGACGACGGTTGCGCAGAGCTCGTCGTGCCTCACGTGCAGGTGAACACGGCGGGCAGCGACCCGACCGTGCAGGCACAGATTCGCAACGCCGACGCGCGCGGGCGGTACATCATCACCGAGATCGACCAGATCACGCCGATCGATCCGGACGCGATCGCGCTCGAGCTCGCGACGGGGAGGGACGTGTGGCTCGCCATGGGCGTGAGCCAGGACGCCTGGACGAGCCCCGTGGTGCAGGCCACCGGCATCGTTCCCGACTGGCTCGTCGAGGACGGAGGCCACGCCATAGCGCTCGCCGGCTACCGCGCGGGGCCCGTCGGGCGCCAGTTCCTCGTGCACAACAGCTGGGGACAGACGTGGGGCCAGGGCGGCTACGCGTGGATCTCGGAGGCGATGATCCGCGGTCACTCTCAGGGCGCGTACACGATCACGGTCGTCGATCGCGCAGCGCCGCCTCCTCCGCCGACGCCGGTACCCACCCCGCAACCGAGCGGACCCTCGGTGTGCCCTGCCGGGTACACCCAGGTGGCCGGGCTGCCGCTGTGCCAGCACGCGTGCTCGACGGCCGCGGACTGCGGCGCGGGCGGTTCGTGCGTCTCGCTTCTGCCCGGAGGCGGCGCCAACGTGTGCGTCGGCACGAATCCGTCGACGGACGACGACTGCGGCGAGGGTCAGCTCGTGGACATCGTGACGGGCCGATGCGCCACCGGGTGCGCCAACGGATTGCGCCCAGTCGCCGGCGCGTGCCCGTTCGGCGCGGCCAAGCACTGACCCATCATGGTAAAAAGGCAGGGTGCTGCTCCTCAGCGACCTCTTTTCGACATCGGCCTCGCGTTTCGCGGACCGGGTCGCGGTCGTCGATGCTTCCGGAGCCCACACCTACCGGGCGATCGACGCGCTCGCGAACCGCGTCGCGAGGGCCCTCGCAGCGCGTGGCGTCGGAGGGGGCGATCGCGTCGGCATCTCCCTCGAGAACTCCGCGACGGCCGTGGCGTGCATGCAGGGCATTCTGCGGCTCGGCGCGGCGTACGTGCCCCTCGACGTGAAGTGGCCCGCGCCGCGAAGAGAGAAGATAGTCCGCGACTGCAACCTCGAGTTCGTCATCGACGACGCGGAGTTCGACGCCGCCTCTCGGTTCGACGACGGGCCGCTCGATCCGGCGCCGGCCGCGACGGAGCGTGATCTCGCCTACATCCTCTACACCTCCGGTTCGACGGGTGCGCCGAAGGGAGTCTGCATCGACCACCGCGGTGCACGCGCCTTCGTCGACTGGGCCGTCCGAGAGGTCGGTATCGGGCCCGACGACAGGCTCGCGAACCACGCCGCGTTCCATTTCGACCTCTCCGTCTTCGATCTCTACGCCGCGTTCGCGGCGGGCGCCGCGGTGTGCATCGTGCCGGAAGCCATCTCGATGGTGCCGAAGAGGCTCGTCGCGTTCGCGGCCGAGCACGGCGTCACCGTCTGGTATTCCGTGCCGTCCGCTCTGGCGCTGATGGTCGAACAGGCAGGGATGTCCGCACACGCCCTGCCCTCGCTCCGCGCAATCCTCTTCGCAGGGGAGGCTTATCCGCGGCGAGCGCTAGCCCGCCTCCGAGACGCGTTTCCGGCCGCCCGACTGCTCAACTTCTATGGCCCGACGGAGACCAACGTCTGCACCTTTCACGAAGTGGGACAGGTCGATGGCGACGTCCCGATCGGCCGCGCATGCTGCGGCGACGAAGTGTGGGCAGTCGCACACGACGGCGCACGCTGCGAGAGGCGCGGGGACGAAGGCGAGCTCTGGGTCTCGGGGCCTACCGTCATGCGCGGGTACTGGGGAAAGGCCCCCCAGGTGGGGCCGTACGCGACGGGTGACCTCGTGCGCGTCGTCGAGCCCGGCGTCTACGCGTTCGTCGGGCGCAAAGACCGCATGATGAAGGTGCGGGGTCACCGCATCGAGCCCGCCGAGGTGGAAGCTGCACTCTCCGAGCACGAGAACGTGCGCGAGGCGGCGGTCTTCGTGCGCGGCGAAGGTCTCGGCGCCCGGCTCGTCGCCTGCATCGTGCCGGTGCGCGAGCCCGCGCCCTCGCTCCTCGCGATGAAAGGGCACAGCGCCGAGCGCCTCCCGCGCTACATGATCCTCGACGAGCTGGTCGTGGTGCCCAGCCTCCCCCGCACCGCGAACGGCAAGCTCGATCACGAACGCCTCGCATGATGCAGAACCAGACCTACCAGCGCCTGTATACGTTCGTCGCGAAGGACCTCTTGAACGGCGACGCGCGTGACCTCGACGAGAACACTCCGCTCCTCGCGTGGGGCGTCCTCGACTCGATGGCCATGATCCAGCTCACCGAGTTCATCGAGCGGGAGCTCGAGATCACCATCCCCACGAACGAGCTCCTCGATTCAGCGAACCTCGAGACCCTCGCCACGATCACGCAGATGGTGGAGAAGTACGCCGGGCGCCGGTAGTGCGGTGATGCAAGAGCGTGCGCTCGGCTCGATCGAGTCGAACTTCCTTCTCCTCCACGACTACTTCGGCGGCAGCTACACGAGCGCGATCGCGGCGAAGATCCGAGGTCCTCTCGATCGCGACGTCGCACGGGCGGCGCTCGAAGCGCTCGTCGCGCGCCATCCGCTTCTTCGCGCGCGCATCGTGCGCCGCGACGACGACGAGACGCCTCACTTCGTGGTCCACGACGGAGCCTGGAACGTCGTCATGGGCGAATGGACCACGGAGCACGACGACGGTCTCGAAGAGGCGGCGGCGCCCTTCGTCGGCCGCGACTCCCCGCTGTGGCGCTGCCGCTTCCTCAGCAAGGGAGACGAGCACCTCTTCGTCTTCGCCGCGCACCACGCGACCGCCGACGCGCTTTCGCTCACCTACCTCCTGAAGGCGTTCCTCGGCGAAGCGGCGAAGCTTCTCCGAGGCGAGCCGGTCGACGCGACACCGCGCCCTCTCTTGCCGCCGGTCGAGGAGCTCGCCGAGGCCACGCGCGCCGTGAAGCGTGACTGGGGCCAGACGCTTCGCACGACGGTGGCCCATCTCGGCCGCCGGGAGCTGAGATACGCGGCGGGCTCGCCGCGCCTCGCGTCGGGCACGGGAATCGAGTCGGTCGTCCTCGACGAAGACCGCACGGCATCGATCCTCGCGGCGTGCCGCGCACACAAGACCCCGACCACGGGGCTCCTCGTCTCGGCCCTCTGCCAGGCCACGCAGGAGGTCTTCGGGACCCGAGGGGACTTCCTCGTCGCGTGCCCCATGAGCTGCCGCGCCCTCTCCCGCACGGTGCGCCTCGACGATTCGTGCTTCGGCTGTTACACGCGCGTCGGCTTCGTGAGCGTGACGCCCGAGCCTCTGTGGTCGCGCGCGACGCGCGTGTCGCAGCGGCTCGAGGAGCTCTCGAAGGCCGCGACGTTCTCGCAGAATCCCGGCTTCCGGGGAGCCGAGCGCGCGCTCCGTCTCTTGTCGAGGCTCCCGCGGCGCGGGTTCACCGACCTGGCGGTCTCGAACCTCGGCATCGTGGACTTCCGGAAAGACGCGTTCGGGCCGCTGTCGATCGAGTGGCTGCGTCTCGGCGCGAACCTCGCCGGGGCGTTCGAGATGCTGCTCCTCGCGAGCGTCGTCTTCCAGAGGAAGCTGGCCATGAGCCTCATGTTCCCGCAGCCGCACACGAGCCGACCCAAGGCGCTCGCTACGCTCGACGCCCTGCAGCGCATCTTGAACCGGGAGGGAAGCCAGTCGTGAATTTCGCCTTCACCCAAGAGCAAGAGGAGCTTCGCGGGCGCGTCGTCACGTTCGCCCGCGAGCAGCTGAACCCGATGTTGCGGAAGGATGCGGGGCTCTCGAGGCCGATCTGGCAGGCGTGTGGAGCTTTCGGACTGCTCGGACTGTCGGTGCCTCGCGAGCACGGCGGCCTGGGGCTCGACGCGCTCTCGACCGCCGTCGCGCTCGAAGCGCTCGGTTACGCGTGCGACGACATGGGGCTCGTCTTCTCGGCGGCCGCGCAGCTGCTCTCCGTGAGCATGGCCGTCGCCGCGCACGGTACGCCCGAGCAGAAGGAGAAGGCCCTCTTGCCCCTCTGCCGCGGCGAAGCGTTCGCCGGCCACGCGATGACCGAAGAGGGCGCCGGGTCGGACGCGTTCGCCATTGCGACGACTGCTTCGCGCGACGGGGACCATTTCGTCCTCTCCGGGACGAAGAGCTTCGTCACCAACGGAACCGTCGCGGATCACTTCCTCGTCTATGCCGTGACGCAGGAAGGCGCCGGCGCGCTCGGTATCTCTGCGTTCCTCGTCGATCGAAGCGCGCCGGGGATCCGCACGGGCGCCCCGATCGACAAGATCGGGCTTTCGCGGTCGCCCGCGTGCTCCGTGTACTTCGAGGATTGTCGCGTCGACGCCGGATCGCTCGTGGGGCGCCTCGACCGCGGCGCCTCCGTCTTCCAGGAGTCGATGCTCTGGGAGCGCGCGTGCCTCTTCGCGGCCTACGTCGGCCGCACGGAGCGCCTGCTCGAGGAGACGATCGAGCAGACGCGTTCCCGAAAGCAGTTCGGCAAGAGCGTCGCGAAGAACCAGGCCGTCTCCCACCGAGTCGTCGACATGAAGCTGCGACTCGAGGGTGCGCGCCTCCTCCTCTATCGTGCGTGCTGGAAGCTCGCGAGAGGCGAAGCGTCCGCCGCCGACGTTGCGCTCTCGAAGCTCGCCGTGAGCGAGGCCGCCGTGCAGTCGAGCGCCGACGCCGTGCAGCTCCACGGCGCGATGGGCATCGCGGAGGACGCAGGCATCGCGCGCCACCTGCGCGACGCGATCCCCTCCACGATCTTCTCCGGCACCTCGGAGATTCAGCGCGAGATCATCGCCGCCGCGATGGGCCTCTACCGCTGACTCGCGCTACCACCCACGCGACAAGACGACGCCCGTCGGCCCGATCGCGATACGCGTGGAAGGGGTCGAGCGCGGCGCGGTGAGCTCGAGGATCACCCCGGTCGCTCCGAGGGCGGCGCCGATGGCCAGGGCCCAGTTGGAGGCGACGATCTTTGGCTGAGATCCATCGTCCTCGAACGGCGGCTTGCTGGAGCAGTAGCCCGGGGCGCACGCTATCGTGCTCGCGCCATCGTGCGCTGCCATCACGCGCAGAGCGATGCCCGCTCCCACGGCGGCCACGCCCGTGCCGATCCCGATCCAGCCGAGGGTGCGTTGGGTCGAGCCATCGCTTCCGGTGGACTGAGGGATGATGGGCGCGGTCGCAGGCTTCGGAGCGCCGGATGCGGCTCCTTCGTCCTCGACCTTCTGCAGCGCGGCCGGAACGAGGCGCACGCGGAGCTCCTGACCCGGCGCGACGTCCACTTTCACGTGGGACATCGAGTCGCCGTCGTTCGCGGGCGCCGAAGCCGCAGCATCGGGGACCGCATCGGGCTCGGGATGTGCGACGAGATCGGCCGCCTCGTTTCGCGCGAGGTTGCCCGCCAGCAGCGCGATCATCCGTACGCGCGTCGCACCGTCGGCCGGCGCGGTGAGCTCGCGCTCGATCGTGTGCCCGCGCGCGTCGCGGAAGGCGACGTGGATCACGCCGTCGTGCGATCGGACCTCGATGCGCCGCGCATCGGATGACGCCGGGTCGTTCGGTCCAAGCACCGGCTCGCCGAGCTCGCCGGAGACCGCGCTCCGCACGTCGTCCGGGGCCACGTCGGAGCCTCGTTCGACGGCGACGACCAGAGGAGGCCGGGGAGAAGCTGCGCTCGCGGTTCCAGCGACCGCCCAGGTCCACGCGAGCAACCATGTCGTCAGCGCCCAGCGATGTCGTCGTCGCATCTCTCTTCCTCCTCTTCCTACTTGCCAAGCTCGTCGAGCAGCGCCTGCGCATCGTCTCGGCGGTAGGCGCCCCACCGCCCGTCCGCGAAGGGCTGCAGCGCCTGGCGAGCCTCCTCGCGCTGCCCCAGACGGAAGAGGCAAATCGCGCGGTTGTAGCGTGCCTCCAGCACGAACCCGCTGCGGACGTCCCGCGAGGCGACGGCGAGGTACCGGTCCCACGCGGCGAGCGCGCGCGCCGGGTCGCGGTCGTGAAAGTGCAGGGCGTGGGCTTGGGCGTAGAGCGCCTGCGGGTCCGGGCCCGGCGTCACAACCGGTCTTGCCGTGGGAACGGCGATGGTCACCTGGGGCGCAGCGCTCGGCAACTCGGGCGGCGCGACCGGCGAGGCGCCCGGGAGAACGGGCGCGCTCGCCACGACGGGCGGCCTCGTGGCGACGCGAGCAACGACTGCCTCGTCGTTCGCTGCTCGCCGTGCCAGACCCAGCCGAGCTGCGATACGCGAGGGGGTCCCCGTCGCCGCTGCGCAGACACCCGCGAACAGCACCGCCGCCACCGCGAGCACGAGCCACGACCCACGGCGTCGCCGCAGCGCCCGCGCCGTTTGCCACCGTGAGCCGCCTGCGAGAGCGACGAGGACCTTCCGCCGCGTCCGTGCCGCCTCCTGCGCGCTCGCCGATGGGACATCGCGTGCGGCGCGCGCCGCCGTCTCGAGCCATTCCGCGCTCATCTGATGCCTCGCTTTCGGAGCAGCTCGCGCAAGCGTTTCTTGGCGTGAAACAGTCTCGTACGCATCGTCGCCTCCGGCGCCCCCGCGATGCGAGCCGCCTCGGCGCACGAGCGCTCCTCGATCTCCATGAGGACGAAGGCGACGCGCTGGGCGAGCGGTAACGCGTCGAGCGCGCGGTGGAGCTCGGCCGCCACTTGGGCGCGCACCAGGTCCTGCTCCGGGGTCGAGACGCTTCCCGCGTCCGCCGCCTGCTCCCCCGCCCGCGCCATGGCCGCGCGCCGTCGCGCCGCGGCCCGCACGTGCTTGCGCGCGACGTTTACCGTGATGGCGAGCAGAAGGGTGCGCACGGCGCACTCGCCGCGATGGCGGCGGAGCGCGGCGGGAACACGCAGAAACACGTCGTGGACCAGGTCCTCGGCGGCGGCGGCGTCGCCGGCGAGCCGTCGCGCGAACGTCCGCACCGCGTCGTGGTGCAAGTCGTAGAGCTCCGCGACGACGGCGGAGTCGTCAAGGACCGCATTCCCCTCGGCCTCCACGTGCAGGACGGTCACGGCGGGAGGGAGCATGCACCTCGTTGGTCCCCGGAGCGAGGCGCAACGTTCAACTTTTCTCACGAGAAATGGCCGCGAATGCTCGATGGTTTGGAACGAGTCGTTCGCCGGCGACCACATCGTTCGCCGAACCACCCTGGCGACAGCATCCAGCGGCCGGACGCCCAGGGGCACGTGGTTTGCCCCTGGCGCGCCACCGTGCGTTACTTCGTACCCATGCGCTTGGCGTACTCCTGCCTGACCGTCGTCGTGCTGTGCATCCTCGCGTGCGGTTCGTCGCCCGGCCCCTCCGGGGTCCCGGTCCAATGCACCGGCAACAGCTGCTCCTGCCCAGGAGGGAACTGCTTCTGCAGCAGCATGGATTGCAACACGACCTGCCCGCCTTCCGGCCCCTGCAACCTCTCGTGCACGAGCGGGGACTGCAACAGCACGTGCGGCTCCGGTGCCTGCAACATCAGCTGCGCGAGCGGCGACTGCAACACGACCTGCCCCGCGGGCGGCAATTGCAGCGTCACGTGCTCGAGCGGCGACTGCGACACGACATGCGCCGCAGGCTCCACCTGCTCCGCATCGTGCACGAGCGGGAACTGCACGATCCAGTGCGCGGCCGGCGCGACATGCACTTGCGGGAGCAACTGCGCTTGCACGGGCCCCGGGTGCGCGCACGGATGACCGGCGGCCCATGGATTGCCTCTACGAGGCAATGATTCCGTCGTCCCCCTTCTTCGGCGAGCAGTCAGACGCCGCCGATGATCTTGTTGCCGCGCGCGTCCGTCTCGACGAGCTTGCCCATGTCCTTCTCGAAGCCATCCACCTGGTCGGTCGCATCGGTAAACGTGGCCGAGTCGGTTCGGTCGAGCGTGAGTGAGCTCCCGTGCTCAGTCGTCGTCTCCGGAGCCCTCGCCTGCCTCTCCGCGCGGCCGCGAATCCGGCGCGCCCGCTTCCGTCGTGCGGGCATCGTTGCCATCGCCCGAGCCGTCCCCGAGCACGAGGTGACCGGCTTCGGGCTGGCTCGTAGCTCCCGAGTCCACCTGCTGCGCGGTTGAAATGTAAGCGTCCGGCTCCGCCGCATCGGTGTTACCGGCGGCGTCCACCTCGGACGGCTCGCGCAGGCCCTCGAGGGGCACGTCGCACCCCGCGATGGAGAGAGCGACCAGCGCCGTCGCCAGCCACCAGCGCATCATGGGAGGTGAGCCAGCAAGATTCAGCCCGCGGCCAAGCCGCGTGAATCCGCGGCCTTCCTGACCGGAGCCACTCCTCGCCTGGATCGTCTCCCCACCACGCTCACGAAGAAGCGGGACTCCCGGGGCACGGGCAGACGTTCGAGTCGCGCGGCGACGTGGCGCGCACCTTCGGCGGCCAGCGTGGTTCAGGGGCACACGGCACACTGCGCGGGGCAGTGAGCGGCGCACGCTCGCCGGCGTGCTAGCGTCCCGGCGCTGTGAAGACCACGCGAGCCTTCGCAGTCACGCTGCTCTTCTTCGCCGCGCCCGCTGGCGTATGGGGGTGCATCGGCGACGACACCGTCGTGCCGACCGGCGATGCCGGTTCGGCCGACGCCACGCTCGACGGCGCCGCCGAAGCGGAGTCCGAAGGGGGAGCCGAGGCCGAAGCCAGCTGCGCGGTCGATGCGGGTCCGCTGGACGACGCCGAGATCCAGCTCGGCGCGGCGATCATCTCGACGCACAGATGCTTCGACTGCCACGGCCAGACGCTCGGCGGGAACAACAACGGCGTCGCTTTCGCGCAGGACGAGGGCGGGTTTGCCTACCCACCCAACCTCACCTCCGATCCGGCGACCGGACTCGGGTGCTGGACCAATGACCAGATCGAGAACGCCATCCTCAACGGGATCGACAACGAGGGGATGCCGCTGTGTCCGCCCATGCCGCGGTTTGGTCATCTGCAGGACGGCGGGCTCGATGCGTCGCAGGTGCAAGCCGTGATCGAGTACCTGCGAAGCATTCCCGCCTACATGAACCAGGTACCTGATACGAACTGCACGTTCTCCGATGCGGGGCCGCAGGACTCCGGCACGGACGCGGGCGGCGACGCGACGACGAGCGACGCCGCCGACGGCGGGCCCGACGGTGGCGATGCGACCGCCGACGTGCAGGAGACAGGCGCGGACTGAGCCTGCGAGCTACACCTAAGGCGTGAGGTCGCGCGCTCCACGGGTCATCGCCGCGTGCATCTCGGTCCTCGGGGCGACGGCCTCCTGGGAAACCATCGCGTTCGGCGCGCCGCCCGATCCCGCCCTGCTCGCGCGCCTCGCCAAGCAATCCGAGGGGTTCGACTCCCTCTACAAGCGCGCGACCTTCAAGATGCAGGAAGTGCTCGACGAGCTCGACGGAGACGGCAAGGTCGCCTCACACAAGGTGGCCGCCTCTCACGTCGTCGTGCAGGGCGACGCGCACCACGAGGTCGTCGATCGATGCACCAAGGACGGCGAGGACTGCACGGCGAAGGAGCAGGATGAGGTGCGCGAGCACGAGTCGAAGAAGAAGGACGACTCGGAGAAGCTACGCAGCCCGTTCGACGCCGCGGAGCAGCCGAACTACGTCTTCGACCAGCGCGAGGTCGACAAGGGTGACGCGTCACGCGTGAAGATAGCCTTCACTCCGAAGAACCCGGACAAGCACAGCGTCGAAGGCTCGGCCTGGGTGGACGCGAACACCGGGACGGTCATCTCGGCGAGCGTGAGGATGGTCAAGACGCCCACGTTCGTCGACTGGGTGCACGTCGCCGTGGAGCTCGGCGCGACCACGCCGCTGGGCCCGGCCCTGTCCCGGATGACCATCGAGGGCCAGGGCGGCTTCTTGTTCATCATCCACAAGCACTTTCGCGTCGAGATAACGTTCAGCGACTATCACCTGTAGCGACGTCCGCGGGCATCCAAGCCTTCGCGCGTCGCGTCTGGCGATCCTCGACCGCCTCGGCCCCGTACTGCATGGGCTCCGGCTGACGCGCGAACGGCTCGCGGTCGTCGAGGACGTTGACGTTCAGGACGCCGAGCGTGCCGTCTTCCGTCTCCATGACCGCCGCCACGTAAACGCCGCAGGTACGGCAGATGAGGAAGTCGGTGATCCCCAGCGCGAAACGATAGCGGGTCAGCATGTCGCGCTGGCTGACCTCGACACGCAGGTGGCCTGCGGGATCCGAGGTCGTGATGCCCCCATGCCGACGGCAGAACGAACATTGGCACGCGCGAAGCGGCAGGGCTTCGGGCTCACGCGCCGTCTCGAAGGCGACCTTGATGTTGCCGCAGTGGCAGCCTCCGCGAAGGATCGTCGTCATCAGTTGCACGCCTTGCTTTGCACCAGGGTCATCGCGGGGACCTCGAAGTCGTCCCACGTGAGCTTCAGCTGCGAGAGATCGGTCGTGTCCCAGCTCCCCGGTCCCAGGCGGAAGTCCGCGCGGCTGTAGCCGCTGTCGTCGGTGTTGATCATCCCGTACTTCTTCAGGGCGCGGGCGACGACGAGCGCCTGCGTGCCGGTGTACTTCGACGTGTCGAAGCTCGCCTTGAGACGCAGACGTCCGCCGTAGGGGAAGCCGTCGGTCGGATAGGCGGACCCGCACGCGCCAGCGCTTCGCGCGGCGGGCTTGACGTAGGCGAACGCATCGAGATCCGCGCCGGGGATGACGATGTCGATCGCATGCGGGATCTCTCCCGCGGCGACCTCGTCGTAGCGGATGATGCCGGCGAGCAGCGGCGTTCCGGCGGCCGTCGTGCTCCCCCAGCCGTCGGGCAGCTGCTCGTTCTTCTCGAGATTCCACGTGACCAGCGCCTCCCAGCCGCTGGTCGCGCTGGACGGGTTCCACGCGTAGAGCTCGAAGAGGCGGCAGGACCCCTGCACCACGACCATCATGTGGTGGTCCGAGTTCGGTGTGTTCATGTTCTCGTAGGTCACGCCCGACGGAATGGGCACCGAGGCGGTGCTGGCGGAGCTCGATTGGAAGGTGTCGCTCGTGTCGAACCCCCACTGGCCCCCGCCCGAGCCGAACTGCACGGTCACGTTCGCCTGTGAGGACGGGACGATGTTGATGTACTCGCTAGGCGACGTGGGCGGGTTGATCGTGCCGGCACGCGACACGAGGTTCGCGATGTAGGTCGCCGAGCCGGGATCGAGCGCCGCTTGCGAGATGTCCTGGTTGTACGGGTAGTCGGGCGGAAACACGGGACAGCCGCCGACGACCGGACCACTCGCGGCCGCATCGCCCGCGTTCGAATCGCCCGCGCCCGCCTCGGGGTTTCGCCCGCCATCGGTGTTGCCGGCGGCATCCGTCCCTTCCGCATCGGGTCCCGCGCTGGGGGCGTCGCTCGCCGAGCCGTCGGGCGCCGTATTGCCGTTCGAGCCCGTGCCGCCGCTCGACGAAGAGCATCCGCCGATCGCGGCGACTCCGATCGATACGGCGCACATGGCGAGCCAGGAACCGCGTGCCCGGAGCCCCATGCACCTCATGATACGAATGTGTTGCGTGAGCTCCAGTGCCGGATGGGCGATCCTCGTGCTCTCGGTGGTCCCGTGCGTCACCGCCTGCAAGCGTGACGCGCAGGTTTATGGAACCGTGACGGCCGCCGGCAAGGGCGTACCCGGAGCCCGGATCACCCTGGAGTGCCCCGACGGCACGAACCGCCGCGTGGGGACCAACTCGCTCGGCGACTTCCGCTTCGAGGAGCTCGGAGCCTCCGTCGACGACGCCTGCACCGTGGAGGCCGAGTCGCCAAGCGGCAACAACGCGCAGACGATTGCCACCCGATGCGTGCAGCGAGACGCCTCGTCGCGTTGCATCGAGGCGAGGTGCGACTTCCAGAAGTAGGCGCGCTCGGCGTTCCCCTTCAAATCCCGCCGTCCGTCGACTGCGCCTGCGGCGGCACCGGTTCATCGCACGGCTTTCCGCCGCAGGTGTCGACGACGCCCTTGGTCGCCCAGAATTGCTCGACCTGCTCCTCGACTTGCGGGATCCAGCGGATGGCATTGTGGACGACGTTGAACTGCGAGGGAGTCAGGTTGGTGTCGGAGGGCCGTGTCGTCGGGTTCACGTCCCACGTCGTGAGCGCGCTCGGCAGAGGCCCCAGCGTCGGAGTCATTCCCCACGGGGCGACGACGTCCGGCGAGAGGAGCGGCAAGCCCGCGGTACGCGCGATCATCCCGGTCGTCACGTTGGCGACCAACATGTCGTAGAGGCCCATGTACTCGAGGAGCTGTTTCTTCGGCGTGCCGCGAAGAGGCGCCTGCAGGACGTACGGCGCCACAGTCGCCGGATCCGAGTAGTCGAACTGCATCTGCGCGAGCTCGATGATCACCTGCACGTCCAGCTTGTCCGGATAGGCCTCGGGAAGGATCAGGTTGGCCGCTGCCCAGCTGTACGACCGCGGGATGAGCGCCGAGAAGAAGCCGCCGCCGTCGCCGAGCGCACCCAGGACGATGTCGGGGTCGTAGCCCATGAAGCTCATGCCCATGATGCCGCCGAGCGAGACGCCGTAGTAGTAGACGCGGCTCGGATCGGCGACGGGCTGGCCACCCGCGACGCCGCTCACTGTCAAGGCCGGGTCCGCGGCAAGGCTGAAGCGTGCCGTGCGCTGCAGCACGGTGTTGTTCACGATGGCTTGCTGAAGGCGATCGGTCAGCCACGGAAGGTCGGAGAAGTCGGTCAGGACGTCGCTGAACGCGCCGTTGTTGCCGTTGTCGAGTGGGTTTTCGTGCGAAGAGAGCCCTATCCAGTCGGTCGCGATGACGACGATGCCGGCCTGGTTCGCGAAGTCCTGGACGTACGAGCCGCCGTTGCCACCGAGCTCGCCCTCTCCCGAGCCGAAGATGCCGTGTCCGTACACGACGATCGGAAGCGGCGCCTTCGTCGTCGCACTCCGTGGAATGATGACGGTGAACGGCGCCTGGTAGCTGCCCAGCATCTTGGGTGCGCCCATGGCGTCGAACACGAGCTCGGCTTCGGGCTTCGTCTCGTCTGCGTTGTCGAGGAACTGCGGGACGGTGAAGGTCCCGCGAATGCGCCGCAGCGTCGCCGCGTCGAAGTCGTTCTCGACGCTCGTGATGGTGTACGTGCCGCCGCCGCTGCCCAGAGCTGCGAGAGCCTGATCGCGCATGGAGAGGACATGCCCCGTGAGCGCCTCGTCGCTCCCCGTCACGAAGTCCCACGCGACGACGAGATCGCTCTTCTTCACCCCCGCAGCCTCGAGCGACGCGACGATGGCCGGCATCCGCGCGAGCTGCGCCTGGGACAGCGCGTCGGACGGCGCGAGCCCCGAGAGCATCGGCGCGAACAGCGGCGGCGGCGTGGGCTGCTTGCCCTCGACCGTGCGCACCGACGTGGTGATCGCGGCGGCATATCGGTGGTTGGGCTTCAGGCGCGCCGCAGGCGTGATCAGCAGGGCCTGCCGCTCCCCGTCCCTGCTCGCGTTCTCGTCGACGCCCGAGAAGTGCGCGAGTCGCTCGTGGGTCGCCATGTCCACGATCACGGTGGCGGCCGAGGGCTGGAGGCTCGCCGCGATGTCGTCCTCAGGCACGAGCGACGCAGGGTCGATGCGCTCGGCGAAGTAGTAGAGGAGGGTGCCCGCCGGCGAGAATCCGTCGGCCTGGTTCCAGCGCGCCGGATCGAAGGGCGTGTTCTTGATGTTGACGACGGGAAGCGTGGATTGATCCAGGGCGACCCGGTAGCCGGTCACCGTCGTGGGATCGGTCCGGAGGTAGATCGCGTTCGGCCACGGCGTCATGCACGAACCGGGCGTGCGGAGCGGATTGCACGCGGCCGGAAGGCCATCGGCGATCGCCGAAGGTGGCTTCGGCAGAACGGTGTTTCCCGACTCGCTGCAAGCAATGGCCAGGATGCAGGCGATGGTCAGGAAGAGTGACTTGTGCGGCATCCCAGACTCCGGGCTCGTGTGCAGCCTACATGCCGCCGGGGAACGGGGGGATGGAGAGTGACACTGCGCACGACGAGATAGTTCGCAACCGGCAGGCTGGCTCGGGCGTCAAAGGGATCGCCGCCCCGCGCTCGCGAGGGTTCGAAGGAGCCCCTTCCCCCCCAGCCCCTTTCCCTCGCGGCGTGGGGGCGGCCCTGTTGGACGAGCATCACTGGTTGCAGGGGACGTACGTGTTCGAGATCGCGATGTCGTCGACGTAGAGGTCCGTCGCGAGCGACGGGCCGTCGAAGCTCAGTCCGAACGTGGAGGAAACGAGGGGCTGGAGCTCCGCCGTTCCCGCGAGCTGGGCATCGGCGTTCCCACTCGTGTCGTCCCAGGCGGCGAGCAGTCCGTTCGGGTAGGTCGCGTAGTCCGTGTCGATCTCGAGCTCGATGCACGTCCACGCGTTCAGAGACAGGCCCGGCGCGGTCTGCGCCGTGTGCGAGTAGTCGTATCCGCCGCTGTTGGCGACCTGGGTGATGAACTGTCCGGTGGAGCCGAATCCCATGCTCCCGGTGGCGCCGCCGCCAGACTGCGCCGTGATGATGGGTTCGTTGTTCCCCGCTCCGGGGTAAGCCGTCAGGTAGACCCACGCTCTGAAGTACATCGGGGTCGAAGAGAATATGGAGCTCTGCTTCGTCTTGAGGACGCAGCTCGCGAGGGATGCGCTGGCCATCTGGTCCATGTGGACGTGGAGCGAGTAGGAGCCAGAGTGGGCAACCGTGCCGATGCCCATGCTGGTCATGCTGGTGCAGCTCGGAGCTTGCCACTTGGTGGTCGTGTCGATCGCGTTGCTCTCGAAGCCGTCGCAGAGCAGGAAGCCGCACGAGGAACCTGACGACGAGCCCGACGATGAACCGGACGACGACCCGCCGCCGCTCGATCCACTGCTGCTCGACCCGCCGCCACTCGACCCAGCGCTTCCGCTCGATCCAGAGGACGAGGATCCTTGGGACCCCGAGCTGCTCGTGGAAGAGGAGCTTCCCCCGCTGCTGCTCGAGCCCTCCCTGCCGCTGCTCTCGGTCTGTTGATCCGCCCCCGACTCCATCGCGCTCGCATCGCTGCCCGCGGACGCATCGCCCGTGGTCAGGTCGTCGAAGCCCCAGACGCTCGCACATCCGGCGACCACGACGCCCCCCAGGATGAGTGCGCTCGTGCCTCGGGTGACCCGGCCGACGCGCTTTCGCCCCCGCACTGTCTCCAAAGCTAGTGATCTCGACTTCGAGTGGCCAGGCGATGCGACGAGAGGTTGCGCGAAATCTGATGCCCCCCTCGATGGATCGGGTCTGAATCTTGAAAGTCCATACCGGACGAGTCTCCTACAACGGTGGACGCCTGGCTGGACCTGGATAGCCTCGGGCGTCGCCATGGATCTCGCCACGCCCGTTCGCGAACGCTCCCGAGCCGACCTTCTCTCCGCCTATCAGGCCTACCTCGCGGAGCGCGACCACACGAAGATCCTGCTCGGCGCGGCGGAGCACTTCGGCCTCGAGGTAGACGGGACCTTCGACCCGCCGGGCGCGATGGTGGGGGCCATTCGTTGACGCAATTGCGGGTCCCGTGCGCATTCGTGTGGTCGTGTCTGCTCGCGGCCGCATGCTCGAGCGGCAGCCCCGAGCCGACGGCGACGAACGCCCAGGCCATCGTTCACGGAACTCCCGCCGTGGACTTCCCCGAGGCGGTCTACGTCACCACCGACGGGTACGTCCCGTGCTCCGGCGTCCTCCTCACGCCGACGGTGGTCCTGAGCGCCGGCCATTGCCGCGGTCGCGAGTCGACCTACGACGTGGTCGCACCGAACGCGAGCGGCCAGAAGGCGCACGGCTCCTCGAGCTGGTCACCGTACGACGGCAACCCGGCCAAGTCGTCCGACGTCATGCTCGTGTTCCTCGACACGCCCATCCACATCGCGGCCTACCCGACGCTCGGCGCGACGCAGGTCGCCGCCGGCACGCAGGTCGTGGACATCGGCCGCACCCTGAACGGTTCGATTGGCACCGACGACTACGTGAGCTCCGCCGTGACCATCCAGGGCCCCGCCACCGCGCTGGGCTTCCCGTACAACTACGAAGCCCTGCCCGACATCAGCGAGAACGGCGACTCCGGCGGTCCCATCGTGCTCGCCGGAACGCACACGATCGTCGCCATCGTCGACGTGGACACCACCGAGGAGAGCATCTCCGAATCGACTCCCATCGATCTCTTCGCCCGCATCGACCTGGTGCACGACGCGATCGAGTCAGCCATCGCGTCAGGCCCTCCCGACGCCGGTGCAACCGACGCCGGCCCGCCGCACTCTTCTGCGTCAGGCGCCAGCGGCGGGTGCACCCTGGCGACGGGTGACGCTGGCCCGTTCTCCGTCTTCGCCGGGTGCCTCGCCGCGGCAGCGCTCGTGCTCAGGCGGCGGCTGAGCCGACGCGCGGCACGATCGGTGCTCTCAGATGCTTCGATGCGCAAGGTCCGCGACATCATGGAGCCCAACGTCTTCTGGCTCGCCGCCGACGCGCCGCTCACGCGCGCCGCCGAGACTCTGGCTGAGCGACAGATCAGCGGAGCGCCCGTCTGCGAGGCCGGCGGCGAGATCGTCGGCATGTTCACCAAGACGGAGCTCGCCGAGTACTACGGCGCCGCACACGAGACCCGCCTCGTGCGCGACGTGATGACGCCCACGGTCGTGTCCGTCCACCCCGACGATGAGATCGAGCGCGCCGTCGCGCTGATGGCGTTCGAAGGCGTTCACCGCGTGCTCGTGCTCGACGGCGACCGGCTCGAGGGCATCGTCACTTCGATGGATGTGCTGCGGGAGCTCGCCGGCTTTCCCCGCCGCGAGCACCGCGTGATCGCGGTTGCGCCTCCGCCGTAGCGAGAAACCGAAGAATGGCGGCTGCGATGTCGGCGCAATGCGTTTCCAGCGCGAAGTGACCCGTGTCGAAGAAGCGGACGTCGGCATCCGGGACGTCACTCTTGAACGCCTCGGCTCCCGCGGGCAGAAAGAATGGATCGTTGCGGCCCCACACGGCCAGCAGCGGGGGTCGACGGTCGCGGAGATAGGCCTGGAACTCCGGGTAGAGCGCGACGTTGCTCGCGTAGTCGAGCAGCAGATCGAGCTGCGCCTCGTGCGCTCCCGGGCGCTCCAGGTAGTGAATGTCGAGCGAATAGCCGTCGGGTGACACTCGCGTGGAATCCTGGACCCCGTGCGTGTACTGCCACATGGTCGTCTCGGGCGAGAGGAAGCTCCGCAGAGCATCCCGGTGCATCGGCGTCGGCTCGCGCCAGTAGGTGCGAATCGGATCCCAGCCGTCGCTCAGACCTTCTTCGTAGGCGTTGCCGTTCTGCGAGACGATCGCGGTGATGCGTTCGGGATGCTCGATCGCCATCCGAAAGCCCACGGGCGAGCCGTAGTCGAAGACGTACATCGCGTAACGGTCCAGCCTCAGCACTTCCGTGAAGCGGCCGATGACCGAAGCGAGCGCAGCGAAGGTGTAGTGGAAAGCGCCCCGTGACGGCATGTCGGACTGCCCGAATCCGGGCAGATCCGGAGCGACCACGTGCAAGCGATCCTCGAGCAACGGGATGAGATCCCGGAATGCAAGCCGTGCGCGAGCGACCGCACAGCTCGTGGTCAACGCGGCCACAGGTCGCGCGCGTCGAGCCCGGTGCTCTTCCTCCGCTTGCCGATCCACCAGCCGGCGAACGCGAGAACGACCGCGATGACCAGTCCGCGCACGATCCACGAGATGGCCTCGCCGGGGCCGTGCGAGGCCGTCGCCGGCAGAGTGTCGAGCGTGGCGAGCGCGGTCTCGGCGAACGCGTGCAGCCGGGCACCGGGCGGCCCATGAAAAGAGATGGCGTACGAGGCGTCGGCCGCCCGCACCTCGACGTCTATCTCCTCCGCGCGACCGCCGTTGCGCGTCACCTGCGAGTCGAACCAGACGGTCTGTACGTCGTGGATGCGCTGCACTGCTGGTTCCGCGAAGCCGTCGATGGAGTCGACCTCCCGCGCCAGCGATGCGCGGAACGACTGGGCGGTCGCCGCGATCTCGTTCGGCCCGACCTCGCCGCTCGCACCGACGCGCGTGACCATCACCAGGACCCACCAGTCGTCGAACCGTACCGTCAGGGCCCGCATCGGCCGCGGCGACTCGCTCCGCGCCCGCTCCCGGCGCGTGATGTCCTGCACCGAGCACGTGGCCGGGTCCAGCTCGCCGAGGCGCAGCAGATCGCACACACTGGCGCTCGTCGTGTCGATGTGGATGCAGAAGTGACCGGCCGGGTCGCAGATCCCGTCGGCTCGGGTGCTCGCGGCTGTCGAGAAGACCGCCAGTGCGATCCCCGCAGCCGCGACGAGCCTACTCTTGCGCGCCATCGCTCGGAGCGTCGGCGGAAGCCTCGCTCACGCCTGCGTCGGCCACGCAGCACGTGACGACGGGCGTACCGGCCTGCTCGATGCAAGAGCATCCGGCTGCGAGCGTGCCGAGGCAAGAGCACCCGGCGCCCTGGCCGCATGTCACGGGCAAGAGCGGGCACGCGTAAGACTTCTGCTGCATCGCGCCGCCGTCGCCGCAGCCCGCGACCGCCACCGAGCAGTACTGCTCGCCGCCATAACAGGTCAGCATGCCGCACGTGACGTTGCCGGCGACGCAGTTGCCGTCACCGCCGCAGACGCTGCCGTCGTCCGGCGGATTGCCCGTGGGCGAGAGGGTCTTCGCGTCTTCGCAGCCGCTGGCGCAGAGTGCATCGAGAAGGAGGACGAGGATGAGTACGTTGCGCATCGAGCGCGCAGTGTACCCGGGACGTTCGTCGCGCCCACCTCTATGATCCGCCCGTGCCTCCCCGCCGAACTCCGTGGGTTCCCGCCGCCCTCGTGCTCGCCACGGCGTGCGCCACGCCTCCCCAGCCGCTACCGTCGCAGACGCCCCCGACCCCACCCCCGAGCCAGAGCATGCCGGCACCCGCACCCCAGCCCCGAACCGACGAGGACCGGGCGCGCGATCTGGTCGGCAAGCTCGCCGCCCACGATTTCGCGGGGGTGGCCGCCACGTTCGACGATCAGATGAGCGCCGCGCTGCCGGTCGAGAAGCTGCAGGGCGTGTGGTCGCAGATCGAGTCCCAGGTGGGCGCATTCCAGCGAATCGACTCCGTCGAGGTGAAGCCGACGGCGGCGGGCGATGCGCGACTGGCGCTCGTGAGGGCATCGTTCGAGCATGCGCCGCTGCTCTTTCGCATCGCATTCCGTGGGAGCGACCGTGTGGCCAGCTTCTTCATCGCCCCGGGCGACACGGCGTCGGCGTGGCAGCCGCCACCCTATGCGAAGCTCGACGCCTTCGAGGAGAGACCCGTCCAGCTCGGCGCGTTGCCGACGTTGCCGGGCACCCTCACGGTGCCCAAGCGGGTCAAGCCCGTCCCCGTGGTGGTCCTCGTTCACGGCTCCGGTCCGAACGATCGCGACGAGACGATCGGCGCGCTCAAGGTGTTCAAGGACCTCGCCTTCGGGCTCGCGAGCCGCGGCGTCGCCGTCCTTCGCTACGACAAGCGCACGCACGTCGAGCCGACGGCCACCGTCCGCACGCAGAAGGACGAGGTGGAGGACGCGGCGCACGCGGCGGTGGCGATGGTCCGTACGCAGCCGGGTGTGGATGCATCGCGGGTCGTTCTCGTCGGTCACAGTCAGGGCGGGTATCTCGCACCGCGCATCGCGAAGGCAGACCCCGCGATCAAGGGGCTGGTGCTGCTCGCTGCGTCCACCCGCGCCCTCGAGGACTCGCTCGTGGCGCAGCTCGCGTACCTGACGACGCTCGACCCGAGCGACACGAAGCTCACGAGCGCCATGGAGCAGGCCAAGCGCTTCAAGGCAGTCGTCGAGAGCCCCTCGCTCAAGCCGGACGACGCCGTCGCGGTGCCGTTCGCATCGTCAACCATCCCGGGCTCGTACTTCCTCGACGTGCGCGACTACCACCCGGAGAATGTCGCGGCGGCGCTGGGGATCCCGATGCTCGTGCTTCAGGGCGAGCGCGACTACCAGGTCACGGTGGCGGACGACTTCGGCGCCTGGAAGACTGCGCTGGCGCACAAGAAGAACGCGACACTGCGGACGTATCCCGGCCTGAACCACGCGTTCGCGACGGGCGACGGCCCGCCTTCGCCGGCCGATTACGCAAAGGCGGGGCACGTCGATCAGTCCGTGGTGGACGACATCGCCGCATGGGTGACGGCGCTGAAGTAGCGCCGCGCTAGGCTCCCGACCATGAAGCTGGTCGGCATCCCCTTCCAGACCATCGACTGGTCGAAGGCCACACCCACGACCCACCCGGGCGAGACGGGGGTCGCGACGTGGCGCACGTGCGAGGTCGGCAACGTGCGCGTGCGCATGGTCGACTACTCCGCCGGCTATCTCGCCGATCACTGGTGCGAGCGCGGGCACGTCATCCACGTCATCGAGGGCGAGCTGACGACGGAGCTGCGCGACGGGCGCTCGTTCACCCTCGCCGCCGGACAGACGTACGTCGTCGCCGATGGCGACGGGGCGCATCGGTCGAGGACGCCCGTCGGAGCGCGCCTCTTCATCGTCGACTGATGAAGTCGCGCAGGCCGCGGCGCAGCTCGCGATGACCGCCTAGGACTCAGCTCGCCTGGCGCACACGTTGCTCCCTCTCCTCGCTGAGCCGCGCGCGAGGAGGTGGCGTCATCATGAAGAACAAGCTGTTCCTCTGGGTTGCGGGCCTGGTCGCGCTCCTGACGGTGGCCGCGCCGGCGACAGGCACAGCCATGCAGCCGGAGTACGCGAAGACCATCGCGCGCCTCGCCTACGTCTGGGGCTGGCCCATGGTCAACATGGCCAACCGCTACGCTGGCGTCACCAAGGCGCCGGAGCCCGCACTGATCAACGGGGTGTTGCCGGTCGCGCCCCGCGGTCAGATCGCGATGCTCAGCGACTACATCAGTCCGCGTGAGAAATTCGTGACCTGCCCGAATCAGGACGTGGTGTACGGCCTCGGCTACTTCTCGCTCGACGAGGAACCTGTCGTCCTGCAGGTACCCGAATTCGGCAACCGGTTCTGGGTGTACTCCCTCTACGACCAGCGAACCGACGAGTTCTCGCGGATCGGGAAACAGTACGGGACCAAGCCCGGCTTCTACCTGGTCGTCGGCCCGAGCTGGAAGGGCGACAAGCCGACCGGGATCCAGGCCATCGTCCGTAGCCCCACCGCGATCGCCAACGCCATCCCCAGGGTGTTCATGGACGACTCGCCGCAGGACCGCGAGGCAATCCAGCCGGTCATCAACCAGATCGTCGCGTACCCGCTGACGGAGTTCGACGGGAAGACGCGGACGAGGGACTGGAGCAAGCTGCCTTCGATCTCCGTCCCGACGAAGCCGGGAAGCGGCGAGAACGAGTGGGTCGTGCCGGAGAAGTTCTTCGACCAGCTCGGCGCGGTCCTCGACGCGGTGCCGCCCCAGCTGGGCGAGGCGGCCATGTACCAGCAGTTCCGGTCGATCCTCGACGCGGCCGCGAAGGATCCGGCCATCAAGAAGGCGCTGGTGGACACCGCGGTCCGGACCGAGCACGAGGTCATCGAGCCGTTCTTGCAGTGGAAGTACAACGGCCGGGACGCGGGCAACGGCTGGAACCGCTCGGTCAACAATGCGCGCTTCGGAACCGACTACTACGACCGTACTGGCACCGCGAAGTCGAACATGTTCGACAACTCCCCGGAGGAGACCCAGTACTTCTACACGGACGGCGACTCGTCGGGCGCGCCGCTCGACGGCAACGGCACCTACGCAATCACCTTCGCGCCCGGCGAACAGCCGCCCGTGGACGGCTTCTGGTCCCTCACGCTCTACAACGCACAGCACCTCTTCCACCCGAACGCTCTCGAGCGCCACTCCCTCGGGACGAAGAACACGGACCTGGAGCGCAACGCGGACGGCTCGCTCACGCTCTACGCGGGTGCGCACTCACCGGGCGCGGGCAAGGAGGTGAACTGGCTGCCTGCGCCGCCCGGGCACTTCTCGCTCTACATCCGCGCCTACTCGGGCAAGCAACCGATCCTCGACGGAAGCTGGAAGCCCCCGATCGTGAAGAAGGTCCGGTAGCCCGCGCGCGTGCTAGATCCTTCTCGAATGTCGCCCTCCACCGAGACGATGGGTGTGGACATCGGAGAGGCGCCGATCCTGGACCTGGAGGGTCGCGCGATCCCGCTGTCGTCTCTCTGGCGCGATCGGACCGTCGTGCTGTCCTTCGTGCGGCACTTCGGGTGACTCTTCTGCCGAGAGCAAGTCGCGCAGTTGCGCGGCATCCTCCCCGCCATCCGCGAAGCCGGCGCCGAGCTGGTCATCGTCGGGAACGGAACGCCAGACATGGCGCGCGCGTTCAACGACGAGCTCGGGCTCGAAGCCCCGCTCTACACCGATCCGACCCGGCGCACCTACGCCCTCGCCGGCTTCAAGCGAGGCGTGTTCGCGACGTTCTCCGCGAAGGGCATGGCGCACGCGGCGCGCGCCTGGCGGAAAGGCTTCCGCCAGACGGCGACGCGCGGAGACGCCCTGCAGCAGGGCGGACTACTCGTCGTCGAGCGCGGCGGTCGCATCCTCTACGCGCATCGGGACAGCGAAGCAGGCGACCTCGCTTCCACCGACGAGGTGCTCGCCGCGCTACGGCTGGTGTCCGGCTTCCCGGCGCGCTAATCGAGATGCGATGACCTTCGGCGCCCCCCCCGCCAAGGGTTCGCTCGACCGCCGGCGCGACCAGATGTTCCCGGCGCTGAGCGCAGCGCTGGTGGCGCGCGCCGCGGCGTACGGACGCGAGCAGTCTTTCGACGCGGGTCAGCTCGTGTGGGAGCGGGGCGATGCGGACGTCCCCTTCTACGTCGTGCTCGAGGGACAGCTCGAGATCGTCCACCCGAACGGAGCAGCCGAGCACCCGGTGACCGTTCACCAGGTGGGCGAGTTCACCGGAGAGATGTCCCTGCTCCTCGGCCGTCGCTCTCTCGTGCGCGGCCGGGCGAAGACGCCGCTTCGCACGCTCCGGATCGAGCCGCAGCGCTTCCGGGCACTCGTGCAGACCGACCCGGAGCTCAGTGAGATCATCATGCGCGCGTTCATCTTGCGCCGCATGGGGTTGCTCTCCGAGGGCTGGGGTGACGCGCTCGTCATCGGTTCACGCGACTCGGCGGCGACGCTGCGCCTGCAGGCCTTCCTGGTCCGCAACGGGCAGCCGTACCAGTACCTCGATCTCGACCGCGATCCCGACGTCCAGGACACGCTCGACCGCTTCTCGGTGGGCGTGGAGGACATCCCGATCCTCATATGCCGCGGGGAGCTCGTGCTGCGTCACCCGTCGGACGCCGAGGTGGCGGAGTGCCTCGGGCTCAATCCGGCCATCGAGCCGATGCACGTCTTCGACGTCGTCGTGTGCGGCGCCGGCCCCGGCGGTCTCGCCGCAGCCGTGTACGCCGCCTCGGAGGGGCTCGACGTGATGATCGTCGAGGCCGGATCGCCGGGTGGGCAGGCGGGTTCGAGCTCGAAGATCGAGAACTACCTCGGCTTCCCCACCGGGATCTCGGGGCAAGCGCTCTCGGCGCGCGCAGTCGCGCAGGCCGAGAAGTTCGGGGCGCGGATGACGATCGCGCGCCGGGTGCTGCGTCTTCATTGCGATGAGACCCCGATGAGGATCGAGCTCGAGGGAGGCGAATCCGTCCGCGCCCGCGCGGTGGTCGTCGCGACGGGCGCCCAGTACCGCAAGCTCGACGTGCCCGACCTCGCGCGTTTCGAGGGCGTGGGCGTGTACTACGCGGCGACCTTCGTCGAAGCGCAGAGGTGCAGCACCGACGAGGTCGTGGTCGTCGGCGGCGGCAACTCGGCGGGTCAGGCGGCGACGTTCCTGGCGCAGAGCGCCCGCCACGTGCACCTCCTCATCCGCGGGCCGGATCTGAGCGAGAGCATGTCGCGCTATCTGATCCGGCGAATCGAGGAGACGCAGAACATCACGCTCCACAAGCGCACGCGCATCACGGCGATGGCCGGCAAGGAGCACCTCGAGGAGATCACCTGGAGCGACGATGCCGCCGGTACGGAGACGCGCCGACCAATCCGTCACGTGTTCTCGATGGCGGGCGCAGTACCGAACACCGAGTGGCTGCGCGGCTGCCTGGCCCTGGATGGCCAGGGATTCGTGCTCGCAGGCGCCGACCTGACGAAGGACGTCCTCGAGAGGGAACACTGGCCGCTCACCCGCCCACCGATGCACTTCGAGACGAGTCGGCCGCGAATCTTCGCCGTGGGCGACGTCCGCGCCACCAGCGTGAAGCGCGTCGCCTCCGCTGTGGGCGAGGGCTCCGTCTGCATCCAGCTCGTGCACAAAGCGCTTGCCGAGTGAGCGTGCCTTCCCGTCGCGTGGCGTGGGCCGTCGCCATCACGGCCGCACTCACGATGACGGTGAGCTACGTCGACCGCGCGACGCTCGCGATCCTGGCGCCGTCGGTCACCCGTGACCTGGGCATCTCGGAGACGGGGTACGGCTGGCTCGCGTCGGCATTCTCGCTGGCGTACCTGATCTCCGTCCCGCTCTCGGGATGGTGGATCGACCGGGCCGGCGCCCGGCGCGGGCTCGTCGTCTCGGTCCTCGCTTGGTCGGTCGTGTCCGCGCTGCACGCGGTGGTGCCTGGTTTCGCGGCTCTCCTCGTAGCCCGCATCTCTCTCGGCCTCGCCGAGGGCCCGGGCTTCCCTGGCGGGGCGCAGACGATTGGCCGCGTGCTCGCCCCGGGCGATCGTTCGCGCGGTTTCGGCTTCCTCATCTCGGGCGCGACGTTCGGCAGCATGATCGCCGCTCCCTTGGCCAGCACGCTCTACGCGTTCGGCGGCTGGCGCTTCGCGTTCCTCGGCACTGCCGCTTCCGGCGTATTGTGGATCGTCCCGTGGATCCTCTTCACCGGCCGCGCCGACGTGCGCCCCGTGCTCGAGGACGCCGGGCCGACAGCGGTGCGCGCAGAGCGCCCTCCTCTCGGACAGGTGCTCAAGCACCCGCTGATGCTGCGTGCTCTGGCTGCCATCTTCGCCGTGACGCCGGTCACCGGTTTCGTCTCGTCGTGGGGGGCGAAGGTCCTCGCGCGGAGCTTCGCGGTGCAGCAGGGTTCGATGGGCCATTACCTGTGGCTCCCGAGCCTCGGCTTCGACGTCGGCGCCGTCCTGTTCGGCGACCTCGCCACGCGCCTGAAGCGCGCCCCCGGCGCGCCCCCGAGAGCGCTCCACGTCGTCGCGGCGACGCTCACCGCATGCGTGGGGCTGCTCGTCGTGGCGTCTTCTCCGTGGCAGGCGACAGCGTGCTTCGTTCTCTGCATGGCCGGCGGCGGCGCCGTGTGGACGCTCGTCCTCGCCGACCTGCTCGCCCGCTTGCCGCAGGCTCGTGCGTCCTTCGCGGCGGGTGTGCTCACGGGCGCGCTGTCGCTCGCGAACATCATCGAGCAACCGATCATCGGTCGCGTGGTCGACGCGACCGGCCGCTACGACGGCATCGCGATCGCCCTGGCCGCGTGGGTCATCCCCGGCTCGCTCGCATGGTTCGCGTGGCGGCCGGCGGCGCTCAGGACGTCTTGACCATCCCCGTCAGGCGCGAGCGCGCTTGCGGCGCACGAGACGGAGCGTTCCCTTCTCGCCGCCGCACCAGAACTCGCCGTCGCGCGTCCCTTCGACGCCGGCGATGTGGGCGACCGGCACGCGCAAGCTCTCTTCGACGCTCCCGTCGGCGGCCAGGCGGCGCAACTCGGGCGTGGCGCCGCCGTCGCTAGCGCCGTGCCAGAGGGCGCCGTCCACGCACGACACGCCCGTCACGAGGCGATCGGACGTCAGCGTCTTGACCACCTCGCCCGTCTTCGCGTCCATCTTGTGAATGCGCGACTCGTGGTACTGCCCGATGAAGAGGTAGCCGTCGGCCCACGCCATGCCGCTCGCATGGCCGTCGGCCGGAGCGCGGAACTTGCGCAGGACGCGCCCGTCGGCCGGGTCGAGCACGAGGATCTCCCCCTTTGCGAGCTGATAGAGGTGCTTGCCGTCGAAGGCGGTGCCCGCATTGGCCGACGGTACGGGGAGGCGCTTCACGACCTTCTCGGTCTCGGGATCGAACGCGACCACCTCGTCGTCGCGACAGAACCACACGAGCTTCCCGTCGAAGGTGACGCCATGGATTCCGCCGCTGCCTCCCTCGAAGGGGACGTACTCTCGCGCCACCTCGGCGTCCTCGCGACGCGTGCGATCGTTCGATGTCTGGTTCGTCATGAGGGGTCTCCGTGCCCTTCCTGTGGCACGTGCGGAGCGAGGCCGAGGAGTAACATCCGTGACGCGATCGGCATACCCGGCCGGTGGTAGCGCACGTTCCTACCGCTGCCGATTCGAACGGCGCCGCCCGTGGTGACGAGGTCGCCCAGCGCACGCTGCGCCGTACGCTTCGAGATCCCCGCGGTTTCGGACACGCGCTGCGCGGACCACGTGGCGCCGTCGCCGAGGAGGATGGCGACGCGCGACGCGTCGTCCTGGTCGCGCGGCACGAGGAGCGCGACCTCCCGCTCGGAAGCGAGCGCGTAGCCGTCTGCCGTCGCGATGGGCTCGGCGCCCAGGCCCTCGAGGATCTTGCGCAGGCGACCGATCTCGACGCGCAGGCGGCCACGGTGAGACGCGTTCACCCGTCGTGCCTCGAACACGCGCGAAGCGAGGACGTCGCGAGGGACGGAGCCGGGCGCCACGCGCGCGAGCTCGACGAGCAGCGTGAAGAGCACCGGCCGCCTCGCGAGCGGGATGCGCGCCCGCCCGGCGACGACGAGACGGCGACACGCGTCGACCAGCAGGAGGGGGCCGCTCGCGGCCTCCTCGATCGCGAAGAGGTCGGCGTCGCTGGCTACCCCGCGCGTCTCGAGTCGCGCGACAGGACGCGACAGCTCGGCCTCCAGCGCGTCGATCTCCCGAGCAAGGAGACGGTTGGGCGCCCGCTCGAGCGCGGGGCGAGCGCGGGACAACGCAGCGCGTGCCTCGCTTGCGGCCAGCGATCGAGTCGCGATCTCCGCCTCCGCGAGCGACGCGACGGCGCGCACGTCCTGCGGCAGCTCCGCCGAGAGAACCTCCGCCACGGCGCGCCGCGCCTCCCCCAGCCTGCCGAGCAAGACCTCGGCCCGGGCGAGCACGAGACGCTGCATGGCCGCGTTGCGGACGTCACCGAGGCTGGTCAGCTCGTCGGCGGAAGCACGCGCATCGGCAGCCGCACGCGCGACGTCGCCCTCGCCGAGAGCGACCTCCACGAGCGCCGCTCGCACGCGCGCGAGCAGACGCCCGTCGTCCGTCTGCTTCGCGGCCCGCTCGAGCGCGTCACGCGCGAGCTCGAGGTCCCCCAGCTGCGCATACGCGATTCCGCGCAGCGCCAGTGGGAGCGCGCCCGACGCTCGGCCGACGACCGAAAGGGCCCGCAATGCGTCCCCCGTCGCGAGGGCGCGCGCCGCGCTCGCATTCGCGGCATCGATGTCACTCCCTGCCGGGGGCACGCGCTACTTCGTTCCGAGCCCCATCGACCGGGTGATGAGCTCCTTCATGATCTCGTTCGTCCCGCCGTAGATCCGCTGCACGCGCGCGTCCGCGTACGCGCGGGCGATCGGGTACTCCCACATGTACCCGTAGCCACCGTGCAGCTGGACGCACTCGTCGATGACCTTGTTCTGCAGGTCGGTGCACCAGTACTTGGCCATCGAGGCGGTCGCCGTGTCGAGCTTCTTCTCGAGGAGCAGCTCGATGCACTTGTCGACGAACACGCGAGCGATCTGCACCTCGGTCTGCGCCTCGGCGAGCGTGAACCGCGTGTTCTGGAAGCTCGACACCGTGGTGCCGAAGACCTTGCGCGTGCGCACGTACTCCACGGTCCACTCGATGGCGACCTGCGCCGAGGCGACGGCGGCGATCGCGATCTGCAGACGCTCCCACGGCAGCTCCTTCATCAGGTAGACGAACCCCTGATTCTCGTCGCCGAGCAGGTTTGCGCGGGGCACGCGCACGTCATTCATGAAAAGCTCGCTCGTGTCCTGCGCCTTCATCCCCACCTTCTTCAGGCGCTGGCCCTTCTCGAAGCCTTTCATGCTGCGCTCGAGCAGCAGCAGGCTCGTGCCCTTCGCCCCCGCAGCGGGATTGGTCTTCGCGACCGTGATGACGAGGTCCGCGTGCCAGCCGTTGGTCACGAAGGTCTTGCTGCCGTTGACGACGTAGTCGTCGCCGTCCTTCACCGCCGTCGTCTGGATGCCCTGCAGGTCCGATCCCGCCGCCGGCTCGCTCATCGCGATCGCCCCGACGATCTCGCCGCGCGCCATCGCCGGCAGGTAGCGCTTCTTCTGGTCCTCGGAGCCGTAGTTCAGGATGTACGGCGCGACGATCTCCGAGTGCAGCCCGAAGCCGATGCCGGTCGTGTTGGCTCGGGCGATCTCCTCCATCATGACGACCGAGTAGAGGCGGTCGGCGCCCGCGCCGCCGTACTCCTCGGGCATCGACGGGCAGAGGAACCCGGCCTCGCCTGCCTTCGACCAGAGGCGACGGTCTACGTAACCCTGCTCCTCCCACTCGGTGTGGAACGGCAGCACCTCTTTCTCGAGGAACTTCCG
>Ga0335069_10000676_pt1 | contig 55720 bp, 45 predicted proteins | sample Lox_Sample_11_FD_206714 | JGI IMG/M metagenome (GOLD analysis project Ga0335069, IMG submission 206714) | Soil microbial communities from Loxahatchee National Wildlife Refuge, Florida, United States - Lox_Sample_1.1 | ecosystem: Environmental > Terrestrial > Soil > Wetlands | place: USA... | reverse complement strand
TAGGTCCAAAACACTCGATTCGGACGGTCGCCTATAACGGCCGGGTTCCAGGCCCTCTGCTTCGCGTGAAGGAAGGCGAGCCGGTCACGGTCGACGTGACCAACGAGACGGGAGAGCAAGAACTCGTTCACTGGCACGGACTCCACATTCCGGCGGAAGTAGACGGGGCTCACGAAGAGGGCACTCCGCATGTTCCCGCCCACGGGAATCGCAGCTATACCTTTACACCCACTCCCTCCGGCACGCGCTGGTATCACAGCCACATCATGGCCGGCGGGAATCTGCGCCGCGCGACGTTTTCCGGGCAGTTCGGGATGATGATCGTGGAGCCGCGCGAGAACCCGGCCCGCTACGACCTCGATGTGCCGATCATGCTGCACGGATGGGACGGTCGCGTGGTGGATAACGAGGTGGAGTACAAGCTCTTTTCCATCAACGGAAAGATGCTGGGGGCGGGCGAGCCGGTTCGCGTTCGCGCGGGACAACGCGCGCTTTTCCGCATCGTGAACGCCAGCGCGACCATGACGCACCGCCTCGCGCTCACCGGGCACACCATTCAAATCGTCGCGATGGACGGGAACGCGGTGGCGCGGCCGTCAGGCGTGCGGTCCATCGTACTTGGCCCAGGCGAGAGAGTCGACGCAATCGTCGAATTGAACAATCCAGGGATTTGGATTCTTGGGGAGGTCGACGACAACCGGCGCGAGGCAGGGATGGGAATCGTTATCGAATATGCGGATCAGAAGGGTGCTCCGCGCTGGGTACGGCAACCTGTGGAGGCATTTGACTACACGGCGTTCGGGAACTCAACGAATTCGCCCGAACCGGACGACAAAATCCGGCTGGAGTTCAAGGCCAAGGGCGACCGTTGGGTCATCAACGGCAAACTGAACGTCAAGGCGAACCGTCGCTATAGGCTGATTTTCGACAATCAGTCCGCGATGGCTCATCCAGTCCATTTGCACCGGCACACCTTTGAACTGACGCGATTCGATGGCCAGGCCACAACAGGCGTCCGCAAGGATGTGGTCATCGTCCCCGCTTGGCGGCAGGTGGAGGTAGATTTTCTCGCAGATCAGCCGGGGCCGTCATTGTTCCATTGCCATAATCAGAGACATATGGAGATGGGTTTCTTGACGGTGATGCAATGCGAGATCTGAGTCCTTAGTTCGTGGCCGACTTGGAGCTCAACTTCGGCACCAGGATGAGCAATCCGCCGTAAAACACCAGCGACACGGCCAGCCCGGCCGGATGACTAGTTCGGAAGTCTTCCGTAATCAGCTTGATGGTGCCCAAGGCAATGGCTGCGTAACTGATCCAGATCAACTCGCGGCGTTTGCCGCGAGATCCCGCGAACGCTAGCCCCAACGCTAAGCCGCATGTGACCAGCGTCCGGAACGTCGCGACGAAAGAAGGAGAGTTTCTTCCGCCGACCATAGGCACCAGCAGAAGTACTAACAGGCTGGCAACAGACACGGCTAGAATCAGGGCGGAGAAGATGCTGGCCCGTGCGCTGATTTCGGCCGTCGCGAACAGGCAGGCTGTGTAACAGCAGGCGGCCGACAGGACGATGATCCAAAGCGCCGGTTCCGCCGGCAGGAGAGATGTGCCGGTGAAGGCATTCAACAACCGGGCGGCGAGTCCGGAAGCCAAAGCAGCGGCAACCAGATACAGGTTTCCGTGCAGGATCAGGGTCGGCTGATGCGTTCTCGACCCGGCCAGCAGCGCCAGGACCGCCGCCGCGCTCCAGATCACGATCAGTTCCAGCGGCGGAAGGATCAAAATACATGCGCAAATCCCAAGGATCACGCCCCAAGCCGCGAACACATGGTGGTTGCGGCGGGGAGCCTCGCCGAATCGCGTGAATGCGGCAAAATAACAGGCTGCGCACGCGAGTGCGCTCAGGCCGCCGACTGCGGGAGCGGCTTTGAATTGCGTCAGGTACAAGGTCCCGCCCGCGGCGAGCAAGAAGACCGTGGCAGTCTGGACGATCTCGGCAATCATGATCGAGCGACGCTTCGTCACGGTTTGCCAGGCGATGCTTGCGCTGTAGATCACAAAGAGGATGCCGCAGAATGCGACGCACGCCCCCGTGCTAATAGACTTGTAGTGCTCGGGGATGCCGCCGGGCCGGGTGGTGACGAACAGCATCACCCAGATGGCGAAATCGGCCGCGATGGCGGCGGGAACCCGCAAGTTGCGGGCATGCCCGACGCACGCGCCCACTTCAATGACGCCGACGATCGCCAGCACGGCCAGTTCAAACGGCAGCAGATCTCCCGTCTGGATCATCAGGACAATCGCGGTGAGGAGAGTGGCCCAGGCGGACACAGCCGCCACAGATCCGGATTGCGCCGCGGCCTGCGACTCGACCGAACCCACGAAGGGCAACAGCAAGCTCAGGACAAGAAACACCAACAGAATGCTCGCGGCGGCGGCGGCAGGGAGCGCTCCGAACCGTACCGTCGCCTCCCAGAGGAGGGGCATCAGAATTAAGGACGCGGTAACGGCGTATGTAGTGCCCGCCAGGGTGCTCCTCCGCATGTCCCAGATCGAAAAGACCAGCCACCCGAATGCATAAAGAATCGCTGCACCGATCACCGGCAGGCGGGGTAGGGCGCTCGATTCGGCCAGAGCTCGCAGCAGGTAGGCTCCGGCCAAGCCGAGGATGGCGCGCCCGAGGATGGGGACGGCGTTCGGTGCGCTCGCGACGGGAAGCTCCACTTCCGCGATGGGAGCCGCGGCGGCCAGGATGGGAACTGGTTGAGGGCGGGAACTCGTGCCGCGCTCCAGCGCGTCGACGCGGCGCTGCAGCTCGTGAAGTTCCTCGCGGAGGTGTTCGATTTCTAAATGCTCATCATGTTGTCGCGGACTCATTGTCATGCCATAGCGGTAACAGCTTTGCAAGAACAAACAGAATCCCTAACGGAAGGACGGTTAGAAAGATCGCGATGCCCAATCCTTCGCGCGAACCGAATCGCAAATTGTACTGCGTGTACCCCAGCAGGCTTTTCGAAAACATCTGCCCGCCGATGACCACGTTCCAGCGCATGGCGAAGATCCCCACCAGGGTGAAACATCCGGCGATGGCGTACATCCGCTTGCGGATGGAGTCGGCGAGAGGAAACACCTGCGTTATCCCGAGAATGGTAATGGGAACCAGTGTGCCCAGCAGAATCTGAATGATGACGTGAGGCACCCAAAGACTGGTATGGACCATGAAGTCGAGGCTGCGGAAGCTCTCGTCGGCCTCGTAAATACGGTGAATCAGGTCCAGCATTTCGAGGCTGAAATCGATGATGAAGATATAGAACAGGTATTTCGCGATGGCGTCGACGCAATCGATGCTGATGGTTTGGCCGCGGAGCTTGGTGAGCAGCATGTACAGCAGCATCACCGCCGCGATCCCGGAAACCATCGCGGAGAAAATAAACACGATCGGCATCAGCGGGCTGGACCACCAGGGATTGGCCTTGATGGATCCAAAAATAAACCCGACATATCCGTGCAACAGGAACGCCGACGGGATACCGATGATCGTTACGATGTAGCCGATGCGGTCGTCCAACTCCAGCGAGCGGGGACTGATGTTGTCAGAACCGAGCGTCATGATCTTATAGATGATCCGCAGGAAACCCTTGCTTGACCGCGCCAGCAGAACGATGTCGCGCCGGTAATCGAGCCAGATCTCCAACACCAGGACCGCCATCAGGTACCAGAGATAAACAAAGCCGAACATCGCCATCGCGGAGGACTTGTGGGGGGTCAGATACATTTCGAGCGAGCGCTCAGGATGCCCGAGGTGCAACTGCAAGGGCATCGGCGCCACCAGCAGGAAGGAGAGAGCGGTGAGCAAAGCCAGGCGGTATGTGGGCTTGACGGCCTCGACCCGGAACACGCGTTCGAGCGAGGCCAGAATAAACGCGCCCGCGACCAGGCCGGTGATAAATGGGTAAAGCACGATGAGGATGCTCCACTGCATCTCGGTTTCATTCGGATAGAGGAAGTTGTTGAGGTGAAACAGTGGCATGCGCGCTCCTTAGCGAACCGCTCCGTCGAGATGGGCGTAAAAAGCCTTCGCTCCGGTGGCCATCTGCGGCTTCAACACCTGAACGCTGTGTGTCTTCATGAATTCGTGAATCGGATCTTTGGGGTTCTTGAGATCCGCCAACTGGCGGGAGCCGGTGGGACAAGCCTCGCAGCAGGCGGTGGTGAGGCCCTTGGTGATGCGGTGATAGCAGAGTGTGCATTTCTGCGCGACCTGCTTTTCCGGATGAATGAAGCGGCAGCCGTAAGGGCAAGCCTGCACGCAATAGCGGCAGCCGAGGCAGTATTTTTCGTCCACGAGAGTGACGCCGTCCGGCGTGGTAAAGGTTGCACCCACCGGGCAAACCTGCGTGCACGGAGAATCGATGCAGTGGTTACACATCTTGGGGACGAAGAATTCCTTCACGCCGGGGCCCGCCAGCCCGAGCCCGGAAGCACGGGGCGGGAAACCGTTGATGCCGCCATGAGGTGAATCGACGATCGGCTCCGTCATATTTTCGTCGTCCACCTGGTAACGCTCGATCCAGGTGCGGAAGAAACCCTCGGGAACGTTGTTCTCCACAGAACAGGCGCGTACGCAGTTCCCGCAGCCGATGCACTTGTCGACGTCGATCAGCATCGCCCACCAGTGATCGGCGACGCTGTAGTTTGGAGCGCTTTCCGGCGAGCCGGCGCGCAGGCTCTCCCAGGCCACCGCGGCTGCGCCGGTCAGAGTAATGAAGAAGCGGCGGTTCATGTTCATTTGTTCTCTCCCTTTGCAGCCGCATCGTCGCCAATCTTCGGATTGTGCGGCTTGTGGCAGGTATTGCAGGGCAGCCCCATGGAATGCTCGGAGGTATTCACAGCGGGGAACCATTTTGGCTTGGCTGCATTCGCTTCATGACAACGGGCGCAAAGAACGCTGGTGTCGGGTAGCACCGGTTTCCCCGATCCGGGATCGTCGGCGTGCTTAGCTTGTGGTCCGTGACAGGCTTCGCAGTTGACGCCGGCGTGTTTCCCGGTCTTTTTGACGTCGAGGACGTCGGAGTGGCACGCTTCGCAGGTTTCATGGCCGGCGTGGACGATGGGCAGAGCAGCCATTTCCGTCATGGAGTCCGCCCGATAATGACCATACTTCCCGAAGCTCTTGGGAACGAACCACGCCCGAAAGCAAAGAAAGATAGTCACGCCCACCAGAAACACGCCGGCCATGCGGAGGAGGTGTTCAGAATCTCTGAATCGATTCATAATCCGCGGCGGAGAAGTGCAGGTCAACTTCCACATTTGCAACTAGTTGTGTTTAAAACACCAGATGCAAAACAGAACATTTGAATTCATTCAAGCTGCGCCTAAAGACGCAGGCCCTCGCAGGATTGGTGGGTGAAACCGCGTGCAGCTATCCGCGCGCCGATTTGCGCGCCGCAGTCAGGTAGTCGAGCCAGGCGTCCATGCCGGTGCCTTTCTTGGCCGAAACCTCAAAGATTCTCATCTCGGGACGGACGGAGTGAATGTTGGCGACCGCGGTTTCCCGGTTGAAGTCGCAGGCCTCGGCGATGTCCATCTTTGTGATGACCGCTACGTCCGAGGAGTGGAACATGGTCGGATATTTCAGCGGTTTGTCCTCGCCTTCAGTGACCGAAAGCAAGGCAACGCGGATGTCTTCGCCCAGGTCGTAGCTCGCAGGACAAACCAGATTGCCGACATTCTCGATGAAGAGATAGTCGATATGGTTCAAGTCCCATCCTTCAAGATGAGACGCGATCATGTTTGCTTCCAGGTGGCAGCATCCATGAGTCTGGATCTGCTTCACCGGCGCGCCGCTCTCGGCTAGGCGGCGGGCGTCGTTGTCGGTCTCGAGATCGCCCACCAGCGCCGCGACTTTTTCTCCTTGCGCAAGCATGGTCGCCAACGTTTTCTGCAGCAGCGCGGTCTTTCCCGTTCCCGGGCTGGACACCAGATTCAGCGTGAACACCCCGGCCTGATGAAAACGTTCGCGCAGGCCCCGCGCCAACTCGTCGTTTTTATTGAGAACCTTCTTACGGACTTCCAGGATGCGGGGCGTCATTTAGGGTAGGTCTACCTCCAGCGAGCCGATCTCGAGTTCCTTGCCTTGCCGCACATCGCCGCTTGGTGTATTGCAAACGGGGCAGCGGAAGCGCTGGATATCGGGCAACTCCCGGACTTCCCGGCACTTCGCACAGTAAATTTTCACAGGAAGCTCTTCAATTTCCAGGCTCGATCCCTCGAGAATCGTGTCGAGCGTGCCGATGCTGTAGCAAAACTGGAGTGACTCCTTTACCGCGCCGGACAGCACGCCGAGCCTCAAATAAACCTTGGAAACCCGCGAGGCGCTCGCCTGGGTGGCGGCGTCGACGGCGGTCTCGACAATGGATTGAACGATGGAAAGCTCGTGCATGCGCGGCCTTAAACATCAGAGTAGCGCGTGCGGACACCGAAAGGAATATCGGCTGCCGGCCGGAGGCCACTTGTCGCGTGTTTCTTTGTGAAATCGTGTTGTCATAAACGCTTGACACCCCCGGCCTTCCGCGCGATACTTGCTACATTGTCGTTACAGTCAAGGCTGTATTTTTAGCGCTCCTCGCGGCGCTTTCTCCCCCGTTGCCGATAACTTCCGGCCAGTCCGGCTCCGTAGCCGCTTATCGTTCCTGAGGTTTATCGAGGGCGTAGCTATTATTTGGTTCAATCGAGAGAAACGGGAGGTAATGGAATGTCTTTCGGGAAATTCACGTCCGTGCTTGCCTTGCTTTTTACATTGGTTGCAGGGGGCGCGTTGCACGCGCAATCCACGGGTAGCTTGGCAGGTTCGGTAACGGATTCAGCCGGCGGAGCAGTCGTCGGAGCGAAGGTAACGCTCACGGCACCCTCCCAGGGCGTCACCCGTCAGGCGACCACGGACGATAACGGCCGTTACATTTTCCCGTTGCTAGGCGTTTCCACCTTCAATCTGCGCGTCGAGATGAGCGGATTCCAACCGGCCGAGGCGAAAGATGTACGGCTGCAAGTGGATGAGCACCGCGAACTGGATTTCAAACTCGCGCCTGCATCGGTGACCACCAGCGTTGAAGTCACGGCCACCGCTGTTGAGGTGCAGACTTCGAATCCGACTCTCGGCCAGGTGATCACAGCCCAGCAGGTGGCCGATCTTCCGTTGAACGGCAGGGATTTCGTCCAGTTGGCGACGCTGACTCCCGGCGTCACGCAGGAAACAAACCCTGGAAGCTTCTTCAACGGCGGCCCGAGCAGCGAGGTTTCCGCGCGCGGATCCTTCTCTCTCTCCGTGGGCGGATCCCGCGCCAACAGTACGGACTGGCTGCTCGACGGCAACGATAATAACGAGCTGACCGCTGGTGGCATCTCGATTCTTCCATCGATCGACGCCATCCAGGAGTTCAAGGTTCTTACGTACAATTACTCCGCGGAATGGGGCACTCGCGCCGGCCCGACTGTGCTGGTCACCACCAAGAACGGGACGGATCAGTTCCACGGCACTGCTTTCGAATTCCTCCGCAACACGTCGCTCGATGCGCGCAGCTTTTTCGCAACGTCGACGGAAAAATTCAACTTAAATCAGTTCGGACTTTCCGTCGGCGGACCGATCAAGAAGGACAAGACGTTCTTCTTCGCCGATTTTGAGCAGAAGTACCAGCGCCACGGGATCCCGTTCGTCGGCCTGGTTCCCTCGGTGGCCCAGCGCACCGGCGATTTTACCAAGGATCCGTTCGGACAGCCGTTTGAAGGGCAGCTGAATAACCCCCATGTAGGCGGCGCCGCGAACACGTCTTTCCAGTGCGACAGCAAGGGCAACCCCATGCCGGTGGCGCCTGACGGCAGCCAGCAACTGGGTGTTAATTGCAACAAGATTCCACAGGGATTGATCAATCCGATCTCGGCTAAGATGATTGCTCTCTATCCGCTGCCCAACGCGAACAACCCTGCGCTCGGCTACAACTACGTGAGTCAGCCCGTGCGAACGCTCGACGAAGGGAAATTCGATATCCGTATCGACGAGAACTTATCGAACAAGGACACCTTGTTCGCCCGCTTCAGTTACGACCAGGCGGTGTCCTACGTGCCGGGCGGCTCGCCTGGGTTCGCGGAGCAGAATCCTTTCGCCAGCAACCAGGGCATCCTGAATCATGGCCGAAACGTCGCCATCTCCGAGACTCACGTGTTTTCCCCCAACATGGTGAATCAGTTCAATGCCGGCTATAACCGGATTTTCAACTACATTTCTTCGCAGGGCACAGGAAGCTGCCTCGCGCGCACGTTCGGCATTCCGGGAGCCAATCTCGGTCCTCCGAATAGCTGCGGGCTGACGTCGACGCAGCTTGACGGCGGCTACTGGTCGCTGGGTGACCGCGGATTTTCGCCGTTCCAGGGCGGCACCAACGTCTGGTCCTTCTCCGACACCTTCGATTTCGTGCAAGGAGCCCACAACATCAAGATCGGTTTCGGCTTCCGAGCCAATCAGATGAACGTGAACACCTCGGGCTTTGGCGACGGCTACTGGATCTTCACGGGCTTGTGGGCGGGCGAACCGCAAGCGGACCTGCTACTCGGCCTGCCGAGCCTCGCGATTCACGACCAGACGTTTAACGGCACCACTACCGGCCGGCGCTGGAAGGTGTCGCGTCCGTTCATCGAAGATAGCTGGCGCGCGACAAAGGACCTGACGATCAACATCGGCTTAGCGTGGTCGCTGGCGACGCCCGAGTCCGAGGCGCATAATCGCATGGCGAATTTCGACCCCGCCACGGGTAAGTTTTTCATCGCCGGTCAAGGTGCCAGCAGCACGGCCGGAATTAATTTTGACATGACGGCATTGGAGCCGCGCATCGGCGTCGCGTGGAAGCCTTGGGGCAGCCAGAAGACGGCGATTCGCGGCGGCTACGCCATCTTTCACGACTCATCCTGGAGCCAGGGCGCCCAGGGCTTGTGGCAGAATCCGCCTTATTACGCCGAATCGGATTATTTCGGTTTCGGCGGAGAGTGCACGTTCGCGACCGCGGCCTGCGCGACGAAGTATGGATTGACGCCGACGGCGCAGAGCGTCTCCGACGGTTTCGAGCAATTCACCAAGCCTCCAGTTCCTGCCGAGTTTACTGGGACGATTCAATCCCAGAACCGCGATTTCAAGCAGGGCCGGGTCCAGCAGTTCAACGTCAATATCGAGCGTGAGATTCCTGGCCAGATTCTGTTGACTGCTGGCTATGCCGGTTCGCGAGGCTCCCATATGCTCATCGATGGCAATAACCTCAACGTCGGATCACCTGGAGCGTGCGGCACGGTGAAGGGTTACACGCTCGGATGTGGGCCAGGAGGTTCCGCATTCGACGTTCCATATCCGGATTTTGCCTATTCGACGATCGCAAATATCAATGATATCGGCAAGGCGCACTACAACTCGTTTCAGATTAAGGCCGAAACCAAGAGCGCACGCTACGGTATCTACGCGTTAATCGGCTATACCTACGCGCGCGCCTACGACAACGGCCTCAGCGACGGACTGGGGACGCCTCTGGGGGCGACGTACTTCCCTCTGCCGGGCTGGCAACAGCTCGATTGGGCGCTGTCGCAAATCAATCTGAACAACAGTTTTACGGCCAGCGTGATTTACGAGCTGCCCATCGGCAAGGGCCGTAAGTTCGGTACTAACTGGAGCGGTGCGGCCAATGCGATCGCCGGCAACTGGGAGGTGACCTTGATTGAGAAAATCACGTCCGGCTTCCCGGTCTTTATCGTCGACAGCAACAACGCATCCGGCGTGAACTTTCAAAATAATGGCAATAGCTTGAACCGGCCGAACCAGACCTGCAACCCTGGGGCGGCAAATCAAAGCCTTGCGGAGTGGTTTAACACGTCGTGCTTCGGCGCCCCGGCATCCGGCGAACTCGGTACCGCTTCGCGTACGCCGGTCAACGGACCCGGTTTCGTAAATACGGATTTCTCGGTGATCAAACACATCCTTCTGCCGTACCGCGAAGGCCTGCGGCTGGACTTCCGCATGGAGGCCTTCAATCTCTTCAATCACCCGCAATTCGGTACGCCCGCCGGGGATTTCAACTCGCCGGCGACGTTCGGCGTGGTCAACAGCACCGTCAACAACCCACGTTTGTTCCAGTTCGCCCTGAAGTTGGCTTTCTGAGACGATAGGGAAATGCGTATCATCGCCGGGCTCGCCCTGTTGCTGCTCGCGAGTCCGTTTACCTGGGCTCAGCAGCGCAGGAAGATCATTATTGACGAGGATTGTTCCGGCCCTGCCGGAAGCAATCTTCAAACCGTGCTGGTGCTGATCCAGTCCCCCAAAGTCGAGGTGATGGGGATCACCGTCGTCAGCGGCGACCAGTGGCGCGACGAGGAACTGGCGCACACGCTGCGTTTGCTGGAAATCATCGGCCGCACCGATATACCCGTGTTCAGCGGAGCGGCCTTCCCTCTGCTGCGAACGCGAAAGGAAGCCCAGCAATGGCAGGAGGTGTATGGCAAGGTTTCCTATGCCGGAGCCTGGGACGACCGCTGGTATCACGAGCCGTTTGTGATTCCACCCATGCCGGAGGGCCAGCCCGCGACGAAACCTTCCAGTGAGGATGCCGCGCACTTCCTGGTCCGCATGGTGCGCCAGTTTCCGAATCAGATCACCATTTACGGCGGCGGCCCGATGACCAACCTCGCGATGGCCATGACCATTGAGCCTCGTTTCGCCGAATTGGCGGAAGAGTTCGTCTTCATGGGCGGGAGCCTCAATCCCCAGACCAACGATCCTGAGTTCGCCAATAATCCGCGGCACGAATTCAACTTCTGGTTCGACCCTGAAGCCGCGGAAATTGTTCTGCGCGCGCCCTGGAAGAAAATCGTGTGCACCCCGACCGATATTTCCATCAAGACGAAACTGACGGTGGACATGATCAGGAAGATCGAATCGAGCGGCACGCCCGTTGCGAAGTATCTGGGGCGCTTTTTCAAGCCCGGCGACGGCAACGATTACATGTGGGATGAACTGGCAGCCGCGGCCTGGATTTATCCGTCGATCATCACGAAAACGAAGACGCATTACATGAGCGTCGACGTGACTCATGGCCCGGGTTATGGGAATACGATCCTCTGGTCGGAATCCGATAAGCCTCGCCTCACAGGCCGGCCGGTGGAAATTCAAATGGATCTCGACACGGCGAAGTTCAACAAAATCTTCGTTGATCTGATGAGTGCGCCCACTCCGCAATCGCACTGAACCTAGGGCCGCCGCAATTCAAAAATGAACTGCTGGATCTGGCGGCGCTTGCGCTCATCGTCCTCGGCCGTGGTTTGACGCATCCGCTGATAAATCTCCAGTTCTTTCCGGGCTTCTTCGGATTCGCCCGTGTGCTGATACGCCTGCGCCAGGCGATAATGCACCTCCTCGTGTGCCGTACCCAGTTCGATGGCCCTCCGAAACGACGCGATGGCCTCCGAGAAGTCGTCGCGGCTCGCATACACGATACCGAGCCATACCTGCGCGTCGGCTAGCTTTGGGTCGAGCCGCAGAGCCTGTTCCAGCATCTCGATTACGCGCGTGCCGTCATCGGATGTGCTGCGATTGGTCCAAAGCGCAACTGCAAGGAAGTACCTGGCGTCGGCGCGTTCCGGATGGAGCCGGACAAACCGCTCCATGCGCGCCGAGTAGCCCTCCGTCTGGATGATTTCCGCGTTGCCGATCTCGCCGAGAAACCGGTAAGGCTCCGGATCAACCGGATGAAGGTCCGTCGCTTCAAACAGTCTTTGCGCGGCCTGATCATACGCGCCGCGGGCATACAGAGCCGAGCCAAGCCCCAGCAGCATCCTTGCCGAGGCGGGGAACAGGCGGCGACCCTTCGTGAACACCTCCACCGCCTGATCCGGCGCACGATGCGTCAGCAGATCTGTTCCCCAATCGAAAAGGTTGTTCTCGCTGGGACTCAATTCCGCGGCGCGCTGGTATTCGCGCGCGGCTCCTAAAGCGTCGCCATGCTTCTCCAGAACCGCGGCCAGAGAGTGGTGCAGCGTGGCGTTTTGAGGATCGCGTTGCAGATCCTTGCCAAGTGATTCCTCCGAAACCGACGGATCAGGCTCCCTGCCGAGCGAAGCCGCGGCGCGCGTCACCGCTTCCGTGGACCGGATCGCCGCATCGGACCCGTGGCCTCCGCGATTGACCGTGTCCGTGACCCCGGCGATGACGAAACTCGGTGGATCGAAGAACTCAGTAGCCCCCAAGGTCACGTCAACTCGCTTATGATCCTGATCCGCCACGCTGAAGGGCCCGATGACCGCTGGGGCAAAACCAGCCATCTCCGCGCGAAGCGTGTAGGTTCCCGCTGGCAGGGACGCGAAGCGATATCTTCCTTCCGGGTCCGCTCGCGTGGTGATTTCCTTAGACAGCGAAATGGATGCACCGGCCAAGGGCAGGGAATGGGCGTCGCGCACGACACCCTGCACATCCGCGACGAGCAACAGGAGCAGAACGTTCACCGCAGCCTCTCCAGCGCCCTGCGTGCTTCCGCATGATCCGGATGCTGCTTCAGCAGCGCGAGCAGCACCTCGCGAGCCTTGTCCGGATGACCCTCGATGCTATAGACCATGGCCAGATTCAGGTACGACTGATCAAATGCCGGCGCTATGCGGATGCACCGTTCGAATGCAGCCACCGCTTCGTCGCGCCGCTGTGTCCTCAAGTATAGGATGCCCAGATTGTTCAGCGCCTCGGGATAGATGGGCCGCAGTTCCAGCGCCTTCTTTAAATACTCGTGGGCTTTCACAGTGTCGCCGGTCTGGGCGAACACCATGCCGAGGCTGTAATGAACCTCCGGACTCTCCGGTCCCGCCGCGAGCGCGCGTTCGAGCGTCTGCTGCGCCTCTTCCCAGCGGTGCTGCTGCCGGTAGGCGTTACCAAGATTCTCGAGCGCCACAAGATGATCTGGATACAGGCGCAGCGCCTCTTGAAACAGTGCAATGGCATCGTCGATGCGGCCTTCGCGGATCGCCAGCAGGCCAAGGTTGTTCAACGCGTTTGGCCTGGTTTCGAGGTAGCTGGCCCGCAAGTTCGCCGCGCGCTCAAAACTCTCGCGAGCCTCTTTGACGTCGCCGAGCTTCAGTGCGACGCTTCCGACGCCGTACAGCGCCTCGGCGCTTGCCGGGTCATTCCGCAGCGCCAAGCGAAAGAACGTCCCGGCCTCGGGGAAGTATCCGCGTTGGAAATAGGCCGCGCCGTAGGACAGGTAATTGCGTTCGAACTCGTAAGTTGCGGAGACGCTTGGAAAAGGAAGGGCGGCAGCGAGGCGCTCCGCGGCACTGCGGGGAATGCGGCGGGCGTCGGCGGCGATGTGCTGCGAGTCGATCCGGCCCTGATAGACCTTCACGATCTCACCATTTGCATCGATCAGAAACGCCGCCGGCAGAGGAAGATCGCGGTGACGGTCGAACAGAAAGCGGTACAGGATGTTGTAGACGGCGGCCGCGTCAGAGGCTTCGTCCAGGGAGATCACCTCTACCCCCTGCACTTCAGGCCTGGCGCCAATCGCGACGCACGCGGGCTTTCCGCGCGGCGGGGATGCATCGGGCGAGGCGACGGGAACCAGCAGCCACGTCTCTATGTTCTCCGGCATGCGTTCGAGGGGCTGCTCCGTGGTGCGCAAAGCAACCGTTGGCCGAGCCCGAAACGGCTCGATGCGGTGAACATCGCTGCCCTCCTGCACAAGAATGCGTTGCCCCGGCACGATGTTGTCGAGCTCTTGTGTCGAACCGCTCGGCCACCGGATCGACACTGTCACTGGCCCCTTCGCAGGCCCGAGTCCAAAAAACATCTCTTTGCTGTGCTGCGACAGGAATCCTGATCCGGCTTGCAACACCCGGGTCTGACGGCCCAGTTCGGTCTTGATCGTCACTTCCGCGCCGATGCCGTTGGGATTACTCTTTGTTCCACGCAACCTGATGGCGATGGCTGGGGGGAGCTTCTCCATCACGTTCCTCAAGATGCGCAACTGCGGCCCGTTGCGATTCTTCAGGAAGACTTCCTGCCGGCCGTCGTGGTCGAAATCGGCAAGCGCAAACGCGCGCCCATCCTCCAGCAGATCGAGATCCACCGCGCCCGAAGCGTCGGAAAATGTCCCGTCGCCATTGTTTGCGAAGAAGACGTTCCGCTCGTAGCCACTCCAGGTGTGGTCGGCACGGATCAGATCATTCACCACGCTCCAGCCCTGCTCGTAGGGCCGCGATGGCTTCGCGCCCTCCGGCGAATTGGCGACCACCTGACGCCAGAAATAGCTGTTCAGGTCGTCGCGAATTTGGCCTGAGATCATGCCGTTGACGACGTAGATATCGGCAAATCCGTCGTGATCGAAATCCCAGGCGTCGCTCGACCAGGCCCAGCGGCCATTCCCCGCGCCGCTTTGTGCGGTCACGTCCTGGAACCCGCCTTTGCCGTCGTTGCGGAACATGCTGTTGCCCATTGCATGCTTGTGATACTGCATGCGCACCTTGGCCGGCGAATCCTTGCGGAAGATATCTTGCGCCGTGATGCGCTCGCCGGCCGCGGTCCACATGTCGGCGGAGTAGAGGTCCTGAAAGCCGTCGTTGTCATAGTCGAACCAGCCGACGCTCATACCCGCGCCGATGTCTTCGACGCCTGCCGCGGCCGCGACGTCCGTGAACGTCCCGTCGCCGTTGTTGAGGTAGAGATTCTTTCTCCCGAAATCATTCACGACGTAAAGGTCCGGCCAGCCGTCGCGATTGTAGTCGCTCCAGCCGCAGCAAAAGCTGTATCGGGTGTTGTTCTTGTCGAGGCCCGTCTGTTTCGTGACGTCTTGAAAGGTCCCGTCGCGATTGTTGCGGAACAGGAAATTGGGCGGGCCGTTCTCTGCGTCGAAATACGGCGTCGGATACTTGTACTGATCCGTGCCTTGATAGTAGACGTAGAGGCAAAAATAGATATCCAGCCAGCCGTCCCGATCGTAATCCGCCGACGCCGCCCCGGTGAACGTTCCTTGCGGTGGATTGGCAAAGCGAAACGCATCCGGCTTCAACTGAAATCTGCCGTGCCCCTGGTTCAGGAACAGCAGGGGACCATTCGCGCGCACGACGACCAGGTCCTGGCGCCCGTCGTTATCGACATCGATGATGAGCGCGCAAGCAGTGTTTTCCAGGATCCCAACGGCTGAGCCCTCGGTGATGTCCTCAAACGTCCCGTCGCCGCGATTGCGGTAGAGACGATTCGGCAGCCCGCCGGGCTGGCAGATGTACAGATCGTCGAATCCGTCTCCGTCGATGTCTCCCACCGAAACGCCGTTGTGGCCGTAGATATCGATGCCGCAGGCGGCGTCCAGAACCGTGCGCCAGTAGTCGACTCCGTGCGCAAGCTGCCGCGCATAGGATGGATTGCCGCCCATAGCGGCGGCGGTCACGTCCTCATAGCAAGGAGCACTGCTCCGGCTGCGCGTCTCTTCTTCGGCCCGCCACAGGAACACGCGATCGGCCGCGTCCCAATCCAGCTGCCAATTTCCGACTCGCTGTTCCCGATGGAAGCCAGCCCCGGTTCCGACCAGTTCATAGCGCACGCGCGTGCGCTGATCCTGGATTGCCGTCACCTGAAACTCGACGGTAAGGAGCTTCGAAAAATCGCTCAAGGCCGCGCGAAGCTCTTCGAGAAATGCGCGAGCGCCGAGAGTCGCGGGCTGGAAGTTGACCCGCCGCGCTTCAATCGCGCCCTGCCGAAGCAGCCTCTCCTGCGCTGGCCGCAGCGAGGAACCCAGAAAACCCGGCGCGAGCGACTTCTCGATCGCCGAAAACTCCATTCGCAGCATTCCTTCACGCCACCTCGCCAATACCGCTGCTAGCCTGTCGTGGTATTTCTCTGTGACGAACTGGTCAAAGCCCGCGCCGGTCTTGGAGAGCGCGGCATCGAGCGGCGTCTGCTCCTTATACTGCGGACGCAGCAGCCGCGTCTCCGTTTGCCCGAACACGCGGCGGCCGAGCCCCGCCAGGCCCGATCCGATCAGCAGCTTGCGCCTGTCGATGCCACTCACGTGCTACTAATGCCCGGCCATCGCCGCTTCCATCAGATTGTGAAGGTTGCCGGATTCGTCGAAGTCGAACGGCTCCGGCTCGCCTTCGATCTCGAGCGCCGGATTCGCCTGGATCTCGGCGAGCAGATTCTCGCTCAAACGCAGATGCGCCAGCTCCATCGTATTGGCGATCCAGGCGATGGTGACGTCTTCCTGCCTGAACTTGCCCACTGTTGGCCAGAATTTCTCAAGGCACGTGCGATCAGACGGGAAATGCACCGGCGTGCGAATAGCTGCCGGCGTGGATGCGGTGAGCGAATTGATCTGCGTGGGTGTCCAGTCGATCACCTTCAGCAGACGGTCGTTGATCACGTCCGCCATACCCAGCCCCACCCCGTTTCCGTAGCTGCGGTCGCTCAGCCCGCGCAGGAAAATCCGATGTATGCGCGGCGCCGTGTCCCAGGGATTGTAATCGCCATTGACGCTGCGATTCACCACCTTCGTGTCCATCCCCGCGCCGGAATAGGTCTTCCCGATCTCGTCCACGATCAGAATGTCGACCTCTTTCACCGGGATGCGGCCCATCCAGGACTTGACCAGCGCCAGCAGTCCCTCTTCCTTCCGCTCCATCTGATCCACCGGAACCGCGGTCAGTTGCGCGGTGCTGTGGTTGGCGTCTTCCAAAATCGCCAAACCGCCAAGAATCTTCCCACTCTTCAGTACCTGGCGGCCGACGCTGCGAATCACGTGCTCCAATCCAAGGCGATAGGCGAACGTGTGATATCGCTGCGCACCCGCGAACTTGCCCAGGCCGATCGCCATCATCTTGAACAAGCCGCTTTCGATCTTTCCCGCGAAATCCGTGTGCCATTTCACGCGGCCGATCAGGAACACGCCATCGGAGTCATATGCGTTCTTGTCCATGAACGCCTCGATGCCGTCCGGCGTCGAGCCTAGCGCCACGACGTCCAGCGCGCTGATCACCGGGCAGCCCATCGTCTCCTCGATGATTCCGTAATGGGCGAGCACGTCGGCCTGGCCCTCCGCGGTCGCCGCGCCGTGGCTGCCCATGGCCGGGAACAGGAATGGCGAAAATCCGCGCGATTTCCAGTACTGCACCACTGATCTCACGATGGTCGCGACGTTGGCGATTCCGCGGCTGCCCACGCCAATGGCGATGCGCGCGCCGGGCTTCAGCTTGTCGCCGAAACCGGCGGCGGCCAATTCCTTGTCGATAGTGGAGGGGATGTCGGCGATTCGTCGATCGGGGAATTTCTGGTGAATATTGAGGACGCGCGAAAAGCTCATAGACTCAGAATACGGCGAAGTGCGACGTATTTGGGAAACACAAGGGATTGCAAAACGGGCTCGCCCGCCGACTCGGGCAGAGGCCAACGGACCGCGAGCTTTCTTGCCTCATCACGATGGCCCTGCGCTGCCAGCGCTTCCGCATACAACGTCCGGTACAGGCCATCCGCGGTGGGCACACTGGATTCGTACGCCTTCTTCAACTGATCCAGATCGGATGGTAGATTGATCTCGCCCCGCCAGACGTGTGCCTGCACAATGCTCTGCGGCGGCGACGATTTCGCTAAGCGCGCCAGCGCCTGAGCCGTCCGCCCCGTGGCGTATTCCCAACCCGCATGCTGCCACTCGATCGTTCCGTCGTGTAATTTCGCGCGGAATTCCAGGAACTTTTGAAATTCGGCATCGGCGCCTGCCAGATCGCCGGCTAACCAGTGCGCGTAGGCTGCTTTGCGCAGGTCCTCTCCGGAAAGAAACGCGGCATCGATCTCGTGGGCACGTAAGAACGCTTTCTCCGCTTCGGCGAATTTGCCGTTCATGAAATAAACTTCGCCCAGCGAATCGAAGGAGTTGGCCTCCTGGCCAGGCAGCTTGGCGTAGCGGGCATAGACAGCCTCCGCTTCGCCGGTCTTGCCCTGCAATCCACACGCATACCCAAGCTGATTCATCGCTTCGGCGTTCTCCGGATCCTCGGAGAGAATCTTCTTGTAATCTCCCTCCGCCAAAGCGAATTCGCGTGTCCGCATTTCGAGCGCGCCCAGCGTCGCCAGCAATTGTGGATCAACGGCGCGCGCCGTCAGCTTCATCAACGCGTCGTGCTCACCCTGAGAATCCTTTCTGAGTGTCGCCCTGGCCAGAGCGATGCGTAGCCCGTCCACTTCCGACTTCACCGGATGATCGAGCGCCCGGCCCGCAACCTCGATGGCTCCCTCTGTGTCCCCGGACCGTGCCTTTGTTTCCACCCAGCTAAGCCACGCCGCGCCAAACGCCGGATCCATTGCGACGGCCTTCTCAAAATCACCTTTCCCCCATGCTTCCAGCGCGGCTTCATTGTCCGTGGAGAACGGCTCTGCTTTCGGGTCTAATCGCTTCGCCAGCTTACTCACCGCCGCCAGCGCCGTGCCATCGGTCTGCTCCGTGGCGACCATCTTATGTTTGGCCGCGTCTTCCACTTCCACGGTCAGTTCAAGTGTGCTCCCGCGTTTGCTGAAGTACCCGTGGACGAACCGGTTCGCCCTCTCGAGATAGGCCTCGCCGATCGATGCCGCCGCGCGCGTTGTTCCACCCATTTCGGTTGCAGCGATCCGCGGCGCGGTACGCGCAAGCCAGTCGAGCGAGGCGTCTCCAGTCAGATTATCGAAGGGAAGAAACGCATAACGCGCAGGGGCAACCGGAGCACGCTTGCAGGCGGAGAACGCCGCTCCGCAAAGAAGGATCACCCAAATGTGACGTGTCAGAGGACTTTGTGCTCCGCCGAAATGATGTGGTCGAACTCCGGATTCTTCCGTACTGCGGCGAATTCCGGCTCCTGCTTAAATTTGTCAGGGTCCTTGAAGCCTTCCTCGAGCGCCTTGCGGATGTAGATCAGGGCACGCTCGACGTCGCCCGATTTAGCATAGGTCTTGGCCAGGTAGTAGTGAAATTTCGCCCGTTCCTCCACTGTGCGGTCCTGCAACAAGACGCCCATCGAACTCCGGTGCTCAAAAACTTCGGGATCCAGCTTCAGCGCTTGCTGGTAGGTGGCAAAGGCCAAGTCGTAGTTCTTGCGCGCAAAGTACGCCGTCCCCAGATTGCTCAGGATGGAGGCCGAATCGGGCGTGATCCGCAGAGCCTTCTTATATTGCGACACCGCCCGCCTGTAGGACTTCTTGGCGTAGTAAATCGTACCCAGGTTGTTCACCGCCTCCGCGTAGTCGCCGTGCATCTTGATGGCCTTTTCGTACCACTTCCGCGCGCTTTCGAGGTCGAGCAGCTGGTGATACCCGATCCCGATCTTATTGGCCAGCACCGCTGAGTCCAACGGCCCGGTCTTATACATTTCGATGGCTTCGCGATACATCTTCCGAGCCATGAAAATGTCTCCACGCATCTCCGGGGTGATCTTGTCAGCCTGCTTCGTCTCCGGAATATTGGGACGGAATCCGTTGACGGGTGTCCCCTGAACCTGAAAGGCGCAGATCGTTACGAACAGAACACTGGAAACCATGTCGGCCTCCTCTAACTACTTGACATTACTTTACCACTGATTGACGAAGATCGGCGCTACTTAAATATTCCTTTAAGGCGTCCGATAAACCCCTTCTTTTTCTTCGCGGGATCGTCGTCGGCTTTGTTCTTATCCGCGTTCCAGTTCGTGATCTGCGCTCCGCCTCCGTGCAAGGAGCATGTCTCCACCGGCTGCGTGCCCGCGATGAACACTTCGTCCCGCCGTTTCGGACAATTCGCGGTGGCCAGCTGGCCGGTGTCCGGGTCGATCTCTGCCGTCACCACGCCGTCCGGCGCCGAAAATCCGTGCACGTTGTGATATTCGCGGTGCGTGTGCGCGAGCTTCATGAATTTGGCCCAGATGGGGAGGGCGCTGCGCGCTCCTTCCAGCTTGAAGTCCCGGTTATCGTCGAAGCCGACCCAAACGACACAGATGAGCTTGGACGTGAACCCCGCAAACCAACCATCGCGGGACGTCCCGGTCTTACCCGCGGCGGGCAGGTTGAAGCCGTAGCTGGCCACGCCGGCCGCAGTGCCGGATCTCAGCACTTCTTCCAGCATATTTTCGACGATGTATGCGACGCGGGGGTCCAGCGCATTCGGGACGCGCTCGATCTGCCCCTCGAAGATCGACTTTCCGGACTCGTCGCGTATTGTCCTGATATAAGTCGGCTTCACGCGTGTGCCTTGGTTGGCGAACACGGTATATGCGCCTGCAATCTCAAGCGGCATCACTTCATAAGCGCCCAAGGCGATCGAAGGCGTCGGCTTAATGTCGACATTCAGCCCGACCGACCGCGCCGTCGCCGCCACCTTGTCATAGCCGGTCATCTCGGCGACCTTCACCGCGGGGATGTTCAGCGAATGCGCCAGGGCGTAGCGCAGTGTCACCGTGCCGAAGTAGTGGTCCATGTGATTGTGAGGCTCGTAAGGAGGCTGGTCTTCGAAGTAGAATGTGGTCTCTTCGTCCACCACGGTCGATGCCGGCGTCAACACGTTCGGTCCGCCCTCGAGAGACTTGGTGAACGCCGCCGCATAGACGAACGGCTTGAAGCTCGACCCCGGTTGCCGCTTGGCCAGCGCGTGATTCAACTGGCTGACGCCATAATTGCGCCCGCCGACCAGAGCCTTCAATTCGCCGGTTTCCGCGTCGAGGCAGATCAGCGCAACCTGCGCCAGTGGATTCGCGTCGTCCGTCCCGTATTTCTTGTTGCGGCGCTTCCACTGGTCGTCGGTTTCCTTCAGGCCCTCGCGAACCGCCGCCACCGCGTCGTGCTGCAGATTCATGTCGAGCGTAGTGTATACGCGATAGGACTCGGTCTGAAAATCACGGTCCTGAAAGCGGCTTTGCAAGGTCTGATTCACCAGATCGACGAAGTACGGCGCATCGCTCGATTCGGTGGACTCGCGCGTCACCTTGACTGGCGAGGTGGCGGCGGCCTCATAATCTCTTTCGGTGACGAAACCGTTCTCGCGCATCGCCTTGAGCACCACGTTGCGGCGCTCCAGCGCGCGGTCGGGATAGTAAAACGGACTGCGCCGGTGCGGCGAGTTGATCAGTCCCGCCAGCAGAGCCGCCTCCGGCAGAGTGATCATCTTCAGATCCTTGCCGAAATACGCGCGCGCTCCTTCGCCGAATCCGTTGATGCTGAAACTGCCCACATTGCCCAGGTACACCGAGTTGGCGTAATACTCGAAGATCTGCTTCTTGGTTAGCTTCTGTTCCAGATACAGCGTGATCAGCGCCTCTTGAGCCTTTCGCTTCACGCCCCGCTCCGGACCCAGCCACAGCGTCCTGGCGAGCTGTTGCGTCAGGGTTGAAGCTCCCTGTCCGCCGCGCCTCTGTTTAGCATCGACGTAGATGGCCCGGGCGATGCCTAGGGGGTCGAAGCCGGGATGTTGGAAGAAGTGCTTATCCTCGGCCGAAAGCAGCGCGTTGCGCATCACCTCCGGAATCTCGTCGTAGCTGACGACGCGACGCTTCACGCGAGCCCGGTCGAACAGGTGCGTCATCAGTTCCGGCTCCAGCATGTAGCGCGTCCGCTCGGTATGGTCTCGCAAGGAGATGATTTCGGTTACCTTGTTGCCCGCCACCTTGATCGTCGCGCCCTCGGCGTCAAATGCCTCGGGGCCGGGATTGATTTCGATGGCGTCCGGCCGGATGTGATACCAGCCGGCGCGGCTGGAGATCGATTCGGTATACCCGCATCCCCGCAGATAGGCGGCGATCTCGTCGATCTGCGCGTCGTCGCCGACCATCACCGGCCTGGGCGCGGCATAGAGCAGGGAAGTGCTGGCGAACGGTCCGGCGGCCAGCTTTTCTTCAATCAAACGACCGTAATGAACATAATAATAAGAAAAGGTTCCGACGCACGCCATCAGCGCCAAAATGCCGAGGATGGCAAAGGCTTTGCCCCAACGGCTGAGCACGAACCGGACAAACAGGGATTTACGGATCTGCAGCTTAACGGCCACGTCGCGTGTTTTCTGTCGAAAACAGTTCCTTCCACATGTCTTCGTGAGGCTCCCAGTCCGGAATTTGCCGTCCGGTGATCTGAAGCTCGGCTACCTTTAGCGTACCGTGTCCGTAAGTGCAAATGTATTCCGTACGCGGAGCGCCAAACAGGACATGCGTCCAGGATCCGGTCTGCACCGGCATCCGCAGCCGGCGAAGGCAGGTCCGGCAGCGGTAGCGCTGATCCCAGACCGCCAGCCAGACCAGGCCGATCGCCAGTAGAGCCTGCAACATCATGGCAGTGCTGTAGATCATCGCGTGCGAGGCAGGGAAGGGTCCGCCGTCGACAAACGCCTTCGGCATCGGAAGGAGGTGTTCGATCAGGAAGCCTGTTCCGGCGAGGATTCCGGCCACCGCGACCAGTTTCGCCATTAGGAAGGCCCAGTACTTCATACTAGGTTGGACACTTAAATTCTACGTTAAGTTCCGAATTTTCGTTCCAAAATTGACTCCGACAACAATGGCGCATGCGAACACGCTCAAGGCGCCTCCCACGTATACGCTCCAGGGCCGATAGCGCATTTCCACGACATGACTCCCCGGCTCTACGACCACTCCGCGAACGAAGCCGTAAGCCCTTTCGATCTTGGCCCGCTTCCCGTCGACGGTGGCCCGCCAGCCTGGAAACCAGGTGTCCGTCAAAATGACCATGCCCCGGCACCTCATCTGCGCCTCGATCTTCAAGTAGTTCGGCTCATGATGCGGCATGGATACCTCGTCGCCTAGGCACGTGCCCAGCCTGGGCGGGTTCTCGCCAATCAGGAAAACGCTATTGCTCGCGTCGAAGCCGGAATCGGCCAAAATCTCCCTGGCTTGCCGCTCGCTCGCCACTTTGCGAGCCCCATGCACCGACCAGACCCTCGGAAATGCACCCGGGTTTTCATAAACGTTGACGCCCGATGCGCCCTGAAACGTCAGCCGCTCGTCCGGCCGCGAAGGCTGCTTCCCGAGGTAGTAGCGGACGCCCAAAACATCCTGCACGCGATTGGAAAACACTTCATGCGCCCACAGGCTGGCCGGAACGCTTGCCGTATAGGCGTTAAACGCCTCCACCCCTAGCCAATCTCCGATGTTGTAGGGGATCTCCTTGTCGTCGTATGTGAAGCGCGCGAATTCGCCTTCGCCTTCCATAAAGCGGCTCAGATCCCAGTGCTGCGCCATTTTGTGCAGATACGGCGTGCGCGCCTTATCCGATGTGTGAGGCAGCCAGTAATCGGTCACATTGCCGAGTTCCAGCAGCACAAGCCCCAGGATTGCAGCAGTTCCAGCGCGCGCCGAGATCCCGCCGGACCTCCATCCTCCCAGCACCGCCGCCATCAGCACCGCGACCAGGGCGGTCATCACCATGCGATTGTCGGAAATCGCCGGCGTCATCCCGGCGGAGTAGAAGAACAAGCTGCCGAGCGCCAGCACCGCCGCGCAGCCGCCGAGCATCCATCCCACCCGCCTCGACCAGTCCTTGCTTTCCGGAAGCACGTCGACTGCGAACGCCGCCAGTGGTGCGAGGCCCAGAGTAAACATCAGTGCCCCGGCCGCAGGGACACGAGCCTTGTTGATCATCGGGACGACGGCATAGAGGACGCCGTGAAAGATACTGTTCGGTCCCAGCGCGAAGAGGATTCCTCCCAGTGAAATCGCCGCCAGCCAGCGCGCCCTACGATCCTGCCAAGCCAGGATCGCACCCAGGATTCCCAGCGTTAGGGCGACCCCACCGACAAAAGAATCGTAGGTGTTGTGCTCGACGCCAGGAATCACCAAGCCAAGCAGAGATAGTGGCTTCAGTGCATAAGGCTTATGTAATTCATAAGCAACCGTCTCGCCCAGTCCTTCGGGCTGCTCCGCGCCGACCCAGCGCACGGCATCGCGCCCGTACTCCGCCATCGGCAGGGTCTGGAACGCTCCGGTCATCGCGGTGATGCCGAAGGCTGCCACCGCATAGCGGAGCATTCTGACTCCTGCCTTCGGACTTCTGACTCCCTCCGAAAGAATCAACCATAACCAGAAGAATCCCGCAGTAAGACTAACTAATAGAGGCAGTTGATGGTGTCCAACGAGCCACGCCAAACCCAGGAAAAAGCCTGACAGCAGGGAACTGGCCAGCACCCGCTCTCCCTTAGCGAAACGGAACAAGTACAGGAAAACCAGAGGAGCCCAGACCGCTCCGTGCAGCATCTGGGGCCAATCCGTGTATGCGACGTAGCCAGCCAGGGAATAAATGCACCCCGCGACGATGGACGCCCGGCGGGACCGGCCCAACTCGCGGGCGAACGCGTAGGAGGTCCATGCGGCAAATACATGAATCAGCACGTAATACCAGTGCAGAACATCTTGACGCAGCCAGCCGTGACCGTTCAAAGGCATCCAGAACAGCAGCCAGTTCAAAGGATATGCCGCACCGGGTTGTCCCTGACCGAACAACGGCTGGCCCGTCCAACTGTACGGCTCCCACATCGGGAATCGCCCGGCGTGCCATTCGCTGGCCTGAAACTGGAACCAGGGCATCACGAGGGAACTCAAGTCCGGCGACTCGAGCCAGGTATATTGGTTGCTCAGCACCAGTTTCCAATGAAACAGCACGACGATCAAGAGCAGCAGCGCCGGAGCCGCCAATCGACGGAGCCATGCTTGTTTCCAATCAGGCTGGTGGTTTTCAACCACAGGCATAAGAGGTCATCATAGCGGGAATTCGCCCAAAATCAAAGAGTTATCGTTTGGTTCCCGGAGTGCAATCAGCCATGCCGGAATGAAACGAGGACTTTGGGCTTCAACCGCGATTCTGGCGCTCGGCGCAGCGCTTCTTGCCCAGCAGCCGAGTGGCGCCCCGGCGGATGACGGCTCCGGCGACGACGCCAAGCACGCCGTGGCCCGAATCAGCGTGATCAACGGAGTCGTTTCCGTCCGGCGCGGCGATTCCGGCGAGGCTAGCGCGGCGGCGCTTAACGCGCCTTTGTCGGAAACCGACCGACTGTTCACTGCGGAAGGCTCCCGCTCCGAGATTCAGTTCGACGCGCTGAATATGATTCGCCTCGCGCCGAACACCGAAGTTCGCCTAGGCGAGCTGGCCTACCATCGCTACCAGGTTCAAATCGCCAGCGGAACTACGACCTTTCGCGTCATGCGCGACAACGACGCCGACATCGAAATCAGCACGCCGGCCCTCGCCGTGAGGCCTTTGAAGAAGGGAATTTATCGCGTCACGGTGAACCAGGAAGGATCCACACAAGTGACCGTCCGTCAAGGGGAAGCAGAGATTTCTTCACCTAAAGGTACAGAGAAGCTTGGCTCCAGCAAGACCATGGTGGCTCACGACGCGAGCGGCGAGCCGGGACCTAAAATCACCGGTGCGATCGCCTCCGACCAGTGGGACAAATGGAACGTCGACCGCGATCACGACCTGGAACAATCCCCCAGTGGGCGCTACGTTAACCCCGACGTTAACGGCACCGAGGAATTGGATGCCAACGGCCGATGGGTGAACGATCCGGCCTATGGCCAGGTCTGGGTTCCCAACGCCGCACCAGGATGGGCTCCCTATCAGGTCGGGCGGTGGGTTTGGGTGGACTATTATGGCTGGACTTGGGTGAGCGGCGATCCCTGGGGTTGGGCTCCATACCACTATGGGCGCTGGTACATGGGTGCGTACGGCTGGGCCTGGTGGCCGGGCGCGATGTACGGTCCGTATTACTGGCAACCGGCCCTGGTCGGCTTCTTCGGCTGGGGAGGCTTTGGCATCGGCTTCGGATTCGGCAACATCGGCTGGGTGCCTCTGGCTCCGTATGAGCGCTACTATCATGGCTACGGCTATGGTGCCGGCGTTGTGGCCCATAACGTAAACATTACGAATGTATACCGCAACGCACGGGTTTCCAATGGAGTTACGAGCATGGCTGCGGGCGAGTTTGGACACAACGGCGTCAGCGGCGCGACCAGCGTGCGGGCGAGCGCGGCCGATCTGGCGCATGCCGGTTCGGTGCGAGGCTCCCTGCCTGTGACTCCTTCCCGGGAGAGCACGCATTTTTCAAGCGCCCCGGCGGGAGCAGTCCACAGCAGTGGAAACTCGAACTTCTATTCGAGCCGTCCGTCGAGTGCGGCCTCCTCGCGCCCGTCATTCGAGCAGCAGAGGCAAGCGGTCGCTCGTAGCGCGAGCCGGTTCAACACGGCGCCTTCGGCGGGATCTTCTCCCGCGCCCGCAGCAACCCCCCGCGTGAGCGGCCCGCCGACGTCGACCTCGCAGTCGAGCAACAGCGTTTCGTCACGAAGTGCGGCTCCCGCCTCAACCGGCTCGACTCAGATGGCGCAGCCGCAGCGGTTCAATGGAAGTACCGGCCGAAATTACAGCGGCGTCGCCCAAAGCAGTGCGACGGCCGGGCGGCCTTCGGTTGGCACGCCTCAAGCGGTGCGAATTAACCCTTCGGTTGTTCAGAATCGGGGCGTAACTTCGTCCGGTTCTTCAAGGGGCAGTTCAGCTCCCAGCCGAGGCGGATCTTCGGGTGGCTCGCGCGGAGGTAGCGGCGGCTCCCATGGCGGCGGAGGCGGACGCCGGTAACGAGTTTTTGTAGTGCAAGCTGCGCAGTCGGGTGTATTTCTTCTTTCCTCGTGGAGCCCGGTGAAGTGAAAACTTTCGCCGGGCTCTTTTTTTTCGCGTTACAGTAAGAACTACATGAACAGTTTCCTCCGCGATGTGCGCAAACCAGCGCTGCTGGCCGCGGTAACTGGCGCGCTCGCATACCTCTGGCCCTTGTGGAACGCATCCAGAATGTCCAGGCCGGGCCTGCTGATTTCCCTGGCCGCGATCGTCTCCCAGTACATCTCCGTGGCATTTTACTTCGCCTTGTCCAGGCACCCCGAGCCGTTCCGGCTCAGCGCGGCCCACCGCCGGCTTTGCCTGATCGCCGCCATCGTGTTCGGGATCGTCGTTGCGGCGACTCTTCCGGGGTGGATTCAATCCGTCGGAATTTACGTGAACCGCGCGCGAGCGTTCGGCTTGGCAGGGGATTCCGAGGCGCTGACGCAGGCCGCCCAATTGGCGCTTCAGCTTTCGAGCCTCAGCTATCTGTTACTGCTGATCGTTATGTCCCGCGCGCCGGACGCCGATTCATCTCCGAACGCGCCTTTGTCGGGCCCGCTCGAAGTATTGGGCCGCGTCTCGGTGATGCTCGGCGGTTTGTGGCTGGTGTTCGGCATCGTCGTCACCGCCTACTGGCCGAGTCAGATCTGGTCCAACCGGCTGGCGATCGTCGCGGCCCATCAGCAAAGCCAGGTCGTCCAGTCGCTGGTGCTGGGTCCGGTGCGGGGAATGATCACGGCCGCGTGCATCTTCGTGACGCCCTATGTGGTGAGCATGAGCCGTAGGGCTGCGACGCAGGTCGAAGTTCAAGTTGACCCGCTGCCGCTAAATGCGGATTCCTAGGTAGTGGGTCTACCCACTACCGATTCCTAAAGTCCGGCTTTCGGCTAGTCGATCTCTGCAGAGAGACTCCCGGGAGGACACCATGAAGGCGAAGTTCATGATCGCGGTCGCAACCTGCCTGGCTTTGCTCCTATCCGCCTGTGGTGCCACCGCTCAAAGCCTGATCGTGGGCACATGGGAGGTGGAAAACGCCCCCATGAAAATGGTGGCGGAGTTCGGCGGAGACGGCACGGCGAAGATCACCATGCTCGGGCAGACGGTCCGCGGCACCTACAAGCTGGAAGGCGGAAACGAGTTGACCTGGATGGTCAACGGCATCACAACGAAGGCCAAAGTGGACGTAACCGCAAACGAACTGGAACTGACGGACGATCAAAACCGGACCATCAAGTACCGGAGGAAGTAAACATGTTCAAGTCCTTCGTCGCCGTCATGATTCTGTCCGCGTCCCTGGGTTGTGCCCAGCAGGCCACGGACCTTTCGGGCACCTGGGGCTTTACCTGCGCCGACGATCGTTTCCAGGGCTGGGTGGTGATTCACCAGTCGGGGGACACCTTCAGCGGCACGTGGCACACCAGCAAGGGCAAGGTGGAACCCGACGACCAGGTCACCGGCCGGATCAGCGGAAACAACGTCACGCTCTGGCGATTCATCGGAAACAGCCGGCAGAGTTTCGCGCTCACTCTCTCGGCCGACGGCAACCGCCTCGACGGCTTTGGCGACGGCTTCTTCCTGGATCACACGAATCTGAGCATGCAGCGAGGCCCGGCAGCAACTGGGTCAACGACGGCGCCGATCACCAAGGAGGACCAGAGCAAACCCGCCGCAGACCTGTCCGGCGTGTGGGCCTTCACCCATTTCAACGATCGCTTCCGGGGAACGGTCACGCTGCGTCAGCAGGGATCCGAATTTACCGGCACCTGGCACACCAGCTATGGGAAGACGGAACCCGACGACGCCGTCTCCGGCCGCATCGACGGCAACACCGTCACGCTGTGGAGGTTCATCGGGAATGAGACGCAGAACTACGTTCTAACGCTCTCGCCAGGCAAGACGAGGCTCGATGGGTACGGCAACGGATATTTTCTGAATCACACGAGCCTGAACATGCAGCGGTACTGACCCTAGTATCGTATCCCGCGCGGGAACTCCGCGAAGTAAGCACGCCGAGCGCCGAACTTAATACCGACTAAGACCAACTCGCTCATTACCCTAGTAGCAGTAATTAACTTGACACGCCAACCTGTGGTTTGTAGGCTGGAATTTGCCATCATTGCACCACGCCCACCTGCAGCGGGACTGGGCACGCGAAAAGATTCAGCGGCTCGAGGTCCTCTGCCGCGATATCTGCGCAGTCGAACAGCGGGCTATGATCGTCGAGGTTAAGCCTACGACGACCCTCCCGGTAAGAGCAAAGGAGCTTTACAGCTGCGTTTCCGGCGGCACACCGATTCCTCCCGAGTTGCTCCTTCTTGCCGGTGAGAGCGCCGTCGCCCTCCGGTGTGCTTTGGATTATCTCGTGAGGAATCTTTCCGAACTTGATGGGGGAACCGTCCCAAAAACCAGAACGCAGTTTCCTATCGAAAGCTCGCCAGATGGATTCAGCGGAAAGCGGGACACGTTCTTGGCCGGTGTCAACCCATCCCACGTAGCATATATCGAGAGCCTGCAACCATACTGTGGATGCGACTGGACGAAGAGACTCGCAAGGTTCACCAACATTCACAAGCACAACGAACTCCTTGACGTTCGGCACGACCTGCTCTATTGGGGCACTCTGTACCCGATACCGGGCACAAGCGCCTACACCGTGAACATGCACTTCGAACCGGCCATTTACATATTCGTCGATGATGGATTTCCGTTGGTGGAGACGCTGAAAGAAATCGAGTCACAAGTTTCCCAAACGCTTGATGCGTTCGAGCCTGAGTTCCTGGGTCAGCTCAAACTGGCCCACTACCCGAAGAGTTGACATAATATACGTTATCAGTAGTTAACTACTCCTGGCGACCTAGGACCGCAGCAACTTCCTCAACTCCGACGGCATCGACTCCGCCGACCTAACCCGCAGCACCTCAAAGCCCGCCGCGCGCCCGGAGGCTTCCCCGGCTTCTGAGTCCTCGACGACCAGCGGACGCTGAGCGCCCAGCAGCGACGCCGCGCGGAGGTATGGGTCGGGCGCGGGTTTCAGCTCGCCGGCTTCGCGGCCGCAGACCAGCGCTTCAAAGTGGCCGCGGATTCCGGCGGCGACCAGCGGAGGCTCGATCTCGGCGCGGCCGCTCGAGGAGACGACCGCCAATTTGTATCCGGCGGCGACTTCGGCAACCAGGCGCGTGGTCTCTTCGTAAAACGGCGACCGCAGCGTCAGCTTGTGGCGAAACAAGGCTTGCTTTTCGGCGTACCGGGGCCAGATCAACTCGAACTGGCCGGGCGGCGAGAGGCGCTCCACCATCAGCTTGTCGGAGATGCCGATGCACTCGCGTTGATAGTAGTCCCAAGGAAGTTCGATGCCGTAGGGAGACAGCACCTCCACCCAGCATTCGTAGTGGATGGGCTCCGTATCGGCCAAAACGCCGTCGAAGTCGAATAGAATGGAATCAAAATACACGAGAGGAAGGTTATAATTTAGCATGATCAAACCCACCGAAAAGATCTGGCACAACGGCCGGCTGATCGCCTGGCACGATGCCAAGATCCACGTGCTGGCCCACGTGACCAGCTACGGCAGTTCCTGGTTCGAAGGGATCCGGTGCTACGCGACGGCGTCCGGCCCGGCTATTTTTCGACTGCGGGAGCACGTGCGGCGCCTTCACGACTCGGCCAAAATCTACCGCGTCGAAATTCCCTACTCCATCGACGAACTGTCCGCGGCCATGCTGGAACTGGTCAGCGTAAACAAGCTCGATTCGTGCTACCTGAGGCCGCTGGTGATCCGCGGCTACGGGAACATGGGAGTGATGCCCACCAAGGACAATCCCATTGAGACGTACATCGCTGCGTGGGAGTGGGGCAAGTATCTGGGCGACGCCGCCATGGAAAACGGCGTGGACGTGTGCGTGTCGAGCTGGACGCGCATGGCCCCGAACACCATGCCGGCCATGGCAAAAGTCGGCGCCAATTATATGAACTCGCAGCTGATCCGCATGGAGGCGGAGGTCAACGGCTACGCCGAGGGCATCGCTCTGGATGCGGCGGGCTATGTGAGCGAGGGCTCGGGCGAGAACCTGTTTATCGTGCGCGATGGAAAGATCGTCACGCCGCCGCTCGGTGCAAGCGTTCTGCCGGGTATCACGCGCGATACCGTGGTGACGCTGGCGCGAGAGATGGGCATCGACGTGGTGGAGAGCCTGATTCCCCGCGAAATGCTGTACATCGCCGACGAGGTGTTCTTCTCCGGCACGGCGGCGGAGATTACGCCGATCCGTTCGGTGGACCGCATCAAGATCGGCGCAGGCAAGCGCGGCCCGATCACGGAGAAGCTGCAGAAAGAGTTTTTCGGAATCGTGGAAGGAAGATCCGCGGATCGGCACGGCTGGCTGACGCCGGTTCCTGTGGTAGCGAGAGCTTGAACCGCTGAGAGCGGAGGGCGCCAGCAATCCCGAGCCGGAAGGGGCGCCCGGCGCGTACCGATCGGAAGGGCTTCCAATTCGACTCCGCGCGAGGACCTGACCTACGGCCACCTCCCCCGAGACTGACACATAGGCTCGATCCCGCGCAGATATCTGTACTGGTTGTACCAGGGATCGGGGGGCGAGGAAAGCGGGAACCTGTGGATTTCCTCAGTTGTTTCGCGATTCGTTTCCAGTACTTACAAGCACCCCGGTGTGGGTATGCTGTGCATAAATCATGAACCTCAAGAAATGTAGTGGCCTCGACGCGATCTCCGGCGAGCCGGTGGAGATCGAGTTCGACGAAGTAATCGAGCGGCTGAATCCAGCCTTCGGCGGGCAAGCCGCAACCGATGTGTATCTGGCGTCCGGGTTTATCGACATTCAGGTCAACGGCTTTGCCGGAGTGGATTACAATTCGCCCGAGGCGCCGCCGGAGGAAATTGGACGCACCCTGCGCACGATGTTTTCGACCGGCGTGACGCGCTGCTTCCCAACGGTGATTACGGGTGACCCCGAAAAAATGCTCGGGGCCCTCAAGAATCTGGCGGCGGCTCGCGAGTCCCTGCCCGAGGGTCCGGCGATGGAGGCGTTTCATGTCGAGGGCCCGCACATTTCGCCCGAGGATGGTCCGCGAGGGGCGCATCCGAAGCGCTGGGTCCGGCCTCCCGACATTGAGGAGTACAAGCGCTGGCAGGATGCGGCGCGCGGAAATGTTCGTCTGGTGACACTGTCGCCCGAGTGGCCGGAAGCGCCGCGATACATCGACGCGCTGGCGCGGGAGGGCGTAGTGACAAGCATCGGCCACACGAAGGCCACTGCGGAACAGATTCAGGACGCGGTGAACGCGGGCGCGACGCTTTCGACGCACATCGGCAACGGCGCGCATTCGGTGATGCAGAGGCATCCCAATTACATTTGGGAGCAACTGGCCGAGGATCGCCTGAACGCCAGCATGATCGTCGATGGGATTCACCTGGGACCGGCATTCCTAAAGGTCGCGCTGCGGGCCAAGGGCGTCGAGCGCAGCGTGCTGATCACGGATGCGGTGATGCCGGCGATGTGCAAACCGGGACGCTACATGCTGGGCGAGGTCGAGGTCGACCTGCACGAGGACGAGAGCGTGCGGATGGCCGGAGGGACGCGCCTCGCCGGATCGAGCCTGCGCATGGATCGAGGCGTGGGGAATTTGATGAAACTCGCTGGGCTGACGCTGGCCGAGGCGGTGACGATGGCCACGACGAATCCGGCGCGCGTAGGCCGCGTCGGCGGGAGGCTGAGGGGCTTGCAGCCGGGGTCGAGGGCGGACGTGGTGAAGTTCCGCCTGACCAATGGCCGCGTGGATGTTCTCGAAACCTGGCTGAGTGGCCGGAGGGTGTTTTGATGGGCGAAGCGGTCATTTTCGATCCGGCGCTGGGGTTCGGCGCGTTCAAAGAGATTTGGGCCATCACGGACTCCTCCGTTGCGAAGCGCGGAAACCGTTGGTGGATGTATCTGGCGGGAAAAATCGCGGATTACGAAGGGATCCAATTGGTGAGCGCGTCGCTGCCCGAAGGCGCGCCCCTTTCGGCCGAGGGTTGGTCGATCACCGCCGATCCTGCGGACGCGTCGCGTGTGGCGATGCTCGCTCCGCAACAACGGAGTGCGCCTTGGGATCTAAAGGGTGGCCGCCATTGCCCCGCCTACGTGTGCGGCGCGGGAGTCGAGCGCATTTACTACGCCGGTGGCGCGGAGAATCTCTGGGGTCCGTACACCATCGGCTATCTCGAATGGGATGGTGCCGAGTGGGTGGATCAGCCGGAGCCTGTGTTCGCCGCCACAGAGGATTGGGAGCACGGCAGCGTCTTTGAGCCCAACGTGATCTTCGACGAAGGCATCTGGAAGATGTGGTACGTGGCCGGTGCGCACAGTGAAGACTACCTGGTCCACGGCTACGCCGAAAGCCAGGATGGCATCGCATGGACGTCGCGCCGTATGTTCGCTCCGCCGGAGGAAAAGCTGTTCGACTTCTGCCCGATCAAGACCCGCACCGGCTTTGAAGCGGTGTTCGCGCGGGTGTGGCTCGGCGCGCCGCCAGCGCCAGAGCATACAGGCCTGTGGTGGTGCCACGCCGACCGCGCGTATCCGGGCCTCTCCCGGTGGAGCGTCCCGGTGCGGATCACGGGACCGGGTCACTGGAAGCCGTCGGTGCAGTATGGGGAAAATGGCTCGATGTTCGTGTTCTTCGACGGCGTACGGGAGCAATATGCGTTCACGCTGAGCTGCGTCGAGCGGCAAGGCGAAAAATAATCACTAATCTTGCCTGCCGAGGGTCCGGCGATGGAGGCGTTTCATGTGGAGGGCCCGCACATTTCGCCCGAGGATGGTCCGCGAGGGGCGCATCCGAAGCGCTGGGTTCGGCCTCCGGACATCGAGGAGTACAAGCGGTGGCAGGACGCGGCGCGCGGAAATGTTCGTCTGGTGACACCGTCGCCCGAGTGGCCGGAAGCGCCCGGATACATCGAAGCGCTGGCGCGGGAGGGCGTAGTGACAAGCATCGGCCACACGAAGGCCACTGCGGAACAGATTCAGGACGCGGTGAACGCGGGCGCGACGCTTTCGACGCACATCGGCAACGGCGCGCATTCGGTGATGCAGAGGCATCCCAATTACATTTGGGAGCAACTGGCCGAGGATCGCCTGAACGCCAGCATGATCGTCGATGGGATTCACCTGGGACCGGCATTCCTAAAGGTCGCGCTGCGGGCCAAGGGCGTCGAGCGTAGCGTGCTGATCACGGATGCGGTGATGCCGGCGATGTGCAAACCGGGACGCTACATGCTGGGCGAGGTCGAGGTCGACCTGCACGGGGACGAGAGCGTGCGGATGGCCGGAGGGACGCGCCTCGCCGGATCGAGCCTGCGTATGGATCGAGGCGTGGGGAATTTGATGAAACTCGCTGGGCTGACGCTGGCCGAGGCGGTGACGATGGCCACGACGAATCCGGCTCGCGTGGGCCGCGTCGGCGGGAGGCTGAGAGGCTTGCAGCCGGGGTCGAGGGCGGACGTGGTGAAGTTCCGCGTGGTCGACCACAGAGTCGAGGTTCTGGAGACGTATCTGAGCGGCCGCCAGGTATTTTGATCAAAGAGCCCAAGACGGATTCGCTCAGAGAAGAGCGTTATTGCTGCACTGCCGTATACAGCGTTTGGGTTCCCGGCACGCCTGCCAGCGTGAACGTGACCGTCACCACGTTGGCGCCGCCTCCGACCGGAGACACGAGGTTGAGGGGCGGGACGACTACATTGATCTGGTACAGGCCGACGAATCCTGGGGCCAGGCCCGCGTAGGTGATCTGGGCCGGCGCACCGCCGAACATGACTTGAAAGTCGGAAGCCAGTTGGGTCGCCTCGGTCGCGATTTCCCCCGCGGGTGTGGCCGGCATCACGCTGCCGAAGCCGACACCATAGAGGACGACAGTCTCGCCGGAATGCGCTGGCCGCGAGTTCACTCCCGCGATGGCTCCGGTGGGGAGAATGTAGGTCACGTTGTCGGGCAGGAGCGCGACCACGAATTGCTTCCCGCCCACGTTGAAGGAAGCGGGAGCCAGAAGACCCGGTTGCATCGCGCTCACCGTTACGTTTACGGCGGGACTGGTCGCATTGCCGTTAGCAACCGTGATCTGCTGCGTGCCCATCAAGATATTGGACGGCAACTGCGCGTTCACTTGAGTGGAGGCGATATAGGCAACCGCAGCCTTCTGGCCGCCGATGGTCACCTGCACGCCGTCGAGCGACGTCGGAGCGTTGTTGCCGCTGAAGTCCGCGCCCGTCCAGCTGCGGCTGTCCGGCGCGAGATTGGAGCCATAGAGTTCCACCCAAGAGCCGGGCGCTACGGTGGAGAAACCTCCAAAGGCCGACGCACTGATCACATTGGTGATCATCGGACCGGTCGGCTGAGCCGCGGGAGCTGGCCATGTCCACGTATCGTTGTAATAGTTGGCAGCGTCTAATCCTCCGAACAGAACGATCTGCTTGCGGATAGCGTCGTACGCCATGGCCATCCCGACTACAGCCTGGGGACTGGCTGCCGGGGATTGCTGGGTCCACGTGGTGCCATCCCATACCCAGGTCTCCGGATAAACGTGAAAACTATCCTGCCCTCCGAATAATACCGCCTGACCGTGGGCTGAGTCGAAGGCCATCACACCGTCGGATCGCGGCGAGGGAGCGGACTTTGGAGTTTTCATGGTCCAGGTGGTCCCATCCCACACCCACGTGTCGTTGAAGAGCGTGGTAAAGGAATAGCCCCCGAACAAAACCGTCTGATTGTGAAGGGAATCGTAGGCCATCATGGCATCGCTGCGGGCGGGAGGACTCGCGGAGGGGGCTTTCTGGCTCCAGGCCGTTCCGTTCCAGACCCATGTGTCGTTCAGAAGCTTGCCGTTACCATCGTAGCCGCCGAACAGGACCATTTGGCCGCGCGCCGAGTCAAACACCATGGTCGCCAGCATTCGTGGCGCAGGCGCCACCTTCGTCGTCTGCTGCGTCCAGGTTGTCCCGTCCCATGTCCACGTGTCACCTAAAGGGAATCCGTTCGAATCATCGCCTCCGAACAGAACCACTTGGCCCCGCACAGGATCGTAGGCCATCACCTGACTGTCGCGCGGCGGCGGGCTGGTTTGCGGGGATTTCTTGGTCCAATTTCCGCCGTCCCAAATCCAAGTGCCGTTATATTCGTAATATGTAGCAGAGAAACGCAGATATCCGCCCAGAAGAAGCACCTGCCCATGGACTGAATCGAACGCCATTGCCGGATAGCCTACCGCATTAGGAACGGTACTCGGGCTCTGTTTAGTCCAGTTTGGGGCTTGCGCCGAGGCCAGGACTGCGAGGATAAATAGCGAGAACAGGTTTAATAGTTTCACGAAGGAATTTTAAATTGTACCAGGAGTTCGGTGAATTGCAACACTTTTATACGGATTGGGCTCTTGATGGAGGAAATAGTGAGGGCGAAATGCGCTCCGGCTTAAACCGCTTTCTTGGGGGGAATTGTTACGGCGTGGTTACTTCGCGCGTTGAATGGATTCGATCAGGCCATCGATGGTGTGAGGCCGCGCCTCGGCGTCCGGTTCGACGCCGTGCTCGCGGAGGGTTTGTGAGGTGATCGGCCCGATGGAAGCCGCCTTGATCCCAAGGAGCGATTCCCTTCCCGCGGCGGCGATGAAATTCGCGACGGTCGACGAACTGGTGAACGTGATCCAATGCGGTTTACGGTCGAGAATGGCCCGCGCGCGCCCGGCGAGGCCTTCGGGCGCGACGGTTCGATAAGCCTCCACGACATCGACGGTGGCGCCACGGCCCGCTAGCTCGCGCGGCACCAGATCGCGGGCTACCGCGGCGCGCGGCAGCAGGATCTTTCTTCCTCTCAGCTCTTCCGGAGCAAAGGCTTCGAGGAGGCTCTCGGCGACGTACTCTTTCGGCATCAACTCGACCTTCAGATGCAGAGCCTCGACCGCGGCCCGGGTCGCCGGTCCTATGGCGCAGATGCGGGCCCTGAGGGCGCGCAGATCCTGCGACGATTTGTCCAGCCGGGTGACAAAATGTCGCACACCGTTGGCGCTGGTGAAGATCAGCCAGTCATACGACCCGAGCCGGGTGATGGCGTCGTCAAGAGGCTTATAATCACTGGCCTCGCGAATTTCGATGACCGGAAGCAGGAGGGCCTCCGCGCCCAGCGCTTCGAGCGGCTCGGCCAGATCGGCGGCCTGGGAACGGTCGCGGGTGACGATGATGCGCTTGCCGAACAACGGCAGGCGCTCGTACCAGTTGAATTTATCTCGAAGGGCGACGACTTCGCCGACGACGATCGTCGCGGGCGGCTTCAAGCCGGCATCGGCGATGCGCTGCGGCAGATCGGCCAATGTTCCGGCGATGGTCTGCTGATCGGGACGCGTGGCCCATCGGACAGCCATGGCGGGTGTTTCGGGCGAACGGCCGTGGGCGATCAGCTCGCAGGCAATGGCAGGAAAATTCACCAGGCCCATAAACAGCACGATCGTCTCCGAGGCGCTGATTCTGGCCCAGTCGATGGCCTCTACCTTGTGCCCCGTAACGAACGTCACGGCGGAGGAGTGTTCGCGATGTGTCAGCGGCACACCGGTGTACGCGGCGAGGCCCAGAGGCGTCGTGACGCCAGGGACAATCTCGAAGGGCAGGCCTGCCGCGGCGAGGGCCTCGATCTCTTCCCCGCCACGGCCGAAGATGAACGGGTCGCCACCCTTGAGGCGCACGACGGTGAGGCCTTTTTTCGCGCGGTCAATCAGGACCGCAGAGATCTCCTCCTGGGTCATTTCGTGCTCGGCGCGCTTCTTCCCGACGTAGATCTTCTCGGCGTGGCGGGGGGCCAGGTCGAGCAGACGCCCGCTGGCCAGATGATCGTAGAGGATCACGTCGGCGCGCGCCAGGATGTTTCGGCCCTTCACCGTGATGAGGGAAGGATCGCCGGGGCCCGCGCCGATGAGATAGGTCATGTCCTTAGAGCAGTCGCCGTGCCAATTCCTGTCCGACGGCGATGGGGTCCATCCCAGCCTGCTCGCCTCGCTTCACGTTGGAACCGTCGGGTTCGGAGACGAAGGCGCGCATATGAACTTCCGCGCCGTTCACCGTGGCATGCGCGCCGATCGGAACCTGGCATCCTCCGCCGAATACGGCGAGGAAGGCTCGCTCCGCGGTCACTGCGGTGCGCGATGTCGCATGATTCAACGTCTGCGCGATGCGGTGCGCCTCGCCGCCGTCCTCGCGAGTCTCAATGGCCAGTGCACCCTGGCCGACGGCGGGGATCATTACTTCGACCGGAACGAGTTCCGCGATGCGATCCGCCCAGCCGAGCCGGCGGAGGCCCGCGGCGGCCAGAATGATCGTGTCGTATTGCCCATCGTCCAGCTTCCGCAGGCGGGTGTCTAGATTACCACGCAACATTTCTATGGAAATGTTGCGATGCATCGCTTTGAGCTGAACCGTTCGGCGAAGGGAGCTTGTGCCGACGCGCGCGCCATCCTTCAACGGTCCGCCGATCAACGCGTCGCGAGGATCCTCGCGCTCGGGAATCGCGGCCAGCGTCAGGCCGGTGGGCAATTCCGCGGGCATGTCCTTCAGGCTGTGCACGGCCAGATCGATGCGCTTGTCCAGAAGAGCCTCTTCGATCTCTTTCGTGAACAGACCCTTTCCGCCAACCTGCGCCAGAGGAACATCGGTGATCTTGTCGCCGGTTGTCTTAATGATCTCCAGGCGCGTCTCCACGCCTGCTGCGTGTAACTTGGAGGCAATATGGCGGGCCTGCCACAACGCGAGCTGCGAGCCTCGCGATCCGATCACGATCATCGATTGGTCCCCAGACGGAATAATTTGCGGATGAACTCCATGGCCTGAGCTCCGTCGGGCGACGCCGCGGAGTGCCGGAGCTCGGTGATGGGGCCATGGGCGATCTTGTTCACGATCCCGCGCGTGATGGCGTCCAGCGCCTCTTCCTGCTGTGGCGACATCGCACCCAGGCGCGAACGCATCCGCTCGATTTCGTGCTGGCGCACGCTTTCCAGGTGCTCCTGCAGGCTGACGATGGTCGGAGCGACCTCCCTCGTGGCCAGCCGCTGCATCATGCGCTCGACTTCCTCGCGGATGATTTCCTCGGCCTCGATGGCGGTCTGTTGGCGGCCCTCGATGTTGGCTTGAACCGTCTTGTCCAGATCGTCGATATCGTACAGGAACACGTTGTCGAGCTGATTGACGTCCGGCTCGATGTTGCGCGGCACGGCAATATCGATCAGGAACATCGGGCGGTTCTTGCGCTTGCTGATTACGCCTCGCATCTGCTCCCGCGTCAAAATAAAATGAGGAGCCCCGCTCGATGCCAGCACGATGTCCATGTCGTGCAGGGCGTCGAGGAAGTAATCGTACTCGATGACGCGGCCCTTGAACTCCTCGGCCAACGCCTCGGAACGCTCCCGCGTCCGGTTCGTGATGACGATTTCGGACACTCCGGCGCGGCGCAAGTGGCGCAACGCCGCCTCGGCCATTTCGCCCGCGCCCACCACCAGCACACGTTTTCCGCCCAGGGACCCGAAAATATCGCGCGCCAGTTCCACGGCGGCGTAACTGATCGAGACCGCGCTCTCGCCGATGTCCGTTTCCGACCGAACCCGCTTGGCGACGTTGAACGCGCGCGTCATCACCAGGTCGAGGAATCCGCTCAACGCCCCGTGCTCCTTGGCCAGCGCGTAGGCGTTCTTGAGTTGTCCCAGAATCTGCGGCTCACCGACCACCATCGAATCCAGGCTCGACGCCACGCGGAATAGATGCCGGATCGCGTCGGGACCGTCGTAGCGGTACAGGTACGGCACCACCCATTCGCGCCTCACGGCGCGCGATTCGGCCAAGAACTCCTCGACGGCGTGCGTCGCGTCGGCGCCTTCTTCGGCGGTGGCCGCGATCTCCACGCGATTGCAGGTGGAAAGAATCATCCCCTCGATCACGCCAGGGCGATTGCGCAGGCATTGCAAAGCGTTCGGGAGCGCGCGCTCATCGAAAGCGATTTTTTCGCGCACCTCTACCGGGGCAGTGCGATGATTCAGTCCTGTCAGCATCAGCCTCATGGAATCAGCGCGGGCCTCAATCCGATATGCGCCACCCAGGTGATTGCGGAAAATCCGATGACCACCAGCGACATGACGGCGGCTTTTCTCCCCCGCCAGCCAGCCGACGTGCGGAGAATAATCATGAGCAGGCAGACCAGCCAGGTGAAAATCGAGATCAGAATCTTCCCGTCGAACATCCACCGCGTGCCGGATTCGGTGGACGCCCAAGTGATGGCGAAGATCACGCCGAGCGTCAGCAGGACGAAGCCCACACCCATCGACGTGCTGATTACGTTATCGAGCGTGGCTAACGGAGGCAGCTTTTCGAGCCACGAGATCGATTTCTTCCGCTTGAGCCGTTTCTCCTGCACCAGGTAGAACAGGCTGGCGCTGGCGGTGAGCAGCAGCGCGGCATACCCTGCCAGAACCAGCAGAATGTGGATGATCAGCCAGGCGTCGCGCACGCCCACGTTGGGCCAGGTGGCCACCGGACGCTCCAGCGCGGCGGCAAACGTCATCAAGAAGACTAGCGGGAACATCGCCACCGCGGTTCCGGCGAAGTGATACCGCCTTTCGACGAATAGAAACACCAGCGCGACCAGGAATCCGCACAGGTTCACGGTGCCGTAGAAATTGTCGAGAGGCAGGCGTCCATAGGCCATCGCCAGTTCCACCAGTGCTACTCCTTGCAGCACCACGCCAATGCGGAAGGTGGAAAAAGCAGCATTATAGAGGCTATGATTCCGGCGGAGGATGGCGAATAACGAGTGCGCCAAGCCTATGGCATAAAAACAAGCCGCCGCACGCAGCCAAAAGATACTGGTATCGAGCATTAACGGACCTATTTAGATTGTAAGGGTTTCTGCAGTGAGTCATGTGCGCGGGAGCGCCGACAATCCGGACCTCGACCTCCCAGGAAAAATGATAAGCAAAGAGAGGGCCACGAACTCCGAGTAGGTTGAGTGTTTCGATGCCGACCTTCCGCAGGAGGCGCCGGTGCGCCAGAAAGACGAGTGCTTCATCAACTGCCGAAGATTGGTCTTTCCGGGACGACGGGTCGTCGCAGTTTCCTGTTGGAGCCCTGAGGCCCGGCGCAAATCCAACTGGCTCCCGCCCACTATTCTCTCTGAGAGAAGCAGGCGGCGTATCCTTATCCTCATGACCAACAAAATCTGCCTCGTCACCGGCGCTACCCGAGGAATCGGCCGCGCCATCGCCAAAATGATGCTCGAAGAGGGCGCCCAAGTCGCGATTTGTGGCCGTCATCAGGAGGCCGTGGACCAGACCGTCGCCCAGCTGCAAGCCGAGACGGGCGGTAAAGTCGCTGGAAAAGCAGCCGATGTAAGGAATCATGAAGAGATTGCCGGACTTTTCCGGTTCGTTGACGCCCACTTCGGCGGGCTCGACGTGCTGGTAAACAACGCCGGCGTAGGGGTGTTTCGTTCCGTCTCGGATCTTTCCGTAGAGGAGTGGCGGTGGACCCTCGAAACAAATCTCTCAGGAGTGTTTTATTGTTGTCGCGAGGCATTTCCCCGGTTTGCAGCCCGGGGTGGCGGTTACATAGTGAATATCAGCAGCTTAGCGGGCAAGAACCCGTTTGCCGGCGGATCTGCTTACAACGCATCGAAGTTCGGCCTGAACGGATTCAGTGAGGCGATGATGCTGGATAAGAGGTCGGAGAACGTGAGAGTCAGCTACATCATGCCGGGGAGCGTCGCCACGGAGTTTGGTGGCCTGGGTTCGGATTCGGGAGCCGACTGGAAGATCCACTCCGAGGACATCGCCGAGATCGTAAAGACTTTATTAAGAATGCCAGAAAGAACCTTAATCAGCAGGGTCGAGGTAAGGCCAGCGAAGCCGAAGAGGTAAATGTAAGCGGGAAAGCAAGTTCGCGGCCGCGAGTCGCCGCAGGTTTAGGAGCATCTAAAGAAATGGCACTCGGGTTGCCTGAGAATATGTGGCGAGGCGCAGAAAGCCTCAGTGGCGCTTCGAAGAGAAAGGCGGCAGATAAAATGACACGGCAAAATGTCCTCTTGGATCCGGCAAAGACCGGCCGGGAAGCCAGCGTCCTCGAGTCCAACCTCCGGCGCATGATCATCGGCCAGGACGAAGCCATTCAGCAGATTGTCAACATCTACCAGATGCATCTCACCGGGATGAACGCACCGGGCCGCCCAATCGGAAACTTCCTTTTCCTGGGTCCCACGGGCTCCGGCAAGACCCGTATCGTGGAAGCGACCGCCGAAACTCTGCTTAAAAACCCTCGTGCTGTCATCAAGATCGACTGCGCGGAGTTTCAGCACAGCCACGAAATCGCCAAGCTGATCGGCTCGCCTCCGGGATACCTGGGGCATCGTGAGACCCACCCTCTGTTGTCGCAGGAAGTGCTAAATCAGTTCCATACCGAGACCATGAAGGTCAGCTTCGTGCTATTCGACGAGATTGAAAAGGCGTCGGATGCGCTTTGGAACCTTCTGCTCGGCATACTCGATAAGGCCACGCTGACGCTTGGCGACAACCGCAAGGTCGATTTCTCCCGGGCGATGATCTTCATGACATCGAACCTGGGCGCTTCGGAAATGACTTCGATTCTGGCGCCGAAGCTCGGCTTCGGCAGCGCCGATGAGCGGTTGAAATCAACCACTGGTGTTTTTGACGAAAAGACGTCAGGCAAAATTGCGCGCACTGGCGTGGAAGCGGCGAAACGCAAGTTCACGCCTGAATTCATGAACCGGCTCGACAAGATCGTCACGTTCGCCCCTCTCGGCAGCGAACAATTGAAGAAGATTCTCGATATCGAGCTGAACCTTGTGCAGCAGAGGATTTTCAATACGGCGTCGGATCGCGCGTTTGTGTTCACCTTGTCCGATCCGGGCAAAGAATTCCTGCTCGCAGAAGGCACGGACATGAAATACGGCGCGCGCCATTTGAAGCGAGCGATTGAGCGTTTGCTGGTGCATCCGATGTCGAATCTGATCGCCACCGATCAGGTGCGCGGCGGCGATTGGGTTCGCGTCGATTTCGATGAGGACAGCAAGTCCCTTCGTTTTGCTCGTGAAGCGGAAGGCTTGCCCGTGCAGGATATGGCGCGCCTGGTCGACAGGTCGGTGACGATCCCTCAGTTGGCCATGTCGAGCGGTGCATCGGTCGAGCCTGCGCGAACGCAGTCGGCCAGGACGTCCAAGAGAGGCTGAAAAAGAAGTAGCCGGGAGCCAGTAGCCAGAATCTTTGGCTACTGGCTATTTTTATGCCGCACACTCTCCGCGGCCGAGTTGCAGCGAATAGGCGACTTCGTCGCCCCAGTCCTTATACATCTCCGCGGGAGCATCCGCACCTGGCTTAACCAGATCCGCGGTCATCTCGCGGAACGTCTGCACTTTGTATCGCAATACGTATTCGCGGAACGATTCGCCAAAGGCGCGATGCTTCTTGTAGTGCGTCAGCACGCGATTCACGGCTTCCGGGACACTGCGCGCGGGCAGGCTCTGGATCGCCACTCCGAATTGTTCATACGTGCCACCGAGCAGCATCATGTAATACGGCACTTCCCTGCCTTCGATCTTGCGCGCGTTGCCGTAAAAGCCGATGTCTCCCACCCAGTGCTGGCCGCAGGCGTTCGGGCAGCCGCTCGCGTTGATACGCAAGCCACGGATCAGCGGATCCGATTCGCGCTTCAACATATCGCGCAGTTCGTAGCCCAGGTTCATTGTCTTGGTGAGCGCCAGATTGCAGCTATACGCGCCGGGGCACGTGATGACGTCGCTGATCTCGTCCGCGCCGGCGTCGGCCAGGCGCAGTTCCGTCAGCCGTCCATGAACGCGTTTTAATGCGCCCTGCGGCACGTAGGCGAGCACAACATTCTGATTCATGGCGAAACGCAGTTGGCCGTCTGCCGATAATTCGGAAATTTCCGCCAGACCGCGCATTTGTTCCCCGGTAAGATTGCCCTGCGGCACTGTCACCGTGACGATCGCGTAGCCTTTTTGCTTCTGCTCGCGCACGTTGGAGGCGCGCCAGGCATTAAATCCAGGTAATGAAGAATCGTACACCGCGAGGAGCTCTCCCGATCCTTTCGGTGGTGGAACCGGCTGAAAACCACCGAAGTTCTCCGGAACCTCGGCCGGCATCGGGATGCCTCCGTTGCGCACGATGTCCTGATACTCTTCGGCGATGGTGTCCCGCAGCCAGTCAAATCCGCGTTCGCGCAGCACGAATTTTAATCTGGCTTTGTTTTTGTTGCTCCGATTTCCATGCCGGTTAAAGACGCGAATCACCGCCTCGACATGTTTCACGACATCCTCGGCGTGAATGAACTCATGGAGGACCTTCGACTCCGTCGGCAGAGGTCCGAGCCCTCCGGCGACGGTCATGCGGAACCCTTTTTCGCCGTCGCGGATCACGGCGCGCAGGCCGACATCGTTGATCGCCGAAGCGATGCAATCCTCGGGGCAGCCGGCGAACGCGACTTTGAATTTACGCGGCAGATTGTCGGTCAGGTCCTTGTGCAGGAATGCAAAAGCGAGGCGGCGGGCGTACGGCTGAACGTCAAACGGTTCTTCGGGATGCACGCCAGCCAAGGGGCAAGCCGTGACATTGCGGACGGTGTTGTAGCAGGCTTCGCGGGTTGTGAGACGGACGTCGGCGAGAAGAAGCAAAAGGTCCGCCACTTGCGCCAGGGGGACAAAGTGATACTGCATGTTCTGGCGGGTGGTCAGGTGCCCCTTGCCGCCGCCGTATTCGTCGGCGATGCGGGCCAACTGCCTCATTTGGTTGGCGGTTAACAGGCCACCGGGGACCTTGGTGCGGATCATCTGGACGCCGGTCTGGCGCTGGCTGTAAATCCCCCGGCGCAGGCGGAATGGCCGGAACTGATCGTCGGTGAGCTCGCCGTCGAGGTTTAGCTGAGCCTGTCGGCGGAACAGCTCGATATCCTCGCGTACGGTTGCATCGTACTCATTTTGAATGGCTTGGATGTCCGGAAGGAGTGCGGATGCCATAAAGTGTTCTTTCTCTATAGAGAATATCATCTTTCAAGACCCGATGCTATAGGATGGTTCAGATTTGCTAGCCTGAACGCTAATTGTCGATCCAGCTAGGCTGATGAACCAGGTTCATTCGCTGCACGAGGATAAGGCCCGAATTGCGAAGAGTATCAGCTACCATCAGGGACTCGTCGAGCTTCTGAAACTCCATTCCACGCTCCAGGAGGTGAAACAGTGAGACGCTCTTTGCTGGCCTCACCGTTTGTCGATGTTCTCCCGCAAGCGATGCGGATCGTGGGCAGACCCGTCAGGAGGCCCCATGATAAAATCAAAAGTCCATGATTATTTCGATGAAATTGCATGCCTCCAAGCAGGAGGTCGACAGCGTTCGTGCCCGGATTGAGGAATTCGGATACAAAGTCCACTCGATTGAGGGCGAGGAGCGCGTGGTCATTGGCGCGGTCGGCGTGGGCGACGTCACTGCCTGCCTCGAATCGATTGAAGCGATGCCGTGCGTCGAGCGCGCGGTGCGCATCTCCGCTCCTTACAAATTTGTCAGCCGCGAATTCCGGCCGACCAAGACAGAAATTACGGTAAATGGGACCACCATCGGCGGCAGCGAGTTCGTCGTGATGGCCGGCCCCTGTTCCGTGGAAAGCGAGAGGCAGATTCTGGAATCGGCTGAGATCGTGGCGCGCGGAGGCGCGAAGTTCCTGCGCGGCGGCGCGTTCAAGCCCCGCACCTCGCCCTACGATTTCCAGGGCCTCGAAGTCGAGGGATTGAAGCTGCTGGCCAAGGCTCGCCAGGCGACGGGACTCGGCATCGTCACCGAAGTGATGAGCGACCGCGACGTGGATCTGGTGGCCGAATACGCCGACATTCTGCAGATTGGCGCGCGCAACATGCAAAATTTCGCGCTGCTGAAGACGCTGGGCAAATGCGAACGGCCGATTCTGTTGAAGCGCGGGATGAGTTCCACAGTGAGGGAACTGCTGATGTCGGCCGAGTACATCGTGGCGCACGGCAACTCCCAGGTGATCCTGTGCGAGCGCGGTATCCGCACCTTCGAGACCGTGACGCGCAACACCTGCGATATTGCGGCCATCGCCGCGTTGAATGAGTTGACGCACCTGCCGGTGCTGCTCGATCCGAGCCACGCTACCGGCAAGCGCAGCCTCGTTCCCGCGCTATCGCGCGCGGGCGTGGCGATTGGCGCCGACGGGCTGATCGTCGAAATGCATCCGCATCCGGAAAAAGCCATCAGCGACGGCGCGCAATCGCTCGACCCGATCCAGTTCGCCCGCATGATGGCGGATCTGGCTCCGTACATCGAGTTGTGGAAACACGATCGGGTTGAGTCGGCCGTCGCCGTGTGAAGAAGACTGCCTTAGCTCTGCTGCTGGCGGTGGCGATCATCGCCGGCTTCCTCTTCTGGCGATCCACGCGCACATTCAATGACGCGCAACTGCTGCAATGTCTGCCGCAGGCTCGTGCGACGCAGGTGTTCGTCGATTTGGATAAACTGCGCCGCGGAGGCGTGCTCGATCTGATCGCGGGGTCCACGTCAGCCGAGGATGCGGATTACAAGGCGTTCCTCACGCACACCGGACTCGACTATCGCACCGATATCGACGCCATCGCCGCCGCGTTCTCCGAAGGAAACACATATCTCGCCATGCGGGGGCGATTCGACTGGAAGAAGCTTTCGGCATATATTGCGAGCCAGGGCGGCAAGTGCGCCGATCCGGGATGTTCCATGCCCGGGACCCGTCCCGGATATTACGTTTCGTTGATGCCGCTGCGTCCCACGGTGCTGGCGATCGCCGTTTCCACCGATGAACGCGGCGTGAAGATGATCGGCCTCCAGGACTGGCGCAAGCCTCCCGCGCTGCCTGCGGAACCGGTATGGATCTCCGTGCCTTCTTTCGCACTCAGCGAAGCGAGCCTCGGCGCGGGCACGCACGCGTTCCTTGAGCCTTTGTCGCAGGCCCAGCAGGTGACGTTCGCCGCCGGACCCGCGGACAACGCGTTTCAGATTCGCGTCGAGGCCGTCTGCGCGACGCCCGAGGTCGCGGAGTTGATGACGCGCCGTCTCTCCGCATCGACGGACATGCTCAAGAAGATGCTGGATCGCGAGCACCTGACCGCCAATCCCAACGACTTAAGCGGGGTTCTGGTCGCCGGCGCGTTTTCACAGCAGAAGGAACGCGTCACGGGCACGTGGCCGATCACGCGCGGATTCCTGGAATCGCTCGCCGGCGGGAAACTGTAATAGCGCCACTTCGTCGATAGAGGAATATACTCGTGGGTAGGAGAGCCCCACCAATGAAAAATAATCGTTCTCACAAGGCGCATTCTACCGGTCCGGAGACTGAGATCCAAGGGTATGGAACAGTGGTCAACCGGCCGCTTTCGCTCGATCACAAGGTCCGGTTAGCCTCGGTGGACAGCCTGAATCAGATTCTCGCCGACACCATGACGTTACGCGATTTGTACAAGAAACATCACTGGCAGGTGTCGGGACCGAACTTTTACCAGCTTCACCTTCTGTTCGACAAGCATTATGGCGAACAGGCGGAGCTGGTCGACGCGCTGGCCGAGCGCGTGCAGACTCTGGGCGGGGTTGCCATCGCCATGGCTCCCGACGTCGCCGAGACCACGCGAATTGCCCGCCCGCCGCAGGGCCGTGAAGACGCTACGATGCAGATCTTCCGCTTATTGCAGGCTCATGAGCTGATCATCGATGAATCTCGCGAGGCCGCGCGAAGCGCGGCGGCAGGCGGCGATGACGGAACCAACGATTTGTTGGTGAGTGAGGTGGTTCGGAAGAACGAGTTTCAGGTCTGGTTCTTATCCGAGCAGATCGCGGGCGCCGGGATCGCAAATAAGGACCAAGAGGCCATCTTCGCCAAGGCTCACGGGTAACACACGCCTGGAACGTGCACCCATCGCATACCGGAATCTGTGCCAAACTGAACGTGGGTACCATGCCGGTTGCAACATTTGTAGCGGGAATTGTTTTGGCGCTTGGCCTCGGCGTGCTGATCGCCTCGCTCTGGCGCCGTTCCCGTCCCGAGCCTCCAGTGATGGAGACGTTGCAGCGCCTGGAAGCGCAGATCCGGGACCTGGAGGCGCAGCGTCAGCGGGCGCTCGGCGGACTCGATCAGCAACTTACGTCTCTAAGCCGCGAGACCGTCGCGCTCTCGCAGGCGCTTCGCGCGCCGAACGCCCGCGGGCGCTGGGGCGAGCTGACGCTTCGCCGCGTGGCCGAACTCGCCGGCATGGCGTCGCAGTGCGATTTTTACGAGCAAAGCTCGGCTGACGGACAGCGGCCGGATATGATCGTCAAGTTGCCGGGTGGCCGCACGCTGGCGGTGGATGCCAAGGTGCCTCTTTCCGCGTATCTCGACGCGGAAGCCGCCACGGACGATGCCGCCCGCCGAGCCGCACTCGACAAGCATGCCCAGCAGGTGATGCGGCACGTGATGACGCTGGGCGCGCGCGAATATTGGTCTCGCCTGCAGCCCGCGCCCGAGCTAGTGGTCCTGTTCCTGGCGGGCGATCATTTCCTGGCCGCAGCGCTGGAGCGCGATCCGGAACTACTCGAAAAAGCCATCGCGCGAAAAGTCTTGCTGGCAACGCCGGTGACGCTAGTGAGCGTGCTGAAAGGCGTCGCCTACACCTGGCGTCAGGAAAAGCTCGCGCAAAATGCCGGCGAACTCCGCCGCCTGAGCGCCGAACTTTACGACCGAGTCCGCGTCTTCTCCGATGCGTACGCCGATGCTGGCCGCAACCTCGCCAAAGCCGTGGACGCCTATAACCGCTCGGCCGGAAGCTGGGAATCGCGCCTGCTGCCGTCATTGAAACGCATGCGCGATCTCGGCGTCGGGCCGGACGGAGACGCCCCACAGCCTCCCCGGCTCGAATCCGCCGTCAAAGAACCCCAAGGAGCCGATAGACCCTCATGATGCGCCAAGCCTTCCTGTTTCTTTCCCAGCAGAAAGGGATGCGGAAGTGGATGGAGACATCGCCTGTTGCCGCCAAACTGACCAGCCGTTTCATCGCCGGTTTAACCCTGGAGGACGAACTCGCCGTCTGCGCCCGACTTGCCGAAAGGAGAATATTCGCCACCCTCGATCACCTGGGGGAAAACGTCACGTCGCTGGCCGAAGCCGAGGCCTGCCGCAACGACTATCTCACCGCGCTAGATGAGATCGGCAAACGTGGCCTGCCCGCGACCGTCTCGATCAAATTGACGCAATTCGGCCTGGATCTATCCACCGAGGCCTGCCTCGAAAATGCGATGGCCCTGGGCGCGCGCGCCGCCGAACGCGGCACGCGGATCGAGATCGATATGGAGTCGAGCGATTATACGGACCGGACGCTCGATATCGTGGAAAAAGTCGGCACGGCCCGGGCCGTGATTCAGGCGTATCTGTATCGCAGCCAGGCCGACATCGAGCGGCTGAACGCGCGCAATATCCCGGTGCGCTTGTGCAAAGGCGCCTATAAGGAGCCCGTGTCACTGGCCTATCCCAAGAAGATCGACGTGGATCGAAATTTCCTCGCGCTGATGAAGCTGCTGCTCGACAAGGGAACGTATCCGGCCATCGCTTCGCACGACGAAACGATCATAGGCGAGGCCCTCCGCTACGCCCGGGAGCGCAAAATTCCGGCGGAAAAGTTCGAGTTTCAGATGCTCTACGGAATCCGGAGCGATCTCCAGCGGAGGATCGTCGACATGGGCTATCGCATGCGCGTCTACGTACCGTACGGGACGGCCTGGTATCCGTACTTCATGCGACGGCTGGCGGAGCGGCCGGCCAACGCGCTCTTCTTGGCGAGGAACTTCCTTAAGAGGTAACGTTTCCGAATCGGATGTGTCCGGTGATCTCGATGCCGAAGGCATCGAGCCCAAGGACCTTGCGAGGATGGTTCGTCAGAAGGCGGATCGACGAGAGCCCAAGATCGGCCAGAATCTGCGCCCCGATTCCCGTTTCATACTGCGGCGCGCCGTTGCCGTGCTTGCGGTATCCCATGCCGGTCTGATGCAGGTACACAAACACGCCGGCCCCTTCTTCGGCGATGCGCGCGATTGCGGCCTGAATCATTTCGCGGCAGTTGCAGCGCGTGGATCCGAAAACGTCACCCATCAGGCAGCGGGCGTGCATCCGGACGAGGACGTTCTTCGCTCCGGCAATGTCGCCGTGAACCAGCGCCAGGTGGCCCTGCTGATCGACGGTGCTGACGTACTGAATTGTCTTGAAGATTCCCGCATTGGTTTCCAGGCAGCTCTCGCCGCGCCGTTCGAGAAAATGCTCGGTCTCCAGGCGATGGCGGATGAGCTGGGCCACCGAGATCATCTTCAGACCGTGCCGCGCACAAAATTCCTTGAGGTGAGGCACGCGCGCCATGGAGCCATCCGCGTTCATGATTTCGCAGATCACCCCGCCCGGCGCCAGACCGCAGAGCCTCGCGAGATCCACGGCTGCTTCGGTTTGTCCGGCGCGGACCAGCACGCCTCCTTCGCGGGCGCGCAGAGGAAAAATGTGGCCCGGGCGAGCCAGGTCGCGAGGGGTTGTTTTTGGGTCCATTGCCACGCGAATGGAATGGGAGCGGTCGGCGGCGGAGATTCCCGTGGTGACGCCTTCCAAGGCGTCGATGGATTCGCAAAACGCGGTGCCGAACCGGGAGGTATTCTGCGACGACATCAGCGGCAAGCCAAGCGCATCGCAGCGCTGGGGCGATAATGCCAGGCAGATGAGGCCGCGTCCGTGCGTGGCCATAAAATTGATGGCTTCGGGAGTGACAAGCTCGGCGGCCATGGTGAGGTCGCCTTCGTTTTCGCGATCCTCATCGTCGACCACGACCAGCATCTTGCCGGCGCGGAAGTCTTCGAGGGCCTCCGGAATGGTGGCAAAGGGCATTTTCTTTTAAGGATAGCGTAGCCGTCTTGCTACTCGCGCGCGCTCCGATATAAGTGACTAAAGCCCCAGCCTCTTATCCAGATCCGCGGTGATGGAGGGTAGCCTCTCGGGATTACTCAGCAGGTTCCGGATACCGAGATTTGCGTGCAGTTCATAGAAGGCATCCACCGCCGCCAGCGAAAGCGCGTAAGCCTGGGCGGCGTGCTCCGCATCCATGCGGGACCAATCCTGGCGGAGATTTTCCAGCTTCGGGAGCTTCCCTTCCCGGGCCAGTTTGTCGAGCTTGGTCCGGGCGCCGGCGGACAAGACGTCGCCAGAGAGCTTCTGCGCCATCCCTTCCTGAAGCCATGCGGGCCAGTGCCCGGTGAGGGAAAGGCAAGCGTGCGTGCTTTCATGGGCGAAAATTCGAAGTAATTCTTTGTCCATGGTGGGCCCGGCCACTGGAACTCGAATCCGGCCGTCGTATTGGCCTCCACTCCATTCCGCTGCATCGGTGCTCTTGTGATAGGCCTCCCGGCTCTGTACAATCGCAACCAGCCGCTCCCCGCCCGCGCAGCCCAATTCGCCAGACACGCGCGTGAACTGTTCGTCGAGCGCGGCAAGCATCAACCGCGCCGTCTCCGCCGGAACCAGGTTGGAATCGTAGCGGAGTAGAACCCGCAGACCGTACAATTTCGCCGTACTCTGATCTCCGGCATTCTCCTTTTCAACACGCCGGTACAGCCGTTCGAGGTCAGGATTCGGCCGAATCGCCAGCGCGTTCTTCCAGTAGATCAGCGCGCGCTGCGCGTCATCGGACTTCCAGGCAGCGACGCCGGCGAGAGTCAAGACGTTGGGATCGGATTTCTTGCGAAGCTCGTTTTCAAGCAGGACCAGAGCCTTGGCAGGCTGGCTGGATTCGATCAGTTGAGCGGCTTGAGCGGTCGCCGCATTGGCTCCGGCCAGCGAGGGCATCGCGGCCGCGGTGGCCGCCCGGATCACCTGCTGTGCTTCCGGCCAAGCGGCATCGCGCAAGCCCTTTTCGAAATCCTCCAGACCGGAGATAGCGCTGGCCGGAAGATACCCTTCGAGTTTCTTTCCTCCCACTTCCACCGTCACCTTGTAACAGGGGACGCTTTCACCCGCCAGTGAGAACCTGATCTGAACGGGAGCGCCCGCTTCCAGCGTGGCGATTACATCTCCATCGGCGCCGCAGGCGTCACGCAGGGGAGTCGCGGGTTGCTTCACGGCGGAGATTGCCAGAAAGATCGACAGCAGAGCCGTCATAGTTCGAGCGTAAGGTGGAACGCGCCGAAAAGCCCTCAGGCGAACCCCTCAAAAGTGCGGTATTTTGATTCCATGCCCGCCGAATCGAATGAAAACTTCTTCCGCCACACCCTGGCTACGCTCGCTTATCGTGGAGAGAAAGCGTTCCGGAGTGTGCCTGATAATTTCTCCCGGTTCCGGCTCGCCGATGGCTCTCGCAGCGCCGGCGAAATCCTTGCCCACATCGGCGATCTGCTTGATTGGGCCCTGATCATGGCGAAGGATAAACACGTATGGCGTGAGACGCCTCCCCAAGCATGGGACGACGATGTTCAACGATTCCTTTCGGGCGTAGCCGCTCTCGACGCCTACATTGCCAGCGGTGAACCACTCCAGGCGCCGCTTGAGAAGCTATTCCAAGGACCTGTTGCCGACGCGCTGACCCATGTCGGGCAAGTTGCCATGATGAGACGCCTCGCCGGTACTCCCCTTAAGGGCGAGAACTACTTCCGGGCCGATATCCACATTTCCCGCTGAAGACCCGCTAAAGCTTCCCCCTATCCCGGCCGATTACCCATTGGGACTATGTGTCTCCTAGTTCTACGAATCGGCTTGGGAAAGCACGTTCAGGGAGGGTTGTGAACCGATATGCACAGAGCTAAATGGCTTATTTTCATATTGTTGATATCTATCGGAGGAGCCTGGGCTCAAATTGCCAGTGTTATGGTGGGGACGAGCGCGAACGGCGCCGTATTCTCCGTCGACAGCCAGTCTTTCAATCATACACAGACATTCCTCTGGCCCGAAGGCAGCAAGCACATTCTTAGCTTTGCCTATTCGCTGGATCAAAACGGCGGCTCGCTCGGTTACCAGACGACGATCGACGGCTTAACGCGGTTCACGTTCGGCGGATGGAGCGCCGGTTCACTGGCGATCCCCGGTGGGCAGCTGACGATAACGATCACGGCGGACCCGAATATCGCATCCTACATCGCTTCTGTTTCAACGTCTTACCAGATACAAATCCAACTTCCAGGTGCGGACCCCAATGCATCCTGCAGCGGTGCTCCAGGGAACGCCGCCCTCACCGGGTTCCAGGATGGCATCGTCTACGTCAATGGCTCGTGCTTCGCGACAAGCGCAACGTTCTTCGCGCCAGCCGGTCCGATGACCCTGTCGGAATATCCGTTTCCGGGGTGGGCGTTCTACGGCTGGCAAATCAATGGCGGATATAACCTCTCCCCCAACACCACCTACAATCTCGTTGGGCCGACGGTGTTTCAGCCGCTCTTTTCGATCGCGAAGCGCGTCCACTTCATGACCAATCCTCCCGGATTTCAGGTGCTTGTGGATGGCGCTCCCAATGGGACGCCGTTAGCCCCGAATGCAAACGGGGCGACCTGTGATCCGACCACGAGCTATACCATCTCGCAAAGCGCCCCTCCGGGCTTTCCCATCCTTTGTCTGGGTGATTTCGATTTTCTTCCCGGCAGCGCTCATAAAATTGCTGCGAATACTCCGCAGATGGACCGTTACAACAACTATTGGGTGTTCCAGGGTTTCGACAACGGGATGGGCGAAAACGCTACCTATACCGCAGATTCGCTGACCAATGTGTCCGCCACCATCACCGCGATCTTCACGCAAGGAGTAAAAGTGGCGTTGATTTCCAGCCAGCCCGGGCTGAAGTTCATCGTCGACGGCCGTAGCAACTTGCAGAGCTATACATTTGTGTGGGGCCAGGGAGAGACGCACACGATCAGCGCTCCATCGACGCAGGTAGATGCAAGCGGCCGGACTTGGAACTTCGTTAGTTGGTCCAACGGAGGGCCGCAAACCCAGACCCTGGTGGTGCCGTCGGGCGTCACGGCCATTCCGTTGACGGCGACATTCGCGGAGCAGCCTCTGGTGACCATCAACACCGTCCCTCAGGGAATCCAGGTGACAGCCAATGGTTCGCCGTGCACGACTCCCTGCAGCCTCAGCCAGTCCTCCGGCACCAGCATTCAAGTAACGGTCCCGGCGACGGTCTCCTCCACTGCCACCTCGCGCGTCAGCTTTACCGGCTGGGCCGACGGGAGTACCTCGGTCACGCGGACGGTCTCGTTCGTGGGGAATGCAGTGGCGCTTCAGGCGAATTATCAGCAGCAATGGGCCATCACCAGCGCGGCGGTTCCGGCCGGAACGGCAACGTTCAACTATAACCCACCCTCGCCCGACGGTTTCTTCAACGATGGAACACCGGTGACCATCACCGTGACTCCGGCCAACGGATACAGGTTCGTGAAGTGGGGTGGAGATTTAACCGGAACGTATAGCACCGGATACCTGACGTTCAGCTCTCCGCACACCATCGCCGCATTCACGCAGGCAGTGCCGTCCATCGCCCCCGCAGGCATCATGAGCGCGGCGGGAGCGACGCCTGATGGCACCGTGGCACCAGGGTCGGTCATCACCATTTACGGCAACAACCTGGCTCCGGCACTGCAGATCGGGTCGACCAATCCGCTGCCGCAGTCGCTGGGAGAAATCACGGTAACGGTCGGCAATTATCTGCTTCCGCTACTCTTCGTGTCCCCAACGCAAATCAACGCGCAACTTCCGGTGGAATTGGTCGACGGAACCTACACTTTGCTTGTGCATCAAACCGGCATGCCGGATGTCTCGGGCACGATGACGGTGTCACGCGACGCGCCGGGAATGTTCACGCAATCCAATGCGCAGAACGTGCCGCTGGTGCTGGCGCTGCATCAGGACGGGTCGCTCGTGACCTTCGATAGCCCCGCCATTCACGGAGAGACCATCTCCATCTACGGCACCGGCTTTGGACCGTATGTCCAGACCACGTTCGACGGCTTCTTCGTTCCGGCGAGCCCGTCCAACAGCGTCGCAGATCCGGTGACGCTTACCGTGGGATCGGTCACCAAGACGCCGGATTTCGCGGGCGCAGCACCCGGAGCCGTTGGCCTGACGCTGGTGAAGATGAAGATCACCGACGATCTACCCACCGGTACATCCGTGAACATGCAGGTGCAGGTGAACAACAAGGCCAGCACGGCGGTGGTTCTACCGCTCCAATAGCTAGGGAGCCTGAACGAACACGTCGCCCCGGCGCTGGCCGTCGAGGTTCTTCGACAGCGTGCAACTGCGGAGTTTGCCGCTCTCGTAAAAATCGGTGCTGAAGCCGCCGTGATGGAACATCGCGGAAAAGAAGCCTCCAGCGGCCATACAGGGAATGCCCTGCACCACCTGATCTTCAGCCAACCAGCACTGCTTCAGCTTGCCGCTGGGGTAGAACGCCGTGGTGGCGCCTTCGGAGGGTCCCAGCGGACCTCCGCCCTTGCATGTGTAACCAAGCACTGGTGCATCGTGGGCAAGAAATAGATAATTCGGAGTGCCATCCAACCGGAGAACAACGATCGAGCCTGCCGGAGCGCTCGCTTCTCCAAACGCAGTCTCGCGCGAAACAGTGCATTGCTTCAAGTGGCCGTCGGGAAGGAACCACGCGTAGCCCCGGGCGCAAGGATAGCCTTGAATTTCGGTCGGCGCATCCAGGATTTTGCGAGTCAGTTCGGGTTCCGCCCACCCGAAACATCGGACGCCTAAGAGAGCAGCAGCGAAGAGCATTTTCTTCCGCATCGTGTGAAACCCTGCATTCAGTATGACTCCGATACGGATTGGACATGTTTTCATTGGGCCCTGAGATATACTTCTTTTTCAGGGAGCGAATATGCGCGTTCTCCTGTCCCTGCTCTCCTTCGCCGCCTTGGCCCTCTGCCAGATGACAGTTTCGCCGGTGCCTGCCACCCTCACGAAACGGTGACGGGCATGGTGCAGATCGTATCCGACCCCGCCGACTG
>Ga0335069_10000675_pt1 | contig 55791 bp, 46 predicted proteins | sample Lox_Sample_11_FD_206714 | JGI IMG/M metagenome (GOLD analysis project Ga0335069, IMG submission 206714) | Soil microbial communities from Loxahatchee National Wildlife Refuge, Florida, United States - Lox_Sample_1.1 | ecosystem: Environmental > Terrestrial > Soil > Wetlands | place: USA... | reverse complement strand
GCTCAAGCTCGAAGACTTCACCAATCCCCACAGCAGCGGCATCGTGCTTCCTCTCGACATCAACTACAGCCGCGAGACCCGCAACGTGGTAATGCCGCTGGATGCGCAGAAACTGTGGGGCGTCGGAGTCAATCTCGACATCGGCAACGCCAGGGACTTCAACACCAACAGCGGGCTCGGCGTCGAGCTGAAGAAAACCCCTGGCGTCGTCCTGCAGCGCAATTTCTGATTCAGTCGGCTTCGGCGGCCACTGACGTCAGGTCGGGGGCTTCGAGCCAGTAACGCCGGTACGCATCGCGCCACGACCGCACAACCGGCCTGCCTGCCGCGATATCCACGATTACCGCGCCATCGCGGTCGGAACGATAGATCCGGCTGCCGGTCTGCGCATACCGTTGCACGACTTCCTCCTTCGGATGGCCGAAACGATTACGGTAGCCGACCGTGAAGACCACGACATGCGGATGCACCGTGGCGATGAACGCCGGCGTCGACGAAGTGCGGCTGCCGTGATGCGGCGCCACCAGCACGTCGGATGCGATCCGCGTTCCGTACTGTTCGAGAATTTCCCGTTCCGACTTCGCTTCGATATCCGCCGGCAGCAGCAGGGTTCCGCCCGGCGCAGCGATCTTCAGTACGCAGCCGCGATCGTTTTCCTTCAACTTCGGCAGGGCGTAATCGGCGCCGGACGGATGCAGCATTTCAAAACGCACGCCGTCCCATTCCCATTGCTGCCCGGCCTGGCAACGCTCGAGATGCTGCGCCCCCGCCACCGCCGGAAAATCCGGTGGAACCGAAGTGAATACCATCGCCACCGGCATCGCCTGCAGTACCGAAGCCGCGCCGCCGCTGTGGTCGTTGTCGCGATGGCTGACCACCATTGCATCGAGTGCGCGCACGCCGGTCGCGCGCAGAAACGGTGCGATGATGCGGTTGCCGCTGTCATAGCCCGGCCCGAAGCCGGGACCGGTATCGAAAAGCAGTGCATGCCGGCTGGTCTGCGCCGCCACCGCCAGCCCCTGTCCGACGTCGAGCACGGTGATTTTCAGCGCGCCCTCCGGCAGTGACGGCGGCGCGGTCAGAAACAACGGCAGAAACCCGAACACTCCGATCCAGCGCGCCGGAAATCCGCGCGGCAGCAGCAACCACAGCGCACCGGCCATTGCAGCAACCACCGCCCACGCCGGCGGCGCATGCTGCTGCCACACTGCGGCCGGCAAAGCGCTGAGCCAGCCGAGAAAAACGCCGCACCACGACATGATCAGGTGCGCGAGCTTCAGCACCAGGTCGAACGGCAGCAGCATGCCGATCAAGGTCAGCGGCACCACCAGCAGGCTCACCACAGGAATCGCGACCGCATTCGCGAGCGGCGACACGATCGACACCTGCTGGAACAGCGCAATCGTCAGCGGCACCAGTCCGACCGTGATCGCCCACTGCACGCGCAGCCACGCCGCCGTCCAGTTGGGCTGCGCGATGCGTCCCGTGGACACATAAAAGATCAGCGCAACCGCGCCGAACGACAGCCAGAAACCGGCGGCATTGACCGCCCACGGGTCGATCACCAGCACCGCGAACAGCGCCGCTGCCAGAACCACCGATGCCGGAACGACGGCGCCCGACCACAGCGCGAAGGCGATTACCGCGATCATGTATACGGTGCGCTGCGCCGGCACTTCGAATCCCGCGAGCAGCGCATAGAGCGCGGCCGCGGCAAGGCCGGCGGCGGCCGCGGCTTTCTGGGCCGGCAGCCGCAGTACGAGCCACTCGCTGCGGCGCCACAGCAGCGACACCAGCGCGAATATCAGCCCTGAAATCATCGTCACGTGCAGGCCAGAGATCGACATCAGATGATTGACGCCGGTGCGTGTGAACACCTGCCACTGCGGCGACAGTATCGCGCGCTGGTCGCCGATCGCCAGCGCGGCCAGTACGCCCGCGTACTCGTTGCCAGCGCCCGCGTACGGTGCGCCGGGCAGCGCAGCGAGAATGCGCTGGCGCAGCGTTTCGCGCGCATATTCGATCAAATACGCGGGGCGTGCGACGAGACCGGCAATGCGCGCATGCTCCTCCTTTTCGCGCACGTAGCCGGTGGCGCGGACGCCGCGTTCCAGCAGCCACGCTTCGTAATCGAAACCGTTCGGATTCAGCGTGCCATGCGGGCGGCGCAGCCGCACCGTGAAGCGCCAGCGTTCGCCGGCATGCAACGACGGCAGTTCGCCCGCCGCATCGCCGTGCGCGCTGCTCCACCATGACAGCGCAATATGCGCAGGCACCCGTGCCTGCGGCGTCAGCACCTGCTCGACATCGAAATCGAAGCGCATGCTGCGCTCGTACGGCTGCGGCAGACTGGCGACCACACCGACCACCGCGATATCGCGCCCTTCCCACGCCGCCGGCAACTCATCGGCGAGCCGCTCCTGCGCGCGCCACGCCGCCCAGCCGAAACCGCAGACCGCGGCCAGCAGGCACAGCGCCAGCCGCCGCGACACACGCAGGGCAACCGGCAGCGAAACCGCACGCGGCCGCAGCAGGGCAAGCGCCGCGAAAACCGCCGGCGCGAGCAGCCAGTACCAGCCGAGCGCCGGCAACTGCGCCTGCTGCTGCAGCCACCACACTCCCAGCGCGAAAGCGATGACATTGAGCCGCATCGATGAAATCCATCGCCACCAATGGCGCCGCCAATATACGATAGAATGGGCTGCTCCAGCGATTGCACCGATTCATGCCGCGCAAGTTCTTCCGCAAGTATCTGCCGACGCACGAAACCATCCTGCGCAACCGCTGGATCGCGCGGTTCGGCAGTCTGCTCAGGCATCCGAACCTGTGGCACCTGAACCGGCGCTCGGTCGCCGGCGGCTTTGCGGCGGGCCTGTTCGCCGGGCTGATCCCCGGTCCGTTTCAGATGATCGGCGCCGCGGTCCTTTCGGTCATCTTCCGCATCAACCTGCCGGTCGCAGTGTTCACCACGCTCTACACCAATCCGGTCACCATCGTGCCGCTCTACCTTGTCGCCTACCAGATCGGCCGCTTGTTCGCGGGCGGCAGCGGCGTTTACTCCGCGCCGCCGCCGTTCACGCTCGAACAGGGCTGGCGCGACTGGCTCTCGGACCTGCTGGCGTGGGCCGCGCACCTCGGCGAGCCGCTGCTGATCGGCGTGCCGCTGCTTGCGCTGCTGCTGGCCGTGATCGGCTATTTCGTCGTCGATCTCGGCTGGCGCTGCTATACCGTCACCGCATGGCGCACGCGCCAGCGCCGCCGCGGAAAGGCAGCATCGGCGCGATGAAAACGCCGCGCTACTGGAAGCGCGCCGCGCGCGAACTGTCCGAGCGCGACGCGGTGATCCGCAAAATCGTCCTTGCCACGCCCGGCCTTGCGCTGCGCTCGCGCGGCGATGCGTTTGCGACGCTGGCGCGCGCCATCGTCGGCCAGCAGATTTCGTTGAAGGCTGCCGACAGCGTATGGCTGAAATTCAATGGCGCGGTACACACCATAACACCGCACGCGGTCCATAAGCACAACGCGGATCTGCTGCGCGCGTGCGGCCTGTCGCAAGGCAAAGTGACCTACCTGAAAGACCTCGCGCACCATTTCCTGGAAAAGAAACTGGCGCCCGATCGCTGGGAAGAAATGAGCGATGACGAACTGATCGCCGAGCTGACGCAGGTCAAGGGCATCGGCCGCTGGACCGCCGAGATGTTCCTGATCTTCCATATGACGCGGCCCAATGTATTTCCGATCGCCGACCTTGGCCTGCAAAAAGCGATGAGCCTGCATTACAACAAGGGCAAGCCGCTGTCGCAGCGGAAAATCAAGAATATCGAGCAGAACTGGCAGCCGTGGCGCTCGGTGGCGACCTGGTATATGTGGCGCAGCCTTGACCCAGTTCCGGTGGAATACTAATCTTCCATCAATTATCTCGAAACCGGACAATTTGAACGCAAAATAAAAATTCCGCTTTCGGCCAAAAGCGGCCATATCTGACACGCGGTTTTGGTGAAAATGTGAATAGGTTAATACCTGTTTGTTACGGACAAAACTTATGCAACGACTGAAGAAGATATTCTTCATTTCTTTGGCATTGTTTGTAAGCGTTGCTCAGGCCGAATCCGGTGTCTGGCCGAAATTGCAAAATGGGACTGATATCGCTCAGTGTAGTGAGGCTCTGAAGATCGCCAAAGCAGCATTTCAATCTGATAACTTCAGCTTATCCGATAATCCACCGATACCGGATGATTTAGGAAGTGCCATTATTTTTTCTCTGGTAGCTATATAGCGGATAGCGATTCTGTTTTTGAGAAAATACCAACACCAACGGGAATCGGCGGTGTTTTCTGGCAAAAGAAAGCGAAATATGGAATGCGATTTGTAATATTAGATGAACATCCTTCGATATATAGCGGTGAATCATATTCACTCTTTTCCATTAAGGACGAGATTACACCCGATCAATTCTTGCCTCAAAGCGGGGAGGCAAATAATGTGAGGCAGGAGGGTGTTGCCACTCCGACTATAAACCCACTGATCGATGATGGGATTCTGCCGTTAGTATTGCAAGAAAAAAAGTCCGGGGACATTTGGGCTATCGACCTTGGACCTACTAATGTTTATTTTAACGATTGGCAAATATATTTGGTTAATACCGAAGGAATAAAGCAGCCCTGTACAATAAATTTTCGCCCTGATGTGCATCCTGCAACAACCCTTTTGCCTAAACCGGTTCGTAAATTAGCCGATCTTCTCAGGGATACGATGGGAAAAGATGCAAACTTTGGAGTTGATGTGGAGACCACTTGGACGAATGCTCTTTTACGCCCATGGGCATTAAGTGTCCGTATATGGACTCCTCCTCGTTTGCAAGCACTCCGTTTTTAGGCGTTCGGTACGACTGCTCACGTATATCCGGCCTCTAACTGGAGCATCAATTCACTGATGCATGGGCCATGATGGGCTATTCGCGCGTCGGTTCCCCATTGCTTTGACGGGCTCTGAGGCCTCGGACAATTGCGGGTTTTACCAACGCCGGTTCGACCGGTTTGCCATCAAATGGCTTGCTACGCAATCGCGATGGAAGCACTCCTCTAACTAGGGTTACGTTTCCCTGCTACAGATGATTTGCTCTTTGGCTCAGCCTGCCGCCAGCTCTGGCTGGTAATCCTTGCCGCTTGTCATCATCGCCCAGGCGATGCGTGCGGTCTTGTTGGCCATGGCCACTGCCGCAATGTTCGGGTGGCGGCGTGTCGCAATGCGGGTGCCCCACTGGCTTAACCGGTCATCCTTGGTCTTGGCGGTTCGAATCATGGCGCGGGCGCCGTGAACCAATAACGATCGTACATAGGCATCGCCGCGCTTGCTGATGCCTAACAGGCGGTCTTTGCCTCCTGAGCTCACTTGCTTCGGCGTCAGGCCGAGGGACGCCGCCATCTGCCGGCCGTTGGCAAACGGATGGGCATCGCCGACACTCGCCAGCAAAGCCGTGGCAATCATCGGCCCCACGCCGCGCAGTTGCTGCAGACGCTTGGCCATCGGATCGGATGCCGCAATCAGTGCCACCTCCTGATCCAGCTCTGTCACCCGATCATTCAGCTGCTGCAGATCCTGCCACAAGCCGGCAAGAAGCCTGCGAAACCGGCTGCTCAAGCCGTTCTCCGCATCTTCCAGCCAGCAGGGGATAGCTTGGCGCAAGTGCAACCATTCTTTAGGAGCGACGATGCCATATTCCGCTGCCAGACCCCGCACCTGATTGGCCTTGGCCTTGCGCTGATCCATCAGGGCGGCGCGCACCCGATGCAGGGCCTGAATATCCTGCTGTTCGACTGTCTTCACCGGCACAAACCGCATGTGCGGCCGGCTCATCGCCTCACAAATCGCTTCTGCATCGTTGGCGTCGTTCTTGTTGCTCTTCACATAGGGCTTCACAAACCGTGGAGCCATCAGCCTTACCGTAAAGCCTTTGGCCTGCAGCTGGCGCGCCCAATGGTGCGCACCCCCACAGGCTTCCATTCCGATCTCGCAGTCAGGCTCGATCTTCTCCAGCAATACCCTCAGCCATTCCGCCCGATTGAGCTTCCGCCGCCACACCGGCTTCTCGTTGCAATCCACCCCATGCACTTGAAACACGTTCTTGGCCAAATCTACTCCAACGCGGATAATCTTCATCTTGGACTCCTTCTCGCTCTATCGACTGGTTAATGACATTTCCAGTCTGGCACATCGATGCCGCTTAGGTGAGGAGGAGTCCATCCCATTGCTTTGGGTCGAAAGCAGGCCTTTTAAATTTTTGTTGAAGCTGTCTAATTCATTTTTCAGAAACGGTTTATCGAACACGGCCAGTCGCTTTCGTAAGCGCAACACCCGCTCCTGCCAACAGCACTGGGCGTGAACGCGTATCCTTCCGCTTGTTACAGTCCTGCCTGTAATTTTCGGAGCAGCGTAACTAGTCGCGGGAAATAAAGTAAACCGCGAGCACGATGCAGACTACGGTAATGGTAAGGCCAATTTCGAACATGGGAACCCTCTTTATTTGGTGAGCAGATCGGCGAGCGGCTCTTTCATCGACTTCCGGTCGGACGGCCGCATCTCCTCCAGAACGCGCTTCAGCATTCGATCGAACGACACCAGAAACCCTTGCGGCAGGCGGTGCATCGTCTCGGCCAGTATGCCCCGCGCGGGCTTGGGGGCCCGCCGCAGCAGCTTCTTTCCGGCATCGGTCAGAAATAAAGTCACTACACGTTGGTCTTTACCGGACCGTTTGCGTTCAATCAGTTTTTCCCTTGCCAGCCTGTCGACCATATTGCTCACGGTCGATTGATGAAACGCCATCGCCGCCGAAAGCTCGGTAACGCGCAAGCCCGGGAATTGCCGGATTTCCCATAACGCCCACAAGTACGCACCGCTCAGCCCACACTGTTTTTCCACCCATTTGAAATGATGCTTGGCGGAATTGATGATGAGGCGGAATTTCATCAATACGGCAAGAGCGTGTTTTCGGCGATCCTCATCAACACCATTCCCGAGGCTGATGGCGGTGGCGCGGCTTTTTCGCGGCCGTCTGTTTCTGCCCTTCATGCAAAGTCGGTCTCCGATGACCTGCTTATTATATTTGTACAAATATTATTTGCAAAAATATTTTCAGCCCGCCTCCAGCGGCGACTCGTCGAGCGCCGCCAGCTGTTCGCGCAGTTGCAGCACCTGCTCCTGCCAGTAGCGCTGGGTGTTGAACCACGGAAACGCGGCGGGAAACGCCGGGTCGTCCCAGCGGCTCGCCAGCCACGCCGAGTAATGGATCATCCGCAGCGCGCGCAACGGCTCGATCAGCAGCAGTTCGCGCGTGTCGAAGTCGTGGAACTCGCGGTAGCCCGACAGCACTTTCCCGAGCTGCTGCGCCATTTCCTCCCGACTGCCCGAAAGCAGCATCCACAAATCCTGCACCGCCGGCCCGCTGCGGCAATCGTCGAGATCGACGAAATGTGGTCCTTTGTCTGTCCACAGTATGTTTCCGGCGTGGCAATCTCCGTGCAGGCGCAGCGTCCCGATCTGACCCGCTTCGGCGTAACGCCGTTCGATCGCGTCGAGCAGTTGCCGCGCGATGGTTTCGTACGAAGCGCGCAGATCGGCGGGCAGCCAGTTGCCGTCGAGCAGCAATTGCAACGGCGCGCGGCCGAAGGTTTCCGGAGTCAGCGCCGGCCGCTCGCGGAACCGGCGCACCGCGCCGACTGCGTGGATGCGTCCCAGAAAACGGCCGAGCCACTCAAGCGTATCCGCACGATCGAGTTCGGGCGCGCGTCCCGGCTGCCGCGGAAACAACGCGAAGCGGAACCCGGCGTGCACGGACAGCGTTGCGCCATCGTCGCCGGCAAGCGGCGCAACCACCGGGATCTCGCGTTCCGCGAGTTCGAGCGCGAACGCACGCTCTTCCAGAATCTGCGCATCGCTCCAGCGGCCGGGACGGTAGAACTTGACGATGACCGCGCCTCCCCGATCTTCCTCCAGCAGGACTTGAAACACGCGGTTCTCGTAGCTGTTCAGCGCGATGAAGCGGCCGTCGCAGCGCAGACCGCGGCTTTCGACGGCGTCGAGCACACAATCGGGAGTCAGTGCTGAATAGGGATGCGGATCGGCCATCAGTGCAGCCGGTTGGTCCGGACTAGACGATGCTGCACGGGATCACCGCGTCCTCGTCGAAGGAATAGACCGCGCACATCCGGTGGTATCCATCGGCAACGACGACCCTGCCGCGCCTGCTGTCCCGCACCAGCAGGATCGGCGAGAGCTTCGCGCCGTCGAGGATTTTCTCGCGGTCCTTTTCGACGTGGAAATTGCTGACGCCCAGCAGCGACAGCCCTGACGCCCTGAAAATGTCCTTCGCCTTGAACTCGATCACGGCGGCGCGCCGGAGCTGCCGCACATATTTTGCCGCTGTCCGCGCGTCGTAGATCAGGTTCAGGAAAGATTCGGCCGCCGGATAATCCTGCTCCTCGGATTCATCCAGCCACTTGATTCTGGTCTTTTTGCCCATGTTTCACCTCCGTCCGGAGAACGGCCGGAATCAGGCCGCAATCTATTTGGGAGCGGCCTGCTGCTCCGACTTGTTGTTGACAGTGGCGTCATGCACCTTGTAATCGGTCAGCACGCCTTTCGCGTCGAATTGGAAAATCACGCTGTGCGTCGTGGTATCCACGCTGCCCGCCAGCGTGCCGACCAGCGGGATGAAGGTCGCGGCATCGGGCTGCGCGACGCGGCTCAGATAAACCAGCGTCTGCTCGCCGTCCGGCGACCTGACCCGGCTCGTTGGCTGTCCGAAGCGGCCGATCACGTCCTCGATCGTGGACTTGCCCTTGACGACCTCCGACAGCCGGTCGACATCGATGCGGTTGCCGGTGCTGACACAGCCGGCGAGCGCGCATGCGATGATGAATACGAAACTACGCCGCATCCAGCACTCCGTCCCGCAATTTCAATCTGCGTCCGGCCTTCGCCGCGATTTCCTGATCGTGCGTCGCGATCACCAGGCTGGTGCCGAGATCGCGGTTCAATCCCAGCATCAGACCGAACACGTCGGCGGCGGTCTGGCGATCGAGATTGCCGGTCGGTTCGTCGGCGAGAATGCACGCCGGCTTCGTCACCAGCGCGCGCGCCAGCGCGACGCGCTGGCGCTCGCCGCCCGACAGCTCGGACGGCGCGTGATCGAGGCGGTGGCCGAGCCCGACCTTGTTCAGCATCTCGACCGCCGACGCTCTCGCCTCTTCGTCGGGCAGGCGGCGGATCAGCAGCGGCATCGCGACGTTTTCGACCGCGTTGAATTCCGGCAGCAGGTGATGAAATTGATAGACGAAGCCGAGCGCCCGGTTGCGCAGCTCGCCGCGCTCGGTCTCGTTCAGCGACTGCATGTCACGGCCATTGACGAACACCTGCCCGCCGCTCGCGCTGTCGAGGCCGCCGAGCAGGTGCAGCAGCGTGCTCTTGCCCGAGCCCGAGGCGCCGACGATCGCGACGCACTCGCCGCTGCCGACCGCGAAATCGACGCCGAGCAGCACCGGCACCGCAGTCCTGCCCTGATGATAGGTCTTGCGCAGATCGCGGCAGGCAAGCACCGCTTCCGGTTTTATCCCTTCACCCTTCACCCTTCACCCTTCACTCATATCGGAGCGCTTCCGCGGGATTGATCTTCGCCGCGCGCCAGCTCGGATAGATCGTCGCCAACACGCAGACGATGAACGAGAACAGCGCGGTCAGCGCGACGTCGCCGGCGCGCAGCTCGGACGGCAGCTCGCTGATGTAATAGACGTCCTTCGCCAGAAACTTGAAACCGAACACATTCTCGATGAACGGCACCACCGTCTCGACGTTCAGCGCGAGCGCGATACCGGCCGCAACGCCGGCGGCGGTGCCGACCACGCCGACCAGCGTGCCCTGCACCAGGAAGATCTTGGTGATGCTGGCGGGACTGACGCCGAGCGTGCGCAGGATCGCGATGTCGGGCTGCTTGTCCTTGACCGCCATGAACAGGCTCGACACGATGTTGAACGCGGCGACGACGATGATCAGGAACACGATCAGGAACATCATCCGTTTCTCGATATCGACCGCGCGGAAATAGTTTCCGTACTGGCGCGTCCAGTCGGATACCATGTAGTCATAGCCGAGCGAGCGCGACAGTTCGCCGACCACGCGATTCGACTGGAACATGTCGTTGAGCTTGAGGCGCACGCCGCTGACCGTGTCGCCCATCCGGTACAGCTTCTGCGCGTCCTGCAGGTCGATCAGCGCGAGGCCGGAATCGAATTCGTAATGGTCGATGCGGAAAATGCCGACCACGGTGAAGCGCCGCAGCCGCGGCAGTACTCCGGCCGGCGTGACCTGCCCTTCCGGCGCGATCAGCGTGACCCGGTCGCCGACCATCACGCCGAGCGCACGCGCCAGTTCGACGCCGAGCACGACGCCGAACTCGCCGGGTTTCAATGCGCCGAGCCCACCCGCCAGCATGTGCTGCGAGATTTCCTCGACCCTGTCTTCGTATTCGGGCGCAACGCCGCGCACGAACGCACCGCGCACCGCGCTACCGTTCATCAGCAGCGCCTGCTGCGATACATACGGCGCGGCGGCGGCCACTTCGCCGTTTTTTTCCGCCACCGCGGCGACCGCGCGCCAGTCCCCGACCACGTCATCGGAGCCGGTGATCTGGACGTGCGCGGCGACGTCGAGGATGCGGGTGCGGATCTCGCGCTGGAAGCCGTTCATCACCGACAGCACGGTGATCAGCACGGTGATGCCGAGCGCGATCGCGACGATCGAGATCAGCGAGATGAAGGAGATGAAGCGGCTGCGCTGGCGTGAGCGCGTGTAGCGCAGTCCGATGAAAAGCTCGTAGGGTTGCATCACGATGCACGCAAGTTTGCCATAACCGCGCGGCAAACGCCGCCGCGGATGATAAACTGCGCGCGATTCCGCGATGCATTGCACCGTCTTCATCTCCGGCCTGCTGCCGCTGCCGCCCGGCCTGCATCCGCGCGCGACTGCGCTTGAAACCCTGCTCGCGCGCGGCAACACCCGGACTGGCGAGGCGCTTGACCGCGCCGCCTGGCTGTGCCGGACGTTCGGCGTCCCCGCGCGCAACGACTGGCCGGTCGCGCCGCTGCTGCTGCGCGCCGACGGCGTCGATCCTGAAAACCATTTCTGGCTGCGCGCCGACCCGGTGCATCTGCAGCCCGGCCTCAATCGTCTGGTGCTGGCCGCCGCGATCGACGATCTCGGCAATGAGGAGGCCGCAGCGCTGGTCAACGCGCTGAACCGGCACTTCGCGCCCGACGGCGTCATCTTCGGCATCGCGCCCTCCGGCCGCTGGTATCTGCGCACCGCAGGTGCACCGGACATTGCGACCACGCCGCTGGCGCAGGTCGTCGGCCACGACATCGATCCGCATCTGCCGCGCGGCCGCGACGCACTGACCTGGCACCGCATCATCAACGAAGCGCAGATGGTGCTACACGCTCAGCCGGTGAACGCCGCGCGTGAAGCGCGCGGACTGCCGGCGATCAACAGTATCTGGCCGTGGGGCGGCGGCACGCTGCCGGTGCCGACCGCCTCACCGTACGCAGCGGTATTGAGCGACGATCCGCTGACACGCGCGCTGGCGGGAAACATCCACCGCGAACTGCCGGCCGACCTTGGCGCGTGGCTGGCGGAATCTCCCGCCGCTACAGCGCTGCTGGTATTCAGCGCGCTGGAACGCGCCGGCAGCGACCTCAATGCGTGGCAGGCCGCGGTGATGCAGACCGACCGCGACGGGCTCGCGCCGCTGCTTGCGGCGCTGTACAGAAAGCAGATCACCGGCCTCCGGCTCGTCACCCCCGGCTCCGACCACTCGATCGAATCCGAAGCGCTGCCCGCGCACCGCTGGCGCTGGTGGCGACGCCAACGCCGCCTTGCCGACCTGCTGGCATGACGCTCAACATCAAGGTCCGCGTGCCGCCCGCCGCCGCCGTCGCCGCGCTGACCGATGGCGGCGTTGATCCGCTGCTTGCGCGCATATACGCCGCGCGCGGCATCGTCTCGCCGCAACAGCTGGCAACCGGCACCGGCGGCCTGCTGCCGCCGGAGCGCATGCACAACCTCGAACGGATGGCGGCGCTGCTCGCCGACGCGATCGCAGCCGGAAAAAAACTGCTGATCGTCGCCGATTACGACGCCGACGGCGCGACCGCATGTGCGGTCGGCATCCGCGCACTGCGCGCGTTCGGCGCGCGCGTCGATTATCTGGTGCCGAACCGCTTCGAGTACGGTTACGGTCTGACGCCGGAGATTGTCGAGCTCGCGCACCGCGAAAAGAATCCTGATCTGCTGATCACGGTGGACAACGGCATCGCCAGCGTCGACGGTGTCGCCACCGCCAACCGGCTCGGCATGCGCGTGCTGGTCACCGACCATCATCTGCCCGGCGCGCAGCTGCCGGATGCGCTGTGCATCATCAACCCGAATCAGGCCGGTTGCGGCTTTCCGAGCAAAAATCTGGCCGGCGTCGGCGTGATGTTCTACCTGATGCTTGCACTGCGCGCGGAACTGAGAAAACGCGGCGCGTTCGACGGGAAAACGGGACCCAATCTGAGCGCACTGCTAGACCTGGTTGCGCTCGGCACCGTCGCCGATGTCGTCAAACTCGACGACAACAACCGGATCCTCGTGCAGCAGGGCCTGCAGCGGATGCGCGCCGGCAGGACCTGGCCCGGCATCGCGGCGCTGATGAAAGTCGCGGGCCGCGATCCGGCGAAAACTTCGACCTACGATCTCGGCTTCGTACTCGGTCCGCGGCTTAACGCCGCCGGCCGCCTCGAAGACATGGCGCTCGGCATCGAGTGCCTGATCACCGACGACGTGGCGACCGCCGAGCGCTGCGCGAGCGAGCTCGACCGCATCAATCGCGAACGGCGTTTGATCGAGAACGACATGCATGCCGACGCGCTGGCGGTTCTCGGACAGTTGCCGCAGACCGACAGCTACAGCCTGAGCCTGTTCGACGCCGGCTGGCATCCGGGAGTGATCGGCATCCTCGCTTCGCGCATCCGCGAGCGGCTGCACCGGCCGGTGATCGCGTTCGCGCCGGGCAGCAACGGCGAGATCAAGGGTTCCGGCCGCTCGATTCCGGCGCTGCACCTGCGCGACGCGCTCGACCTCGTCGCCAAGCGCGATCCCGGTCTGCTGCTCAAATTCGGCGGTCACGCGGCGGCGGCCGGACTGACGCTGCGTGCCGGCGACTTCGAACGCTTCCGCGACGCGTTCGAGGCGGCCGCGTGCGAACTGCTGTCGCCGGCCGACCTCGAGCGCGTGATCGAAACCGACGGCGCACTCGCGCCGGAACTGATGACGCTGGAAAACGCGGCACTGCTCGAACGGGTGGTATGGGGCCAGGGTTTTCCGCCGCCGACGTTTGACGGCGAGTTCGTCGTCGTCCGCCAGCGCGTGGTCGGCGAGCGTCATATGAAGCTGCGCGTCGCGTGCGGCGGCCGCGAATTCGACGCGATGCTGTTTGCGCGCGCGGAACCGCTGCCGCCGCGCGTGCGCACGGTCTATCGCCTCGCCAGCAACGAGTACAATGGACAGCGCAGCGTGCAATTGACGATCGAACAATGGGAAGCACTTTGAACTTCGGCGAACTGTTCGACAATGCAGGACTCGACCTGCTGCCGGCGTTCGCGACCAGCCTTGCGATCGGCCTGCTGATCGGGCTCGAGCGCGAACGCCATCCGAACGCGAAGGCCGGCCTGCGCACGATCGCATTGACCTCGCTGTTCGGCACGCTGACTGCGCTGCTCGGCGCGGCCACCGCCACGCCGTGGCTGCCGGCCGCCGGCCTGCTCGCAGTCGGCGCGATGATCGTTGCCGTCTACTTCGGCGAACCGGACGGCACCGCCCAGGGCGATCCCGGCACCACCACGGTGATCGCAGTGCTGCTCGCCTACGGCCTCGGCATGCTGGTCTATCTGGAACACGGCAACCTCGCAATCGCGCTCGCGATCATCATCACCGCGCTGCTCTACTTCAAGCCGGAACTGCGCGGCATTCTGCAGCACTTCAGCCGCCACGACCTGCTTGCGGTGCTGCAGTTCGCGGCGCTGACTTTCGTCGTGCTGCCGGTGCTGCCCGACCGCGGCTACGGGCCGTACGGCGCGCTCAATCCGCACCGGATCTGGCTGATGGTGGTGCTGATCTCCGGGCTGAGCCTGACCGGCTACATCGCGCTGAAGCTGGCGGGCGGCCGGCGCAGCGCGATCATGCTCGGCATTTCCGGCGGCCTGGTGTCGACCACCGCGATTACTCTGCTGTTCTCGCGCCTCGGCCGCGACAGGAGCGCGGTGCCGCTGGCGGCGCGCGTGATCATCATCGCCAACCTCGCGCTGCTGGTGCGGCTCGCTGTGCTGACCGCGGTCGCCGGACGCGACCTGCTGCCGCATCTGCTGCCGGTGCTGGGTCTCGCGCTGTTCGCCGGCGTGGCCGCGGTCGCGCTGCGGCCGCGCCTGACGCTGCATCACGACCTGCCACCACCGCGCACCGCCAATCCGATGGAGCTGCGCACCGCGCTCGGTTTCGGCCTGCTGTTCGGCGTCGTGCTGTTCGTCTCCGCCTGGCTGACCGATGTCGCCGGCAACCGCGGCCTCTATATCGGAGCGCTGATCGCCGGTCTGCCCGACGTCGACGCGATCACGCTCTCCGTGCTGCGGCTGCACGAGGTCGGCAGCGTGCCGCCGGCGACTGCGGTCACTGCGATCGTGCTTGCGCTGCTGGCCAATCAGACGACCAAGCTGCTGCTGGTGGCAGCACTCGGCGGCGCGCGGCTGTTCCGTTCCTGCGCGCTGCCGCTGGCGGCGACGGGCATCACCGCGGTCGCCGCCAGCGCGCTGCTCGCCTGACGCGCGTCCTGTATAATCGGCGCTTTTCCGGAAACGATCTCGATGGAAGCCGAACAGCTCAACGCCATCGCGCGGCGCCTGCACGATCTCGATCAGCGCAACGCCGAATTGCGGAGGTATCTTTGACTTCGAAGCCAGTCAGCAACGCCTCGCTGAAATCATCAGGCTGAGCGAAGACCCGGCGGTGTGGAGCGACGCCAGGCGCGCACAGGAACTCGGCCGCGAACGCAAGACGCTCGAAGCGCTGGTGCTGAAGATGGAGCGCCTCGACCGCGACCTGCATGACACCGCCGAGTTGCTCGAAATGGCGCGCGCCGACAACGACGACGCGGCGCTTGCAGCAATCGCCGCCGACAGCGTCACGCTCGAAAAGACCGTCGCCGAGATCGAGTTCCGGCGCATGTTCGCCAACCCGCTCGATCCGAACAACTGCTTCGTCGACATCCAGGCCGGCTCCGGCGGCACCGAGGCGCAGGACTGGGCGCAGATACTGGAACGGATGTATCTGCGTTACTGCGAACGCAAGGGTTTCAAGGTCGAGGTGCTCGAGGAATCGCCGGGTGAAGTCGCCGGCATCAAGAGTGTTTCGCTGAAGGTCAACGGCGATTATGCCTATGGCCTGTTGCGCACTGAAAGCGGCGTGCACAGACTGGTGCGCAAATCCCCGTTCGATTCGAACAACCGCCGCCATACCTCGTTCGCCAGCGTGTTCGTCTATCCCGAAATCGACGAAACGATCGAGGTCGAGATCAACCCGGCCGATCTGCGCATCGACACTTTCCGCGCGTCGGGCGCCGGCGGTCAGCACGTCAACAAGACCGATTCGGCGGTGCGCATCACGCACAATCCCACCGGCATCGTCGTGCAGTGTCAGAACGACCGTTCGCAGCATCGCAACCGCGCCGAGGCGATGGCAATGCTGAAGGCGCGTCTCTACGAACTCGAGCTGCGCAAACGCAACGAGGAAAAAATGGCGATGGAGGAAAGCAAGACCGACATCGGCTGGGGCCATCAGATCCGCTCCTACGTGCTCGACCAGTCGCGGATCAAGGATCTGCGCACCGGCGTCGAAATCGGCAACACCCAGGCAGTGCTCGATGGCGACCTCGACGATTTCATCGAGGCCAGCCTGAAACAGGGCGTCTGACGATGAGCGACGAACCGATTCCGCCGCCGGACGAGAACGAGAACCATGTGATCGCCGAGCGCCGCGCCAAGCTGCAGGCGCTGCACGAACAGGGCAACGCCTACCCCAACGATTTCAGTCGCAACGATCTGGCCGCGGCGCTGCACGAAACATACGGCGGCCGCGACCACGACTGGTTCGAAGCGAATCCGGTCGCGGTCACCGTCGCCGGCCGCATCATGCTGAAGCGCGTGATGGGCAAGGCCAGCTTCGCGACAATCCGCGACATGAGCGGCGACCTCCAGCTTTATCTGAACGACGGCGACACCGGCGCGGAGCAGCACGCGGCGTTCAAGCATTACGACATCGGCGACATCATCGGCGCCGCGGGCACGCTGTTCAAGACGAAAAAAGGCGAGTTGACGGTGCGCGTCAAACGTGTGCGCCTGCTTGCCAAGTCGTTGCGGCCGCTGCCGGAGAAATTCCACGGCCTGACCGATCAGGAACAGCGCTACCGCCAGCGCTATCTCGACCTGATCGCGAACGCCGATTCACGGCAGGTATTCATGCTGCGCTCGCGGATCATCCAGGCGATCCGCAATTTCCTGCTCGCGCAGGGCTACCTCGAAGTCGAGACGCCGATGATGCATCCGATTCCCGGCGGCGCGGCGGCGCGGCCGTTCGTGACCCATCACAACGCGCTCGATATGGACCTCTATCTGCGGATCGCACCCGAGCTCTACCTGAAGCGGCTGGTCGCCGGCGGTTTCGAGCAGGTGTTCGAGATCAACCGCAGTTTCCGCAACGAGGGCATCTCGACCCGCCATAATCCCGAATTCACGATGCTCGAGTTCTACGCCGCCTACCGCGACTATGAATACCTGATGACGTTCATCGAGCAGCTGCTGCGCGACACCGTGCAGACCGCGCTTGGCGGCACACAGATCGCCTACCAGGGGCGCACCATCGATTTCGGCAAGCCATTTGCACGGCTGCGCATCACCGAGGCATTGCGGAAATATCACCCGGAATTCAGCGACGCGATGCTGAACGACCGCGCCGCACTGACCGAGAAACTGAAAACCCTCGGCATCCCGTTCCGCGCTCAGGACGGTATCGGCGGACTGCAACTGACGCTGTTCGAGAACACGGTCGAGTCCGAACTGTTCGAGCCGACCTACATCTACCATTACCCGGCCGAGGTGTCGCCGCTGGCGCGCCGCAGCGACCGCGACCCGGAATTCACCGACCGCTTCGAGCTCTATATCGCCGGACGCGAGATCGCCAACGGTTTTTCGGAACTGAACGACCCCGAGGACCAGGCCACGCGCTTCGCCGAGCAGGCGAAACAGAAGGAAGCCGGCAACCCGGAGGCGATGCACTACGACGCCGACTACATCCGCGCGCTCGAATACGGATTGCCGCCGACCGCCGGCACCGGCATCGGCATCGACCGGCTGGTGATGCTGCTGACCGACCGCGCGTCGATCCGCGACGTGATTCTGTTTCCTCTGCTGCGGCCGGAATAGCCGCAGGTCATCCTGAAGGCACCGGCACCGCCTCCGCCAGCGTCATCGATTCCGAGCATTTCAGCTAAAGCAGGCCGATCGCCCTCGACACCAGAAGCGCCACGATGACGAGCGAAATCAGCGCCTGAATCATCGTCAATATTTTCGCCCATCGCGAGAGCACCGGCGTGTCGGTCGGCGAAAAAGCGGTGCTCGTATTGAAAGCGATGAACAGGTAATCGATGAACTGCGGCGCCCATCGTGTCCTGGACGACAGGTCGCCCCTGTACTGGGTCATTTGAGGGAATAGAAATGATCCTTCGGCATGCACATCACGGCGATCGCGCCGATGCGGGCCCCCGGCATCCAATCGCCAGTACCAAAGCGAAAAAACGACAACATTGGTAATCCAGAGCAGTCCGGCGGAACGCAGAAGTTCGGTAGCGGATTCCTTGTGTTGCGGCAGCGCTTTTATCAGCAGGAACAGAGAAAATATGAGGGCGATCGTAATGATGCCGTTTACGATATACCCCAGAACCCGATTCAGCCGGTCACGGCCGATGTAATGGGAGATCAGCAGCGGCACCAGCAGGGCACTGACGGCAACCAGCACCAGCCAGCCCGGCCCCATGACCAGATATTCGGGCAACGCAGTATAGATGCCGCCCACCGCCAGCAGCGCGACGATGGCCGGCCAGCGCGGTTCATGAAAAACAGCCGCTCCCGACGACGGTGTCTTCATCATTGAAGCAGATGCATCATTCGCTGAGAGCTTCTCCCGCTGATTTCAATCAACGCGGCACGATGGTCATGGTGGACACGGAAATCCGGCGGCGCGATGCACGCGGGCGCACCAACCGCGCTGCGCCGCCTACTCGCTGCCCTCGTTCCAGATCTGCCACCAGCGCTTGCCGCTCGGCACTTCGCCCTTCAGGTATTTGCTGTCGGGAAAATTTGTCTTCATCACGCGCTCGGCGTCGTTGCGCAGATCGGTCAATCCGAGCGCGTCATAGGCCTTGACCAGGATCAGCAGCCCTTCTTCGTTGGCCGGCGCCTGCGGATATTCCTTCAGCGAATACTGGACGCGGTTGGCCGCGCCGACGTAGGCGCCGCGCCTCAGATAGTAGCGCGCAACGTGGATTTCGTACGAGGCCAGCGCGTCGACCAGGTAATGCATGTGCTGGATCGCGTCCGGCGCATATTTGCTGTTCGGAAAACGCGTCGCCAGATCCTTGAACCCTTCGAACGCCTCGCGCGCAGCCTTGGGATCGCGCTCGGTCGGATCCTGACCGATGTAGGAAGAAAGAAATCCCAGATCGCCGTTGAAATGGCACAGCGCCTTCAGGTAGTAGGCGTAGTCCACCGCCGGATTGTTCGGGTGCAGCTTGATGAAGCGTTCGATCGCGTTGATCGCCGCTTCGGTATCGCCGCTTTTGTACTCCGCATAAGCGAGGTCGATCTGCGCCTGGATCGCGAACCGGCTGTAGGGGTAGCGGATCTCGATCTGCTGATAGTACTTGATCGCCTTGTCCCAGTCGTGTTTGTCCATCGCTATCTTGGCTTCGCTGAAGAACTTGTCGTCTTTCCAGTTCTCGGTCTCGTCAGCCTTGTTTTTCAGCATGCCGCACGCGGCGAGACACAACGCGAGAAATATCGCTAAACTAGCCCGCTTCATGAAAATCGCTCCGAAATTGATGCCCGATTATAGCCGATCGATCGTCGCAGCCGAGACGATCGAACTGACGCTGCCGCACCACTGCGCCGGGCAACGACTGGATCAGGCATTGTCACTATTGTTGCCGCAGTATTCACGCAGCCGGCTCGCGCGCTGGATACGCGATGGCCAGGTCGAGCTCGACGGCCGGGCCGCGCTGCCCAAAGCCAAAATGTACGGCGGCGAGAAAATAAGGATCGCGCCGCTGCCCGACCCGTCCGCGACCGCCGCGCAGCCGGAAGCGATCGCGCTCGACGTCGTCTACGAGGACGACGCGCTGCTGGTCGTCAACAAGCCGGCTGGCCTCGTTGTCCATCCCGGCAGCGGCAACTGGAGCGGCACGCTGCTCAACGCGCTGCTCGCGCACGCGCCGGCGCTCGCCGCGCTGCCGCGCGCTGGCATCGTGCACCGGCTCGACAAGGACACCAGCGGCCTGCTGGTCGTCGCCAAGACGCTCGAAGCGCAGACCAGTCTGGTGCGCCAGCTGCAGGCGCGCAGCGTCAAACGCGAATATTTCGCGCTGGCACACGGCAAGATCGTGCGCGGCGGCAGCATCGAAGCGCCGATCGGCCGTCATCCGGCTCGGCGCACGCGGATGGCGGTCACCGCGCGTGGCAAGCCGGCAACCACGCATTACGAAATTCTGCGCCGCTACCCGCATGCGACGCTGCTGCGCTGCCGGCTCGAAACCGGCCGCACCCATCAAATCCGCGTCCATCTGCAGTCGATCGGCCATCCGCTGGTCGGCGATCCGGCCTATGGCCGCCGCGCTCATTCACGTGATGGGGCCGGCGCCGATCCGCTGCTCACCGCCTTTCCGCGGCAGGCGCTGCATGCACAACGCCTCGAACTGATCCATCCTGCAAGCGGCAAACGCGTTGCCTGGGAGGCGCCGCTGCCGCCGGATTTAGAGGCACTGCTCGCCGCGCTCGACACGCAAAAGTGAACATCCCCGCCGACTGGATCATTCCCGACTGGCCGGCGCCGGTAAACGTCAAAGGCCTGATCACGACGCGCCGCGGCGGCATCAGCAGCGGTCCCTATGCAAGCTGCAATCTCGGATTGCATGCCGGCGACGATGCGGCCGCAGTCGCCGCCAATCGCCGCCGGCTGCGCGAACTGCTGCCCGCCGAGCCGAAATGGCTCGAACAGGTGCATGGCAACCGCGTGGTCGCCGCCGACGGTCTGACGGAAACCGCTGCAGCCGACGCCAGCGTCGCGCGCCAGCCGGGAACCGTCTGCGCGGTGATGATGGCCGATTGCCTGCCGGTGCTGCTGTGTGACCGCGACGGCAGTGTGGTCGGCATCGCGCACGCCGGCTGGCGCGGGCTCGCCGCCGGCGTCATCGAAAACACCGTGGGCACGATGGCGCTGCCGCCGCAACGCCTGCTCGCCTGGCTCGGACCCGCGATCGGCCCGGCCGCGTTCGAGGTCGGCGCCGAAGTGCGCGATGCTTTTGTCACGCACGATCCGGCGGCCGCCGCAGCGTTCGTGCCGTCGCGGCAGACCGACAAATGGCGCGCCGACCTTTATGCGCTCGCGCGACAGCGTCTCGCGCGCTGCGGGGTCGCACCAATATATGGCGGCGGCCTGTGCACCGCGAGCGATCCGGCGCGCTTCTATTCGCATCGCCGCGACCGCGTCACCGGCCGCATGGCGGCGCTGATCTGGCTCGCGCCCGGCGCGGAAAAGTTGACGCGTCATCTATAATGACTGCACTACCTTGAACGCCCTGACCGGAATTCTCGTTGCGACGGTGGCCGGCGGCGCGCTGAGCGCGACCGCCGCGGCGGCATTCGCCTTCAGCGCGCGCCCGGTCCATGTGCCAGCGCTGATCAGCTTCGCGATCGGCGCGCTGCTCGGCGCCGCGTTCCTCGAAATCCTGCCGCATGCATTTGAAACCTCGCCCAGCCCGACGCGCATCACCGCAATGGTGCTGGCCGGCATCCTGCTGTTCTTCGTCCTCGAGAAGCTGGTGCTGTGGCGTCACTGCCACGAGGAGCAGTGCGAAGCGCATGAATTGCGCGCGGCGCCGCACGATCACGGCCGCAGCGGCCTGATGATCATGATCGGCACCACTTTCCACAATTTCGTCGACGGCATCCTGATCGCGACCGCCTTCCTCGCCGACCTGCAGGTCGGCGTGGTGACCGCAATCGCGATCATCACGCACGAGGTGCCGCAGGAAATCGGCGACTTTCTGGTGCTGTTGCATTCCGGCTATCCGCGGCGCGTCGCGTTCGCGGTCAACATCCTGTCGAGCCTGGCGATGACGGCGGGCGGCGTGTTCGCCTATTTCGCGCTGAAGACGATGCAGCAGTGGATACCGCCGCTGCTCGGGCTTGCCGCCGCCAGCATGATCTATGTCGCGGTCGCCGATCTGATTCCGGGCCTGCACCGCCGCCCCGAACTTCACGCCACTTTTCAGCAGGTCACTCTGATCTGCGCCGGCATTTTCACGGTGTGGGGCGTCGGCGCGCTGGTACGCGAGTCCTGAGATCCGCGCCGCGATGAACTCTCCGCAAACCCTGATGCAGGCGCTGCTCGACCAGGCCGGCCGCGCCAGCGCCGAACAGGCGCAAAGCATCGTTCAGTCACTGGCGACTGAACAGCGGATACGGGACACCACGCTGCTCGACGCACTGACCGCCGCCCTCGCGCAGGACAGCGAGCAGCTGAACGAAATCCAGCAGCGCTACTACCGGCAGCATCTCGAACTGTGGAAACGCGTGATCGCGCGCGCCGACCAGGGCGCGGCCGCCGCGCCGGTGATCGCACCGGAGAAAACCGACCGCCGCTTCCAGTCGCCGGAATGGAATGAATTGCCGTTCTTCGATTATCTGAAACAGGCCTATTTGCTGAACTCGCGCTGGCTCGGAGAAATGGTTGAAGCGGCGGCGCTTGACGCGCCGGCCAAGCACCGGCTGCGCTTCTTCACGCGCCAGTGGCTCGATGCCGTGGCCCCCGCCAATTTTCCGGCGACCAACCCGGAAGTTCTGAAACTGGCACAGCAGACCGGCGGCGAAAGCCTGTTGCGCGGCATCGAAAACCTGAATGCCGATCTGAAAAAGGGCCGCATTACGATGACCGACGAGGCGGCGTTCGAAGTCGGCCGCAATCTCGCGGTCACTCCCGGCGCGGTCGTATTCGAAAACGATCTGATGCAGCTGATCCAGTACGCGCCGTTGACCGAGACCGTGCACGAAAAACCGCTGCTGATCGTGCCGCCGTGCATCAACAAGTACTATATCCTCGATCTGCAGCCCGACAATTCATTCGTGCGCTACGCGGTCGCGCAGGGCCATACCGTATTCATGGTGTCGTGGCGCAACGTGCCGCAGGAAATGGGGCGCGTGACGTGGGACGAATACCTCGAGCGCGGCGTGATCCGGGCAATCGATGCCGTGCTCGAAATCTGCGGCAGTGGACAGCTCAACGCGCTTGGTTTCTGCATCGGCGGCACGCTGCTGGCGCCGGCGCTCGCGGTGCTGCGCGCGCGTGAACGCGAGCCGGCGGCAAGCCTGACGCTGCTGACCGCGATGCTCGATTTCAGCGACGTCGGTGATCTTGCGGTGTTCGTCGATGAGAATTACGTTACGAAACGCGAGCAGGATTTTGCCGCGGGCGGCGTGCTGAACGGCCGCGAACTGGGGCTGACGTTTTCGAGCCTGCGCGCCAACGAGCTGATCTGGAACTACGTCGTCAACAATTACCTGAAGGGGCAACAGCCGGAACCATTCGACCTGCTCTACTGGAACAGCGACAGCACCAACCTGCCGGGCGCGATGTACGTGTATTACCTGCGTAACACCTATCTCGAGAACAACCTGCGCGTGCCGGGCAGGCTGACGATGTGCGGCGTACCGATCGACCTCGACACGGTCGCCGCGCCGGCCTATGTGCTCGCCGCGCGCGAGGACCACATCGTGCCGTGGAAGACCGCCTACCAAAGCACCCAATTGCTCGGCGGGCAGTGCGAGTTCGTGCTGACCGCGAGCGGCCACATCGCCGGCGTCGTCAATCCTGCAGCGAAGAACAAGCGCCACTACTGGCTCAATACGGATCTGCCGGCCGACGCCGATGCGTGGTTCGCCGCCGCCGCGCAGCGGCCGGGCAGCTGGTGGTCGCACTGGAGCGGATGGCTCGCGCCGTTCGGCGGCATGCAAGTGCCGGCGCGCCCGCCCGGCGGCGCGAAATATCCGGCCATCGAACCCGCGCCCGGACGCTACGTGAAAGAGAGGATTCAGGATACAGGATTCGGGATTCAGTCTGACTGAGGTCTCCTGTATCCTGTAATGCCGCGGCTCTGCGGTTCACTTGTAAGGATTATTATATGTCTCAACGCATCGCTGTCGTGACCGGCGGCATGGGCGGCCTCGGCGAGGCCATCTGCGCCAAGCTGTCGGACATGGGATACCGGGTTGTCGCCACTCATTCGCCGGGCAACGCAAAGTCCGCATCGTGGCTGGCCGAAATGAAGAAACGCGGCCGTTCGTTCCATACCGTCGAGGTCGATGTCGCCGATTTCGATTCGTGCGCACAGGCCGTGGCGCGGGTCGAAGCCGAGGTCGGCCCGATCGACGTGATGGTCAACAATGCCGGTATCACGCGCGACATGACGTTCAAAAAGATGGGCAGGCCGGACTGGGACGCCGTGCTGCGCACCGATCTCGACAGTGTATTCAACATGACCAAGCCGGTGTGCGACGGCATGGTCGAGCGCGGCTGGGGTCGCATCATCAACATCTCATCGGTCAACGGCCAGAAAGGCGCGTTCGGGCAGACCAACTACGCGGCGGCCAAGGCCGGCATGCACGGCTTCACCAAGGCGCTCGCGCTCGAGGTCGCGAAGAAAGGCGTCACCGTCAACACCATCTCGCCGGGGTACATCGCGACCAGGATGGTGCTGGCGATCCCGCAGGAAATCCTCGATACCAAGATCATCCCGCAGATTCCGCTCGGCCGCCTCGGCAAACCGGAGGAAGTCGCCGGCCTCGTCGCCTATCTATGTTCGGACGAAGCGGCGTTCGTGACCGGCGCCAACATCGCGATCAACGGCGGGCAGCACATGTATTGACCGCGGTTTGCTTGAACCGCCGTCCGAGCGGTGCTAGATTACTTCCTCGCGCGCCCGCCGGGCGACCGATCCATGCGAGCGCTGACGGCCGACTGCCGGGATATGGCGGACAACCGATCAGCGCCACTCTGACCAAAGGCCTGACATGAGCAATGACGTTCGGATCATCAAGAAATACCCGAACCGCCGCCTCTACGACACGGCGACCAGCAGCTATATCACGCTCGAAGACGTCAAGAAGCTGGTGCTCGACCAGGTCGAGTTCAAGGTCGAGGACGCCAAGACCCACGAAGATCTGACGCGCAGCATCCTGCTGCAGATCATTCTCGAAGAAGAAAGCGGCAACGGCGCGCCGATGTTTTCGAGCGGCGTGCTGGCCCAGATCATCCGCACCTACGGCCAGACGATGCAGGGCATGATGGGCAGTTACCTCGAAAAGAACATCCAGACCTTCATCGACATCCAGAAGAAACTGCAGGAACAGTCGCGTTCGTTGTACGGCGACACCGCGCCCCTTTCGAATGCCGACGCATGGAGCGAATTCCTGAAGATGCAGGGGCCGGCGATCCAGGGGCTGATGGGGCGCTACCTCGAGCAGAGCGCCAACGCGTTCCTCGAAATGCAGAAACAGATGCAGAAGCAGACCCGCAGCCTGTTCGGCAATTTCCCGTTTCCGAATTTCACGCCCCCTGTCGCGCCTTCGAAACCCGAGAACGACCATGCCGCCGATAACAAAAGCACCCCGTCCAAGGACGAAGGCGGCGAAAAAACCGGTACCTGAGCACGCGCGGGCGCGGCCTGCGCCCAGAATCGGCTTCGTCTCGCTCGGCTGTCCGAAAGCGCTGGTCGATTCCGAGCGCGTGCTGACGCAGCTGCGCGCCGAAGGCTACCTGATCGCGCCGAGTTACGATGACGCCGATCTCGTCGTCGTCAACACCTGCGGTTTCATCGACAGTGCGGTCGAGGAATCACTGGCTGCGATCGGCGAGGCGCTCGCCGAAAACGGCAAAGTAATCGTCACCGGTTGCCTCGGCGCCAAGGGCGACATCGTCAAGCGCAATCATCCGCGCGTGCTGGCAGTGACCGGCCCGCATGCGACCGATGAGGTGATGGCGGCGGTGCATGCGCAGCTGCCCAGACCGCATGATCCGTATAGCGACCTCGTCCCTGCGCAAGGCATCAAACTGACGCCCGGACATTACGCGTACCTGAAAATCGCCGAAGGCTGCAACCATCGTTGCACGTTCTGCATCATTCCCTCGATGCGCGGTGATCTGGTCAGCCGGCCGGTCGGCGACGTGATGCAGGAGGCCGAAAATCTGGTCAGGGCCGGCGTCAGGGAACTGCTGGTGATCTCGCAGGACACCAGCGCCTACGGTGTGGACATCAAATACCGCACCGGTTTCTGGAACGGCCGGCCGCTGAAAACGCGGATCACCGAACTCGCCGCCGCGCTGGCAACTCTGGGCGTCTGGGTGCGGCTGCATTACGTCTATCCCTACCCGCATGTGGACGAAGTAATTCCATTGATGACCGAAGGCAAGCTGTTGCCCTATCTCGATGTGCCGTTCCAGCACGCGAGCCCGCGCATACTGAAGGCGATGAAGCGCCCCGCGAGTTCAGAGGACAACCTGACGCGCATCCGGCGCTGGCGCGATACCTGTCCCGAGCTGACGATCCGCAGCACCTTCATCGTCGGTTTTCCCGGCGAGTCCGAACGGGATTTCGAGCAGCTGCTTGAATTTCTCGAAGCGGCGCAGCTCGACCGCGTCGGCTGCTTCGCCTATTCGCCGGTCGACGGCGCGCGCGCCAACACGTTGCCCGATCATGTGCCGGAAGAGATCAAACAGGAACGCCTGGCGCACTTCATGACGTTCCAGGAAAGAATCAGCGCCGCCAAATTGAAGCGCAAGGTCGGCGCCACGCTGTGCGTGCTGGTCGACGAGATCACGCCGCATGGCGCAATCGCCCGCAGCGCCGCCGATGCGCCGGAGATCGACGGCATTGTGCGCGTCGCCCCTTCGCCCGCGCTGAAAGCCGGTGAATTCGCGACGGTGCGCGTCACACGCTCCGACGCTCACGATCTGTGGGCCGGGATTTCGTGACTCCCGCTTCCGCCCGGAGGCGAAACGAAATGAAGAACGGCAATGCCCCGGCGGAGTCGTCGCTGCTGTCGCTGCCGATGATGGCAGTGATGACGGCACAGTTTCTCTCCGCGTTCGGCGACAACGCGCTGCTGATCGCCGCGATAGCGCTGCTCAAGAGCCAGAACGATGCGAATCTGGTGCCCTGGCTGCAGGAATCGTTCATCGTTCCCTACATCCTGCTCGCGCCGTTTGCCGGGCCGATCGCGGATTCGTTTCCGAAAGGGCGCGTGATGTTCGGCAGCAACGCGCTCAAACTCGCCGGCACCGCGCTGATCGTCGCCGGAATCCATCCCCTGTCAGGCTATGCGCTGGTCGGCGTCGGTGCCGCGATCTATTCTCCGGCCAAATACGGAATACTGACGCAACTGTTCGATACCACGAAACTGGTGCGCGCCAACGGCCTGCTCGAAGGTTCGACGATCGCCGCGATCCTGCTCGGCACCGTCAGCGGCGGCGAACTCGCCGACCATTCGGTAACCCTGGCGCTGCTTGCAGTAGTCATCCTCTACGTGTCGGCAGCGGCGGTCAACCTGCTGATCCCGCGCCTGCCGCCCGAACATCCGCTGTCGCAGTTCAGGCCATCGCTGCTGGTCAGGGATTTTTTCAGCGCGCTCGCAGCGCTGACCGCGGACCGCGACGCGCGCTTCAGCCTGATCGGCACCAGTGTGTTCTGGGGCGCCGGCGCCGCACTGCGGCTGCTGCTGTTCGCCTGGGTGCCGGTCGCGCTCGGCATCGCGGACAATAAAACGCCGTCGTATCTGATGGCCGCGCTGTCGATCGGCATCGTGTTCGGCGCGCTGGCGGCGGGCGGCTTCGTTACGCTCGTCCGCGTCAATCGCGCACTGTTCGGCGGACTGCTGCTCGGCCCGCTGATCCTTGCTTTCGCTTACTCCTCGGGAATCGCGCCGGCCGCCGTTTTGCTGATATCGATCGGGATCTGCGGCGGGATTTTTGCAGTGCCGCTCAACGCGCTGCTGCAGGAACGCGGCCACCAAAGCACCGGTGCCGGTCATGCCGTTGCGGCGCAGAACCTGTTCGAAAATCTGAGCATGCTGCTGTTCGTCGGTCTCTACGCCGGCATGCAGGCATCACTGATGACCGCCATAACATCGGTAGCGGCGTTCGGCGGCCTGCTGCTCGCAGGCTTGACGGCGCTTTCCCTCTGGCGCCTGAAGCGGCGCTAGCGGCACGTCAACACTTGAAGAACGCGAGCACGTCCGCCAGTTCGCGCGTGCGCCGCATCGGCGGCAGGCTGGCGACAATCTTTCTGCCGTAGCCGCGGCTGACGAGGCGCGGATCGCAGATCATCAGCACGCCGCGGTCGTGCTCGTCGCGGATCAGACGCCCCGCGCCCTGCTTCAGCGCGAGCGTCGCTTCCGGCAATTGAAATTCCATGAAGGCATCGCGTCCGTCGCGCTTCATCCGTTCGATGCGCGCCGCCAGCAGCGGATCGTCGGGCGGCGCAAACGGCAGCTTGTCGATCACGACCAGCGACAGCGCCTCGCCGCGCACATCCACGCCCTCCCAGAACGACTGGCTGCCGACCAGCACCGCATTGCCGAGCCGGCGGAAACGTTCGAGCAGTTCGGTGCGCGAACCCTCGCCCTGCGCCAGCAACGGAAAATCGAGCTTGTGCCGCTTGAACGCCTCGGCCAGCAGTTCGCGGCCTTCGCGCATCGCGCGCAGGCTGGTAAACAGCACAAACGCGCGGCCGCCGCTCGCCTCGATTACCGGCAGTGCGGCCTCGATCACCGCGCGCGTGTAATCGGGCGTATTCGGCTCCGGCATGTCCTTCGGCACATAGAACAGTGCGTGTGCGGCGTAATCGAACGGGCTTGGCCATGACTGCGCGTGCACGTCGTCGAGCCCCAGTTGGCTCCGGTAATGCGCGAAGTCGCCACCGACCGACAGCGTCGCCGAAGTGAGAATCCACGCTCGCGCATGGCCGGCGATCTGCTGCTGGAATATCCCGGCCACCGACAGCGGCGTCGCGTTCAGTTGCAGCGCGTGGCCGAACAATTCGATCCAGCGTACGTTGTCGGGATCATCGTGATCGCGCCAGTGCTTGACGGCTTCCGTCAGCGCCAGCGCGCGTTGCCAGCATTTTTCAAGACCCTCGCTGCGCTGCGCCTGAGATTCAAGCACTCCCGCCAAAGCTTCGAGTTTTTCGATGACCGCGGCCAGCGCGGGCTCAAACCCCCGATTTCTCTCAAGCTCGTGATAAGGAATGCGTCCGCCGTCCCCGCTGAAGGCCAGCCGCAGGTCGCGCGCCGCCTTGTCCAGCGCCTGCGCCGCGTCCGGCAACGACTTATAGTCCTTCGCCGCGGCGAGTCCTTCCATCCGTGCGTCGCGCGCCAGTTCGAGCAACTGCGAAGTCGAAACGGTCTGCCCGAAGAACAGGCTGGCGGTTTCCGGCAACTGATGCGCTTCGTCGAGAATGATGGTGTTCGACGCCGGCAGCAGCTCCGATACGCCTTCATCGCGCAGCACGACGTCGGCGAAAAACAGGTGGTGATTGACGACCACGACGTCGGCCGTCAGCGCCTGCTTGCGCGCCTCCATCACGAAGCATTTCGAATGGTGCTTGCACTCCGCGCCGAGACAGTTGTCGCGCGTCGAGGTCACGTACGACCAGATACCGGCGCTCTCCGGCACGTCGGGCAGGTCACTCTTGTCGCCGCTCGTGCTGTGCCTGGCGAAATTGACGATCTTCGGCAGATAACGCGCGTCGTCGCGGCTGGGAAAGCGGCCTTCGCTCTGCGCGCGTTCGAGATGGTAATGGCAGACGTAATTGGCGCGTCCCTTCAGCAGCGCGACGGTGACCGGCGCCTTCAGCGCCGCGCGCACGGTCTGGATGTCGCGGTCGAACAACTGGTCCTGCAGCGTCTTGGTGCCGGTCGAAATGATGACCTTTCCGCCCGACAGCAGCGCAGGTACCAGATAGGCGAAGGTCTTGCCGGTGCCGGTGCCGGCCTCCGCAATCAGCACCGAGTTGTGTTCGATCGCGTCGGCCACCGCGCGCGCCATTTCGAGCTGACTCTCGCGCACGCGGAAATCCCCGACCGCGCGGGACAGCGCGCCACTCGCAGAAAATATCGCTTCGAGATCGATCAACGGTATTCCGGCCGGAACGATTCCGGCCGCGTCAAGGGCAAAGCGCGGAATTATCCCGAAAAAACCGTCGCCTGTCGCTGATTGCCGATCGGGATAACAAGCGTTACCGGAAAGCTGTTGGCGCTGCGTGGATGCCGCTGAGACCGCACCACAATAGCGATCACCGCGCGGTCTCCGCAGCAAGAGGCGCACTGCGCCACTCTGCGTCACCAATGCGTGCGTACAGGCGGCAGGCGGGTCAATCCCGGTTCGGTGGGTCGACGATTTTCATGCCCCGCCTGGGACATGAGGATCTGTCCTTTCGCAATCTTCTGCAGAAAGGGCTGTCGGCCGTGCTGGTGGCCGTCGGTGTCACTCTAGTCAGCAGTTGACTGGCTGAAATATTTTTTACATTTTGCGATTGGGAATTTTTTTGACGGATCGCGGGTCATAAAGACTTCCCGGGCATTTATTGATAAATGTCAAATCGGCCGTGATTCCATACCCTATTCTTAAATTTATTGATCATCCATTCCGGGCGTATAAACATGCTTCCGTGACGATGGCTAATATGAGGCCGATGAAAATCATCATTTTTCTGATGGCGGGGGCAGTCGCCATCGTAGCGAGCAGGTCGTCCTTGGCCGTGTCCTCTGCCATGGTGGCAGGACATGCCGGTGGGCATTCGCCGGCAGGCGGACATTTCCCAGCCGGTGGACACGCCCCATACAGAGGTGGTGGACATGCAGGTGTCGGCGTTTATATCGGCGTTCCGCTATTCGTTCCCGATTTTTACTATGCTCCTTACTACTATTACCCGCCGGTAGTAACGCTCCCTGCAGTACCGCCGGCCTACATCGAGCAAGACGACAGCGGCACGGCGCATGAGCCGGCGCAAGCAGAACAGGCATATTGGTATTATTGCGTCGAGGCGAAAGCCTACTATCCTTACGTCAAGGACTGCCCCGGTGGCTGGCAGCGCGTCGTGCCATCGCTGCCGCCTGCGCAATAATTTTCGCTCTCTTCGCGTCTGTTCATATGATTAGGACAATAGACATGATCAATTACCGGAAAATGTGCTGGGCGATGCTGATTGCATTGGGCGTTCTGGGATGGAATACAATCGGGTGGACGGCCGATGAACCATCAGGCGACGCTCACGCCATCGCGCCTCAGAGTGGCTATCAGGCGGATCGCAAGCCGCTCCATGTCTGGCGCGGTCCCATCAATCTTTCCTACGTGGAAATCGACGAGTTGAAGCTTTCCCCCGCTCAGCAGCAACTGTGGGAAAAAGCGCAGCAACGGACGAGCGAGGCGTTCGATCAGGCGCGGGTCATCGGCCGCAACATGCGCGACCAATTGCGGGTTGACCTCGACAAACCCGGTACCGATCTGAAGCAGATCATCCTGCGCGAAGAGGAAATCAGGCCGCAAATCGAAGCCGCGTTCAAACCGGCAAGGGATGCCTGGTTCACCGCCTACGATTCGCTGGACGCCGATCAAAAGGAGCGGTTGCGTGAAGCCGTCCGTGAAGGCATGGAATTTTCGCCCGCCTTCCCGGTGCCCCCCGCGCCCATCCCCGCCCAGCCTCACTGAGTGATTCTGACTGGCACTTTAGTCGCGAATAGTTGTACCCTCGTGTTTGTTGCGACTCCAGCGCCCGCTTTTAGTCTTATTCCGCGTTGGTAACGAAAGTCCGCGGGATTTTTTCTGAGGAATTCAGAAAAAGAGGATACCGTGAATAATCTTTATGATCTGTCCACCGGATTGATCCGCCGGCTCTACGACAAGCGCCTTTCCGATTCTCCGGTACTGGATATGGCAGCGCGGTTTCCGGAAGCCCGGCGCTTCGTCGCGGACTGGCGCGCGCTGCGCGACGAGGCTTTGATGCTCGCGGAAAACCTCGGGCAGGTGCCGCGTTTTCACGAACTGATGATGGAACAGGCAAGCATTTCAGCGAACGACGGCCGCGACTGGCGGATGTTCGTTCTGAAAGCTTATGGTGTCCCGGTTTCCAGGAACATGTCCCGGTGTCCGCGACTGGCCGCACTGGTGGAAGAGACGCCCGATGTATTGTCCGCCGCGCTGTCTTTCCTGGCTCCGCACAAACACATTCCGTCCCACCGCGGTCCTTTCCGCGGAGTACTGAGATTCTACCTCGGCCTGGCGGTACCGATCGCGCCCGACGGCCGTCCCGCCACCGTGCTGACAATCGACGGCATTGAATACCATATCGCCAGCGGAGAGGCTCTGCTCTGGGACGACACTTTCCCGCATGAGGTTCGCAACGATAGCGAAGCTCCGCGCATCGCGCTGCTGCTCGATATACGCCGCCGTGGCATGCCGCCGGACATGGAGTTGCTGTCGAGGCTGTTGATCGGGGTCGCCGGCACCGCTGTATGGATGCGGAGCAGAAATGAAAACCATGGGTCGGAAGCGCGCCGCCAGTGACGCCACGGCGAATCATCTTCAATGCTGATTCAGGGGGATGACGTGAAAAGAAGCCTGCCGTTGTCCGGGGTCTATCGCCTGCTCGAGCCGGGGCCGGTGGTGATGCTGACCACTTCCCGCAAAGGCCGGCCGAACGTGATGACGATGTCGTGGCACATGATGATCGACTTCGAGCCGCCGCTCGTCGGCTGCGTGCTCAGCGACCGCGATTTCAGCTTCGATACGCTGCGAGTCACCAGGGAATGCGTGATCAACATCCCGACCGTGAACCTGGCAAAGCAGGCAGTCGGCTGCGGCAATACTTCGGGACGGACGGTGGACAAGTTCAGAACCTTCCGCCTGACCCCGCTGCCTGCATCGCGCGTCGCCGCGCCGCTGATCGCCGAATGCTACGCCAGCCTCGAATGCCGCGTGGCCGACACCCGCCTGGTGAACAAGTACGGCCTGTTCATCCTCGAAGTGGTCAAGGCCTGGATCGATCCCTCGATCAGGCATCCGAAGACGATCCACCATCTCGGCAATGGCCGTTTCATGATCGCCGGCAGGACGATCAAGCTGCCGTCGAAAATGAAATAACCCTCAGCGCGGGGCAGCCGCCGCTGTCGCGGCCGTAGTGGTGATCGTCTTGTCGGCGATTTTCTGGCGGATCAGCGGAATCACGGCGAGCGCCGCCCTTTCACCCACCCCGATCGCAAGCTCGCGGTCGTCGAAATCGGCGCTGCCCAGCGCGCCGACTTCGGGCCGGATCACGACGTCGGCGTCGGCCAGTTCGTGGCCGGCGATCGACTGCTCCATGATGGAGAACGTCTGCAACAGGATGTCTATGCTGTCGCCGGTTTTCCTGAATTGCGGCTTGCCGGAAATATCGACCGCGATCACGATACCGGCGCCCAGCGCACGCGCCACGCCGACCGGCACCGGACTGGTCAACCCGCCGTCCACGTATTCGCGGCCGTCGATCATGACCGGCTGGAACACGCCGGGCACGCTGCTCGACGCGCGCACCGCGACGCCGGTGTCGCCGCTCTGGAGCACGCGGCGCTCGCCGGTCTTCAGATCGGTGACGACGACGGCGAACGGCTTGTTGAGTTTTTCCAGCGGCCGGTTCTGCGCCATGCGATCGACGAAATCCTGCAGCGCCTGGCCCTTGATGAAACCGCGATCGGGCAACGACCAGTCGGCGACCATCGCGCTGTCCATCCGCAGCGCGACACGCTCGAGGTCGGCGGCGCCGTAGCCCGCCGCATACAGCGCGCCGACCACGCTGCCGGCGCTGGTGCCGACGATAATATCGGGCGCGATGCCGCTGGCCTCGAGCGCCTTGATCACGCCGATGTGCGCGAAACCGCGCGTGCCGCCGCCGCCCAGCACCAGTGCGATCTTCGGCGGCACCTGTACGATCTGCGGCGGCGGCGCGGTGGGCAGCGTCGTGCAGCCGCCAAGCATCAGCAGTAAAAAAACAACCCGGATATGCGGCGAACGCATGGCGAGAAGCGGAGTTCAGTATTTCAATTGTAACCGCGCACGCCTCCAACGCAAGGCGTGTCCGTTGCCGCGCCATACGCTGCCCCCCCCGCCTTGCGGCGAGGCGGACGCTGCTTACTGGAAGGTGGTCTGCTGGCGGCCGTTCACTTCCGCTTCCGCACGCAGCCAATCTTCGAGTTCATGCCCCTGCTCGAAACCCCGTCGTTCGGCAATGAAATACGCAGCCTCCGCAATCTGCCTGTCGCGGTCTGCTACCAAATTGTTTTTCGCCTGCAGCTCGAGTTTTTCGTCGGTTTTCTGGCGGCGTTTGCTGCTATCGCTGATTTGCGCACTCATCGTAATCTCCTTTCAAATATCTTATTTCATGCCATCGATTTCTTGTTTCCCGTGAAAATCCCACAATCCCAGAAACCCTAGTTTGATTTATATCAGCTTTCATTCACATACCGGCTGCAGCCACCGATTACCATGCCTGCAGATCATTTCAACCAGATGACAACCGTCCGCGGCTATCGTTCCGATTACCATCATGAAAACTGCCGGCCGGTGGACAAGGCGCGGAACTCAGCCCAACACCCGCGTGATTTCGATGACAGTGGAAGCCATCGCAGTAGCGGGCACCTCAAAACCGAGACTACGCGCAAGATGCAGCATCGCATCGTTGTCCGGCAGCACATTGCCGGTCATGCGCCGGTAACCGGCGTCGCGCGCCGCGTCCATCAACCGTTCCATCAGCAGCGTGCCCGCGCCGCGGCGTTGCCAGGCGTCGGCGACGGTAACCGCGAACTCGCACGACTCGCCGTCGGGATTCGGGTTGTAGCGCGCAACGCCGATCATTTGATCGGTATCCTCTGATAGCGCGATCAGCGCCAATTCGCGTTCGTAATCGAGCTGCGTCAGGCGCGCCAGCATTTCCGGCGTCAGTGTGCGCACCGCGCCGAGAAAACGCGTGCGGCGCGACTGTTCCGAAATCTGATGCTCGACGAAATCCCGTTCCAATGCCGCATCCTCCGGCCGTATCGGCCGCACGCGCAGCGCGGTGCCGTCGGCCAGTGCCGCCCGCGTTTCCAGGTGCGCCGGATACGGATGGATAGCGAGATGGCGATAATGGCGGTCGGGCTGCAGGCGCGCCGGATCGATCACCACCCGCGCGTCGAGCGCGACGCAGTCGGCGTCGTCGACCAACAGCGGGTTGATGTCCATTTCCACCAGCCACGGCAGCGCGCACACCATGTCCGAGACGCGCGTCAGCGCATCGACGATCGCCGCCGCGTCGGCGGCGGGCACCTGGCGGTAGGCGCCGAGGACGCGGGAAATCCGGGTGCGGGCGATCATCTCCTGCGCCAGCAGGCGATTCAGCGGCGGCAGGCCGATCACGTTGTCGCGCAGCAGTTCGACCGCGACGCCGCCGGCGCCGAAGCTGAGCACGCGGCCGAACACCGGATCGGTCGCAACGCCGATCATCAACTCGCGCCCGAAACGTTTTTCGATCAGCGGCTGGACGACGACGCCCTCAATCCGCGCGTCCGGCCGCGCCGCGCGCACCTCTGCCAGCAAGCGCTCGTACTCGCGCGCCAGCCCGGCCTCATCGCGAATGCCGAGCCGCACGCCCTTGACGTCGGATTTATGACTGATGTCGGGCGACAGGATTTTGAGCGCCAGCGGATAACCGAGCCGCTGCGCCGCGGTGTGCGCGTCTTCCATGGTCTTCGCGATCAAAACGGGTGGTGCGGCGACACCGAAACACGCCAGCAACTGCTTGGATTCCGGTTCGGTCAGCACCGTGCGGCCGGCGGCGGCGGCGGCCGCGGCGAGCCGCTGCGCCGCGTCGACATCGTGCGCGCTGTCCCGCGTGCGCGGCGGCGGCACTTCGTGCAGCAGCCTCTGCACGCGCCGGTATTCCGCCAGCATGCCGAACGCGGCGACCGCGCTTTCGGGCGAGCGGAATGCCGGCAGCCCGGCCGCTTCGACCACCGCGGATCCGGCCTGCATCTCGGCGCCACCCAGCCACGCGGTCAGCACCGGCCTGGCCGAGGCGCGCGCGGTATCGGCGATGACTTGAGCGGCAATCCGTGCCGGCAGCAACAGCTGCGGATAGAACAGCGCGAGCACTGCGTCGCTGCCGTCGTCCGCGAGCAAGGACGCCAGCGCCGCCTGCAGCCGCGCCGCGTCGGCATCGCCCAGGATATCGACCGGGTTGCCGTGCGACCACTGCGGCGGCAACCGGGCGTTCAGCGCTTCGAGCGTGGCGGGCGCCAGTCCGGCGAGTTCGACGCCAGCGTCGGCGGCGTAATCGGCGGCCAGCACGCCGGGACCGCCGCCGTTGGTCAGTATCGCCAGGCGGCCGCCCTGCGGCAGCCGCGCAGCGCCGAGCAGGCCGGCGGCAGTGAGCATGCCGTCGTAAGTGCGTACTCTGACTACGCCGCAGCGACGCAGCGCCGCATCGAATACCGCATCGTTGCCGGCAAGCGCGCCGGTGTGGCTCATCGCCGCCTTTGAACCGGACAGATGGCGCCCCGCTTTGATGACGACGATCGGCTTGATGCGGGCGGCGGCGCGCAGGCCGGAAACGAAGCGGCGCGCATCGTGCACGCCTTCGATGTAAAGCAGGATGGTGCGGGTCGCGGAATCCCAAGTCAGGAAATCGAGGATTTCACCGAAATCGAGGTCGCTGCCGGCGCCGGTCGAAATCACGCTCGAAAAGCCGATGCCGAGCCCGGTCGCGGCATCGACCAGCGCGGTGATCAGCGCCCCCGACTGCGAAACCAGCGCCACCGCACCGGCGCGCGCGGCGCCGCGCGCGACGGGCGCATGATGCCGAGGCAGTTGGGGCCGATCAGCCGGACGCCGTGCTCGCGTACGGCCGCCGCAACCTGTGCTTCGAGTTCGCGGCCCGCCGGTCCGGTTTCGCCGAATCCCGCCGACAGCACCACCATATGTCGCACGCCGGCCGTGCCGGCATCGCGCACGATCGACGGCACGGCTGCGCCGGGCGTGGCGACCACCGCGAGATCGACCGGATGCCCGATCGCCTCGAGCGACGGATAACAGCGCACGCCGGCGACCTGGCTGTATTTGGGATTGACCGCAATGATCTCGCCGGCGAAACCGCCGCCGCGCAGATTTTCGAGGACGATGTTGCCGAGTGATCCGCTGCGCTGGCTGGCGCCCACCACCGCCACGCTGCGCGGTGCGAACAGCCGTTCAAGATAATGCATCCGCTATCCCATGGCGCCGCGCCGTTTTTCACGCCGCCGGCTGCAACTCCTGCCGGATTGCCGGGTCGAGCTTCACTTCCAGCAGGTCGAGCACGGCGAGCGCGCCCTCGGCGACTGCGTCCGTGATGCGGCGCGGCCGCATCGCGTCGCCGACGATGTAACCGCGTATCCCGCGCTCCTTCAGTACCGCGGCGAGGTCATTGACCGGCCTCGATCCCAGGCACAGCACCACGGTATCCGCCGGCAATTTACGAGTTTCGTGTGGGGCATGCACGACGACACCACCTGCCTCCATGCTGAGGAGCCGCGTGTTCGGCAGGATGTTGACGGCGTAACCATGCAGCCTCTGCAGCAGCAGATTGCGTTCATCCATCGGCACATCGGTCGCGATGTCGCCCATCGCTTCGATCAGCGTCACCGGATGTCCGCGGCTGGCCAGGTATTCGGCGGTCTGCGCGCCAGCGCAGCCGCCGCCGGCAACGACGATGGCGCCGTCTTCGCGCGCGGATTTTTCGAGCACGTCGCGACCGGTGACGACGGCAAGATTTTCGGCGCCGGCGATGCGCGGACGGACCACTTCGGAACCGGTCGCGACGATCACCGCCCACGGCCTGATCCGTTCGATGTCCGCCGGCGTCAGCTTCGAATTCAAATGCAGCTCGACGCCGTGGTGCGCGATTTCGCGCGTCAGATGCTCGCGCAGCAGGTTCCAGTCTTCGCGGTGCGGTGCGGCGGCGGCGGCCCACAGCTGCCCGCCCAGACGCGGCCCCGCTTCGTACAGCGACACCTTGAACCCCGCCACCGCCGCCCAATATGCGGCCGTCATTCCCGCCGGCCCGCCGCCGACCACCAGCAGCGTGCGGCCGGCGCCGCCGCCCAAATTCGCGAACGCCTGCTCGCGGCCGGCCTCGGGGTTGATCGCGCACCAGATCGGCGCCTGCTCGAACAACCGGCTGATGCAGCCCTGGTTGCAGGTCACGCAATGGCGCACCTGGTCGCTGCTGCCCGCCGCCACTTTGGCCGGCCAGTCGGGATCGGCCAGCAGGCTGCGGCCGAGAGCGACGAAGTCGGCCTGGCCGTTCTGCAGCACCGCCTCGACCATCTCCGGTGTGCGCAGTTTACCGACCGCGATCACCGGGATCGCGACCGCGGTCTTGACGCGCTGCGCCAGCCGCACCAGCACGCCGTCGTGAACCGCCATCGGCGGAATCATCACGCCCTGCGCATAGGTCGCGTAGTTGCCGCAGGAAATATGCAGTGCCGCGGCGCCGAGCTGCTCGAGCCGCTGTGCCGTCGCGACGGTCTCCTCGAGCGGCAGGCCGCCCGGCAGCGGTTCCTCGCCGGAAAGACGCACGGTAACCGGAAAATCCCTGCCGGTCGCGGCGCGAACGGCGCCGTACACTTCCTCCAGAAAACGGCGGCGTTTTTCCGGCGTGCCACCGTAAACGTCGTTGCGTTTGTTGCTGAACGGCGACAGGAACTGCGCGACCAGATAGCCGTGCGCGCCGTGGATTTCGACGAAATCGAAGCCCGCCGCCTTGGCGCGCGCCGCCGCCGCGCCGAACGCGGCGACGAGCTCGCCGATCTCGGCGAGCGTCAACTCGTGCGGCAGTTCGTTGATCAGCGGATCCGGAATCGCAGAAGGCGCGACCGGCTGGCCGCCGGCGGTCAACGACGAAGCCTGGCGGCCGCCGTGGAAAAGCTGGATGCCCATCAGCGCGCCGTGCCGGTGCCCGGCGTCGACCAGCGCGCGCAGGCCGGGGATCACCGCGTCGTCGTGCAGCCCGAGCTCGCGGACGAACCCCCGGCCGTCACGCCGCACGAAAGTGGCTTCGATGATGATGGTGCCGACGCCGCCGCGCGCGACGCGGTCGATATGCGCGATATAGCGCGGCGTCGCACGGCCGTCTTCATCCGCATAGTTGTGCACCATCGGCGGCATCACCAGCCGGTTTTTCGGCGCCAGCTTGCCGATCCGGCCGGGACTGAACATCATCAGGTTCGAGGCATTCATCGGCCCTCCTTTTATGCGCCGCGCGTCTCTGCGTGACCCCGGCGCGAAATGTTACAGACGCTCCTCGCTCTCGCGTCGTCGTTCTCGGGCCACGGTGCCCGCCATCTCCGTCATCCGTCTTCGGAACGGCGGCCATGGCTGCCCTCGGAAACAGGTGGAGGGGAAGCCTCGCCGTCTTTCAGGTCGGCGCGCTCGCGGCTCACCACTGCGCCGATGGTTTCGAACGCGACCGCTACGCCGAATAACAGCAGCGCCAGCACGACGTCTTCGTACGATCCATAGATGAAAAAGTAGGTGCTGAAGACCGCGCTGATGATGCCGACGATCAAACTCAGCCTGAAGCCGTACTTATTGGCAGTTCTCATCGTTCGCTTTCCGTCTTCCGGTTACGTTTCCCGCGGGAAACCCACTGTCTGGGCGAGTAGTATATGCTGCGGGTTGGTCAAATTCATGACCGACGCGAGCGCCGGCCGGTCGATCATCGCGCGCACCACGGTGGCGAGCCCGCACGAAGCGCAGAACAGATAGACATTCTGCGCGATGAAACCGGCGTCGAAATATGAGTACTGCGCCTGCTCGTCGGGAGTCGCCCCGGCCATTCGCGAATGATCGGAAACATATACAAGATCGAGCGGAGCCTCGGTGACGAACGGCTGCATTCCGGTACAGGCGCGCACGTCCCGCACCACTACCCGACGAAGAACATGATGATGTGCGTCGTACACGTCAACCCCCTGTGCGCCCGCGACGTAGATATCGATGTCTTCCCAGTGGCGTGCCGAGGGCGCGGTACGGCCGCCGGTTTCAGGCCGGTTGATGCCGAACGCCGCCCATAACAGATCGGACATCAACTGCAGCGGGAGCGGCCGGCTGCTGAACTCACGGGACGAGCGGCGATTCTTCAATGCCTGCATCAGCGGTTGGCCGCCGTCGGTGCGCGCCGGGGGAAGGCTGGTGATGTGAGGCGTCATGCAGATTCTCCCTTTCCGAAAATACCCGCTCTTGCTCTGCGGGAAAAAACATCGATTTTTTTACTGCGCGTTTATCCTGTGCCTATATTCGGAAAAACCGGTCGCATTGATATTGAGAAAAATCAAAGTTAAGGGGTTTTTCCCGCCGCCTGCCATGGGTGGAAGCCGGGACCGGAACGCATGCACCCGTGCAGGAATGCATGCGCGCGGCAATCAAGCGGCATCGCGTGCCAGGCGTATCCCGGAAAACTGCCAGCGTGCGGACGCCGGAAAGAAATTGCGGTAGGTCGCCCGGATATGGTCGCGCGGCGTCGCGCATGATCCGCCGCGCAGCACGTACTGGTTGACCATGAATTTGCCGTTGTATTCGCCGAGCGCACCCGTCGCCGGGCGGAAGCCCGGATAAGGCGCGTAGCTTGATTGCGTCCACTCCCAAACGTCGCCGAACATCTGCGCCAGCCCCCTGCCGCGTGCCGGCAGCGGATGGAACAGGTTGTCGTCAGCGAAATTGCCGTCGAGCCGGCAGGTAACGGCGGCGCGCTCCCACTCCGCCTCGGTCGGCAGACGCGCCTGACGCCAGTGCGCGTAGGCATCGGCCTCGAAATACGACAGATGAACAACCGGGCGCCGCGGATCCAGCGGCGCGAGGCCGCCCAGCGTGAATTCATGCCAGCCGTCACCGCCGTCGCGCCAGTAAAGCGGCGCTGAAATCTGCTGCGCCCGCACCCAATCCCACCCCTCGGACAGCCAGTGCGCCGGATCGCGGTAGCCGCCGGCCGCGATGAATTCGAGGTATTCGCCGTTGGTCGTCAGTCGTGACGCCAGCCGGTACGGCTGCAGATAATGCTTGTGCCTGGGCAACTCGTTGTCGAAGCAGAACGCGCTGCCGCCGTGGCCGATTTCGACCACGCCGCCGGCGCAGTCCAGCCACCGGAGCGGGTCCGCCGCTGACGAAAACGCGGCCGGCGGCGCGCCGTACGCCGGTTGCAGCGGATTCATCGACAGCAGGTGCTTGACGTCGGTCAGGATCAATTCCTGATGCTGCTGCTCGTGATGGATGCCGAGCATCGCCAGCGCCCGCAACTCCGCATCCTCGCCGCGCCGTTCCAGCAGCCGCTGCATGCGCTGGTCCGCGTCGCGGCGGTAGGCGTGGATTTCGGCGAGACCGGGCCGCGTCAGCAGGCCGCGCCGCGGACGCGGAAACTGTTCGCCGATGCTGTTGTAGTAGGAATTGAACAGCGCCTCGAACGCAGCGTGAAACGGCCGGAAGTCCGGCTCGTAGCGTTTGAGCAGGAAAGTCTCGAAAAACCAGGTGGTGTGCGCGAGATGCCATTTGACCGGGCTGGCGTCCGGCATCGACTGTGCGCCACAGTCCTCCTCCGACAGCGGCGCGGCAAGCTGCGCGCTGCGCGCCCGCGTCCGCAGGTAGCGCGCGCCGATCTCCTCCTGCTGCGCGCGCGCGGAAAACAGCGGCTCCGGATTACTCATGCATCGCTCCGCGATCCGTCATGCCGCGGCATGGCACACCGCGAACCATTGCTGCGCATCGGCCCAGACGCGCGCGCGGCTGAATCCCGCCTGCCGCAGCAACGCGGTGAAGGCATCGAGCCGGTACTTGTAGCTGTTTTCGGTGTGGATGGTTTCGCCGCGGGCGAAGCGCCGGCTGCCGCCCGGCCACACCACGCGCAACGCATGGCGGGCCTCCAGATGCATCTCGACGCGCGATTGGCGCGCGTTGAAGAACGCCCGGTGCCGCCAGTCGTGCGCGGCGAAATCGCTGCCGATGATGCGGTTCAGGTTGCGCAGCAGGTTCAGATTGAACGCGGCGGTCACGCCGAAAGCATCGTCATAAGCGGGTTTGAGAACGGCCTCCGGTTTGATCAGATCGACGCCGATCAGCAGACCGCTCGTCTCATCGCACTGCACGCGGAGGTTGGTCAGAAACCGCAGCGCCTCGTCGGGCGTGAAGTTGCCGATCGAAGATCCCGGATAAAAGAACAGCCGCCGCGACCGCCGCACCGTGTCCGGCAGCTGCGGCGCCGGATAAATGTCGGCGCCGACCGCCCGCATTTCGATGCCGGGAAACGCCGGCCGCAGACGCTCCAGCGCGCGGCGCAGAAAATCCGTCGAAATGTCCACCGCGACGTATTGAAGCGGCTGCAAGGTCGGAAACAAACTCGCGGCCTTTGCGCAATTGCCGGCGCCGAGATCGATCAGCGTGGCGCCGGTTCCGGCAACGGCGGCGATGTCGGCCGCGTGCGCGGCGAAAATCTCCCGCTCGGTGCGGGTCGGATAGTACTCGGGCAGCGCGGTGATCATCTCAAACAGGCGCGAACCGCGCGCATCGTAGAAATACTTCGGCGCAACCGCCGCCTGCGGCGCACTCAATCCGGCGATGATTTCCTGCTGCGCCGGATCGTCAGACGAGACAGGTAACGCGGCCGGCCGTCCATATACCGCGCCGGCGGAATTGACGCCGGTCTCGACCGCAGGAAATTTTTCGCTGTCCATGGCCGCCTCCAATGATGGCCCTTTGCGGTTTCTTTTTTATTTCTCGCGCGGATCGCGCAGGCCGTCGTCGGGCGCCTGATATTTGCCGCTTCGGATCTGCGCCACCATGCGGGCGAGGCTCAGCGCGGCGTTATTGATTTCGGTGAACAGTTCCGGATCCTTGTCGAGATCGTCGTGGCTGGTCGCATACGGCTGATACCAGCCGATCCAGGTGTCGAGCGCCGCGCTCGGCCCGGCCTGGATCATGCCGATGTCGGTCAGCCAGTCGGCCAGCATGCGCCGCAGATTTTCCGGCCCCGCCGCATCGCCGTGGGCGACCACCGCGAACGCACGCCCCGCCAGATGTTTGGGGTAATCCCAGCCTTTCAGTTCAATTTCCTTGGCCAACTCCGGATCCTTGCCGTGCGTGGTGGTCGGATCGGGATTGCCGCCGTCGGCGCACACCAGCCGGTCTATCATCAGCTTCAGGCTGGCCGGCGCCTGATACCAGTGCACCGGGCACAGGACCATCACGCCGTGCGCCGCGACCCAGCGCGGATACAGCTCGGCCATCCAGTCGTTGGTCTGGCCGAGCGCGTGGTTCGGATAGCACGAACACGGCCAGTGGCACAACGGCATCGCGGTCGACAGGCAGGCCTTGCACGGATGGATCACCTTCCACGGCTCGTCGGCCAGTGTCGACAGGTCGAGAAAATCCACCTCGTAACCGGGCAATGCGGCGATCGCCTGCTGCGCTGCCTGCGCCAGCCGCCGCGTTTTCGACAGCTCGCCGGGGCAGGTGTACTCGCTGCGCGTCGAGCCGTTGACGATCAGGACGCGCGACGGTGATCTGGAATCCTGCCAGCGCTGCTGCGCGGCCCGGATGTCGGCGCGCGTCGCCAGCCATTCCAGCGACAGCTTGCGTTCGGGATGCGCGAATTCGTCGCCGGCCAAGGTCAGGCGCGGATTCTTGCGGTAATGGATGTAGCCGTCCCACGCCCGCTCGAAAACCTTTTCCAGCTCCGGTTGCACGTCATCGAACGCCGGGTCGTAGAAGCGCGCGAAAAAACGTGTGCGGAACTGCTCGCGGGTCAGCGGGACGTAGCGGTTTTCCTTCCTTACCTCGGGTTTCGCCATGATTCCCTCCGAAACCGGCCGACCGATGATAACGACACCGGTCTATTGCAAAACGGGATTCGCCGGATTATGCGCCTGTTTGCGTCTCCGGCGCGAGGTTGGTCGAGCGGACAGGGAAAAGCTTACTCTCCAGCCAGCACTTTCGTTACGCCCGCTTGATTTGGCGCGGCGCAGCCCACGTCAGATGCTGCCTGATTACGAAATTCACCGGGCAACCGATGCCAGCACCATCACGGCATGCGCGGGCAGCGTAACGGTATTCTCGACCATTCGCTCGGACACAGCAGGATCGGCGCTGTCGAGCAGCGTCGTCCACGCGGCGCCGGGCGCGGGCGGCAGCGTAAATGGAATTTCTGCCGGGTCGCCGTTGATCAGCACCAGCAGCGCGGTTTCCGCGGCATCGGCGCGGCCGAGCCGGAAACCGAAGCAGTTGTTCGACCATTCCTGCCAGTGATCCGACGTCATTTCACCGCCGTGGCGCGACAGCCAGGTGATGTCGCGCTCGTCGAGCGCCGTCAGCGAGCCGTCGAACCAGCTGGTGCGGCGCAACGCCGGATGGCGGCGGCGCAGTTCGAGCAGACGGCGCGTGAAATCGACCAGCGCAACATCGGCGCCCCGCCAGTCCAGCCATGACAACGGCAAATCCTGACAATAGGCATTGTTGTTGCCGTGCTGGGAACGCCCCTGCTCGTCGCCGGCGAGCAGCATCGGCACCCCCTGCGACAGAAACAGCGTTGCGAGCAGTGCCCTCCGCGAACGCTGACGCACGGCAACGATAGCATCATCCGTACTCGGCCCTTCGACCCCGTAATTGACGCTGCGGTTGCTGTCCATGCCGTCGTGGTTGGACTGGCCGTTCGCCTCGTTGTGCTTGCCCTGATATGACGTCAGATCGGTAAGCGTGAATCCATCGTGCGCGGTGATGAAATTGATGCTGGCCTGCGGCGCGCGGCCGTCGTGGCGGAACAGGTCGCTCGACGCGGTCAGCCGCTTCGCCAGTTCACTGCAGTGCGCGTCCCTGGTCAGCCAGAAGCCGCGCGCAGTGTCGCGGAATTTGTCGTTCCATTCCGAAAAACCCGATGGGAAACGTCCGGTTTCGTACGACGCCGTGTCCCACGGTTCGGCGATCAGTTTGACCTGCGACAGCAGCGGATCCTGACGCAGAACGTCGAGAAAAGATGCCCCGGGATTGAACCCGCCGCCGTCGCGTGCGAGCGCGGTGGCAAGGTCGAAACGGAAACCGTCGACATGCATCTCGGCCACCCAGTAACGCAGCGAATCCATCACCAGCTGCAGGGTGCGCGGATGGGAAAGATTGAAAGTGTTGCCGCAACCGGTGACATCGACGTAGTTGAAATTGGCCTGCTCGTTGAGCCAGTAATAGCCTGCATTGTCGATGCCGCGGAACCCCAGCGTCGGACCGAACTTGTCTCCTTCGCAGGTATGTCCGTAAACCACATCGAGAATGACTTCGATGCCGGCCGCGTGCAGCGCCCTGACCAGCGCGCGGAATTCGACAACCGGATCGCGACCACCCGCATAGCGCGTGGCCGGCGCGAAATAGCCGAGCGGATTGTAACCCCAGTAATTGACCAGTCCGTTGCGCACCAGCGCATGTTCGTCGATGAATTCCTGCACCGGCAGCAGTTCGACCGCGGTGACGCCGAGCCGCCGCAGGTAATCGATCGCCGCCGGATGCGCGAAACCCGCGTAGGTGCCGCGCAGATCTTCGGGGATGTCCGGATGGGTCATCGTGAAGCCCTTGACGTGGACCTCGTAGATCACGGTGTCGGCCCACGGCGTGCGCGGCGGGCGGTCGCCGCCCCAGTCATGTGCGGAGTCGATGACGCGGCATTTGACCATCGCCGCCGCGTTGTCGCGGTTGTCCACGGTCGTCGCAGAAGGTTCGGTGCCGTTCTGATAGTCGTAATGCGCGGTGTCCCAGCGGAAGCGGCCGGCGAACGCGCGGGCATAAGGATCGATCAGCAGCTTGTGCGGGTTGAAGCGGTGGCCGCCGGCGGGATCGTAACGCCCGTGCACGCGGTAGCCGTAGACGAGGCCGGGCTGCGCGCCCGGAAGATAGCCGTGCCAGACCTGGTCGGTGCAGGCGGGAAGCGCGACGCGCGCCACTTCGGTGGCCGCCCCGGCATCGAACAGGCACAGTTCGACGCGCTCGGCGTGCGCCGAAAACAGCGCGAAATTGACGCCGTTGCCGTCCCAGTGCGCGCCGAGCGGCCACGGCCGGCCGGCAGCGAGACGCGCCGCAGGCGGTTCAGCGGATGACTGCATCAGAGTAGCGTATCAGTACCCGGCTCCGCGTGCGGAACTGCGCCACAGTCAGAACACCATCGGTTGCACGTGCCAGATGCCGTCCGCGTATTCGCGGATGGTGCGGTCGCTCGAAAACACGCCCATCGCGGCGACATTGCGGATCGCCATCGCCGTCCATGCGTCGCGATCGGCATAGAGCGCGTCCACCCGCTGCTGCGTCGCGACGTAATCGGCGAAATCGGCGAGCAGCATGTAATAGTCGCCGTGGTCGAGCAGCGCCTGCACGATCGGCCGGAAGCGCTGCGGATCGTCCGGCGAGAAATCGCCGGAACCGATCTGATCGAGAACGCGGGCCAGCTCGCGGTTCTCGCCGTAAATGCGGCGCGGATCGTAATCGGCGGCGCGGCGCGCGCGCACCTCGTCCGCCTTCAGTCCGAAGATGAAAATGTTGTCGGCGCCGACCGCATCGCGGATCTCGATGTTGGCGCCGTCCTCGGTGCCGATCGTCAGCGCGCCGTTCAGCGCGAGCTTCATGTTGCCGGTGCCCGAGGCTTCGGTGCCGGCGGTCGAAATCTGCTCCGAAAGATCGGCGGCCGGGATGATCAGGTTGGCCACCGAAACGCCGTAGTTGGGAACGAACACGACTTTAAGTTTACCGTCGATACGGGGATCGGCGTTGATGACCTTCGCGACATCGTTGATCAGTTTTATCACGAGCTTGGCCATCGCATAGGCAGATGCCGCCTTGCCGGAAAAAATCACCGTCCGCGGCGCACACGGATACTGCGGATTCTCGAGCAGCCGGTTGTAGCGCCAGACGACGTGCAGCACATTGAGCAGCTGGCGCTTGTACTCGTGGATGCGTTTCGCCTGGACGTCGAACATCGAATCCGGGCGGATCGCGACGCCGGCCACCTTCATCACATAGTCGGCAAGCCGCCGCTTGTTCGCCATTTTCGCGGCGCGGAACGACGCGGCGAATTCGGAATCGGCGGCGAGCGGCCGCAGTTTTTCCAGCAGATCAAGCCGCATCCGCCAGCCGGGATCGACATGACGATCGATCAGGGTCGACAGCGCCGGATTGGCGATCGCCAGCCACATGCGCGGCGTGATGCCGTTGGTGCGGTTGACGAAGCGGTCCGGAAACAGCTTGTGGAAATCGGCGAAGATGGTCTCGCACAGCAGCTGGGAATGCAGCTTGGAGACGCCGTTGACCTTGTGGCTCGCCAGCACCGACAGATTCGCCATCCGCACGCGCCGCCCGTTGTTCTCGTCGATCAGCGACACGCTGCTCAGCAGCCGCTGATCGTCACCATGACTGCGGCGCACCTGATCGAGGAACATTTCGTTAATGTCGTAGATGATCTTCATGTGCCGCGGCAACACCCGCTCGACCAGCGCGACCGGCCAGGTCTCGAGCGCCTCCGGCATCAGCGTATGATTGGTGTACGAAAAGATGCGCGTGCACAGCCGCCACGCCAGCGTCCACGGCACGTGATGGACGTCGATCAGCAGACGCATCAGTTCCGGCACCGCAAGCGCGGGATGGGTGTCGTTCAGATGGATCGCGATCTTGTCGGCCAGCTGCTCGACGCTGGAGTGATCGATGAAGTAACGATGCAGCAGATCCTGCAGCGAGGCGCTGACGTAGAAATATTCCTGCTTCAACCGCAGTTCGCGGCCGCTTTCGGTGCTGTCGTCCGGATACAACACGCGCGACACGTTCTCCGAATGGTATTTGTTGCCGACCGCGGCGCCGTAATGTCCCTGATTGAACAGCGACAGATCGATGTCCTTGATCGCGGTCGCGCGCCACAGCCGCAACGTGTTGACCGTCGGCGTGCCGAAACCGGGCACCAGATTATCGTAGGCCATTGCGTGTATCGCCTCAGCGTCGACCCAGTGCGCGTTGCGGTCGTGATAGTCGACCCGGCCGCCGAACTGGATCGTGTATTTGACCTCGGGACGCGGAAACTCCCACGGATTGCCGTCGACCAGCCAATGGTCGGGGTATTCGTGCTGGCGACCGTCGTGAATGTGCTGCTCGAACATCCCGTACGCATAACGGATGCCGTAGCCGAACCCGGGCAGCCCGAGCGACGCCATCGAGTCGAGAAAGCAGGCGGCGAGACGGCCGAGACCGCCGTTGCCGAGCGCCGGATCGGGTTCCAGCGCAGCGAGTTCGTCGAGGTCGAGTCCCAGTTCGCGCAGCGCGTCGTGGCATTCGTCGTACAGCCCCAGCGCGATCAGCGCGTTGGTTAGCATCCGGCCGGGCAGAAACTCCATCGATAGATAGTAGACGCGCTTGACGTTCTGTTTGTACTGAAGACGGGTGGTATCCATCCAGCGTTCGACCAGCCGGTCGCGCACCGCTGAAGACAGCGCAAACAGCCAGTCAAGTTTGGATGCCGCGACCGAATCCTTCCCCACCGTGTACATCAACCGGTTGGAAATCGAATGACGCAGGGACGCCGCGTCCAGTCCCAGCGCTTCCGCATCGAAATTGGACTGGGCGGTCTTTCGGATCGTCTGATTCATGTTTTTATTTTAAGGATAAATTGAACCTTGGGTGAAGGTTCTGTTTGTTAAAGGAAGCAAGGCTTATGCCAAACCTCCCGGATTCGATGCCGGGCGAACATTGCGCTCTGCACCCCGCCGTTTTGCCGGCACTGTCCGATGAAAACCGGCGCGGCAACGGGCGCAGCTCCCCTCTTTTTCCCATTCGGCAAAAACCGGCGCCGCTTCGGCAATTGCCGGATGTTCCACGCCGGTGCAACCACGCCGCAAGGCCCCGATTGGGTGCCGCGCCGGGGGCCGCTCAACGCGCAGTGAACGGCCGCAGCTCACGATAAATTTCGAGATAATGTTGCGCCGAAACCGTCCAGCCAAAATTCTGCCGCATCGCATTTTCGCGCAATTCGGCCCATAACGCGGACTTGCGCCATAGCTCGAACACACGCGCACAGGCTGCCGCCAGCGCTGCAGGCTGCGCATCGTCAAATACGAACCCGGTGGCGGCAGCGGCGGCGATGTTCACGGCGTTCGTATCGCGCACGGTATCAGCGAGGCCGCCGACGCGCCTGACCAGCGGCAATGTCCCGTAAGCCAGGCCGTACATCTGGGTCAGACCACATGGCTCGAAGCGCGAGGGTACCACGATCACGTCGGCGCCGGCGACGATGCGATGCGCGAACGCCTCATCGTAATTGATGTGTACCGCGACCCTGCCCGGATAACGCGCGACAGCTTCCCTGAACTTCGCCTCGATTTCCGGAGCGCCGGTTCCCATCACCGCCAGTCTGCCGCCGCGTCTGATCACGTCAGGCAGCACTTCCAGCAGCAAGTCCAGCCCCTTCTGGTCGGTCAGCCGGCTGACTACGGCAAACAGCGGGTTCTTTTCTCCACCTTGCAGTCCCAGTTCGCCGCACAATGCGCGCTTACAGGCAATCTTGCCGGAAACATCCTTTCTGCTGTAACGCACTGCAATATGCCGATCCGTGGCGGGATCCCAGACACCCCGGTCTATCCCGTTCAGAATGCCGGTCAGGGCCCCGGCACGCGAACGCAGCACGCCGTCCATGCCGCAGCCGTACGCCGGTGTCTGGATCTCTTTCGCATAGGACGGACTCACAGTGGTGATGCGGTCGGCATAATGCAGGCCGGCCTTCATGAAATTCACCATGCCGTGAAACTCGACGCCGTGCAGCGTGAAAAAATGCGGCGGCAGCTTCAGACCGGTAAAGGTTTCCGGCGAATACTGTCCCTGGAAACTCAGATTGTGGACGGTGAAAACGCTGGCCGGGCGGTTGCCCCCGCGCGCCGCGAGATAGGCCGGCGCCAGCGCCGCATGCCAGTCGTGACTGTGGACGACCTGCGGCCGCCAGTCCTCGATGATGCCGTCGGCAAAACGGGCGGCGATCCATCCCAGCAGCGCAAAGCGCATCGGATTGTCCGGCCAGTCGCGGCCGGCGCTGTCGGTATAGGGGCCGCCCTCGCGCGCATACAATTCCGGCGCATCGATCAGATAGACCGGCACATCGTCGAGCCGCGCCTGCCAGATCGAGATTTCCCCGGCGCCGAATGCGCTGCCAAGCGTGACCAGCCGCCGGCGGCCGGACACGGCGCTCATCAGCCCCGGCAGGCCCGGCAGCAGCATCCGTACGTCGAGATCCAGGTCGATCAACGCCGGCGGCAGCGCTGCATTGACGTCGGCCAGACCGCCGGTTTTGACGAATGGATAGACTTCAGTACTGACGTAGAGTACGCGCATACAAGAAACGTGATCGGCGGTTCAGGCCGGCAACCGGAGCGGGGACGTCTTTCCGGACGGATCAGCAAAAACGGAAATCAATATTCAGCCTCTGCCCTGGACGCGGTCGATCATTTCCTGGGTCACCAGCGTGATGCCGCGTTCAGTGCGGGAAAAGCGCCGCGCATCGTCATCCGGATTCTCGCCGATGACCATTCCTTCCGGAATGCTGCAGCCGCTGTCGACGACCACGTTGCGCAGGCGCGCGTGGCGTCCGATTTCGACCCGCGGCAGCAGCACCGCGCCTTCGATCCGGCAGAACGAGTTGATGCGTACCTTGGAAAACAGCACCGAACGCTTGACCGGCGAGCCGGAAATGATGCAGCCGCCGGAGACGATCGAATCGATCGCCGTACCGCGCCGGTCATCGCTGTCGAACACGAACTTTGCCGGCGGCAGCTGTTCCTGATAAGTCCAGATCGGCCACAATGTATCGTACATGTCGAGCGCCGGCGTCGGCATCGTCAGGTCGATATTCGCCTCCCAGTACGCATCGACGGTGCCGACATCGCGCCAGTAAGGCTCCGCCTCGGGGGCGCTGCTGACACACGACAGCCGGAACGGATGCGCGCAGGCCTGGCCGCGACGCACGATTTCAGGGATGACGTTTCTGCCGAAATCGTGCGCCGATTCCGATTTCAGAACGTCCTGCTCCAGTTGTTCGAACAGGAAGCCGGTGTTGAAGACATAGATGCCCATGCTGACCAGCGCCCGCTCCGGATTGCCCTGCATCGCGGGCGGGTCGGCGGGCTTTTCGACGAACTCGACGATGCGTCCCGAGCGGTCGGCCTTGATCACGCCGAAACCGCAGGCATCGGCGCGCGGCACCTCGGTGCAGGCGACCGTGCATTGCGCGCCGGAGTCGCGATGAAACGCGAGCATTCGCGAATAATCCATCTTGTAGATATGATCGCCGGCAAGCACCAGGATGTAGCTGGATTTGTGCTCGCGCAGGGTTTCGATATTCTGGTAGACAGCGTCCGCGGTGCCGCGGTACCACGACTCGGCATGGACGGTCTGCTGGGCCGGCAGCGCCTCGATGAATTCGTTGGCTTCCCAGCGCAGGAAGCTCCATCCCCGCTGCAGATGCCGGAACAGGTCCTGCGAAGTGTACTGGGTGATCACGCCGACCCGGTTGATGCCGGAATTGATGCAATTGGAAAGGGCGAAGTCGATGATGCGGAATTTGCCGCCGAAATGCAGCGCCGGTTTCGCGCGACGCTGCGTCAACTGCTTCAGACGATTGCCGCGGCCGCCGGCCAGCACCAGCGCCACCGTCTGGCGCGGCAACTGCAGCAAAGTCAGCGATTTCTGCTTGATCGAATCTTCGCTCATTCTGGACGAAACCAGCGTATATCAACCTGCCATGCCGGCGGCTCCGCCGCTTCCCATCCGCACGATCCGGCGTGCCGCACCCCTTCCCCGCATAACAGCTTGCCAGCAATGTGCCACAATATCAAAATGAATCCGTTATGAAAATATTTATCCACCTGAATTAAATGCCCGAACCACCCTTTATCCCGCTGCAAACGTCGCCGGGCCTGTCTCCGCCCGGGCCGGCATCCGCTGCCAAAGGCCTCAGCGATTACGACGTCTTCCTGTTTCGACAGGGCGCGCATGCCAGACTGTTCGACAAGCTGGGCGCCCATCCGGAAAACGACGGCCGGCACCAAGGCGCCCGCTTCGGCGTGTGGGCCCCCAATGCGCTGGACGTCTCCGTGATCGGCGATTTCAACGGATGGAACCCCAGCGCGCATCCGATGGTCCCGCGCGAAGACAGTTCGGGAATCTGGGAAGCGTTCATTCCGCATGTCGCGTCGGGCAACCACTACAAATACCGAATCACCTTCCGCGACCATTCGTATGCGGTCGATAAAAGCGATCCATTCGCGTTTTTCGGCGACCCGCCGCCGCGGACGGCTTCGCGCGTGTGGGCGCTCGACTACGAATGGGGGGACGCGGCGTGGATGCAGTCGCGCCGTAACGCCAGCGCCCTCGACGCCCCGGTATCGATTTACGAAGTGCACCTCGGCTCGTGGCGGCGCCCCGGCGACGACCCCGGCCGTCTGCTGGGCTACCGCGAAATCGCGCCGCTGCTCGCCGACTACGTCGCGGAAACGGGTTTCACCCATGTCGAATTCATGCCGCTGACCGAACACCCGTTCTACGGCTCGTGGGGCTACCAGACGACCGGATACTTCTCCCCTTCCGCCCGCTACGGAACGCCGCAGGATCTGATGTACCTGATCGACCATCTGCATCAGCGCGGCATCGGCGTCATCCTCGACTGGGTGCCCTCGCATTTCCCGAATGACGAACACGGGCTCGCCTATTTCGACGGCACCCACCTGTTCGAGCACGCGGACCGCAGGCAGGGCTTCCACCCCGAATGGAACAGCTGCATCTTCAATTTAGGCCGCCACGAAGTGCGGGCGTTCCTGATCAGCAGCGCGCTGTTCTGGCTCGAAAAGTACCACTTCGACGGCCTGCGCATCGATGCCGTCGCCTCGATGCTGTACCTCGATTACGCGCGTCCCGCCGGCGAATGGATTCCCAACATCCACGGCGGCAAGGAAAACCTGGAGTCGATCGCGTTCCTGCGCCAGCTCAATGAAACCGTTTATCGCGAACACCCCGATACCCAGTCGATCGCCGAAGAATCGACTGCGTGGCCGCAGGTCTCGCGTCCGACCGCCAGCGGCGGCCTCGGGTTCGGCATGAAGTGGAACATGGGGTGGATGCACGACACACTGAATTACTTCAAGCGGGATCCGCTGTTTCGCAGATACCATCAGCACGATCTGACCTTCAGCCTGTGGTACGCGTTCTATGAAAATTTCATCCTGCCGCTTTCGCACGACGAAGTCGTCCACGGCAAGGGCGCGCTGATCGACCGCATGCCGGGCGACGAATGGCAGCGCTACGCCAATCTGCGCGCGCTGTTCGGCTACATGTGGGGGCATCCCGGCAAGAAACTGCTGTTCATGGGCGGAGAATTCGGTCAGGAACAGGAGTGGAGACACGATGAAAGCCTGCAGTGGCACGTGCTGCAATATCCGATCCACAGCGGCCTGCGCGACTGGGTGCGCGACCTCAACCATTACTACCGCCGGACGCCAGCGCTGTTCGAACTGGACTTTTCCGCCGACGGCTTCGAATGGATCGACATCAACGACGCGCAGAACAGCGTGCTCAGCTTCGTGCGGCGGGCGCGTTCCACCCCCCGCACCGTCCTCGTCATATGCAATTTCACGCCGCTGCTGCGCGAGCGCTATGCGGTCGGCGTGCCGCACGGCGGATACTGGAAGGAAGCGCTGAACAGCGACGCCAGGTGCTATGGGGGCAGCGGCAACGGCAATCTCGGCGGCGTGCACGCCGCCGCGTCCCCGCTGCACGGCAGGCCGTTTTCTCTGACGCTGACGCTGCCGCCGCTGAGCGTGCTGTTTTTCGAGGGCGGAACCCAATGAGCGGCCGCGCCGCTGCGAGGCCGTTAATAACATCCACGCCGCAGACAAACCATGACCGACCACGCTGCCTTCGATCGCCTGTGCGAATACTGCGGCATCCAGAGCGACTATTACGACATCCGCGGCGCTCACCATGTGGCATCGGCCGCCGCCAAACTCGCATTGCTGCGCGCGATGGGCATCGATATTGCGGACGAGACCGCGGCGGAAGCGACGCTGGAACGGCTGCAAACGCGGGAATGGCGGAGCGCCGCCAGACCGGTCAAGATTGTATTCGAGCAAGACGCGGCAATTCAGATTCCGCTTGCCCTGCCGTCAACGGTCGCCGTTGACGACGCCGAGTGGGAACTGGCGCTCGAAGGCGGCGAGCGCTGGTGCGGCCGCGCCGCCTCCATCCAGTCTGCCGAAACCCGTGTCATCGACGGCGTCTCCTATATCCGTTACCTCGTCGAGATCCGGACTGCGCCGCCGCCCGGGTACCATCGACTGCGGCTAGGCAGCGGCGCCGCGGCGTGGGCCTCGATTCAGCTGATCGTCTGCCCGCGCCAGTGTTATCAACCGCCTGCGCTGGCGGGCGACCGCCGCAGCTGGGGATTCGCGGTGCAGCTCTATGCGCTGCGTTCGCGGCGCAACTGGGGCATCGGCGATTTCACGGACCTCAAGCGTCTGGCCGAGATCGCTCATGGCGCCGGCGCCGGAATGGTCGGCATCAATCCGCTGCACGCGTTGTTCCCCGACCAGCCGGAACAGGCAAGCCCTTACAGTCCCTCCAACCGCGTCGCACTGAATGTGCTTTACCTCGATGTCGAGGCGATCGAGGACTACGCCGAGTCGGCCGCGGCGCGCGACCGCGTCCAGTCGGCGGAATTCCAGTCGGCGCTGGAGGCGCTGCGCGCCGCCGACCTTGTCGATTACACCGCCGTCGCCCGCGTCAAATTCGAAATCCTGCGCATCCTCTACCGGCATTTCCGGGAACGGCACCTCGACAGCAATTCCCCACGCGCGCGCATTTTCCATGAATTCAGCGGCCGTGCCGAACCTCTGCTGCGTATCCAGCCGGTGTTCGACGCACTGCAGGAACACTTCCACGCGCAGGACCCATCGATCACGGGATGGCATCAGTGGCCATCGTCATTTCACGATCCGGCTTCTCCCGCAGTCGCGGCGTTTCGCGTATCGCATCAGGAACAGATCGGTTTTTTCGAGTATCTGCAATGGCAGGCCGAGCTGCAGCTCGACGCAGTCGGCCGCCGCTGCCGCGACCTGGGAATGGCGATCGGGCTGTATCACGATCTGGCATTGGGCGCGAACGCCGGCGGCGCCGAGACATGGATGAACTCCACGCTTTATGCGGCCGGCGCGCATCTCGGCGCGCCGCACGACGACTTCAACCCCAAGGGTCAGGACTGGGGGCTGCCGCCGCCGGTTCCCGAACGTCTGGTGCGCGCGGGCTACGCGCCTTTCATCGCGGTGCTCAAGGCCGCAATGCGCGACGCGGGAGCGCTGCGGATCGACCACGTGATGGGACTGATGCGGCTGTTCTGGCTGCCGGTGGGAGGCACCGCGCCCGAGGGCGCCTATGTCAGATACCCGCTATCGGATCTGATGGGACTGCTGGCGCTGGAAAGCCGGCGCCAGCAATGCCTGGTCATTGGCGAGGATCTGGGCACCGTTCCCGATGAGGTCCGCGCCGCGATGAACACCTTCGGCGTGCTGTCGTACCGGCTGTTTTACTTCACGCGCGATTACGGCGAGGAATTCACGCCCGCCGAACACTATCCCGCCCATTCCCTGTCGGCAATCGCCACGCACGACCTGCCGACCTTGCGCGGATTCTGGACCGGCGCCGATCTCGCAATCCGCGAAAAACTTGCGCTTTATCCGAGCGAAGAAGCTCGCGCGCATCAACAGTCCACCCGGCAACTCGACCGCGAACGCCTGCTGCGCGCGCTGGAACGGGCGGGACTGATGAATGCGGAAATCAGCGCGCACGGCGTTGCTGCGCACGACATCCATCCAGCGCTGGCTTACGCGATCCACCGCTACCTCGGCCGCGGCCAGGCCAAGCTGCTGACGATCCAGCCTGAAGACATTTTCGGGCAGATCACCCAGATCAACGTTCCGAACACGACCGACCAGTACCCGAACTGGAGATACAAGGTCGCGTTGAACCTGGAAGACTGGAGCGCCGACCCGCGCCTGACCGCGCTGGCCGACGCGCTGCGCGAAGCGCGCGGCGCGCCGCGGCGCTGAGAGTCCATAACATAATGAAACGCGCGTGCGTTGCCTGTCCCAACGCGGCGGATGCCAGGCGCGCGACGCCGGTCGTAGCCGGCCTACGAAGCCAAGGAGCGCAACGCCGCAGCCGCCCGCTGGGACGGCAACCCGCCGGGCTGGCCGCGATTTTGGC
>Ga0335069_10000674_pt1:30000-55812 | contig 55812 bp, 45 predicted proteins | sample Lox_Sample_11_FD_206714 | JGI IMG/M metagenome (GOLD analysis project Ga0335069, IMG submission 206714) | Soil microbial communities from Loxahatchee National Wildlife Refuge, Florida, United States - Lox_Sample_1.1 | ecosystem: Environmental > Terrestrial > Soil > Wetlands | place... | reverse complement strand
CCCGCAAGGTGATACCGTTGGATGAAAAAGATAGCAGCATATTGAGCTCCTTTTAACTCTGCCAAAGAGTGATGTTGTTGTTCTGTTGTTGAAGGTCCCTTTCTCTCCTTCTCAATAGGCGGAGAGAAAGGGACGAATAAAAAGTGACCATAAATACCGGCGGACAATACACGCGGGGCTATCGCAAAGGCTATATATGTTCGAGCCATTTCGCCAGCCGTTTCGTTTCCTTTTCTTTCCACTCGGGCGAATAACGGATTTGTAAAAAAGATTCGTAAAGACCGTCCATTATTTTTGCCGCGTTTTCAATAAGGTAAATCCGCTCAAGTAAGCTTCCCGAGGGGTCTTCCTGAGCCTCCTGTACGTCCTGCGCGGGCATTTTCAGAGATTGAAAATGGAAAGAATCGGATTTGAAAGTAAACTCCCATTCGTTTTTATCATGCATCAGTTTGATTCCCGCTTCCTTAACTTTTTTCCCCTGACGGATGGCTTCTTTGCCTTCCTTGAGCTCGGCGTGAATTCCGTGACAGACAACGCCCTGGGAATATTCGCCCTCTCCCGCTTCCAAAACAATTCTTTTTAAAAAATGAAGTTCGACTTCTACTTTGCCCGGCAGGGCGATCCGGCCATTGCGTTCTTCCGATTTAAACCACAGCCAGGTTAAAAATTCACGGCCAATTAAAGCGGCGGCATCCGCGTTTTCGGATTTTGTTGATATCAGATTATTTTCCTGCGGCGAAAAACGCCGAAGATTCAGCGAAAAAGTTTTTTTGAACAAATCAACAAAATCGTCAGCCACTTTGTCGGTCAGCGAAGAAAAATAAACTGTGTTTTTTCCCACAGCCCAGCAGATATCGTAAAAAGAAGGTATAGCGTCAAGTTTGGTTAGAAGTTCAAGTTTTACCTTGTCTTTAATGGCCGCGGACATCGACTTGTTCATTCTGTTTTTACCGCTTTCGGCCAGGAATCGTCTTTCTTCTTCCATGTATTTGATCTTCATTAATTTGGGAGAAATAAGCTTGCGGTCAATGCGCAGAGAAAAGATAAGGTAATCGCCCAGCGCGTAATTGGCATTTTCAAAATCAGTATCTAATACATCGGTAAGCGAAACCCATCCCAGACGTTTTTCCTCCAATGATTTAAACTTATCCGTAAAGGAATTGGCTTTAATCCTGCTATTGATGAAATTTAGAAAGGCCTGCGGTAGCTGGCCTTCTACATGAAAACGCGCGAAAGTAAAACTGCCTTTAAGTAAACCCATAATGAATACCTCACAAGGCTGCAGGGTATAATATACCGCTCTGAATGTGTCAAGAATTTATGCCGGGAAATCGCCCGGGAAATTGAAGCTCTTTTTCAGGCAAGCCGCGGAGAATTTTCGACACTTAAGGAACGATGTAATTCTTTTCGTTTGCCGCCCGATCCAGTCATGCAGGAAAGATATTTGCCAGCTATTTATCCGTAGACAGAGGATTTATTTTGTGTTACTGAACTCCATATTTTGGGGTTTAAGTCAATGAAAATAAAAAGAATAGGTATTGTTGCCAACATAGAAAAAGAAAAGATCTCCGACCACGTCAAATCATTAAAAAAATGGCTGGAAGAAAAAGGCGTGGAAGTATTTCTGGGAATGGAAATTTCCAAAAAATTGGCTCTTGGCGGCGGACTGACATGGAATGGCCTGGCGAGAAAATCACAATTGATTGTTGTTTTGGGCGGCGATGGCACAATGCTCAGGACAGCGCGTTACGTGGCTGAGCATGACGTCCCTATTCTGGGAATCAATATGGGCAGTTTGGGATATCTCACCGAAGTCAATTTAAATGAAATGCATTCGACGCTGGAATTAATTATATCCGGAAAATTTGTGGCGGAAAAGAGAATGATGCTTGACGCGAGCATTAAACATGGAAAAACGGTTACTCATGTCGGCAATGTTTTGAACGATGTTGTCATCAATCGCGGCAGTTTGTCCCGCATGAATGAACTGGAAATGGAAGTGAACGGCACCTATCTGACAACCTATAAAGGAGACGGCCTTATTGTTTCCACTCCCACAGGTTCCACCGCCTATTCGCTGTCCGCGGGAGGTCCCATCGTTTTCCCGGGGAAAGATTTGATTATTATTAATCCCATCTGTCCCCATACTCTGACGAACCGTCCGATAATTTTTTCCGATGATGCTTATCTGAAAATAACTCTATGGTCCAAGGATAAAGGCGCCATGCTGACTCTGGACGGACAAGAAGCTTACAGGATAACGTCCGGCGACGTCGTAACCGTCAAGAAGTCAAAACACGCAGCAATGCTGATTCTTTCTCCATACCGCAGCCACGGGGAAATCCTGCGCTCAAAGCTGGGTTGGGGTGATTCGCTTCCGGGAGCTAAGAAAAAGAAAAATGCTTAATGAGTTGAGCATTAAAAATTTCGCGATTATCGATGAACTTCATGTTTGTTTTGGTGAAGGCCTGAATGTTATTTCCGGTGAAACCGGCGCTGGGAAATCAATCATTATCGGCGCGGTTAGTCTGCTTTTGGGCGACAGGGCGACATCTGACATGATCAGAACCCAGGCCGATACCGCCACGGTGGAAGCGCTCTTTGACATTGCCGGCAATAAACCGCTCAAGGATAAGATTGAAGCCATGGGTTTTTCCGCCGCGGATGAACTGCTTATCCGCCGCGTGATTTCGCACGCGGGTAAAAACAAGGCGTTTATCAACGGACAAATGGCGACGCTGGTCAATTTAGCCGCTGTCAGCGAATTGCTGATTAATATTTGCGGCCAGCATGAACATCAGGTGATTCTCAATGCCGAAAATCATATCGATATTCTGGATGAATTCGGAGGCTGCCTGCCTGCCAGAGATGGTTATACGGAAATATATGATCAATATCAGCAAATCAGAGCTCAAATAGAAAAATTAAAAAGTTTGAGCCAAAGCCGGGAAGAAAAGGCGGATTTATTTAAATTTCAGTTAAAAGAGATTCGGGATATTAACCCGCAGCCGTCCGAAGACACGATGCTGGCCGATGAAAAAAAAGTTTTGGTTAACTTTCAAAAGCTGTCCGGCTGGGCGGCAAATGCCTACGATTTACTCTATGGCGAAAAGGATTCCGCCATCGTTAAATTAAAGGAAGTACAGAATCAGATCAAAGAAATAAAAAAAATAGATTTGAATTTTAAAATTGCCGAGGCGGATATCGAGAGCAGTTTTATCACGCTTCAGGAAACGGCTCTGCAGTTGCGTGATTACGGCAAGAAGCTTTTTTTCGACGCCGAACGGCTCGCGGCCATCGATGAGCGGCTGGAGCAGTTAAACAGGCTTAAACGAAAACACGGCGGTTCTCTCGAGGGCGTGTTGCACAGGCAACAGGAAATAGAGGAATATCTGAAAAAGGTATTTTCTGTGGAAGAAGAATTGGAAGAACTGACCAAAGAGGAAGAAAAGGTTAAAGAAAATCTGCGCCAAAGCGCACTTAAACTTTCTCAACTAAGAGGGCAGGCGGCAAAGAAACTGCAGGAAGCGGTGGATAAAGAGATACAGGCGCTCAATATGCCGCACGCGTCTTTTTCGGTAAATTTTAAAAGAGGGGATGATGATGCCGCTGTTTGGTTCGGGCCAAAAGGCAGTGACGAGATTGAATTTTATCTGACGGCCAATAAAGGCGAGGAATCCAGGCCTTTGAGCAAAGTCGCGTCCGGCGGCGAATTATCACGAATCATTCTGGCGTTGAAAAATGTTTTATCGCGCACGGGTTCTGTGTCATCCATCATTTTTGATGAAGTGGACAATGGTATCGGAGGGGCCGTGGCGGAGATTGTCGGTAGAAAATTAAAAGAGGTTTCTGCTAACCATCAGGTTGTCTGTATTACTCATTTGCCTCAAATCGCCTGTTATGGAGACAGGCACATGTATGTTTCCAAAAAGGTTGTGAAGGGCAGAACGGTCACGTCTCTGGAAGAACTAGACCCCCAGCAGAGAATTGAAGAAATCAGCCGCATGCTGGGCGGAATCCATGTGACTCAAAAAACAATAGAGCATGCCCGGGAGATGCTTCATGGCTCTAAATCACATAAATTTGATAATTCGGGGGAAAGAAAATGCTGAGGAAAGCGCGCATTGATGATGTTAAAACGATTCATCGCATGATAAACACTTCATCGGGAAAAGGTGAAATGCTGCCGCGCTCCCTCATGGATATTTATAATTCCTTGCGGGATTTTTTTGTTTACTACGATGAAGGCGAATTACAAATTACCGGGGTCTGCGCCATGAACATCATTTGGGAAAATCTCGCGGAAATACGATCTCTTTATGTGGATGAAAATCACCGGCAGAAAGGCATCGGCCGAAAACTGGTGGAGGCTTGCATTTCAGAAGCCATCACGCTGGGACTCTTTAAAATATTCACGCTGACTTATAAAAAAGAGTTTTTTGCTCAATTAGGTTTTCAGGAAACAGACAAAAATTCACTGCCGGAAAAAATCTGGTCTGATTGCTTCCGCTGTTCTAAATATCCCGATTATTGTGATGAAGTAGCGATGATTGTGGAACTATGAACGACTGGTTTAAAATTTTCCCCCTCATGATAATAGCTGTTTTCTCAAGCGGGTGCGTGAGCATTTCTCCGGAATCTTCTGTTAAAACTCTCGAATCGTTTACCCCGGTTTCCGTTACGGATATTAATTTTCAGGATGATCTCGACCAGGCGTCGCTGAATACGGCGATTGGTCACAGTATTAATTATTATGAAAACGATGGCCGGGATAAGGTTTACCGGATCGCGGACAAAGTTATTGACGCTCAACAGTTAAAGGAAACGCTGGTAGCATTTCGCCGGATTTTGACAGATGCGGATCATGATGCCGATTTAAGCAAAAAAGTTGCCGCGGAATTTAATGTCTATCGTATCTCGGGTTTTGGCTTCGACCAAAGAGTGCTTTTTACCGGTTATTATGAGCCTCTGCTTGAAGGTTCATTGGAACGCACGGACAAATACAAATATCCTCTTTATCGGGTGCCGCCCGATTTAATTAAAAATGAAAACAAAATCGGACGGATGAGTCATGATAACTTTGTTCCATATTACAGCCGCCGTGAAATCGATGTTGAAGGTGTTTTGCGGGGAAAAAATCTGGAGCTTATCTGGGTGGCTGATCCGGTGGATTTGTTTTCACTGCAGATACAGGGTTCCGGAAAGGTCAAACTGGAAGACGGGACGATTTTAACCGTTGGTTACGCGCAAACAAACGGCCTGCCTTTCAGCAGCATAACCAGGTTCATGCTGGATAGCGGCAAAATAAACAGCTCTCAAGCTTCTTACCGTTATGAATTTTTAAGAGGGAAGAGTGACCCGGAAATTTATGACATCCTGAGCCATAATGAGCGATACACCTTTTTTCGCTTTTTAGACAAAGAACCGATAGGCTCTCTGGGGGAACCGGTTACTCCGGGCAGATCCATTGCGACCGATCCGGACTTCTTCCCGGAAGGAGCGTTAGCGTTTATCCGTTTGAGCAAACCGGTTTTTGACGCGGAAGGTCATGTTAAAGAAAGAGTCGACTTCTCCCGCTTTGTGCTTAGCCAGGACAAGGGTGCCGCCATAGAAGGACCCGGCAGGGTGGATCTTTTCTGCGGTTTTGGCGCAAACGCCGAATACACCGCAGGCACCCTCAAGGAAGAAGGCGAGTTATATTTATTGCTGAAAAAATAAGTTTGTTTTTACCGGTCGTCGTTATCCTGGTGAAATCACACTACCTGTGGTGTTCACTTGTTTCATGGATAAAGCAGCGGGGATCTTCCGCCAGATAATCTCCGCTGTAGGCCAGCGCCCGCCCGCGACAGCCGCCGCAAACCGTTTTATAATTGCATTCGCCGCAAACACCTTTTAAATTTTCTTCACGCCGACGTAATTTTTGAAACACCGGCGCTTCAGAATATATTCGCTGAAAGCTCATATCCCTGATATTTCCGGCATTGATTTCCACAAAGGGGCACGGCCAGACGTCCCCGTTGGCTTTAACGTAAACAAATCCGCGTCCCGCCGCGCAGCCGTGAAAAACTTTACCCGCGAGCTTTAGCCCCAGTCCGTCCTTGATTCCTTTTTTCTCAAGCATGTATGGCCAGTACTGCGGTCCGGCTACCGGTTCGATGATTGTTTTGGAATTTTTTTGTTTGCCGGTAATCAGCTCGCATAAATATTTGTTGGCGCTTTTCTTTAAAGTAGCTTTTTCAATCTTTTCTCCGCGGCCTACGGCGACAAGCTGATACATCAGCATAATGCCCGCGCCGCAATTATCCGAAAAATCAATCAGCTCAGGCAGGTGCTGCATATTGTATTCCATCGCCGTTGTGTTGATCTGCAAAAGGATGCCGGCCTTCTTCGTGGCTTCAATCGCTCTCATGGCCAGATCGAAGGAACCCGGTTTGTTGCGCACCATATCATGCACTTCGGGATTGTCGGCGTCAATGCTGATGGCATTGCAGACAACACCATGGTCCTTCAGTTTAAAGGCCATCTCTTCATCAATCAATGTGCCGTTGGTGGCCATGATGTTGGCCAGGCCCGCCTTCTGTGAATGCCTGAGCAAAGTAAAAATATCCGGTCTCACCAGAGGTTCACCGCCGGTATAAATCAGCGTGCGGAATTCGCTCGTGGCGGCGATCATGTCAATGAGTTTTTTACCTTCATCGGTGGAAAGTTCATTAGGATCGGCCGTGCCGCTTACCGCGTGACAATGGATGCATCTTAAATTACAGGCGCCGGTGACTTCCCAAACCGGGTGTCCCGGATAACCGATACAACCCATACCCCAGGCGCCGTTGGCCACGGGGATGGATTTAAAACCGTATTTCAACACCCATCCGGGGAAATTCCACCAGTTGTTTAAATAACCCATGAGCATGGAACTGCCCAGTTGTTTCAGCAACAGCGAGGGAGGATTATAAGGTGCTTTTACTTTGTTTTTGATTTTCATGTTCGAGTTCTACATATAAGCAAGAATATAAGACAGGGATGTTCCCAAATTAAGAGCGATATTTAAACCGCATAGAAATTCCAGCTTTTTTTTGTCTTGATGACTGCCGCGCAAAATCATGACAATAATGTACAGGGAGACCATCAGGAAAGGCAGATAAAAATATACAACTTTAAAGGGGATGCCCAATAGTGGAGACGCGAGCATGGTGATCGAAGTCAATAAGTTAAAAGCCACATAAAGCAGCATCCCTTTTTGTTTTCCAATACGATAAAGCAGATTTTTTTTGCCGGTTGCCTTATCGGCTTCGTAATCGGGAAACTCATTGAGTAAAATTACATTAAATATCGACAAGCCTATGGGTATGGCCATCCAGTGAATAGCCGGATGAATCGTGCCGGTTTGTATGTAAAAAGCGCAAGCAACGGGAAGCCAGCCGTAACAGAAACCGATAACAATTTCACCAACGCCTCTTTGCACGAGTCTGATAGGTTTTGAGGAATAAAAGAAACCGGAAAAAGCGCCAAGCAATCCTAAAAGCAACGTATAAGGACCTGTTTTTAAGCCAAACTGCAGGATAATTCCAATAACTGCGGCAATGACAAGTGTGATAATACTGGTCCAAAACGGAACCATGGGAGATATTTTCCCTTCCGGCAGCACTCTGGTGCCTCCGGCAAACTGGTTGCTATGTAACCGATTGGATATAACATCGCCCCTATAATCAAAGTACTCGCCTGAATGGTAAGTGGAGAGCATAATCATGATAACGCCAAAGACACCGAGAATAAAAATTTCAAGGCTGATTGCGGAATTGATTTTGTATGCCAGGATTGTTCCCAGCACAAAAGGAAGGATGCCGACTGTATGAAAAGGAGGGCGGGACAAAGCCAGCCAGCCCTTTATTTTTTCCGTATTTGAACTGAGCATAAAACCTCTAACTTTATTGGGGTGGCTTATTAACATAAAGGTTATTGTTTGTAAAGCAACGGGAGATTTGTGGATAATGATGTGGCTAGCGTGCGAATCCCGCATCATATTCTTCCTTACGAATCGAAGATGCTTCGCGGCCTGCCGGAAAAAATCAAATTCTCTAATGGGGGTATTATGGTTTAGGTGAGCCTCAGGCTTAAAATAAAACCTCCGGAGGCGGAAGTTTTGACAGGAAAAATTGTTTAAATATCAGAAAATGATTAAGGAAATAATCATTTTTTTTCTTGCTTGTTAATCTTTGTTATGCTAGTCATAGCACCGATTTAAAGGATGCATCACCCGTCCGGGCCAGATGCCGGGCACGTTTGAGCGGGATAGATTAAACACGTTTTTAAAATGAGTTGAAGGAAGTTGTGCTCATCCAATAATGGTTGCGGATACCATTCACCTGTCTAAATTTTAAAAACTCTGGTTGAGACCGTGGATACGGTTAATCATAAAATTTTAAAATTTTATTTAAGGAAGGGGGATTTTAAAAAATGACGAAGGCGGAATTAATTGGAGTTATAGCAAAAGCAGCAGACATTACCAAAGTAAAGGCAGCAACGGCATTGGATGCATACATAGCCACAGTCGCCAAAGAACTCAAGAAAAGCGGCAGGCTTGCCCTTGTCGGTTTTGGTACATTCTCAGTCGTAAAAAGAAAAGCCAGGGAAGGAAGAAATCCTCAGACCGGCAAAGCCATTAAGATTCCCGCGAAGAAGGTCGTTAAATTTAAGGCAGGCGCCGAACTGGCCGGTAAGGTTAAATAATAAATTATTTGGTTTGTATATAACTAAGGCCTCCGTATTTCTTAGCACAATTTGCCGGAGGCCTTAGTGCGTTTTCATTGATAAGGAGTTTTTATTTTGGAACCCAAGAGAATACTAAGCGGAATGAGACCAACGGGCAAGTTGCATCTGGGAAATTTACACGGCGCTTTAAAAAACTGGGTGGATTTGCAGGAAAGCGGCAAATATGACTGTTTCTATTTTGTGGCCGACTGGCATGCCATTACGAGCGAATACAGCTCCACGGAAGGGATTAAAGATAACGCCGTCAGCATGGTAATAGACTGGCTCAGCGTCGGTCTCGATCCTCAAAAGAGCACCCTCTTCGTGCAATCGGCGGTCAAGGAGCATGCCGAGTTGTTTTTACTTCTTTCCATGATTACCCCGCTTGCGTGGCTTGAACGCAATCCTACCTATAAGGAAATGAAAACAGAACTGGCCAATAAGGATTTGTCCACTTTCGGTTTTTTGGGATATCCCGTGCTTCAGGCCGCCGACATTATTATGTATAAGGCTTACGGTGTTCCGGTGGGTGTTGATCAGCTCCCTCATGTTGAACTGACCCGCGAAATAGCCCGTCGTTTTAATTTTCTTTATAAAGAAATATTCCCTGTTCCGGAACCGCTCTTGACGGGCATGCCGAAGCTCCTGGGAATTGACGGAAGGAAGATGAGCAAATCCTACGAAAACTCTATTTACATCAGTGATCGCGGAAAGGAATTACAGCATAAAGTTTCATCCATGTTTACCGATCCTCAGCGGATGAGAAAAAAAGATCCTGGAAATCCCGAAATATGCAATGTCTTCACGTTCCATGGTTTGTATTCTTCACCGAAGCAGGTAAAAGATATTGATGCCGGCTGCAGAATAGCTCAGATCGGCTGCACGGACTGTAAGAAGATGCTGGCCTCGCATATCGCCGAAGCACTGAGTCCCGTCCACGAACGCATGGATTATTACGCAGCTCACCTGGATGAAATTCACGACATCATAGAGGATGGCAACAACAAGGCGAGAACAATAGCCCGAAAAACAATGGATGAAGTCCGCGCGGCTGTTAAAATCTGATGACATGTGAAATCCGTTCGCGGGTTTAAGCACTTAATAAATTATGGATAACGAACAAATAACAGATACCGGACAAACAACAGGTAACGAACAGACGGCAAATTACGCCATCAAGCTGGATATTTTTGAGGGTCCGCTTGACCTGCTGCTTTACCTGATTAAAAAAAACGAAATCGACATCTATAATATTCCCATAGCCCTCGTTACCGAGCAATATCTTCATTACCTCAAAATGATCAAGGCGCTTAATCTCGATCTGGCCGGAGAGTATCTGGTGATGGCGTCTACGCTTATTCATATCAAATCAAGAATGCTTTTACCCCCGCCTGAGGAACCGGAAGAAGAGGAAGAAGATCCCCGCGCGGAACTGGTCAGGCAACTCCTGGAGCATAAGACCTTCAAGGAGATCGCTCAGAGTCTGGGAAGCAGGCCCCTTTTGGAACGGGATGTATTTACCCGCGCGGCTGTTTTGCCGGAAGAGGTTGCAGCGTCAACAGAGGATGAAGAGGCGCTCCTGGAAGTGAGCGTCTTCGAACTCATAGAGGCTTTTAACCGGATTATCTCCCAGATGGATAAAAAAGAACTCATGGAAATTGATTTGGAGAAATTATCTCTTACTGATATAATTAATGAAATTATGGAGAAGTTGACCGTAACAAAAAATTTAAATTTTGAGGAGTTGCTGGGCGGCAGAAAAGACCGTCGCCGCATTATCTATACTTTTTTAGCCTTGCTGGAATTAATTAAACTCAGAATGGTTAAAGCGTATCAAACTTCGAATTTCGGAGTTATCCGGATATTTCCGGCCGTGGAGTCGTAATGGAAAATGTTAAGGCAGTCATAGAAGCTTTGATTTTTGCTTCCGATACACCATTGATGCTCGAAAAGATCAGCGTCATCCTTCCGGAAATTGAAAAAACCGGGATTAAAGAAGTTCTCGATAATCTTGCGGAGGAATATAATCTTCGGCAGGGTGGAATTTATCTGCAGGAAGTCGCCGGCGGTTATCAATTCCGGACACGTCCTGACCTCAGTCAATGGATAAAAAAACTAAAAAGCACAAAACCTCATTCCATATCTCCGGCGGCGATGGAAACTCTGGCCATCGTCGCGTATAAGCAGCCCATTGTTAAATCCGAAATTGAAAGCATTCGGGGAGTGGATGTGGGCGCCCCCCTTAAGGGGCTCCTGGAAAAAAAACTCATTCGCATTGTCGGGCGCAAAGATGTGCCGGGTAAACCGATTATTTACGGGACGACTAAAAAATTTCTGGAAGTTTTTAATTTGAAAGATCTCCTTGATTTGCCGAATTTACGGGAATTGAAAGAACTGAACCAGCAGCAGGACTTCCTGGAACAGGAATTTGAAGAAAAAGAGAACATAGAAGAAGTTCCCGATTTATGAAAGAACGTTTGCAAAAGGTTATCGCCGCAGCCGGTATTGCCTCAAGGCGCCACGCGGAAAAGCTGATAACCGAAGGGCGCGTCAGCGTCAATAATATAGTGGTAACCGAGTTGGGGGTTAAGGCAGACGCCGACAAAGATATTATTCGAGTCGACGGCAAAACCATTTCTCCCGAAAAAACAAAACTCTATATCATGTTAAACAAACCGGCCGGATTTGTCACCACACTTCATGATCCTCAAAACAGGCCGACCATAATGGATTTGCTTCGCGATGTGACGGAGCGGCTCTACCCTGTGGGACGGCTCGATTATGATTCACGGGGACTCTTACTGCTGACAAATGACGGTGATTTTGCTCAGAAAATACAACATCCGCGTTTTGAGAAACCCAAAAGATACTGGGTCAAAATTCAAGGGCGTTTATCGAAGGAAGAGCTAAAACTATTAGGAGCGGGAATTAAATTAACGGACGCCGTTTTTAAACCGGAAAATCTTAATGTTGAGAAAATCAATGACAAGAGTTGCTGGTTGCGGCTTACCTTAAGAGAGGGGAAGAACAGAATCATCAGGAGAGGGTTTGAGGCCATGGGTCACAGGGTTGTTCATCTTATGCGCGAAGCAATAGGTGAACTCCGGTTAGGCGGTTTGAAGGAAGGTATGTGGCGGCATTTAACAAAGAAAGAAATAGAACAATTGCTTGATAATAAGGTGATTAAGAAGGTAAAATCTTCTTGACATTCGCCCAAAAATAAATAATAAACTCTAACATAGAGAAAATAAACATATATTATCGCCATGGCTATTCATGGTTGTGATCAGTATAAGGAGGGTCTATGAACAAATCCGGTCTTATTGAAACACTGAGCAGTAAATTAAACTTGACGGAAAAAAAGGCAATTGATGTTGTTAATCTTGTTTTTAAAGGATTTACCGACGAACTGAAAAAAAACGGCCGTATTGAAATCAGAGGATTTGGCAGTTTTGTAGTAAAAGAATATGGATCCTACACAGGAAGAAATCCTAAAACCGGCACTAAAATCCAGGTTGAACCCAAGAAATTACCTTTCTTTAAAGTAGGGAAAGAACTTAAGGTTAGAGTTGATAAAAAGAAATAACAATCATTGCCTGTTTCTATAAGATAAAAAAAGGAGGCTTAATTAAGCCTCCTTTTTTATATCAGACATTGTTGGAGGGTTCACAATCAACCTAAATTAGCATTAACGAAATCCCAGTTAATCAGATTTTGTATGACAGCGGCAAGATAATCCGGCCTCCGGTTTTGATAATCCAGATAATAAGCATGTTCCCAGACATCTATGGTTAAAAGAGGTTTTTGTCCGTGCGCCAGAGGCGTATCGGCATTAGCCGTCTTCGTTATTTTTAACTGACCTCCATCCAAAACTAACCATGCCCAGCCGCTTCCAAACTGGGTCATCCCGGCGTTCTTCAATTCTTCCGCAAACTTATCGTAGTTCCCCCAAGTGTTATTTATTTTTGACGCGATCGCGCCGCCTGGTACTCCTCCTCCTGATTTTTTCAGGCATTGCCAGTAAAAGGAGTGATTCCAAACCTGAGCCGCGTTGTTGAAGATGCCCGCTTTGGCTGAATCTTTAACAGAAATCATAATGATTTCTTCGAGTGTTTTTCCCTCAAGATCGGTGCCGGCAATTAATTTGTTCAGATTATCCACATAAGCCCTGTGATGTTTGCCGTAATGGAAATCTAGGGTATTGGCGCTGATGACCGGCGCCAACGCGTCTTTTGGGTAGGGTAGTTCAGGTAATGATATAGACATGATAATCCTCCTTATTTTTCTTTTTAAAATAGTTAGTGTTTTTCGTTTGTCAAATTTATAATTTATATTTTTTAATCACTATTGGAGTTATTTGTAATATGCTTCATCCTGTATTTGAGCCAGTTCATATAAATAAAAGTGAAAATGGCAAAAATCAATGTTGGAATGGCAGCTTCCTGATTAAAGACGGTAATCGCGATGCCGCCGGCCAGCCCGCAGTCTTTCATTGTGCCCAGCAGAATAAACATATTAATATTACTTTCCTGCCCGTGAAAATAAAATCCGATTCTTCTGATCGCGAAATAAAATACAAAGGTGCTGATAAAAGCAATGATGACGATGATGTAAAGGTCATAAGACCAGTTCATCAAAAAATTTCTGCTGTTTGCCGCGATGGCGTAAAATACAATAAAGGAACCGCAGTTTATCGCCGTTTCTTCATGTTTTTTAATTATCCTGTCCCAATCCTGTTCTATAATGATCCGGGAAACCAGCATGGGCAGAAGTATTAAACCTAATATCACGATAATGACATTCCAATGATTCAGATGAATATATTTAAGAAAACATAAACTCACAAGCGGTATAATCAGCAACGCCCCTAAATAAGTTCCCGCCAGAGCGGTAAAAATAGAATTTTTTTCAATGCGCGACAAATGACCCAGAAGGATTATTTCTAATGAAGATGGCATGGCGGCAATTAAAACCATACCAACCCATAGCTCTTGTTTATGGATCAGAAAGGCGCCTGCAAGAATAATGAAATTTCCCAAAACGAGATAATTCATGATGTTGCTTTTGACAGATGAATAAAGGAGTGAACCGGGATGGCGAAAAAACCCCCGAGGGAATTTCAGCAGCGTAATGGTTATGATGACCATCAAAGCCGGCAGGATAAGAGTTTTGCCCGCGCGGAAACCTTGAGGCAGGGTTATTCCTAAAATCAAAGCGAACAGAAAAATTAAATTAGAACGATAAAAAGCAGTGGAAGATGTGGCCATTTTTACCTCGTGGAAGGCAATATTTTTTTAGCTCCGGAAATGAAGAGGAGAAATCCGATATTGAAAATTACTATAGTTCCTCCGGCCGGCAAATTCAACACAAAAGCCACAATAATGCCGCAAATTACTGATAATATGGAAAAAAATACGGCAGCAATGATGGTCATTCTAAAGCTTAATGAAAGCTGCAGCGCCGTTAAAGGAGGGAGGATCAGCATCGCGGAAACAAGCATAATCCCCGCGACTTTCATGGCCAAAACCGCGGCTACCGCCGTCAGCAAAAAGAGAATGGTATTGATTCGTCCGGTTTTAATGCCCATAGTCCGGGCTAATTCTTCATCGAAAGTTAGAGCAAAAAGATCATCATAAAAAATGATGACGGTGGCCGCGACAACAAGAAAAACAATAAAAGAGAGAAGCAGCTCGATTCTGGTCACCGTGAGAATATTGCCGAAAAGGTAGCTGAATAAATCAATATTGTAACCGTTGGACAAACTGGCCAGAATAATCCCCGCGGCGATACCGAGTGAGGAAACAACGCCGATTGCCGCGTCTCCCTGAATGCGTTTGGATTGAGTCAATTTTAAAATGGCCAGAGATGAAAGCATGACGATGGGCAGGGCGGCCAATGTAATATACAGAGGGCTGACGCCGAGAAACATCACGAAGGCAACACTGCCGAAGGTCACATGAGCAAGTCCGTCACCAATCAGCGAGAAACGCCGCAGGACGAGAAAAACTCCCAGTATGGAAGAAATTGCGGCGATCAATATGCCCGCCATAAAAGCGCGTTGAACAAATTCATAATTAAAGATATCGATCAGTCCCATTAAATGCTGTTCTCCGGTCTTTCATGTTGATGACAAATTACGTGCTGGGAAGTTAATCCGAAAATACCGGCCATGTCAGGGGATGCGCAGAAATTTTCAAATGTTCCGAAAAAGATTAATTTCTTGTCGAGATAAAGAAGATTGCGGGCATATTGGCCGATGATACCCGTATCATGCGTGACCAGAACAATCGTCGTACCGTTTTTACGATTCATTCCATCGGTAACAGAATAAAAAATGTCTCTGGTTTCGGGATCAAGAGCTGTTGTGGGTTCATCGAAGATCAGCAAATCCGGCTGACTGATTAAAGCGCGCGCCAGCATGATTCTCTGTTGTTCGCCGTAGGAGAGTTCGCCGATCAGGCGGGTGGAAAGATGCGCCACTCCCATCAACTCGAGAGTGCGTTTTAAGGCGATGGGATTTCTTTTTGTTACCCCCAGTTGCACAATCTCTTCGACGGTGCTGGGAAAGTGACTATTCAACGCGTTGATCCGCTGAGGTAAATAACCGATTCTGTTCCACTGATTAAAAGAAGCAAGCGGCCGGCCGAAGATATTGATGGTTCCCTTTTGCGCCTGCAGAATGCCCAGAATGTTTTTAATCAGCGTGCTCTTTCCGGATCCGTTGGGTCCGGCAATGCCCAGATAATCGCCTTTTTTTACGGTAAAGGAAATGTCGCTTATGGTTTCCAGACCGTTGTAACAGAAGGTGAGGTTATTGATGCTGATTATGTCTTCGGACATTTCATTCCCTTCTTTAAGTTAATCAAATTTTTCTCCATTAACGAAATAAAGGATTCACCGTTTTTTATATCCGCCTTGCTGACATCATGTCCATTATTGAGTTTTAATAAACCGGCGCCCGTTTCTTTCGCGATCGTTTGGGCCAGACGCGGATTCATCATGCTTTCATAGTAAATGTAATGCACATGTTCACTTTTTATCTGCTTCACCAAAGCGAATATCTTTTGCGGTGAAGGTTCCGCGTCGGCCAGCACATTATACGCCGCGATATATTTTAAGTTATATCTTCTGGCCAGATAAGCAAAAGCCCAGTGCCCGGCGTGTAAAATTGTTTTTGTCTTGCACCCGTTTAATTCCGTGCGGTACCGCTGATCCATGTTCATCAATTTAAGCTTATAATTATGGGCGTTTTTTAAATAATAATCGCTGTTTCGAGGATCCTTTTTGATAAAGGCCTCCGTAATATTATCCACCATCTTTTGCGCGTTATCCATATCCAGCCAGATGTGCGGGTCGAATTGAGAAACTTTTTCTTCCGGTTTTTCTTCCTCTTCATTGGACGGCAATAAGAACGCTCCTTTTCCCGTCTCTATGGCCAGCATATTGGTGTTCTTGTCGGCGGCATTGATAATCTTATAAGCCCAATGCTCCATCTCAAAGTTGGTAAAAAGGAAAACGTCCGCTTTGCTGACCTTTACAATATCTTCGGGTCTTAATTCGTAATGATGAGCATCCGTTCCGGGCGGCAGGAGCATGGTGACTTTAATTTTGTCTCCGCCGATGTTGCGCGCAAAGTCATAGATGGGAAAAATGGTGGCAATGACTCTTAATTTTTGATCTTCCCTGTTTGATTCTTTTGCCGGTTGGCAGGACAAAAGAAATGTTAAAAAAAGCAGCGAGAACAGCATGATCTTTTTTGAATGCATCATCATTTCCCATCCTTATAATATTGCTTTTGCGATTCAGGTTTTGTTGTAAAACGGCAGTCCGAGCAAAGACCTGAAATATTAATTTCGATGTGCTCAATGCTGTATTCATCTTCTGATAAAATTAAGTCCGGCATTTTTGTAAAAGGTTGTGGCGCCATGCAAATAAAGGCCCCGCAGTTTCGGCAACTGAAGTGAGGGTGCATCGGATTTTCCAAAGTAACCATTTCAAAATAACTGGCTGGGCCGGCCGATGCGATCTCCCGAATAATCCCGTGTTGCCTGAAGAGAGATAAAATGCGATAAACCGTTACTTTATCAATGCTTGCCCTGGTTTTCAGCGATTGGCGTATCGTATTTACGCATTGCGGCGTTGCTGCCTCAAGCAATATATTTAAAACAGCAAGACGCTGAGATGTTTTAGAAATGCCGGCTTTTTGCAGTGTAAGCAGGGCATCCGTATTTTTTGAATTTGCGACCATTTCTGACCATTATCAAAAATGCAACCGAGTTGCAACAAATATCCGTATAGAATATTGCAGGCTATTAAAAAATAATATTGACGGATTCATTTCTTACTATAAACTGGAACATAAATCAGAAAGGAGGACTGTTTATGAAACCCATCGGACCATTAATGTGGGAACACAGGTTAATTGAAAAAATGCTCATTTCAATGATGCGGCACATTGATCAGGTCGAAAAAACTAAAAAGGTCAATCCTCTTATCATTGACATGGCGGTGGATTTTGTCCGTATTTACGCCGACCGCACACATCACGGCAAGGAAGAAGAAATATTATTCCGCGATCTGGCCAAAAAGAATCTCACGCCTGAACTTAAGAAAACCATGCAGGAATTGCTTGATGAACATGTCTGGGGCAGAAAGACTACTGCCGCGCTTGTTGCCGCCAAAGAAAAATATTTACTAGGCGATAAAGAAAAAATTTCCGAAATCATTTCTATTGCCCGGGAATTAGGCAATTTCTATCCAAAACACATAGAAAAAGAAGACAAGCGGTTCTTTTATCCCTGTCAGGAATACTTCAATAAAGATGAACAGGAGAAGATGCTGGCCGAATTCTGGGAATTCGACCGAAAAATGATTCACGAAAAATATAATAAGGTTTTCGACGTATACTCCGCACTCAGTTTATGATCTGGGTGAGGAGCTCGTCATAAAATAAAAAATACCCTGCCGGGAGTTTTTTGCAAATATTTGCAAAAAACTCCCTTAAAACGGTGTTAGTATCTCCAGCCCCAGAATCCGAAAGCAAGAATATTCATGATAATCGGAACGGCGTAAATAATGCCCACGGTAGTCAATTTTGCCTTCATGGATTTCAGAGAGATTACTAAAATAGTAAAACAGAAAAAATGGAAATAGCCGATCAGGAAGATCAGCCAGACGCCCTTAAAGGATAAACTCCAGTAGGGGTATTCCCAGACAAGCTCTCCGCCTATATTGAGCAAACATTCGACAAAAACGCAAAAGGCGCTGTAACCGATTGCCCAGAACCACATCTCGGGGATGCCCAGTATTTTCTCTTTCCTGCTATCGGATAATGTGTGGTAGTAAATAATGCCCATGAGTGTGAACATGAACATGATTTCGATGTTCCAGCCCACCATGGTACGCAGAGCCGTATCGCCCGGTGTTGTCCAGACAGCGGAGCGCTGCGTCAGAACCATGACCCAGCCGTTCCATGTTTCATTAAAGAAATCGACGCCAAAAATGGTGAGTCCCGCCAGGACCGCGTTCCAGTTTTTTGTCTGGCGCGCTTCTTTGATTTCGCGCGTGTAAATATAACAGACAATAGCCAGTAGCGGTATGATATACCATTTGATCATCGAAAGATCCCTCAGCCCGTGCAATGCCTGTTGTGTTGCTCCCGTCATATGACCTCCTTGTACGTTAAAAATAAAATTGCGAATATCAGCGATTCATTTGACCAAGCTATTCATGTTGCCAGATTTATTTTATTATATTATAATATTCGTGAATCAGAAAGAAGTAATTTCCATTATTTTAATTCCTGAATCCTGTGTAAAGGAGAAAAGGACATTTGGTATTTACCAGCAAGATAAAATTCGCCCTTATCATTCTATTAGCTATTATTATAATTGGCACCGTCGGTTTTCATTTTATCGAGGGATGGAGTTTCCTGGATTCCTTTTACACTTGCATCACTACCCTGTCTACGGTCGGATATGGGGATTTTGCGCCGGAAACAACGGCCGGTAAGTTGTTTGCGGTTTTTATAATAATTTTTGGCGTGGGGATGATGTTCTATTCGCTGGTTCTCTTGGCGGAAACATTTATTGACGCGCGTCTGCGCGACTTATTGGGGAGGGGTAAATTGGAAAAAATGATCGAAAAAATGAATAACCATTATATTATTTGCGGCGGCGGCCGTATTGGTTTCTTGATATGCCGGGAACTGATGGCGGGGAAAATACCCTGCCTGGTTATTGATAATGATCCCGAGGTGATTCAGAAGGCTCAGGACGAGGGATTTGTTTACTGCAAAGGAGACGCGACACAGGATAAAGTCCTGATTGAAGCCGGAATAAAGAGGGCTAAAGGTGTTGTTTGCGTGCTGCCGTCGGACGCGGAGAATCTGTATGTTATTTTAACGGCAAAGGAACTCAACCAGCAAATATATATTATGGCCCGTTCCGAAGAAGAAGAATCGGAACACAGGCTTCTTCGCGCGGGAGCGGACCGGGTGATGTCTCCTTATACGCTGGGCGGCGTCCGGATGGCTATGGCTATTCTGCGGCCGGCCATGCTGGATTTCATTGAGATTACGACCAGCCGGCAAAGTCTGGAGCTACGCATGGAAGAAATATCCATTTGTCAGGGATCGCCGTTTATCTCTCAATCGCTGGAAGATTCAGGAATACGCAAGCGCTACGGGCTGATCATTGTCGCTGTGAAAAATGATTCAGGAAAAATGATTTTCAACCCTCTGGCCAATTATGTTATTGCCGAAGGTGACAGGCTAATCGCGATGGGCGAGGATGAAAACGTAAGGAAATTTGCTGAATCCTGCCTGGCATAATAAAGGAGCGGATCATGACATTAAAAAGATTAAACGGTATGTGGATAGGGGCGGCGCTGTTGTTTATTTTTAGCTTATCGGGGTGTGTCGCGCAGAACCTTTACAGTATTAATATGTACTATGACGCCGACAAGGCCGCCCCTCCCGCGTATTTGAAAACGGATGTTAAGACATCCGACGCTGTTATTTCAGTGGCCGAATTTACCGACACGCGGCAGATTGACGATAAGCTTGTCATCGGGCGCGTGGTGGAAAAAAACGACATGAAAGCGTTAGTATTTCCCAAAAATATCAAGACCACTAAAGTTGTATCGAATGGCATTAAACAATATCTAAGAAAGGCCGGTTATAAAGTTGCCGATAAAATAGAACAATGGGACATGAAGGAAGATACCATTCCGCAGGGGGCCGGTAAAGTTCTGATAGGCGGCCATATCGAAGATCTGGAAATAACCTGCCGGAGGGGGTTTCCTTCTAATTCTTACAGGGCCAATATAAAATTATCCGTCGTGATTGCGGATGTGGCCAAAGGGAAAATATTGTATGAAGGCAAGGTGGCCAGCAGCCATTCGCAGGAATATTTCTGGTTTTCTGAAGAGCATCTTGGAGATCAGGCCAGTTTTGTTCTCGGGGATGCTATTGAACAATTATTTGAAGATAAAGTCTTGGCTCAGAAACTCAAGGAAGCTATCGCTCAGTAGCACCGCTCTCAAAGGACTTTCCGCCATGCTGGCGAAAAGTCCTTTAGAAGCGGTATAAGACAAAATATTCTAAAAACATTTCATGATCATTAATGGTTATTCTTTTATAACCGCAATTCTTTCCATCAATCGTATCAATGAATGCAGGTCTGTGAGTGATTGGACCGCGTCATGAGTCATGGCGCTGTTTTATTGCCGCAAATTTATTTCTGATCGGTGATCCCCAGGGATTCGCAGAGAATTTCCGCAGGATCGAAAGCGGAAAGCCCTGAGAGGCCGCCCAGTTGCATACGGCAGGAGCCGCAGTCCGCGACAATTTCTTTGGCCTTGGTTTTTTTGATGAACGAGACAGCCCGATTGCCTAACTGGATTGACGTTGCTGCGTTGCTCTTTTTGAAGCCGTAACTTCCGGAAAGCCCGCAACAGGTGTCATCAAGAATATCGCATTCCAGACCGGGTATCAAAGACATAAGCTTTGCCGCCGGATAACCGATATTCAGCGCCCGGAGATGGCAGGGGATATGATAGGCGATTTTGCGCGGCGTTTCCTTAAAGACCGGTTTGGCATATTCTTCATGGATGAGTTTAAGGATGTATTCATGAACGTCGTAGCAGTTTTCGGCAACTTTTTTGCCCTGCGGGATTTCCAGAATGCCGGGATAATCGTGTAGAAGGCAAAGTCCGCAGGACGTGCACGTATAAACGATATCATACCCCGCGTCTATGTAATTGGATAATGAAGAGGCGTTTTTTTGCGCGAAGTATTTAGCCAGGGCTAAATTTCCGTTACCCAGCGCGGGAAGTCCGCAGCACCATTGGGGCGGCAGGACCACATCCACATTCAGGGCGGAAAGTAAACGGACAATTTTTCTGCCGATATCGGGGCGGTAGAAATTTATAAAACATCCGTAAAAAAAGGCAACTTTTCTTGTTCCCTTGTTCAGGATTTTTTTCTCTTTGCGCATGGTCCTGAAACGAAACTTCGGGAAGGGAATGTGAGTGGATATTCCGAGGGCCCGAAATGCTTTCTTTCCTATTTCAGCGGAAGCAATCATGTTGGCGAAGGGGACGGTTAAAGAACCCAGGGCGCTCAAATAATAATTATTGGCAAAAAGCAGATGCGCCGGCGTATGGGAATGTTCAAGACCGTATCTTTGCTGGGCCTTGAGGATGATTTCGGCAGGTTCCACGCCGCAGGGGCAGGCCATTTCACAGCGCTTGCACTGGCTGCATAAAAGCACCCACTCATCCTCGGCTTTGTCCCTGTCCGACCGGAATCGCTGGGCGTCCGGTCCCGACTGCTTCGGTCCGGGGAACTCCGGGTTTACCCGGAACACGGGACAGTTTTCCACGCAAATCGTGCAGCGTATGCAATGTTCATATTTCATGGGATAAATACTCCGCGCAGGATCGAGCCGCCACATGGGCTGTTGCCAGCGCCAGGCCGTGACCGCAGCCGTTTTTTAATATTTCGGTATTGGCGAGAATCCCGCCGCACACAAAAATGTTCTCCCACGGTGAATCTGTGGGCCTCAAAGATGAATCAGCGATAATGCCCGCTCTGCCGATGCCGTGGTTTAGTGAAAAATAATCATGATCGAACCACGTCTCCCGCGGTCCGTCAGTATGCACGGGAAGATTGAAAACGTTTTCAATGATGGATTCGCGTGTCGCGGTAAGACCGCCGCCGACAAATGATCCCGTGGCCAGAATAAAAGCTCTGGCGTTAATGCTGTTGGGCCTTCCTTCGGAATGTGTTGCCACCGCTTCAACCAGCCTGCCCGCTTTTTCTGTTCCCTCGACCCGCCATGACCAGTATATCATGCCTCCTTTTTTACGGAAATATCCCTTCAGGGCATTGAAAAGTCTTCTGCCGGGCATGGACGGCGGAATGGTTGGAATTTCAAAGACGGGCTTTCCCGTGAGGATGGCTATCGTGTTGATGATGTCGGCCGCAGATTCCATGCCGCAAACGGCGGGGAAGGCGATCTTGTCTTCATCGATGTTTAGCCTCTCAAGCCAGATCATAAACTTTTCGAAGAATTCTTTTTCCTCAAAATGTGAAGCTAAACCCATGGTGTGGTTGACACCGGCGTCATAGACTGAAAATTTAGTATTTTTACGCCGGGAGACGATGTAGCCCGGATAAAAATCCTTGAGTCCCTTGAAGGTGATGATGTGTATACTGTCCTTGTCGTCCTGAGGAGCCGCTTTCATGGTTAAGGGAACAAGACAGGATGTTTTGAGCGTGCCCAGAGCGGAAAGCACAAAACGATTTTCTTCAGCCCAGCCCGCGTAGGGAAGTCCCATATCCATCATGGCTGTCTTAAAATAATTCAAAGCCTCTCCGGTAATTTTCTCCGGCACAAGGTGGTAGGGATGCTCAGGCGGCAGATCATGAATGCCTGACAGGGGTTTATGATCACGTGAACAAACATCGACACAGCCGGTGGAAAGACAGGCGGTAGGTTCGCCTTCGGTGACGAGGGCGACTTTAAAACCGCGCTCCGAAAGAAGCGCTCCGGCGGTCAGCCCTGCTACCCCCGCGCCTATGATAACGACATCGTATTCGGTAACGCTCATTCGTGTTTCTCCATGGCAAGAATTCCCATATAGATATATTCAACAAGCTGTTCTTCGCGGAGTTGATCTCCCCACAGAGCGTGTCTTATGCCTCTGTAACGGCGCTGCAGAAATCCACGCAGCATTTCCATGGACTGCTTAGGTGATATAACACTCATATCATTCATGATGCCGAGGGCGCGAAAAGTGCAGAAACCGCCCTGACACGGTCCCATGCCCAGACGCGTCCGGTGCTGAATATCACCGACATTTCGTGTGCCGGTTTGCCGGATGATTCTCTCCACTTCCTGTCTTGTGACAAGTTCACATTCACAAACGATATTTTTCATGTCGGCAAGCCGCTTAGATAATGGATAGCCGCTCAATTCTTCCTGGCCGTCCAGCGGTATTTCCGCCGTTTCACATGATTTCTTAAGATTAAAAGAAGCCATGATGGTGTCAACCATCTTTTCCGCCATGAGCCGGAAGGTCGTGAGCTTTCCTCCCGCGATGCTGTAAAGGCCGTTTTCGTGATCGATGATCTGAAAACCGCGGGATATTTCATGGCTGTCGGCTTTCTTCGATTTAAGCAGCGGCCGGACGCCGGAAAAAGCGCGGATAATACGGGTATTGTTGAAATGAGGAATCATTTTCCCGGCTTCGCTGATGATGGTATCCACCTCGCGGGACTCCGTGAGCAGATTATCCGGATCGTCAATCGTCAGGGATGTTGTGCCGGCCAGACAAACCGCTTCATTAGGCACGATGATATCGCCATCCGACGGGTGCCTGAGCCTGTTGATCACCATGTTGGTCAAACGGTGATTTGTGATCACCAGCGATCCCTTGACGAGCGTCATGGGTACTTCACAGCCGGCAAGCGAGGCGATCATATTCGCCCAGGCGCCTGTCGCGTTGACGATGATGTTGCCGTGGATTTCCCTGATTTCGCCCGTCGCCTGATCGACGGCTTTGATGCCCGTGCAGCGGCCGTGCGATTTGATAATTTCCGTGACTTTATGCCGCGTGAAGATAATGCCGCCCCGAAGCTCTGAAGTCCGGATATTAAGCAGACAAAGGCGGAACGGATCAATGGAGCAATCGGGAACCTTGATGGCTTCTTCGATTTCGGGATTCAGGTTGGGAACCAGTTCAATAGCCCTGGTGGAAGAAATGACCTCTGTAGGGATACCCACATCTTCACAGCTTCTCAGAAATAATTCCCTGAAGCGTTTGGAATCTCCGGGCAGACGCACGAACAATCCGCCTGTCTGTTCGACACATTTTCTGCCGATCCTTCTGAGAATAAGATTTTCTTCATAACACTCACTCGCGGCTATGGAATCGGTAACGGCATATCGGCATCCGCTGTGCAGCAGGCCGTGACAGGCGCCGGTGGCTCCCGCCGCGAAGTCGCCTTTTTCGATAAGGCAATGCGGAATACCGCGCAGTGCCAGATCTCTGGCAATACCGCAACCGGTGGCCCCGCCGCCTATAATGATGACATCCGTTTTAATCATGCTGTATTTATACCATCTTTAAATGAATTTTCACGATGCTGTTCCCTAGTATACCATTTCTAAATCTAAGATGATATCGAGGCGGCTAGGAGGAGGCGACGAGGCGTATTTTATATACGTCGAGGAAGCCGACAACGACGCCAACAAAGATAGCGCTTAGATTTAGGAATGGTATTATTTTTCATCCTCCCAGTGCATAGCCCGTTTTACGGCCTTCTTCCAGCCGTCATAGAATTCTTTCCGTATATCTTCGTTCATGCCTGGTGTAAATCTGTGATTTACTTTCCGCCGCTTGGCGATCATGGATTGATCCTTCCAGAAACCGACCGCCAGGCCTGCAAGATAGGCTGCTCCCAGAGCGGTTGTTTCAATGATTTCCGGCCGCTCCACGGGCACGCCAAGGATATCCGATTGGAACTGCATCAGGAAATTGTTGGCACAGGCGCCGCCGTCCACGCGCAGTTCGCAAAGATCAAGTCCGCATTCGTTGCGCATCAGTTCCAGAACGTCCCGGGTCTGATAGGCAATGGATTCCAGTGTCGCCCGGATAATGTGATTTCTTGTCGTTCCGCGGGTCAATCCCAGCATCGCGCCGCGCGCGTACATGTCCCAGTAAGGGGCGCCAAGACCGACAAAGGCGGGAACCACATAGACGCCGAGAGAGTCATCAACCTTGGTCGCGAAATACTCGCTGTCTTTGGCATCATAGATTATTTTCATGCTGTCGCGCAGCCACTGAATAGCGGCGCCGGCAATAAAGATACTGCCTTCCAAAGCATATTCCACTTTATTGTTGACTCCCCACGCGATGGTGGTCAAAAGGCCGTTTTTCGAATGAACCAGCTTATCCCCCGTCAGCATCAGCATGAAACAGCCAGTGCCATAGGTGTTTTTAACCATTCCCGGTGTATAACAGGCCTGCCCGAAAAGCGCCGCCTGCTGATCACCCGCGTCTCCGGCGACCGGTATTTCCGCTCCGAATATCCGGGCATCGGTATTGCCGTAAATGGCGCTTGACGGCTTCACGTCCGGCAGCATGGACGCGGGAATATCGAGTTCTTTTAAGATTCTTTCATCCCATTTCAGCTCTTTGATATTGTATAGCATCGTGCGGGACGCGTTGCTGTAATCGGTTACGTGTACCTTCCCGCGCGTCAAATTCCAGATTAACCAGGTATCAATATTACCGAAAAGCAGATCGCCGTTTTTTGCCTTTTGTTTTGCTCCTTCAACATTATCCAGTATCCACTTTACTTTGGTCCCGGAGAAATAGGCGTCCAGCACTAATCCGGTATTTTCCCTGATGTAGTCTCCCAGTCCTCTGGCTTTAAGTTCATCGCATATTCCCGCCGTGCGGCGGCACTGCCAGACAATGGCATTATAAACGGGTTTGCCTGTTTGTCTGTCCCATACAACGGTTGTTTCGCGCTGATTGGTGATGCCGATGGCC
>Ga0335069_10000674_pt1:0-22500 | contig 55812 bp, 45 predicted proteins | sample Lox_Sample_11_FD_206714 | JGI IMG/M metagenome (GOLD analysis project Ga0335069, IMG submission 206714) | Soil microbial communities from Loxahatchee National Wildlife Refuge, Florida, United States - Lox_Sample_1.1 | ecosystem: Environmental > Terrestrial > Soil > Wetlands | place... | reverse complement strand
TTATTTTTTATATTGCAAACCGCGGACAGGTGCTTAATTAAAATGCCCGCGTAAATTTTCGATAAATTGATCGTATTGGTCTGAAACATATTCATGATTATTGAAGATGATTCATTGTTCCCTTCGTTTTCCGGAACGCCGCCCAGGATATCGGATAAGTTTTCATTTCTGGCCAGAAGTTTCGCGGCTTCACTGCTGGCCGCGCCGGTGGAGAGACAATATACCGAACTGCCTTTGGCGCTCCGATTTCTGGCTGCGTCCGCGTGAACGCTGATAAAAAGGCTTGCGCCCGTATCTTTGGCTTTTTTCAACCGTTTGTTGAAGGAAACATAATAGTCGCCGTCACGCGTTAAAACAGCGCGATATCCGCTCATTCTATTGATGGCTTTTTGAACTTCACGGCTGATGGACAACACGACATTTTTTTCATAAGTTTTTCTTTTTCCCACCGCGCCCGGATCTTCACCGCCGTGGCCCGCGTCAATAACGATTATTTTTTTTGGTTTAAGTTCAATGATCTGATCCGTTGTTTTTCCCTCCATCGGACCTTGTTCCAGCATGATGTCCACGACAATCCGGTTGGGTTTATCCTGAAACTTCCTTAATTTAAAAACTTCAACTTTTTGGTGTTTATTCAGAGAAAATTCTATTTCAACTTTATTTTCATCGTATTGATGAAAGATGATCTTTGTAATCCCGGGTTTGTTGATAAAGATTTTGGCCGGTATCGATTTATTTAATGAAGCTTCCATAAAATTCAAAACGAGAAGATTTTCACTTTCCTTAATTTCATAATCCGGTTCGCCATCCACATCCAGAACAATCCGCGTATGATCCGGTGCCGTCCAGTGCCGAACATTCAATATTTCCGGAGAGCCGTAACATTTTGTGGAAAACAAGCTAACGATTAGGATAGTCAGGACACAGGCAAGGTTTTTTGAAATGTTTTTTTCTTTGCACATCATGGATAAGAAATAGCAAATTTGGCCGGGAACTGCAACTGTTAGATAGAAAAGATGTTGACAAGATTTGATGATAGTGTCATTTTCTTTACACAAAAGTTATACCAATGCGCTTGTAATCACCACCTTGCAGGTGGTAATTACCGGCAAGGTAAATTGTTTATTTATTATGCGCTCTCCCTGCGGGATGCGCCTCCGGTCGTCGGATAACTTTGTTGGCAGCGTCGTCGGCTTCCTCAACGTATAAATAATACGTCTGCGGAGCCTCCTCCTTGCCGGATCTGATCCTGTGACAGGGTGCGCAACCGAAGGGCGCGCAATGGAAATAAATTTTTATACCTTGCCTGGAAGTGACGCCCTACAGGCGGCATCTTCCAAGCGAATGGTATTTATGTATGGGATGGCTGAGGATATCTATGAAAGAAAACAGTTTTAAAGAGGCGTTGTTGAATCCCCGCGTTTTTCCGGTCACATGGGAATTGGTGCCGGGAAGAGGCGCAAGGGAAGCGTCTCAGGAAAAAGCCTTATCCCTGGCCGGGCAGGCAGCTGCCGGAAAGAAAATACAGGCGCTTACCGTTACGGACAACCCCGGCGGAAACCCGGCCATGTCTGCCGATTTCATGGGCGGCGAAATTTTGAAGCTGGGCATAGAACCCCTCGTTCATTTTACCTGTAAAGACAAAAACCGCAGCCAGATGGAGAGCCAGCTTTACGCCCTGGATCGGGCGGGGATCAGAAACCTGCTGGTTATGAGCGGCGATTATCCGGTGTCCGGCTACAAAGGGAGGCCCGCGCCTGTTTTTGATCTTGATCCGATCCATACCCTGCAACTTATATCAGAGATGAACCTGGGACTTGAGGTTCCAGGAGTTAAAGGCAACGTCCGTCATCAACCCAGCGATTTTTTCCCCGGAGCCGTAGTTTCTCCTTTCAAGGCAACCGAAGCGGAGCAGATGCTCCAGTATTACAAACTGAAAAAGAAGATCAATGCCGGCGCAAAATTTATTATCACGCAGCTGGGATATGATGTCCGAAAATTTCATGAAATACTCCTATTTATGAAACTAAACGGTTTCGATATTCCTCTTATGGGAAATATTTATATCCTTCCATATGGCGCGGCCAAAATGATGAATCGCAATGAATTGCCCGGAAGTGTTGTTACGGATAAACTTCTTAAGGAACTGGATCAGGAGCGAAGCGATCCCGATAAGGGAGAAGGCGCGAGGATTCTCCGCGCGGCCCGAATGTACGCGATCATGAAAGGAATGGGTTACAGCGGAGTTCATATCGGCGGGCACAATATTAAATATGAACAGGTAGAAAAAATCATCTCTGAAGGCGAGGCTCTGGTTTCGCAATGGATGGATTTGGTAAAATATTTTGATTATCCCATAACAGGTGGATTCTATTACTTTGAACACGATACGACAACCGGCCTGAACAAGGAAATTCCTGTTTTGAGGCATAACCGGCCGCTTGATGCCGAAGTGGAATTATCTTACGGCTTTTCGCGATTATCTCATAAGCTTATGTTTGAGCCGGAAAAGAAACTCTACGGTTTGATGAAAGGAATTTCCCGAAAGGTGGAAGGAACAAGGATGGAGAAACTGTTTCACAAACTGGAACACCTGACGAAGGTAATGTTGTTTGATTGCAAAGACTGCGGAGATTGCGCCTTGATCGATGTGGCCTACCTCTGCCCGATGTCGCAATGCCCGAAGAACCAGCGCAACGGCGCCTGCGGCGGAAGCTTTGAGGGATGGTGTGAAGTCTATCCGGGCAAAAAGAAGTGTGTCTATGTCCGGGCTTACGCCCGATTGAAAAAACACGGGGAGGAAATTCAACTGGATGAGGGCATTGTGCCGCCCTGCAACTGGGATTTATATCAAACCTCGGCCTGGATTAATTATTATTCGGGAAAAGATCATACCTCAAAAAAACAAGACGCAAGATAGTTCCTCAACAGTTTTCATTTATTTTATCCGGATAAATTTTAGTCGTCGCCCATAAATCCGATTTCCCGGGCGTAGGAAAACTGACGCTGCCAGGGAATGCCGGGATGGACTTTTTCAAAAATATCCGGTCCTGTCATTTTGAGGGATTCCATATCCACTTGCGCCGGATTATAGCCGCCGATAAAGCCGTAATCGGGACCGATGACGGGATTTTTCCCCGGCAGGCAATCGCATTCTACCGTGATGTTTAGCAGGGAGTTGATGACAAGAGTATTTCCCTTAATCTTTTTCCAGACGGAAGCCGCAGTCTCCACGAGCTTTTCCTGAAAAACCGTCATATCGGAATTCCAGAAAATCTGGAGGGCTCCCTCCGGACACATGGCGATACACTGGGCACAGCCAATGCATTTTTTCAAATCATAGACAGGATAGTTCGGCTCCATCATCGCGGCTGACTTTGTCGGGCAGATATTGACGCAGGCACCGCACCGGGTGCACTTTCCCATTTCCAAAACGGGATGATAATCGGAGTGCATTCGCTGTTTCTGCGCGCGGGACGCGAATCCCATGGAGATATTTTTTACGGCGCCGCCGAACAAAGAAACCATGTGTCCTTTGAAATGGGAAAATATGATGAATCCTTGCGCTTTGTCAAAGATAGAGCCGACCTGAACGGTTTTAAAATATTTATAGCCCGCGGGAATCGAAACAACATCCCTGCCATCCATACCATCGGCGATCATTACCGGACATCCGAGAAAATCGGCCGTGTAACCATGATCCGCGGCTGTCTTTAAAGAATCCTCCGCTGTGCGCCGGCCGCCGGAATAGAGCACCGTTGTATCAAAAATAAACGGTTTTGCTCCTTTAGTGATCAGCCAACGGGCAATTTCTTTCGCGTAGTCAGGAGGCAGGTAGCCTTTATTACCCCGTTCGCCCCAGTGAAGCTTGATTCCGACATGATCGCCTTTGGCAAATGGATACCTGAATTGTCCCAAAAGCAGTCGCAGAGATTTGATATAAGGTTTTTCCTTACCCGTTACCGGTTCAAATAAAAAGTCAGTCATGATGATAGCCCAATCCTGTCCTTTGCAATATTAACGAAAGCTTTTTTAAACATTCCATTGGAATAAGTTCGCTCAGACTTTTTTATTTTAAACTTTTTTTCTTCCAATTGCATCAAAAAAATTCCTGTCACTTTTTCATTGACATCCCCTAAGCACCCATCGTACAATTTTAAAAGAATAGCGGAGAGGTTCGGCAAATATTTTTAATGAAGATGAATAAAGGTGGACGAAATGATTCAGGATCGGCTTGACAAGATTGAAGAGAGATTGAAGCAGAATCAGGCGGTAAAAGAAAGCGATAAAGCTGAGCTGTTGGATCTGCTGAAAAGTCTGAGGACGGAAATTACCGATCTTTCCAAAACCCGCCATGAGCAGGCGGAGAGTGTCGCGGGATTTGCCGAACTATCGGCCCGCGAAGCCACACGCAAAGAAAAGAATCCGGAACTTATCAGTTTGTCGATTAAAGGTCTGACTTCATCCGTGCAGGACTTCGAAGTATCTCATCCGCAGCTGGTGGAGATCATCAATAGATTTTGCACGATGCTCTCTAATCTGGGAATATAGAGTCCTTAATCCGGCCGTTGATCCCCTTTGATTGTTATCTGGTTCCTGAGAATCATCATTGTTCTGATCACAAGATACAACCTTGCCGGCATAACATCCTGTCGTTTGTATTCGAACATCCTCTCAAATATATAGGTCGGTACCGGGCCTGATATTCTGTCATCCCGCACTATCCCATGGACAAGAAACCCGTTTACGTATACAATCAAAATGTATAGGACACCGGAGGTTGCATAGTGGGGAAAGGATATAAAACCAGACTTGCGCTTATCTCAGAGCTCGAAGCGCTCCGCGGAGTAATCAAAGTTCTCCGGTCGCAGGACAGGGAGTACGAACGTCTGGAAAAAGATCTGACCCATTCGGGGCATTTTTACCAAACCCTTTTCGAAAATTCCGGCACGGCAACCATCGTCATCGAACAGGATACGACCATCTCCATGATCAACAACGATTTCGCGAATTTCACGGGGTATTCCCGTGAGGAAATCATCGGCAATACCTGGACCAAGTATGTGGCCGAAGATGATGTCGATCGCCTTCTTTATTTTCACAGAATCCGGCGCCAGGAGTCATCGGCGGCGCCCAGAAATTACGAATTCAAGATCCGGCACAAGAACGGCGGCCTCCTCCATATTTTTATGACCATTGCCATGATTCCGGGGACAAAACAGAGCATCGCCTCCATGGTGGATATTACGGAAAGGGTCAATACCGAAAAGGCGCTGCGCGACAGCGAAGAGAGATTCCGCCAGCTCGTGGAAAGCATGAATGAGGGCCTGGGCATTCAGGACCGCCGCGGCATCATCACCTACGTCAACGATAAGATCTGCAGTATCCTTCAACTGCCGCGGGAAAAGATCGTCGGACGCCCCAGCCTGGACTTCATCAGCAAACGGGATCTGGAGACATGGACACGGAACATCGCGAACAAAGATGCCCCTGAATCCTATGAAGTGACCTGGATGGATAAAGGAGGGAATCCCGTCTACACCCTCGTTTCGCCGCGTGCCGTCTACGATTCCCAGAAACATTTCATGGGGGGATTCGGCGTCATCACGGATATCACGGCCATCAAGAAGCTGGAAAAGGAAGTCCTGGATATTTCCGAGAGGGAACGCCAGAAAATAGGCTATGAACTTCATGACGATCTCGGCCAGCACCTGATTGGTATCGATGTTATGACCAAGGTTCTGCGGGACAGGCTGCTTACGCAATCCGATGAAAATGCCCGCTATGCCGGCGAGATCAATCAATTGGTCAAAGGGGCCATTGAAAAAACGAGGCGGCTTGCACGCGGTCTGTGCCCCGTCCATCTTACCTCTCTGGGGCTTGAGGCATCGCTTGAAGAACTTGCCGCATCCACATCGGACATCTTCAATATAAACTGCGTTTTCCGCTGCCCCCGGCATATTCCCATTAAAGATAATTCTCTGTCCACGCACCTTTACTATATCGCGAAGGAATCTATTCACAATGCCATCGAACACGGCAAATCTTCCAAAATCATTATAGAGTTTCTGAATAACAACGGAACGATTTCCCTGTCGATTCTCGATGACGGCGTCGGAATTAAGGACACGACTAAAATCGGCGGCATAGGCCTTCGGATCATGCGCTACCGCGCCCGCATGATCGGGGCATCCCTGCGGATCGAATCGGAACAAAACGGGGGCACACTGGTTACCTGCACTTTTAATCTTATCGGGGGATGAACCTTATGGCGGCGAATAAAACATCAAAAACAGATAAACACAGAATTCTCATCGTAGATGACCACCCCATCTTCAGGCAGGGACTTGCTCAGCTTATCAATCAGGAAGACGACCTTTGCGTCTGCGGAGAAGCGGAGGATTACCAGGGCGCCATGAAGGCCGTGGCGGAACTTAAACCGGCCATGATCATTGTGGATATTACTCTGAAGGATATGAGCGGCATCGATCTCATCAAGGAACTCCGCAAACTTCACAAGGGAATAACCATGCTGGTCATCTCCATGCACGACGAGTCGCTCTACGCCGAACGGGCCTTCCGGGCCGGCGCCAAGGGCTATATCATGAAGCAGGAGGCCTCCGAGTCCGTCGTCAAGGCCATTCGCCAGGTCCGGCAAGGCGGCATTTACGCGAGTCATAAAATGACAGACCAGATACTTTCACGCTTTGTTGAAGGCCCCGGGGATATTGCCGAATCGCCCCTCCATACCCTGACAGACAGGGAGATTGAAGTTTTCCAGCTTATCGGCGAGGGGCTCAGTATAAGCGAAATAGGCGTCCGGCTCCACTTAAGCGTTAAGACCATCGGCACCTATCGCGAGCGCATTAAGGAAAAGCTGAATCTCAAAAACAGCACGGAACTCCTGCGTTACGCTCTTAACTGGGTTGAGGATAAAAGAGAATCCAAAACACTTACCTGAAACCTTGCCGCAAACGCGCCGTTTGTAGGTCATCGACTTACCTTTTTTTAATCCCATTAAGGACAGACAAAACAGCTTCCTGCGGATTGAGCTTCTCTGTGTTTTAGCGGATCATATTAGCCAGAGAAAACTAAAACTTACGGAGGGCTGACTATGAAAGGGAAATCTTTGAACGGAAATAAATATGGATTTCAGTTAACCATCAAGGAATTACTCAACGGACCAAAATTGAGCGCGGGCAATCAGGAGATCGTCTACCGGAACAAGATGCGCTACACTTACAATGACCTGTTTGAACGGATCAACCGCTTGGGAAACGCTCTTGCCGCGCTCGGCGTCAGGAAGGGGGATACCGTTGCTGTCTTCGACTACGACTCTCATCGTTATCTGGAGAGTTTCTTTGCTATTCCCATGCTGGGGGCGGTGCTGTTCACCGTGAACTGGCGCCTGTCTCCCGATCAGATCGAATATACGATGAATCACGCCGAAGCGGACGTGGTCCTCATTAATACCGATTTTCTTCCCCTGTTTGCGTCCATCCGGAACAAGCTTAAATCCGTGAAGAAGGTTATCGTTCTTTCGGATGGCAATGAGCTGCCCAAAACGGATGTGGCCTATGACTGTGAATATGAGGCATTCCTGGCCTGCGCGTCGGCGGATTTCGACTTTCCTGATCTCGATGAAGATATGAAGGCCACCACATTTTATACGACAGGCACGACGGGCCTCCCCAAAGGCGTATATTTCACGCATCGCCAGATTGTCCTTCACGCCATGAGCGTCTGCATCGCCGTAAGCGCCCATGACAGCCCGCTGCGCTTCTCCACATCGGATGTCTATATGCCCATTACTCCCATGTTTCATGTTCACGCCTGGGGATTCCCCTTCGTCGCCACGATGATGGGGATTAAGCAGGTTTATCCGGGCAAATACGAGCCGGAAATGCTCATCAAACTTATCGTCCAGGAAAAGGTCACCTATTCCCATTGCGTGCCCACTATCCTCCAGATGCTTGTGACAAGTCCCGTCGCGAAAACAATCGACCTGTCGGCGTGGAAAGTCATCATCGGCGGAGCCCGTCTGGCCAAAGGACTTGCCGTAGCGGCAATCGATCTGGGTATCCAGGTTATGACGGGTTACGGCATGTCCGAGACCTGCCCGGTTATCAGCGTATCCAATCTGAAACCGCATATGAAAAACTATGATAACGAACAGAAAAGCGATATTGCCATCAAGACGGGAATGCCGGTTACGCTTGTTGATGTCAGGATCGCCGATCCCGGCGGTAATTTCCTTCCGAATGACGGCAAGACCACCGGTGAGATTGTCGTCCGCGCTCCCTGGTTTACCAAGGGTTATTATAAAGATCCTGAAAAGACGGAAGAACTCTGGCACGGCGGCTGGCTCCATACGGGCGATGTGGGCTATATGGATGCCGACGGTTATATACAGATCACAGACAGGCTCAAGGATGTGATTAAAACAGGCGGCGAATGGGTCTCTTCGCTCGATCTGGAAAATGCCATCAGTCTTCACACCGCGGTACAGGAGGCCGCGGCTATCGGCATTCCGGATGCCAAATGGGGAGAACGGCCCATGCTGCTTGTCGTGCTGACGCCCCAGTTCCGCAACGACGGTATCACGCCGGAGGTCTTAAAGACCCATATGAAGCATTGCGCCGAACAGGGGAAAATTCCCAAATACGCCATACCCGATCAGTATATCATTACGGGCGAAATTCCTAAGACCAGCGTCGGCAAGGTCGATAAGAAACAGCTCCGCGCCATCTATGTAAGCGCGTCATAATTTGAGCTCCTCCTCTTCTCCTGGTTTTCTCTGATGAGGGGCCGGCCGGTCACAGACCGGCCCCTCAAATCAGCAAATGAGCGGAAGGAGCTTATCTCCCGCTTTCAAATTGTTTCTCCGCTGCAGAATATAATTCTTCAAATATGAAATCGTAGTGACGCTGCAAATTATTTTCCCCTCTTTTTTTCTGGAATTATCTTAAAAAATATGCAAGATTACAAAACAATACGTAGCGTATTGTCAAACCACCGGATCATTTAATTCATCATTTAAAAATAAAGGAGTGTAAACGGGGATGAGATCATACCATAAGACTGCTTTAACTTTCACCATGACAGTTATATTCATTCTGCTTTTTTCCCCTTTTTCTTTTGCTCAATATGAAGACGTTCGAGGTGTGCGATTTAAAGATGGCGGCACTGTATATGGTACGATCGTGGAAATGACTTCCGACAGGGTCATTATCATGGATAAAGACAATAATGCGGTTATGAGAAAGACTGAGGACATTGCCTCTCTTATCAAAGAGGATGATCTTAACGGATCAAAGCATTCTTTTTCCCTGGGCGCGGAAATATCTTACATCAAATATGAAGAACCCGATTCGCCTTCGATAGAAGAAAAGGGCATGATGTACGGCATAGTGGGTTCGTATACTTATCGCGATAAGGTGATGATAAAATTAGAAGGGAAGTTTGCCTATGGACAGGTAGATTATAACGGCGCAACATGGGACGGAACTCCGCTCGCCATATCGGACATACCTGATTACATGCTGGAATTCAGATGGCTCTTGGGTTATGACTTTGTTGCAAAGGGCATCACGATTACTCCCGATTTCGGGATCGGATACAGATATTTACAGGATAATTCTCAGCAGAGAGATCCCGGCGGCTACCAAAGAGAATCAAATTATATCTATATCCCCATTGGCGTGGGCGCTTCTGCCAATGCAGGAGGTGGCTGGTCTTTCGGAGCAAATGCTGAATATGATCTTTTCCTGTGGGGAAGACAAATATCTTATTTCAGTAATATTGATCCGTATTATAACAACCCCGAAAATGAGCAGTTAAGGGGCTATGGTATCAGGGGCTCAGTATCCATCGCGAAAAAAGGGGAAAAGATGGGATTTATCATAGAACCTTATGTAAGATATTGGAATATCAAAGAGTCCGATTATTCGATACTTGCTTATGATAAAACACCTGATGTTTATGTTTACGAACCGAACAATGACTCTACGGAAATCGGATGCAGACTGGCTGTCACATTTTAATGTCGGTAGGCAACCCGAAAAATTTTGACGAACTGCTGACGCATTGAACATATCCGCGCTTTTCCCGCGTGCAGCCGCTTATCCTGAGGCTTAAGCATTCATTAATTATTGCCCTTGTGGTTTTAAAATAAATTTGCCAGTATACCGGCAAATTTATGGAGGGCCGGTTATTGATTTACTTCCGCAATGTCAATCTTTCTTTTTTAGATAAAAAGCTGTTTGACAATATCAACTGGACAATTCATCCCAGAAGCCGCATCGGTCTGGTCGGCGAAAACGGCACGGGTAAAACAACCCTGTTTCGGGCGCTCCTCGATCAGGTCCATCTTGATTCCGGCACGATAGAGATACCCGACAGGAAACATAAAACCATCGGTTATCTGCCGCAGGATCTGGTGGAACTGGAATCCGTGAACCTTATCGAGTTTCTAAAACATAAAAGCGGTATTACTGCCTGGGAAGAATCCATAAAAGATCTGGAACATAAAATCTCCCAGGTTAAACAAAACACATCCGGATACAGTAAACTTTCTCAGCAATATTCCGACGCGCTGGCTCACTTTGCCGCCATGGATGGTTACGCTTTTGAAGCCAGGGCCAAACAGGTGCTCAAGGGTTTCGGTTTTAAAGAGGATGATTTCGCGAGAGACTGCTCATTGTTCTCCGGCGGCTGGAAAATGCGTATTCTTCTCACATCCATTCTTCTGGCACGGCCGGATATCATGCTTCTGGATGAACCGACCAATCATCTGGACACGGAAAGCATGGAGTGGCTGGAATCTTATCTTAAAGATTACCCCGGAACCATTATCGTCATTTCACATGACCGTTTCTTTCTCGACAAAATAGCTCTACAGATTGCCGAACTTTCCGCCTGCCATATTCATATTTACAAGGGCAACTACTCCCACTATTTAAGCCAGAAGGAAATACGGCATGCAGCTTTGAAAAAAGAGATGGAACTGCAGAAGGCGCAAATTAAAAAAATTGAAGAATTTGTGGAACGCTTTCGTTATAAAGCAACCAAAGCCGCTCAGGTGCAAAGCCGCGTCAAAATGCTCGAAAAATTTTCCGCGGTGACGCTCGAAGCAAAAACCAAAAGTGTCACCATGAAATTTCCCGAAGGGAAAAAAAGCGTTAAAGAAGTCGTTAAAGCCATTGATCTGGGACATTCCTACGGCAGCCTGACTGTTTTTGACCATTTGAATTTCACTTTATTCCGCGGGGATAAGGTGGCTTTTGTCGGTGTTAACGGCTCCGGAAAATCAACGCTGTCCCGACTGCTTAGCCTCACGGAAAAACCAACCCATGGGTCGGTCAAATATGGCGATCATGTCAATATGGCATTTTTTTCTCAGGAGAGTTCGCAGAATTTAAATTACGAAAATACCATTGCGGAAGAAATAAATTCCGTGCCGACGAACGCGTCCGATCAGGACAAGCGCAATTTGCTGGGCGCGTTTCTCTTTTCGGGCGATGATATTTATAAATCAATTTCCGTGCTCTCCGGCGGTGAAAAATCACGCCTCGCTCTTTTGAAAATCATGCTTCTCGACACGAACTTTCTTATTCTTGATGAGCCGACCAATCATCTCGATTTAAAGACCAAGGATATTTTTCAGAACGCTTTGATCAACTATCACGGCACGGTCGCCATCGTTTCGCATGACCGTTATTTCCTGGATAATCTCGTCAATAAAGTTTTTGAACTCAAAGACGGGGCGATTAACGATTACCACGGCAATTATTCTTATTTTATCGAGAAGCGCAGCCTTACGGCAACCCCAAACCCGGATGAAAATGTTTCGCGGCCCTTGCTGAAGGATCAGGCGTTTAAAACAAAAGAAAGAAAACGTCTGGAGGCGGAAGAACGAAATAAAACCTATAAAGTCAGAGCGGCCCTGGAGAAAGATCTGAAAGCCGTGGAGACGAAGATAGCCTTGCTGGAGGCTGAAAAATCAGGTCATGAAACGGCATTGTGTGATCCGCAAACACACAGGGATTCAGCCAGAATTAAAAATATTAATGTGGAGTTAAAAAGAATCAACACGGAACTGGAGCATTCTTATAAGATCTGGACGGAACTGCATGCAAAGCATGAAGAGTTGACAGGGTCGAATACTGAAAATAACATCCGTTAACACGCGCTTCCGGCTAAATGGACATGACATTGTCTGTGTCACGCGCCGTCCAGCATCGGTTTTTCCATATTCTGGTACCATGTCGCCGGATCGGTCAGGAATTCTTCCGTGTCGCGCAGGGAAAGAAAATGCTGGCGTTCAATACTGGCGATCAAATAAAAAAATTGCTCTTCCTTCGGATCGGTGCTTTCTTTTGCCATCTTCGTGTAAAGCGCCATACCCCTTGCTTCAAAATCAATCGCGGTGCGGATCGCTTTCAGGTCGTCTTCATTGCCTTTGAAACGGGCAGCCTTCTTATCCGCCATGGATTGTAAAATGCTGCCGGCCAGCGATTTCCTTACTTTCAACGGAACCGTCGCCGGCCACTTTTTTTTCATTTCCCACTGGTCATGCAATTTTTTTAAAACTTCATAATGTTCTTTTTCTTCTTCGGCAATTTGTTTGAACATATTCTTACCGGCTAAGTTTTTTGTTCTCCGCGCGTTAGCCAGATAAAAATCTCTTTCTTTCTGTTCGTTTTCCAAAGCAAATTTCAGGGCGTTCATTCTTTTATTCATCCTGATCCCTCCTTAGTAGGATGCTCAAGGAAATAAACCAAAAACATTTGAATTTTCATTATTATAGAAGATATTTCCGATTAGTTCAACACGAATTTCCAAGAAAAATGAACAAAATTATGTTTCTTTTTCGAGTGCTTTTTACGGCTAATCGATATGAGGAAGATTTTTTTCCTTAATATCTGAGACATACTCGGCAATATTTGTACAATGGTCGGAAATACGTTCCAGATGGATGAGCAGCTCTATAAATATAACTCCCGCCTCGGCGTTGCAAAGACGATTGTGAAATCTTTTAAGATGCTTGTTCCGCGCCTCTTTCACTTTAACATCTATTTCTTCTTCCCGCCGGATGAGGCCGCGTATTTTTTCATGATGAGGTGCTTCGACCAGAGATGCGGCATCATCAAGATTATGTTTAACCAAAGAGATTATTTCCTGCAATTCTTTCATGCCAATTTCGGTAAACTTGATTTTCCCCTCTTCTTTTTGTGTGGCCAACTCGGCTATCCACATGACATGATTACCGATGCTTTCGATATCTCCGGCTATTGCCGTAAAGGCAAAAACCTTTTTCGAATGTTGTGTCGAAGTATGTTTGGCCGATATTTTCCATAAAAACCTGACGATTTGATCGTGCAAATTATTGACGACCATCTCGATATAAGAGATGTCCCGTTTCCTGCCTGCCTCGGAGCAGTTAACAAGATTGGCGGCGCTTGAATACATTTTCTGCGTGAGATTGATTTCCCTCTGCAGTTCCTTTTGCACATTATCGAGCGCTTTTCCCGAGTTGGATAAAAATTTGCGGTCAAGAAATTCCGGCCAGATAGGCAGGGTTTCATCAACTCCTCGCAAAATATTTTGCATGAGAGCGGCAAAGGGCCGCAGAAAAAAAATAAAGATAAACATAATGACGAGATTAATTAAGAAGTGCCCCAGCACAATCTGTTCGGCAACGCTCGAAGACAGGCTTTTCAGTATCACCAGAAAAACCGGCATGAATAGAAAGCAAACAGAAACGCCGATGCACTTGAAGATCAGGTGGGCCAGGGCGCTTCTTTTACCGCTTACCGTTGCCACCGTCCCGGCCAGAAGCGCCGTGACGGTTGTGCCGATATTGGCTCCCATAATCACGGGGAGCGCGTTTTCAAGTGTTATTAAGTCCTGCTGCGCTAAAAGAGCCATAATGCTGATGGGTATGGCCGACGCATGAATCACACCGGTAATGACGATACCCAGACCAATGCCTAAAAATGGATTTTGAGTTTTTGTGAAAAGGTTTATAAAAGCCGGGGAATTTTTTAAAGGCTCTACGGCCTGACTGATTAATCCCAGGCCGAAGAATATTAATCCGAAGTAAAATATTATCTGGCCGGCGATTTTCCACCGGCTTCGATTCATTAACCATAAAAGTCCGCCTATGGAAATAAAAAGAGGCGAGATTTCCGTAAAATGCCAGACGACAAATTGTACCGTTAAGGTCGTACCGATATCGGCGCCCAGAATAATCGCCAGAGAGCTGTAAAAGCTGATCAGTCCGGCGCTCACCAATCCGACGGTGAGCGCTGTGGAAGCGGATGAACTTTGCAGAATAATGGTCGAAATTATTCCGGTGAAAAGTCCGTAAAATGGTTTTTCCACGGCATATTTAATGTATTCTTTTATGCGGACATCAATTATTTTCCGGACGGCGGAAGAGAGATTGACCATGCCGACCAGAAATAAAACGATGCTGCTGATAATGATGGGTATAGCCTTCATTAAGGGGCCTAATTTATCCTTTTGCACAAGTGAAGCCGCGCAGTGAGCAAGCCTCAAAACTTATGCCGTGAAATTCAGGTTCGCCTGTTTACGGGTTAAATATCTGTTTATACCCTGACGGAACTTCTCGAAGGAGTAGGGGAAATTCCATGCAGCCGGGCATCAATCGACTTTTTTAAACATTTTTCCTTTAACGCCGCATACCGGACAGGTTTCCGGAGCTTCTTTTTCCGAGGTATAGCCGCATACGGGGCAGACGTAATAGCTGTAAGATTCTTTCGAATCTTCCAGTTTATCAAACATCCGTTGATAGAGCCCGGCATGAATTTTTTCCACTTCGTTGGCGTAAGTAAAAGATCGCTCGGCCTCTTTATTCCCTTCGTTTTTAGCCGTTTCAATCATTGCCGGATACATGCTTTTGAACTCATGAGTTTCTCCGGCTATCGCCTCCTGCAGGTTTTCTTTCGTGGATTTGATTCCTTTTAATGCCCGCAGATGGGCGTGAGCGTGAACCGTTTCAGCTTCCGCGGCCGCCCTAAACAATCTGGCCGCCTGCGGGAATCCCTCCTGATCAGCTTTGGCGGCAAAAGCAAGGTACCTGCGGTTTGCCTGTGATTCTCCGGCAAAAGCTTCTTTTAAAGCGTCTTCGGATTTGGACATAATCTCCTCCTTATTAAATTGCTTACGGTCATTTAATTGTTATTAAATAACAAATTATTCAGGATGTCTCAAGGAAAATACGTTTTGAGAGCCCCTCCCGGTTTCATACGCAAGCCGGGCATTAACGTCAGTAACCATTTTAAAAAACTGTCAGAAACAGGTAAAAGACCCGGATCAAGAGTGACGGATGATTTTACTTTTTATGCTTATTTAACTTTTCGACGATACTTTGCAGGGGTATATCTTCATCGATATCCAATATGCTGTTGATAGTATTGTCGCTGTATTCGGACAAGTCAACCATCGGCTGTGTTGCCGCCGCGGTTTGTTGCCTTGCCGCTGACTTCGGCTGCGGTGCGTCTTCCGTCAGCGGCGATTTATAATAATCACTTTGAAATAATTCCGTGGACGGGAGAAAGGTCTTTCCATAGGATGCGAAATCAGAACGGGTCTTCAGATATTCTGTCAGGTAACGTTCGGCCGAAAACATTCCGTCGTTTTTCGATGTTTCTATGACGTTACTGAGTTGGTGAAGTTTGTTATCGCGAATAATGTTTTTTACGGACGGGGTGCCGCGAACAATGGTCAGAACGGGAACGCGCTGGCCGGCATTTTCCACGTGCATCAATTGCTGAACAACGATCCATGTCAGTGTTGACGACAGCTGATTGCGCACCTCGATTTGAGCGTCTATCGGCACCGCGTTGCACATGCGGTAGATGGCCTCTTCCGGTGTGGCCGCGTGCATGGTGGCAATGACCAGATGACCCGACTCCGCGGCATTGAGAGCCAGCCGCATGGTTTCCCCTTCCCGCAGTTCGCCTACAATGATTACATCCGGATCTTCGCGTAGCACATCAATGAGACCCTGTTCAAACGAAGGCACATGGGAACCGAGTTCACGCTGTTCGATAAAGGAATTTTTTGACTGAAAGCGGTACTCTATCGGATCTTCCAGCGTGACAATATGCGCCTGGCGGTATTTATTGATGTCGTTGATAATCGCCGCGATGGTTGTTGTCTTGCCGACTCCCGTGGGGCCGCAGATCAGCACGAGGCCGGACTTGATCGTGGAAATATCATGGAGAGAGCGATGAAGATTGAGTTCTTCGATGGTCGGTATGCTGCCCGGAAGAATCCGGATCGCCATACTGATTCCCCGCACCGTCGTGAATATATTGATCCGGAGGCGGGCATTGCCTGTGGAAATAGCAAAGTCAACGGATTTTTTCTGCCGCAGTTTTTCCAGTTGCAGGGGCGTCAGAAGCTTTTTGGTCAGATCATCGATTTCCTGATGAGTCCACTTCTGGGAAAAGTTAAATTGAATATCTCCCCGCTTTCTCGAGACCAGGGGATGTTCGCCGGTAATGTGGATGTCCGAGATGGACTCTTTGATCGCGTTATTGATAACACTTTCAAACATGTTCATAATTTTCACCCCCTCATTCTTTTATCGATGCGTAAAATAGAAATTTATACATCCAGTGAAAAAAAGGCAACAAATACTTCCATGACGGCCAATATCAGTGAATCTATCATATGTAATATCCTGATGCCCTTAAGCCTTCCGGTTTCATCCATAGAGCTTCTTCAGCATCCAGGCGATCTTTTTCCCCAGGGCCCGCGCGCTTTCGAGTCCTTCAAGATCTTTTTCCATGTCCCCCTTGTCTCTGGCTACACTCAAAGACCTGCCGGCGATGATAAGCTCATTGCCAAAAAAGAAATGATTCATGGTTTCTACGGTATGCATGCCCCCGGTGCGGCGAAAGCAGGATAGAGACGCCCCGACTTTATTTTTGTATATTTTCCCGTTTGCCAATCCGACGAAACCTGCCCGGTCAATCAGGGCCTTCATCTCCGCCGTTACATCCTGAAAATAGGAAGGAGACGCCAAAACGATACCCTGAGCGGATATCATTTTTTTGATATAATCGTTTGCCGCGTCGTTCTTAACGGCGCATTGCTTGTCCTGATTCTCAAAACACTTATAGCACGCAATACACCCGTGAATTTTTTTTGCCGCAAGCTGAATGATTTCCGTTTTAACGCCTTCTTTTTCAATCTCCCGGAAAAGATAGCCCATCAACGCGCTGGTATTGCCGTCTTTTCTTGGACTGCCATTAAAACCGATAACCTTCATGATCATCCTCCTTTTTCAATGACACATTTAGAGCCAGCCTTTTTCTTTCCAGTAGTCGTATTCCCAACTCCACTTTTCTTTCCGTTTACATATCGTCTGACGAAAATACTCTTTACGCTGTTCAATGATTTTGACCTGGTCAGTGAATATTTCCCCATCCCGGATGGCGCAGGCCAGAGTTTGTCCAAGCTCAAATGCTTCATTGAAGAGTGAAGAATCATCTTCGAGAAGTCCGTCAACATCTATGCGGCAGGCCAGACGCCCCGCATTTTGTATTCCCGTGTAATGAAGAACGGATTCCATATAATCGGCCGTTTCTTTTTCACCGCTGCCTCCGGCCGTGGTGACCACCGCGCCGTATCTGCCCAGAAACCGCAGGCTATGAATGGCATTTCCAAGGCGGTCAATCCAGTTTTTCAACTGGGCCGTTACCTGATAAATATAAACCGGACTTCCCAGAACAAGGCCATCGGCGGACATAATCTTTTCAAAAGTCAGGTTAAAGTCGTCTTTTTGAACGCAGTATCCGGTTTTATGACATTTGTCGCAGGCTGTGCATGGTTTTATTTTTAATTTCGTTATATCAAAAAACTCTATCCGGGCTCCATAATCGGCCGCGCCGTCCAGCACTTTATTCACCAGTTGTCCCGTGCGGCTGTTTAACCGCCGCGGGCTGCCGTTTATTCCTATAATTTTCATCATATGATTCCTTTTCAAAAGAAAGAGCCCCTTATTTCACAATATAAAACGTAAAACAGGTGTCTCATGATTTATTCAGTTCGCCCAGATGCCGTTCGTAAACATCATAATTCGCTTTCAGCATTTCCTGAATCGGCAGTTCATACGGACAACGTTCCAGGCATTCTCCGCACCCGGTGCACAGCTTCACGCTTTCCATGGCCAGCCGGCAAAAATCAACCGACACAGCCGGCGACATCCGCGACGCCACTATTTTATACCCCATAGCCGGCGTGATCATCACGCCCTGCGGACACGGCTGACAATATTCGCAGCGGCGGCAAAATTGTTTGCCCAATTCCACCCGGTATTTTTCCATTAATTGCCGGTCTTCCCCGGTGACAATATTCGGACGTTGATATAAAGATACGACCTCGTCAACGGCATTTTCCGAATCAAAACCCGGGATGGGCACGACATCCGGATACTGACGCAGAAACTTAAAGGCTATACCGGCATTGTTAATCATCCCGCCGGCAAACGGTTTCATCGCCAGTATTCCCATTTTTGATTTTTTTGCCAATGCGAAAAGTTCATCAATTGCCGCAGCCTCAATAAAATTGAAGGGGAACTGAATAGAACTGAATAAGCCTGTTTTGACCAACCGGATGGCCATGGAAAGATTATGCGACGTAACCCCTATAAATCTTATCTTGCCTTCTTTTTTTGCCTTGCTGACAGCCTCCATCGCGCCGCGAGGCGCAATGAGGGCATCCCATTCTTTTTCCCGGGCTACCTGATGAAATTGATACAAATCGATATAATCCGTTCTCAGCATGCGCAGACTGTTTTCCAGCTGTTCTGACGCGTGCCGGGCATCACGCATAAGTGTCTTGGTGGCAATGACAACTTTATCACGCGTGCCGTCAAAGGCGCGGCCGATTTTATCTTCACTGTCGCGGTACGCGCTGGCTGTATCGTAAAAAGTGATTCCACGGTCGCGGGCGCGGTGAAGAACTCTCACAGCGGTATTAACATCCAGACGGATGATGGGAATGCCGCCGAATCCAAGCTCCGATATTTCCAATCCGCTTTTTCCGAATTTTATATACCGCATAATCGATCCCTTATATACATGTTTAATATTATAGCTTTATCGTTCATTCATTTCCAGTCGAAATATAGTATTTCCATGCCTCATCAGAAAAACAATAGCATGGGAAGTTAGTTCGATTATTTCTTTGGATTTTGAACAGGATAAAAATAACACGCCCGGAAATTGCCAAACATCGGGAATACTTTATGAATTCGCAGGAAGGCAAACATCATCGCCTTCTTTGGGGCAAGTAAGCGATTATATCTTTGTAAATTCCCCCAAAAATCAAAGCTGCTTTGCGGCAAACAGCAAAGCAGCTTCAATTGACGGGAATAGGAGGGAATTAAAGGACTTCAGGTCTGAGTTTACCTTTCATTGGCGTCATATTGACAGCGGCCGTAGATTTAACCGTTTCGGGAACAACCGTCCGGTCTTCCGTCCGGACTGCCCTACGATCCTTCAGCGCGTAACGATTAAGCCCCGACAGATGGATGGGCCCCATATAACGCTCCCACTCAATTAACCGCGCATCCACGGGAAACATTTTTTGATCTTCAGGAAGCACCCTTGAGGCAAGATCGATAAGTCCTTCATTGTGGAAGATGCATTTTGGCGAAGCATAGAATGAAAAAGTAACAGCCAGTTTCATCGTGGTGTTCACAAAGTCTGTTACTTTATGAATCATATTCTTCATGCCGGTCAGTTTACAAATCCTGTCATAGGCCGTAACCGCGATGTTGAGTCCCGACATCGCCATCACGAACAACCTCCGGTCAATAATCCGGAAGTCACGCCGTGGTTTGCCTTTGGGGAACAGCCGGTTATAAGCGGCATGATTCCGGTTGGCCTCTGACTGAAGCATTTGTTTCATCTGTCCGACCGTGATTGGATTGGACGATCCGGTTGCGCACTGATAGAGTCTGTGTTTGCCGGGAAGCGTGAGAGCTTCGGCCGCGGCCAGGATTAAGCTGTTCGCCACAAGATCCGCCGGAATGATATCAATAACACCCTTGGAGCGCGCGGGAAAGAAGGGCGTTTTTTCGCGGGCGTAGGCCAGAATAATCGCGTCGGCGACTTTGACTCCTTCCACCCATCCCGGGACCGGTTCCTGATAGGTGCTTTCAATAATTGCCGGTCTGACAATCGTAAGTGTCGAGCCTCGCAGGGCCTCCGTGATAACCTGTTCGCCGATCCATTTTGTAAATGTATACGTGTCGTTCCAACCGAATCGATGCGACTCTTTCGCGCCAAGTTCAACAAGATGCTCGGCCGCGAGCTCCGGGTTGGCACAATTTTCTTCAATTATTTTAATTTTTTCCTGCAGCCTCGCAATCAGAGGCCACACCTCGTAGTAGCCGTTTGAGTTTCGTTTGACGGATTTATAGACAGGGATCACGTTTGCCTCGAAGCAATCCCCTTTATTAAAGCCATTTACATAACATGTGGATACATGGACCAGGGGAATCCCTCCGGCCTTCTTGACCAGGTCCGCAACGTTTTGCAGACTCAGGACATTAATCTGCAGGGACTGCTGAAGATCATCCCTGAATTTTACAGACGCGGCCGAGTGGATGACAACATCAACCCGCGAAGCCAGTCGCGCAAAATCATCAGGGCTCAACCCAAAGTTCTTTTCCGTGACTTCACCGGTTACACATTCTATCTTCTCTTTGCAGAATTGAATGAAATACGATAAATTCTCATCCCGGAGACGATCGAAAATAGTCGATGCGGCAACCTCACGGTCAAAACGTTCCCGGGCCGTATGATAGTTTTTGTCGCCCCTGATAAGCAGGATAATCTTCCCGGCATCCGGTATGTCACGAATCAATTTTTCCAGGAGCACCTTGCCCAAAAATCCCGTCGTGCCGGTAATCATGATCCGTTTTCCTGTTAATTGCTGCTTGACTGAAATTTTATCCTTCGTGAACATAATAAACTCCTTGATGTTTATATCCGTTATATTTTCAGTGCTGCATTTTCTGCGACGACAAAATCAGCAATCCATCCGGGTATAAAGGCCCACGCGCGATTTCCGTTTCGCGTCTTCCCCATGTCCAGAGTGCCGAACAACCAGATTTGCGATTTATAAAACAGCGAAGCCCCTTGTCCCTGAAGCCTTTGCGCAAAACTCAGAATACCGGGTTTTTTCAGACTGCCGTCTTCAACAACGCAATAGCCGGCATTATGGCCGTCGCTGTCGGGCCAGACGGTTGTATAGTGGGAAGCCAGCGCAGGTCCAATGGACATAAACCGGACAAAATCGGCGATACTGCGCAGCCTAAGTCCGAACCTTACTCTCAAATAAATTGATATCAGCCAGGGCAGTCGTTCTCTCTCGTCCTGCGGTCCCGTGTTTCCGTGCAATATTCGCAGGTATTCCCGGCCCCATTTACCCGTATCCTTAAGGAACCCCTGAAGACGCCACATGGGTGAAGAAAAATCGACGGCATAGACCTTCCAGCATTGTTTAAACATTTCATCGGCCATCGCGTGCGCGACCGTAGTGCCATCTTCCAGGGATATATTATCGAGAGCGCCGATGGTATAGGAGGTCATGCCGATATAGATGGGAACCGACGACATCGCGGCGCTGAATTTTTTCTCCATGGCGCTGATGTGCTGTGCGCCAAGCGGTTTGGTCACGTCGCCTTTCAAAAATATGATCCTGTCGTATATTCCGTCATACTGAGGCTGTTTCCCCAGTTGAAGGAAACGATTAACCCCTCCCGCAAGCTGATCACCGGCAATATCGATGACCGCAACGCGCACTTTTTCCAGCAAAAGTTTCTTCAGGTTTTCATCCGGATTGCTGTAAATCTTCTTCAGAAGAAGTTCCGACATGTTGCCAACGCCGCCGGCATAATCGATTACGATGACATTCCGGTTTGGAGTCTTATCAAGGGCATGGATAATATCCTGGATGATTTGATTTACAATGGCCTTCCGGCCAAGCTGATCCTGGGATACAAACGGTGAATCCAAGGTTACCTGATTCTGCGGCACTTCAGATACAGGATACAGGCCGAGGAACCTTCCGTGACCATCAATGCTGAATCTGCCAATGCCACGGACGTCACCGGCATCTACAGGGGCTTCCAACAGCTCTTCCATATGATTGGCTACATAGACAGGAACCTGACCGGTTATCCTGGCATGAAAAGCGGGATAGAGTTCTCTCAGTATGCCGTAGAGATTGATGCCCGCGGGCCAGATTGAACCGAAACAGCGGCTCGCAATTCTCACTTCATCCGGCGAGCCGACCATGGTTTGAATTTTATCTTTTCTGAACAGATTTCCGATGCCGCGAAGGAGATTCAGGATATGAATCGTTTCTTTCATAATTTGCTTCGAGGTTTGGAAACCCGGCACATCACGGTACTCCGGATGAGAGGTGACCGCTTTAAAAAACGGGGCACGG